>Ga0209040_10003258_pt1 | contig 12505 bp, 10 predicted proteins | sample BogFormECP12_OM3_FD_188240 | JGI IMG/M metagenome (GOLD analysis project Ga0209040, IMG submission 188240) | Bog forest soil microbial communities from Calvert Island, British Columbia, Canada - ECP12_OM3 (SPAdes) (version 2) | ecosystem: Environmental > Aquatic > Freshwater > Wetlands > Bog ... | reverse complement strand
GCATCATCCCGCGGACGAGATCGCGCAAATGGTTTCCTGGGTAGGCGTTATAGCTGATGTATGCGACGCCCTGCGGATTGAGCATTTCCCGACAAATTGTCAAAATGCGCTCTCGAACATCTTGGGGAACCCAGGAGTACAGTCCATGGGCTATGATGAAGTCGAATCGTCCGAATTGCTCGGTATTTGCCTCACAGAGGTCCATCGAGTGCAGGCTGATATTCCGCAACCCCAGCTCTGCCACGAAAGCTTGACCGGAAGCAATCGGACGCCGCGCCAGGTCAAGACCGATAAACTCGCTTTGCGGCAACTGGAAAGCCATTCCGATGACGTTACAGCCTATTCCGCAACCCAATTCCAGCACACGACATCGGTTAATCGGTGCCGGCTGCACTCCACGGAGAAAGGCAACCGTGGCGAGCCGGTTGGGGTGAGTCTGCGGAAAGACTGCAGCTGGATATAAGACTTCATCGTACACACTGACAGCACCTGCGGTTGAGCTCATAATCCGTTAGGGTGAGATAACCAAATAGCGCTCGACAAGCGAAAACAGATCCTGTCTGTTGACGGTCAAATACTGACACCAATGATTGTAGCAGAAGAGCTGCTGAAGCCGATTACCGAGGAGGTTCCCTGTGGAGAGGATCTGTCCTATGATGCGAGTCTCCAGGAGCTCGAGATCATGGCGCGCGGCAAAGAGGAGACCCAGTTCTCGGCGGCAGAACCGCCCAACTGGAAGAAACTGCAATCGCGTTGCCTGGAGCTGTTTGGTCGATCCAAAGATTTGCGGATCGCGATGATGCTCGCGGTGACCTCTTTAGAACTGGATGGGTTGTCCGGTTTTCGGGAAAGCTTGTTCCTGGTTAAGGGGTTGATTGAAAGATACTGGCCCACCTTTCATCCGCAGCTCGATCCGGCGGACAACCATGATCCGCTGCAACGGATGAATATCGTTGCCTCCCTGGCAACGCCGATCGGTACTTTTGGGGATCCGCTGCGAATCCTCGAGCGGTTGCGCGCGGTCCCATTGTGCAACTCCTTACAGATGGGCCGCTTCAATCTTGCGGACATCCTACGCGCTGAGACCGGCGCTGCGCCGCAGGGGGCTAAGCCGGCTGTCACCATGGCTCAGATCGAGTCGGGTTTCCGAGACTCCAAACCGGAAGAACTGGACGAGACCATTCGGCTGCTGAACGAATGCATGACCCTGGTTCAAGGGATCGATGAATCGATCACAAATAGCGTCGGCGCCGCGAACGCGCCAGACCTGACTCCTTTGTCAGCGGAACTCGGGGCAATGCGGAGCCGGGTTGCTCCCTACGTCAAGACCGAGGTTGCCGACGCAAGCGATCCTGCGCCGATCGCTGGAAACCATCGAGATGCCGGTCAACCAGGGTTCTCGACCGACGGAGAGATCCGGTCGCGGGAGGAGGTGGTCAAACTTTTGCAAAAGATCTGTCGGTATTACGACCGGACCGAACCGTCCAGCCCTGTGCCGCTGATGCTGAAACGTGCTGCCCGCTTGGCGGGGATGGACTTCATGCAGATCATTCAGGATCTTTCTCCGGAAGCCATCACTCAGATTCGAACGATCACGGGTGAGAAGGAGGAATAATCCTCGTGGAGTGCGTAGCCACACAATGCAATTGACAAATGATGAAAGTTCTGGCGACATTGCTTAATCCAAGTCCAGGAAGGCCGATTAAGGAATGATAGACAGATGCGGAAAGGGTTTCCCGGACGTTTTATTCTGTCGGGAGAAGCGTAAATGTGCCTTAAAGACAACGGAGGATGGCAGGAACGCTCTAACTCTCTTTCGCAGGTCTTCAATCGAGTGCGAAGAGCTCTCGAATGTGCAATATTCTTCTCTCGTGGGTATAATTCAATGATTCAAGTTTATGGCAAAAGCTAGCAGCCAGAAATTTATTGCTCGAAACCGGGCGCCTCGGGTTCAGATCGAATACGAGGTAGAGACCTACGGCTCCCAGAAGAAAATCGAATTGCCTTTCATCATGGGAGTAATGGCTGATCTGTCCGGCAAACCGGCCGACCCGCTTGCACCTGTCGCGGATCGCAAGTTTCTTGAAATCGATATCGATAACTTCGATGATCGATTGAAGGCTGCGAAACCTCGGGTGGCATTCAGAGTCCCGAATACGCTAACCGGTGAGGGGAATCTGAGTGTTGATCTGACATTCGAGAATATGGATGATTTTTCCCCGGGTGCGGTGGCTCGGAAAGTTGAATCACTTAACAGGCTGCTCACCGCCCGAAATCAACTTTCCAATCTGATAACTTATATGGATGGCAAAGTCGGCGCTGAAGAGGTGGTTAAGAAGCTTCTTGCCGATCCTGCTCTATTAAGCGCGCTCGCCTCGACGCCGAATCCAGACAGGGTGACGGAGGCCGAGAGCTAATCTTAGGGGTAACGAATTATGGCTCAAGAGAATCCTCAGGCGCAGACGGAGCTACCAGCCGCCACGACGACGATCGAGCCCACCGAGTTCGAGGCGCTTCTTACCAAGGAATTCAAGCCGAAGTCTGACCAGGCAAAGACTGCGGTCCAGGAAGCGGTCAAGACGCTTGCCCAGCAGGCACTTGGGTCCGCGTCCCTGATTTCGGACGACGTCCTGGTCACTATTCAAGCACTCCTTGCAGAGTTGGATCGTAAGCTGACTGAACAAGTAAACTTGATCATTCACCACGAGGACTTCCGAAACCTGGAAGGGGCCTGGAGAGGGCTTCAGCATCTGGTGAGTAACACCGAGACGGATGAAATGCTGAAGATACGCGTGATGAACGTGTCGAAGAAGGAACTCGGGAAGACGCTGAAGAAGTACAAAGGTGTAGCGTGGGATCAGAGTCCCATATTCAAGCGAGTTTACGAAGACGAATATGGATCTCCTGGTGGCCAACCCTACGGCTGTCTGCTGGGTGACTATTATTTCGATCATACTGCACCGGACGTTGAGTTGCTCGCTGGGATGGCCCAGATCGCGTCTGCCGCCCATGCGCCGTTTATCTCCGGGGCCGCGCCGACAGTGATGAACATGGACACCTGGCGCGAGCTCAGTGATCCTCGAGACTTGACCAAAATCTTCCAGACACCCGAATACGCCCCCTGGCGATCTCTTCGGGATTCCGAAGATTCAAGGTACATCGGTCTCGCGATGCCCCGTTTTCTCTCGCGAATCCCTTATGGGGCCAAAACATCGCCAGTCGACGATTTCGCCTTCGAAGAGGATGTAGAAGGCGCCGATCATAATAAGTACGTCTGGTCAAATTCTGCGTACGCAATGGGAACGAATATAACAAGGGCCTTCAAGCTCTATGGCTGGTGTGCGCAGATTCGCGGAACCGAAAGTGGCGGAATGCTGGAAGGCTTACCGGTGCACACATTTCCGACAGACGATGGAGGCGTGGACATGAAATGTCCCACCGAGATTGCGATTACTGACCGGCGTGAGGCGGAGTTGGCCAAGAATGGATTTATGCCGCTGTCGCACTACAAGAATACCGACTATGCGGTTTTTATCGGTGCTCAGTCGCTCCAGAAACCGGCCGCTTATTATGATCCGGATGCGACGGCCAACGCGAACTTGTCGGCGCGGTTACCGTACTTATTTGCTACCTGCCGATTCGCTCATTACCTGAAGTGCATGGTGCGTGACAAAATTGGTAGCTTCAAAGAGCGAGAGGACATGGAACGCTGGCTAAACGACTGGATTAAAAACTTCTGCGTCGACGGCCGCACTGCGTCTGAGACACAGAAAGCGCAGCGTCCGCTTGCGGATGCCCAGGTGGAGGTAGCGGAAGTCGAAGGCAATCCGGGTTATTACGCTTCGAAATTCTATTTACGGCCCCACTACCAGCTGGAGGGTTTGACGGTTTCTCTGCGTCTGGTGTCGAAGCTGCCATCTGTAAAGAGCAAGTGATTTTTTGTTGTAAACAAAAACCTCCGAATATCCCCGGCTGCCGCTTCTGGAGCGCCACAGTGGGTCAACCGACGGTTCGGATTCCATTGGACAAGCAAAACTAAAATTAAAGGCGCAAAAACCCCCGAGTGGCAAGGCTATAATATGGCACATGACGTATTTTTGAAGATCAAGGGCGTCGACGGTGAATCCGCAGACGCTAAGCATAAGAAGGAAATCGACGTCCTCGCGTGGAGCTGGGGCATTAGTAACTCAGCCTCCGCTCACGTTGGAGGAGGCGCTGGCAGTGGCAAGGCGAACGTCCATGACATCAGCGTTACGAAATATGTGGATGCGGCCTCCCCTCCCTTAATGCTCGCGTGCGCGAGCGGGAAACACTTTGATGAAGCATTGCTCACCGTGCGCAAAGCGGGTGGAGATAATCCGGTCGAGTACCTCAAGATCAAAATGCAGACCGTATTCATCTCCTCGGTTCAACATGGAGGCAGCACCGGTGACGATCGCCATTCAGAAAACGTCACCCTCAATTTTGCCAAAGTAAACGTAGACTACACGCCACAGGACGCAAAAGGTGCCGCTGGTACGGCAATCCCGATGGGATGGGACATTGCTGCTAACCAGAAGGCTTAGCACTTCGTCGATCGCGTGCCGTCATATGGTTTGGTTTCTCGCGAAAAAGCCTGGAATTGGAATCAATTTCCGGGCTTTGAGCCTGAAACCAAGCTGGGTGTTGTTGTCCAATCAAGAAATAGATGACGCCTGAGGAATTGCTTAAAGAAGGTCGACTCGATGAAACATTGAGAAGCCTTCAGAAAGTTGTCAGGGACGATCCGGCAAATGCCAAATCTCGGGTTTTTCTTTTCCAGTTGCTCAGCGTCCTGGGTGACTGGAAGCGGGCCGACACGCAACTCCAGGTTCTGGCAGAAATGGATTCGGACAGCATGATGCTGGCCCGGATCTTCGAACCAATCCTGCTTTGCGAAGCGATTCGCGCAGATGTATTCGCGGGGAAACGAACGCCGATCATTTTCGGTCAGCCACCGGAGTGGGTTGGATCTCTGGCCGAGGCGATGGCATTCTTCGGCAAGGGAGAGTTCAGAGCCGGTGCCGAACTGCGTGATAAGGCGTTCGAGGCGGCCCCCACGAGCGCAGGCAAACTGAATGGAGAGTCTTTCGAATGGATTGCGGACGCAGATGAACGACTAGGCCCGGTCCTCGAAGTGATCCTCGAAGGCCGATATTATTGGATCCCTTTTTGCCGAATTCGGCAGGTATTTATCGAGCCTGTGACGGACCTGCGTGATCTTGTCTGGGCTCCGGCGCAATTTGTCTGGGAAAACGGGGGCCAGGCGTCTGGTCACATTCCTTCTCGCTATGCCGGGACGGAACGTATGGAGGACGGCAGTCTGAAAATGGCCAGGAAGACCGAATGGCTCAATAAGGCCGGCGTTCATCTCGGAATAGGCCAGCGGATCCTTGCAACCGACGCCGGTGAATATCCGCTATTGGAGATCCGGAGAATTGAATTCACAGGTTTGGAGCCAGCGACTTGAGATGCCTAAGGGCGTATCGGCAGAAATCGTGGCGGGGCGTTCCTCGCAACGCCGAAAGCAATCGTTTGCGCGTCAACTTTAAGAAAGCACCCATGTCTCTCCCCTGAAAAAGGGGATCGGATTTCAGCCCAGGGTTTTAACCCTGGGTATCCACCACCCAAGAATGCGCCCTGAAAGTGGCACGATAATGAAGAGCTGCTCATGAATGATTTCGACTCGATATGGCACGCCGAACTCTGGCGCCCATTCAGGGCACATCGCATTAAATTCGCTGGCCCAGGGTTAAAACCCTGGGCTAAAATCTGGTCCCCTTTTAGGGCATTTTTTTGCTGGCGACGGTTTTTGCCGCGGAAAAAAAACGTTGACGTTCGCTGATTATGACCGAAGGACTCACTCCGCTCGACAAACTCCAGCCCTGTCTGCTCGATCGTCTTACAGACGACGAACCGGGAAAACGAGAGGAGAGTCGCGGCCAGCGGATTATTTCCCTCCAACGCTACAAGGCGGGAGTACTTCGTGATTTGGATTGGCTCTTCAACACCGTTGGTCATTTTCCTGATGAACGGGTCGGCGCGGTGACCTTTGGCGATTTTGAAGAAGCCTTTCATTCCGTTATTAACTTCGGGATCCGCCAACTGTACGGACGCTTGGCGCCGGATATTGAAGAAATAGAGAAGCAACTTCTGGACGCCCTCATCACTTTTGAACCACGGATCAACCGGCGGACCCTCAAGGTGGAAGTCAAGATCGAGCGCAACATCCTTTCCATCGAATTGACTGGCGAATTGTGGGTCAATCCGTTGCCAGAAAAACTCTTCATCAAGACTGAGCTCGATCTCGAGTCGAGCGAGTGCAAAACGAAGGAAGCCAGCCATGGATGAACGCCTGGTGGCTTTTTATAATAGTGAACTGCGCCATATCCGCGAGATGGCAGCGGAGTTTGCTCGCGAATTTCCCAAGATCGCCGGAAGGCTGGCCTTGGACCGCGACGCAAAAGAAATTTGTCCCGATCCCTATGTCGAACGGTTGCTCGAAGGCTTCGCTTTTTTGGCTGCTCGCGTCCATCTTAAATTGGATGCCGAGTTTCCGCGTTTCACGCAGACACTCCTCGAGACGGTCTATCCGCACTATCTCTGCCCGGTTCCTTCGATGGGGATTGTCCGTTTCGAAGCAGATCCGCGTGAACCGGGACCCGAGGAAGGCTTCCTTCTTGAGCGAGGTACCGCGCTTCGCATCCAGAGTGACGAAACTCCCTGCCAATTCAGGACTGCTCACCAGGTGCGTCTTTGGCCTCTGAAGATCACCGATTCGCAATACTACACCCGTACGATCGGCGAGCTTGGTCTTCCCGACTCCGCCGAGGCGAAGGCCGCAATATTAATCCGTTTGCAGACAACCGGCGGCAAAAAGTTTAAAGAACTGAAGGTCGACCGCTTGGCTTTTTTTATCCGCGGTGCCGATGAGATCCCAATTTCGATCTACGAACAGATTTTTGCTCGGGGCACGCACGTCATTCTGCAACCGCCCAAAGGACAAGGCCGATTCCGGGAGATTTTACCAGGGTCAACCATCAAACGCCTTGGATTCGGGGACGAAGAGGCGCTGTTGCCGCGAAGTCCCCGCAGCTTCGAGGGTTACCGTTTGTTGAAAGAGTACTTTGCTTGTCCGCAACGTTTTCTCTTCATGGAGCTGACCGAGCTCGCGTCAGCCGTCCAACGGTGCGACGGGGACAATCTGGAGATTATCATCGCCCTGCGCACCGCCGAGCCCAAACTTGATAATCGGATCGATGCAAATAGCTTCTCGCTCTTTTGCACACCGGTTATTAATCTTTTCCCGAAGAGACTCGATCCGATACTTATCTCGGATCGCTTTGCCGAATTTCATATCGTGCCGGAGCGAATGCGGCCAATCGATTTCGAAGTCTTCCAGATCCAGCAGGTAGTCGGAGTCGTGGCCAAGATAAATGAAGGACAGCGATTCGAGCCCTTTTACCTGGCACGAGATAACGATCTCCAGTCAGGGGCGTATTATACGGTCAATCGTGTGCCCAGAGTATTGACCGCGAAAGAAAAGAAATTTGGTGCTGTGTCGTCCTATGCCGGCAGCGAAGTTTTTATTTCGCTGGTCGATGCGAAAGTTGCGCCCTACAAGAGGCAGCTAAGCCAGTTAAATATTATTGCCCTCTGCACCAATCGCCACTTGCCCATTCAGTTGCCGATCTCCACGGGAGATACTGATCTCACGACGGAACTCTATTCGCCGGTCGCTTCTGTTCGCTTCATCGCCGGACCTACCGTCCCGGTTGCATCAACGGCCCAGGGTGATCCCTCCTGGCGAACCATCAGCCATTTATCTTTGAATTACCTGTCGCTGCTCGATGCGAAAGAAGGCGATGGAGCTGTTGCGTTGCGTGATCTGCTGAAGTTGTACGTCAACCCAAACGATGTTTTTACGCTGCGACAAATCGAAGGCATTCGTTCGGTGGTGGCAACTCCGATCGTCCGGCGGGTAGCCAGTGCCGGGCCGCTGACGTTCGCGCGCGGGCTGGAGATCAGAGTCATCATGGATGAGGATGCGTTTGAGGGTTCCGGGATCTTTATCCTTGGCGCTGTCCTGGCGCAGTTTTTTGCGCGTTATGTTTCGATTAATTCTTTCACGGAGACTGTGATTGTCTCACAACGACGCGGGGAGATCATGCGATGGCCGAGTCTGATCGGCAAACGTCAGATAGCTTAGCGGAGGAAATGGCCTTGCGGCCGCACGAGTTCAATTTCTTCCAGGCTGTTCGACGGCTGGAGGCGGAACACGCGGCATTGCCTCGCGTCGGCTCGTCGGACCGGTTGGAAGAAGATTACTTGCGTTTCTGCCAGATTCCGTCTCTCGCGTTTGCTCCCTCAAGTATTGAAAGCATCGAACGAGCTGGCCCGGTCATTCGGATGTACGTCAACTTCCTGGGAATGTTCGGGCCAAACGGACCATTACCGCAGCAGTTAACCGAATTTGCCCGAGATCGCCTGAGAAATGCCCATGATCCGACGCTGGTTCGGTTCATGGACATTTTCCATCATCGAATGCTGTCGTTCTTTTATCGTGCTTGGGCGTGCAATGAGAAGAGCGTTGATTTTGATCGCGCGGACGACGCTCGTTATGCCGATTATTTTGGAAGTCTTTTTGGCATTGGCACCCCTGCTTTTCAGGATCGGGACACAGTACCGGATTGGACAAAGATCCATTTTTCCGGCCGCCTGTCGGCGCAAACGCGAAACGCAGAAGGGCTAGAAGCCATTCTCGGGGATTTTTTCCGTATCCCTACGGAGATTCGGGAGTTCGAAGGGTACTGGATGAAGATACCAACTGAAAATCAGTGTCGGTTGGGCGAATCGCCAGAAACCGGAAGTTTAGGGATCAATGCTGTCGTCGGAGAACGTAAGTATGAGGTGCAACTAAAATTCCGGATTCGCATGGGCCCCATGGAGCTGGTTGATTTACAAAGGCTGGTTCCGATAGGCCACAGTTTTAAACGTTTGAAAGATTGGGTCCTGAATTATGTCAACCGCGAATTCTATTGGGATCTCCAATGCGTCGTGAAGGCCTCAGCCGTGCCTGTTATTTCTCTGGGACAAGGCGCGATGCTTGGTTGGACGACGTGGCTGAAGAGCCAGCCTTTCACGCGCGATCCCGACGACCCGATTTTTGATCCCGACGCCTGGTAGGGACGCGCTCCTGCGCGTCCGGCGTATAAAAGGTCCGATAAAAGGTAGTGAATAAGAAAGTGAACCGAGGTGTAAGCGAAGGCTCCAGCCTTTGCCCGCGCGAAACGGAGCAAAAGCTGGAGCTTTCGCTTACGACTGGGGCCAGCCTAGTTTTAACATTGATCGCATTGCGGAAACCGAATACATGATAAAGAAAGGCTCGATTCCGTTTTTGGCGCCTGGCTTTTATGTTGCCCGATGTTTGGAGCTAACCGTGGAACCGCGCAATTCGCGAGTATGACGAATGGCTGAAATTAAAAGATCGATTCTCTTCGGAAAACTCAATCCGATAGCGTATAAGGCAGTCGAGAGCGCGACTATCTTTTGCAAGATGCGGGGCAACCCGTACGTCGAACTGGTGCATTGGCTCAACCAAATATTTCAACTGGCCGACTCGGATCTGCACAAGATCATCAGGCATTTCGGGTTAAACAACTCCAGGCTGGCAACCGATCTTACAACCGCTCTCGACAAGTTGCCCCGCGGCGCCACCTCGATCTCTGACTTTTCGCCGCACCTTGAAGAAGCGGTCGAACGCGGTTGGCTATTTGGATCGCTCCTATTCGGAGAAAACCGCGTCCGGACCGGTCACGTGGTGGTCGCACTGCTTAAGACTCCAAGTCTGCGCAATGTTTTTCTTAGCCTGTCGAAAGAATTCTCAAATATAAAACTTGAGACCCTCACGGATAATTTTGTCAAAGTTACCGGGGGTTCACCGGAGGAATCGCTTGGCAGCGCGGATCAGGCCGGAGCTGCCGGAGTCTCTCCAGGTGAGACCAGCGGGGCAATGGCCCCTGGACCGATGGGCAAGCAGGAAGCGCTTGGCCGGTTTTCAGTCGACCTTACGGAGAAAGCGCGAAAAGGAGAGATCGATCCGATCCTTGGTCGCGATGGAGAAATCCGGCAGATCGTCGACATTCTCATGCGCCGCCGGCAGAATAATCCGATTCTGACGGGTGAAGCCGGTGTTGGAAAGACGGCAGTCGTTGAAGGGTTCGCCCAGCGGATCGCCGCCGGCGATGTGCCTCCGGCCCTTAAAGACGTGGTGCTGCGAACCTTGGATCTTGGCTTGCTGCAGGCCGGGGCGAGCATGAAAGGAGAATTCGAGAATCGGTTACGCCAGGTGATTGACGAGGTCCAGGCATCTCCGAAACCGATCATCCTGTTTATTGACGAGGCGCACACGCTGATCGGGGCCGGAGGGGCGGCCGGACAGGGCGACGCGGCGAATCTGCTCAAACCGGCTCTTGCCCGGGGCACCCTTCGCACCATCGCGGCCACCACATGGGCGGAGTACAAAAAGTACTTTGAGAAAGATCCCGCGCTCACCCGCCGGTTTCAGGTAATCAAGGTGGACGAGCCAAGTGAGAACAAAACGGTGCTGATGATCCGGGGCCTCGCTCCGGTTCTGGAAAAGCATCACAAGGTGCACCTGCTCGATGAAGCGCTCGAAGCGGCTGCTCGCTTGTCGCATCGGTACATTCCCTCCCGGCAACTGCCGGATAAAGCGGTCAGCCTGATTGACACAGCCTGCGCCCGGGTCGCCATCAGCCAGCACGCCACTCCGCCGGCTCTCGAGGATTGTCAGCGCCGCATCTCCGCACTCGAAACCGAACTCGGCATCATCGAAAGGGAATCTGCCATCGGCATTGATCACAAGGAGCGCAAGATCGACATCGAAGCGAATCTGACATCTGAAAAAGAGCGTCTCGCCAAACTTGAAGCCGCTTACAAAAAGGAGAAGGAGGTGGTCGACGGAATTCTTGATCTTCGCCGGAGACTGCGGTTAGACGGTGAAGCCATTCCAGCGAAGGAGGGCGAGGCCAAGCGGGAAGACACCAAATCGGAAGACACGAAATCGGAAGAGTTCAAATTGGAGGAGCGCGAGAAACTGCTGGCGAAACTGCGGGAGTCGGAAAAAGAACTCTCTGCGATTCAGGGCGAGGATCCGCTTATTCATCCGAGCGTAGACGAACAGGCGGTGGCTTCTGTTGTGGCGGATTGGACTGGCATCCCGGTCGGCCGGATGGTCAAGAATGAAATTCAGGCAGTGCTGAGTCTGGCGGATAGTCTCGAGAAACGGGTGATCGGCCAACGTCACGGCCTGGAAGCAATTGCCAAACGGATTCAAACCTCGCGTGCCGGTTTGGACAATCCCGGCAAACCGATCGGAGTCTTCCTCTTGACCGGTCCCAGCGGCATCGGAAAAACCGAGACGGCATTGGCTCTCTCCGAAACGCTTTACGGCGGCGAGAGCAATATCATCACTATCAACATGAGCGAATTTCAGGAGACGCACACGGTCTCGACGTTGAAGGGGGCTCCGCCCGGTTACGTCGGTTACGGAGAAGGCGGCATCCTGACCGAAGCCGTTCGCCGGCGTCCCTACAGCGTCGTGTTGCTGGACGAAGTCGAAAAAGCGCATCCGGACGTGCACGAAATTTTCTTCCAGGTATTCGATAAAGGGATGATGGAGGATGGTGAGGGGAGGATGATCGATTTCAAGAACACGATCATTTTGCTCACGACGAATGTCGGAAGCGACTTGATCATGAACATGTGTAAGGACCCGGAGATGATGCCGGCACCGGAAGGTGTGGCCAAGGCGCTCCGGCAACCGTTGCTCAAAGTATTTCCTGCAGCGCTGCTCGGCCGTCTTGTCGTTATACCCTACTACCCGTTGAGCGACGCTATGTTACGGTCGATTATCCGGCTCCAGCTTAGTCGCATACAAAAACGGGTGAGCGAAAATCGCGAAATCAAATTTGGTTATGACGACGCGGTGGTCGACCTGATTGCGAGCCGGTGCACGGAAGTCGAGAGCGGTGGCCGGATGGTGGACGCCATCCTCACACAAACCCTTCTTCCGGAGATCAGCCGCGAGTTATTAACCCGGTTGATGGAAGGAACACCCCCGCAAAAAGTGGAGGTGAAAGTCAAAGATGGAACCTTTGATTACCATTACGAATAAAGTACTCAATCGTCCTCGTTCTCGTCCTCGATGTCCGGCCGGCGTCGTCGTGGCCGAGGCCACAGAGCGGTCCCAGATTCTCGTAGTCGCTCATGGTTTGTTCTTTGGGGTGGCCTCGATTTGGCGGACAGGTGCTAAGCTAGGAACCTGAACGTGAATCAAGATCAGCAACGAAGTCAAACTAGGCGACGGCGCCGTTACGATGAAGAGTTCAAACGCAACGCCGTGGAGTTATTGGAAGCAGGGGGGCGCTCGGCAGTGCAACTGAGCCGGGAGTTGGGCATCTCGGAC
>Ga0209040_10003257_pt1 | contig 12509 bp, 12 predicted proteins | sample BogFormECP12_OM3_FD_188240 | JGI IMG/M metagenome (GOLD analysis project Ga0209040, IMG submission 188240) | Bog forest soil microbial communities from Calvert Island, British Columbia, Canada - ECP12_OM3 (SPAdes) (version 2) | ecosystem: Environmental > Aquatic > Freshwater > Wetlands > Bog ... | reverse complement strand
GTGTGGAATCTTATGTGGGGAAGTTCCGGCGGCCCTAGCGTGGATGAAGACTCCGAATACCGCAGTCCTAGCGGTCCCAAGGTTGTGCCTGGCATTTACACCGTCAGACTCACCGTGGATGGCCAGACACAGAATCAGGCTCTGAAAGTCGTGATGGATCCGCGCTCACCCGCCACTCCCGACATCCTTGAGCAGCAGATGGAACTGGGGCAGAAGATGTTCACCGAGACTCTAGCGGCGCGGCGTGCGCTCGCTGAGATCGGTTCAGTCCAGAAGCAACTGTCTGAGGTTGAGGAGAAGCTGGGCGAAACGACAGCGCTGAAGGCAGCTCTCGCGGCGGCTCAATCGGACTTGGCAAACATTCTTGCGAAGAGAGACACAGATGCCGAGGCCGGGCTGCAAAGTGCCTACACGGACTTGGCCTCGGCCCTGCATGTGGTCGAAGGCGGGGATCGCGCCGTGCCTTCTCAAGCGATTGCTCTGTATGGCAAATCGAGTCAGGGGATTAAAGCCGGCATCGTAAAGTGGACTTCCTTCAAACAAACGAAACTGCCGTTGCTCAATCAGAAATTGCGCCAAGCAAATCTCGCTCCGGTCGCCATCTCGGAAATTGAGCATGAAGTCGAGTTCCTGATGACTCGCTGAAGTCGCGCCAACCCTGACTTTTTTCCCAAGATTCCTCTTGACAGAATGAACCGCGAGCTGTAACTTAACACTGTTAACTTAACGGCGTTAAGTTAAGGATCGGGGTTATGGGAGTCAAGGAAAGACGCGAGCGCGAAAAGTCGGAGACCCGCGACAAGATCCTCGATGCGGCGCGCGAACTGTTCGTGACCGAGGGCTACGAAGGTGTCTCGATGCGCAGGGTGGCGGAGAAGATCGAGTACTCGCCCACCGCTATTTACGTGTATTTCGCCGATAAGCAGGAGCTGTTCCACGAGCTGTGTCAGCAGGATTATGCGCGCCTGGCGGAAGTCTTTCAGAGTTCGGAGATGTCCACGGATCCGATCGAGCGGCTCAGGCAAACCGGCAGAACCTACACCGAGTTCGGCGTCCGCTATCCCAATCACTACAAGTTCATGTTCATGACGACCCATCCCCCGCACGAGCCTGATGAGGAAGACCGCGAGGTCATGGGCAATCCGGAGGTAGACGCCTACGCCTTCTTGAAGTGGGCGGTGCAGCAGGCGATCGACGCGGGGCGGTTTCGCGAGGAGCTTCAGGATGCGGAGCTGATTTCGCAAACGCTCTGGGCGTCCGTACACGGAGTAATTTCCCTGAACATTGCCAAGTGTTCGGATCCCTGGGTCGACTGGCGTCCGCTCGAGCAACGCGCCGAGATGATGCTCGATGTAACTCTGCGTGGCTTGGTGCGTAACCCGGGCGAGGTGAAATGACATGCCTCCTCTGGCGCAGCGAAACCTCTTTCACGACAAGGTCCGGCTCGCCGTCACGCTGACGGGGATTGTGTTTGCAGTGGTGCTGATCGTGGTCGAGCTGGGATTGTTTGTCGGCTTCACGGTGACGACATCGGGCCTGATTGACCACTCTGGCGCCGACTTGTGGATCACATCGAAGAACGTGCCCTACGTGGAGCAAGGAGTCGCTTTCAGCGAGCGCAAGCTGAATCAGGCTCGCGCCGTGCCCGGCGTCGCCGACGCGCAGAAGCTTGTCGCCCACTGGACGCAGTGGAAGCGGCACGACGGCGGCGAAGACTCGGTGCAGATTGTCGGCTTCGACGTGGACGACCCGATGGAACGTCCTTGGAATTTGGTTGATGGCAAGGTGGAGGACTTGAAGTCCCCGGACGCGATCATCCTCGACGAACTCTATAAGAAGAAACTTGGCGTCACGGGAGTGGGCGAGGTCTTTGAGATCAACGGCCATCGTGCGCGGGTGGTCGGTTTCACGCGCGGCATCCGGTCGTTCACGACTTCTCCTTACGTTTTCACGACTTTCAAGAATGCTCAGACCTATACCGGACTGCGCGAGGACCAAACTTATTTCATCCTGGTGAAGCTGGCGCCAGGGGCCAATCTTGACCAAGTGCGGCGTGAACTGCTGAATCGAGTGAAAGACGTCGAAGTGTTCACGACAAATGAGTTCAGCCATATGACACGCTTCTACTGGATGTTCACGACCGGGGCGGGTGTGGCCGTGCTGATCGCCGCTGTGCTCGGCCTGGTGGTTGGATTTGTCGTGGTGGCCCAGACCATCTATGCCACGACCATGGACCATATCCGCGAGTTCGGCACGCTGAAGGCGATGGGCGCGCCTAACAGCTACGTCTACAAAGTCATCATGAAGCAGGCCGCGATTAGCGCGGTAATCGGATACGTCCTGGGAATGATCGTCAGCGTCTTCGTGGTACGCGCCAGCCAGGAAGGCGGCGCGGCGATTCTGATGCCCATGCCGATGGCAGTGGGAATGTTTTTTCTGACGCTGGCGATGTGTATTGGCGCCGCGCTGGTTTCCATCAATAAGGTGACGCGGATCGATCCGGCCATGGTGTTCAAGGGCTGATCTGCGATTTGGCTAAGGAGCGCATCGGATGGCAACGCAACCTGCAATCGAAGTTCGCCAGCTTACCAAGACTTACGCGGAGGGGAATACGGGAACGCTCGCCCTGCGCGGGGTTGACCTCGATGTTCACGCGGGAGAGCTCCTTATGCTGATGGGGCCTTCGGGAAGCGGCAAGACCACGCTGCTTTCGATCATGGGCTGCATCTTGACGGCGAGTTCGGGAACAGTGCGGATTGCGGGAAAAGAGATTACTCAACTGACGGAAAAGCAGCTGCCCGCCATCCGACTCGAGCACATCGGATTCGTGTTCCAAGGATTCAATCTGTTCCCCACATTAACCGCGGGCGAGAACGTGGAACTGATGCTCGATCTGAAAGGCGTGGCCGCAAAATCTGCAAAAAAGCGCGCGGCCGAATTACTGGATCAGGTTGGCCTGGGCGGCAAGTACGCGAGCTTTCCAGCCGACTTGAGCGGCGGACAGAAGCAGCGAATCGCGATTGCGCGCGCCCTGGCGGGAGATCCGGGAATCATCCTCGCCGATGAGCCAACTGCGGCCCTCGATTCCCACACCGGCAAGAACGTGATGGAAATGATGAGCCAGCTGGCGCACAAGCGCAATCGCGCGGTGGTAATCGTTACGCACGATTCGCGCCTGCTGAGTTTTGCCGACCGCATCGTGAAAATCGAAGATGGGGCAATTGCCGGACCCGATGCGCTGCGCCGGGAGCCGGTTCCAGCGGGGATGCTCGGCCGGAGCTTTTCGCAATTACCGATAAACGTGGCCTGATCGCAGGCCCCAACCGAATCTGTGGAGTCGTTGTTATGGCAAATATTTCTACCGAAAGTCTCGCGAAAAACAGAACCGTAATCTTCATTGGCGTGGCTGTTTTCCTATTGACGGTGTCTCTGGTGTTCGCCTCGCGGCGTGCTCATGAAAACGCGGCCATGGTTGGTGCGACGCCGACCAGCCACGGCCCCGTTCTGATTGCTGGCCCCGGTCGTGTGGAACCAAACTCGGAAGACATCAAGATTGGCTCCGAGTTGAGCGGACGGCTGAAAACTGTTTACGTCGAAGAAGGAGACATGATCCATCGCGGCCAGGTTCTTGCCGAACTGGAAAACGCCGACTACTTTGCTGAGGTCGAGTCAGCCAAGGCCAGCGTGGTGGCCAAAGAAGCAACCTTGCGCAAGGTGATCAACGGCGCTCGACGCCAGGAACGTAATGAAGCCTGGTCTTCGGTCGACGAGGCCAAGGCCGTGATGGAGAACGCCCAATCCGAATCGCATCGCCGGCAGGAACTTTTCGCCGCGGGAGTGATTTCGCGAGAAGAGTTGGATCGCTACGCCAGTGAAGCCGATGTCGCCAAGGCAAAGTATCAGGCTGCGGTCGAGCAACACTCATTAGTCGACGACCACGCCCGCGAAGAAGACCGCTCCCTGGCTGAGGCCGACTTGCAGCTGGGGAAGGCGCAGCTCGAGGAAGCTCAAGCACGGTACGAGAAGACATTCATTCGTTCGCCCATTGATGGCACCGTTCTGCGTAAGCATCATCGGAGTGGAGAGAGTGTTTCGAATTCTTCCACCGTCCCCGACCCGGTCTTGACCATCGGCGACCGGAAAGTCCTGCGTGTGCGTGTGGATGTGGATGAAACCGACGTCAGCAAAGTCCGCGTGGGACAAAAAGCCTACGTTACCGCGGATGCTTTCGGGAAACAGAAGTTCTGGGGACATGTCGTGCGCGTGGGCCAGCAATTGGGACCAAAGAATATTCGCACCGACGAGCCGACGGAAAGAGTGGACACGAAAATTCTCGAAACGCTGGTCGAACTTGACCCGGGCGCGGAACTGCCCGACGGTCTGCGCGTAGACGCCTTCATCGTCCCCAACGCGGGCGAAGTGGCTCAGATTGAAGCAGGGCAGCTCTAGGTGCTGGTTGGCGCGCCAGGAAGCAACATCCGCACCGCATTTAAGAAATTGGCGGAAGCGAGTGGGGGTCGAACCCACCGGTGACGGGGTGACCCGCCGCCCGCCGGTTTTGAAGACCGGGACGATCACCGGACCGCATGCGCTTCCGCGGGACCGCCGCGGATTTTCGCAAATCCGAACAGAGCCTAGCATGCCGGAGAGAGATACGGAAATCCGGTCAATCCGCATTGATCTTGGATCGCGAGGCCGCTCCGTTCTTCTACTTCGGTTGAGGCACGATTCGCAGGTACGGTTTGGGTGACTTCCAGCCTCCGGGATACTTCTGTTGCGCCTCCTCGTTCGATACCGAAGGGAGAATGATAACTTCGTCTCCCTGCTTCCAATTCACCGGCGTGGCAACTTTGTGTTTGGCAGTGAGCTGCATGGAATCGAGCACGCGGAGGATTTCGTCGAAGTTGCGGCCTGTGCTCATGGGATAGCTGAGTTGGAGTTTAATCTTCTTGTCGGGACCAACCACGAACACCGTGCGCACAGTGGCGTTATCGGCCGCAGTTCGGCCTTCGGAAGTGTTCCCGCTTTCCGCCGGCAGCATGCCGTAGAGCTTCGCGATCTTGAGTTCGGGGTCGCCAATCATCGGATAACTCACCTTGGCGCCCTGCGTCTCCTCAATGTCAGCGGCCCATTTGCCGTGACTGCTGACGGGATCGACACTTAGCCCGATAATTTTTGTGTTGCGCTGGGCGAATTCAGGTTGCAGCCGCGCCATATATCCGAGTTCCGTGGTGCACACCGGCGTGAAATCCTTCGGATGGGAAAACAAAACTGCCCATCCATCGCCGATCCACTCATGGAAGTTGAGCGGGCCCTGCGTGGTCTCGGCGGTAAAATTCGGCGCAATGTCGTTGATGCGAGGGATTCTGGTGGTTTCCGTTGCGGTCTCCGTGGTCATGTGTTTTCTCCTAAGTGAGGGTTCAATTGGCTCGACGGTTCGGAAGCAGCCAACCTGCGTTGGGATGGATGTCGGATAAAAACGAAACCCACCCAATTCGCCGGGTGGGTTGGAAGAAATCCTGTTCACTCCCTACCCACACGGCAACGGACACGTACAACAGCACATGGCGCCGTTAGTGGATGGGTACAACATCCAAGTAGCATAAAAGTCCGCACGGGCGGTGTCAACCGGAGGCGGGCCATGGCTGCCGATCGCCACAACTTTTCTGCATCGCACAACGGACGCGAGCATCTGTGTCCTTGCAACGTGTGAAATCAAACTTTTTCGTTTCCGAGGACGGTAGATGAGTCCCTCTCCAAGGCGTCTGGCAATGGCTCAGTGGGATGTCTTTTCTTCCCGGCCGCTGCAGGGTAACTCGCTGGCGGTGTTTCTCGATGGGCGCGGATTGACGGACACCGAGATGCAGTTAATTGCAAAGGAAATGAACCTCTCCGAGACCACCTTCATCCTGCCCCGCGATCCCGCCACCGAACGGGAGCGGGGCATTCGCGTGCGCATCTTCACCGTGCAGGAAGAGCTGCCGTTCGCTGGTCATCCCACTCTCGGTACTGCATTTGCGTTGCGCAGCCAAAGCGGCGCAGAACGGGTTGTGCTCGAACTGAACGCTGGCAAAGTGCCGGTGGAGTTTGAGGATAATCCGGGAGAATCCCCGTTCGGCGAGATGACTCAACTCGATCCCACCTTCGGAATCCAACACGAGCGCGAGGCCGTCGCGCGAGCGACTGGCTTGAGCGTTCACGATTTCGACGACTCGTTGCCCATAGAGACAGTGTCGACTGGCGTTCCCTTCACCGTGGCCCCGCTGAAATCGCTTGCTTTCATTCGCGACTCGTTGAAAATCGATCAGAGCCGCGCTGCCGAATACCTGGCCAAGACCGCAGGCAAGTTTTTTTATTTCGTCACCCGCGAAACTGTAGATCGTGAGGCTCGTCTGCATGCCCGCATGCTCTTCTACAACGGCGAAGATCCGGCCACCGGCTCAGCCGCTGGTTGTTCCGCAGCGTGGATGGTGGCGCATGGCGTGGCGAAATCCGACGAGCGAGTGCTGATTGAACAAGGCGTAGAAATGAATCGCCCCAGCCGGATTTTTGTGCGTGCTTCACGCAGCGATAACCGTGTAGTTAACGTACGCGTCGGCGGACACTCGATTGAAATTATGCGCGGCGAAGTTTTCCTCTAATCGATCAGCCGCAAGCATCACAGAATCATGCCTTTCACAGCGTCCTAGAATTTTCAATGGCCAGAGTATGCCATTTGCTTCCACGGTACTTTACAGTGCGCGTTACTTACCGTTAGCATCACTTCGCTTCTCAATCCTTCGCGAATAGAGAAATTTCCGCGAGATGCGGCTTACGACCGGCTCTTTCGGAGACGAGTGGTGAATGAAACCTAAGCGCACGATCCTGTGTGTTGACGACAACGAACAGTCGCTTTCGTATCGCAAAATTATGCTTGAGACCCGGGGTTACCGTGTCGCCAGTTATTCCCGGGGCGAAGATGCGCTGGAACGCTTCAAGCAAGGCGGCATCGATCTTGTTGTTACCGACATGGCCATGCCCGGAATGGACGGCCCGCAACTGATTGCCGCGATCAAGACTTTGTCGCCACATGTGCCAGCGATCCTGATATCGAGCAAAGTGCGCATCTACGATCACGATTCGCAAGCTGACGTGTTCCTGGCGAGAGGCATGTACGCGCCTGCCGATCTACTGGAGCGGATCCGGCTGCTTCTGGTACGCAAGCGTGGCCCCAAGCGTATGCAACAGCGCTCCGCTCCACTTCCGCGCCAAGTCGGAGTCGCCTGAGCATTCCTACGCTATATCGGCGAGCCCTTCACTGAATCCTATCGTGTAAGATCAAGGCTGGCATGGGCGCATTCATTGAAGCCATTGATCTACATAAAACTTATCGCGTGGGGAAGATCGATGTGCCCGCGCTCCGCGGCGTTTCCTTCGCCGTGGAAAAGGGTGAATTTGTCACGGTGGTCGGGCCTTCCGGCAGCGGCAAATCCACTGTGTTCTACCTGCTTGGCGGCCTGACCCGCGCCGATTCCGGCAAAGTGGTGATGGACGGTGACGACTTCGCCACGCTCTCCGATGCGGAGCGCACTCGCATGCGCAAGCGCAAGATCGGCTTCGTATTTCAGAAATTCAACCTGCTACCCACACTCGATGCCCGTTCGAACATCGCCATCGCGCAGGAGATTTCCGGCAATGGCGACCGCGACCCCGCATTCTTCCTTCGCATTTGTGATTTGTTGGGCATCACCAAGCGCCTGAACCATCGACCCTCCGAGCTGTCCGGGGGCGAGCAACAGCGGGTGGCCCTGGCTCGCGCGCTGGTCAACAAGCCGGCGGTGGTGCTCGCCGACGAACCCACGGGAAATCTGGACACAGAGAACTCGGACATCGTTTTGAAAATGTTGCGCCAGTCCAATCAGGAGTTCGGCCAGACCGTGCTGATGATCACTCACAATCCCGAAGCTGCCAAGTTCGGAGACCGCATCATTCACATGCGCGACGGGCACGTTGTGCGGCCGGAAGAAGATCCGCAATGGGCGCCACACTGAGGTTGTATCAGGGCAGTATCCGGATCGAGAACACACACGAACTGCCACACCGAGGAATTTCAGCCAATCGCGTCCGTTGAACGGCGTGTCGAATGCCACTGCATCGTAATGTCAAAGCCGCTGTGATGACGCTGGGAGAACATTGCCGCGGGCTGGCTGCTTGGTTATAATCAAGCTCGTCGAGCGGGAGTAGCTCAGTGGTAGAGCGCGACCTTGCCAAGGTCGATGTCGCGGGTTCGACCCCCGTCTCCCGCTCCATACATTTTGAAAATCACGTCCCCTCCCCAGTTGGACTTTTTTCACCCGGAACGCTAACGTAGTCATTAGGGGCGCGGTACCCAAGTGGTAAGGGAGAGGTCTGCAAAACCTTTATGCGTCGGTTCGATTCCGACCCGCGCCTCCAATCTTCCCTCGTATTTCTCTTCCCGCTCAAGCGCGGCCGACCAAGTCCTTAGGGTTTATCTGACGTCATTTCCTTAAGATTTAGACAAGATTCCTTCGTTCGTCGCGCTGATCGGACGAATATCTAACGAAGTAACGGCTGCTGTTCATGGGATTCTTCCGCAGCGACAGCGATCCGCTTCGATTTGCGATAGACGTTGAAGACCGCCATCGTCCAGAAAGGAACCAAATCAACTCCGGGGACGAGTTTGGCGAGAAACGACGGCAGAAACTCCCAGTGCCAGCCCAGAAGGTGGACCAGCAGGGCTCCGACACCGAAATCGAGTATGTCCTCAGCGGGCGAGAGGGCGCCTTCGAAGAATGCGGGGAAAACGACGATCTGGAGCGCATCGGCAACGATGGCCAGCACCATCGCCGCTCGAAACTGCGAACCGGGCGAGATTCTAACGTCGTCGGGAGTCATACAGAACCAATCAAGGCTTGACCCCCTTATTCTAAACCTCTCCACACAGGAGCGGTATTGCAGCCAACAAAACGAAAGCGCCCCAGACTCAATGAGTCGCGGGACGCTTCGCTGAACAGCCCTCCCCCAAGTGCTGCTCTACTCCAACTTAACCCCCCTCCTAAACTTCGTGAATGGCTCCTCCGTGCCACCTGGCGGCACTTGTGGGGTAGTTTTTCCCATGATGGGGTGTTTTGTGTCTTTTGTGATCCCCGTCACTGCAACGGGCGTCCGCCTGCGTAAATTCATTAAGAATGGCTTCGCCAATCAAGAACGATCGCATCGCGTGGCTGCAAGGCCCTGCGGCGAAGTGTGAAGCGATTCCTGCGGAACGCAAACACCCTTGGCGGCTGGTTCTGTTGGGGGCGCCTGGGGTAGGCAAGGGAACGCAGGCCGAACTCCTGGCGGAGAGTCTGGGCGCTTGCCACCTCTCAACCGGCGACGTTTTTCGAGCGGCCGCGAAGTGCAACGAGTGCGATCAATCGCCGGCGATGAAGGCTGCCCTGGAATATATGCGCCGTGGCGATCTGGTGCCGGACTCTACCGTCTGGGAGATGGTGCGCGAGCGGGGCGATTGCATCCTTCATTGCGGCGGTTTCATTCTCGACGGCTTTCCGCGCACCCTGGGACAAGCCGAGTCTCTAAAACAGCTGATGGAGCAGGAGAAGTTATCGCTGAGCGCGGTACTGAACTATGAATTGCCGGTAAACGAAATCGTGGAGCGGCTGAGCGGTCGCCGCACTTGCGAACAATGCAAATCAGTTTTCCATGCAACCGAAAGGCCCCCAAAAGTTGCAAATGTGTGCGATCGCTGCGGCAGCCGTCTCTTCCAGCGGGAAGACGACCGGCCAGAGTCGATTACCGTGCGTCTGGAAGCATACGAGCGAAGTACAGCCCCCCTCATCCAGTTCTACAAAGATCTTGGCCTGCTTGTTTCGATCGTTGCGAAAGGATCTCCTGACGAAATCGCCGCCCACACGATGAGTCAGTTGAACGACCGTGCCGGGCAGTGATTCGAGCGCGAACCTCCTCCGAATCTGACGTTAGATAGGCTAAGCCTCCTTCATTCAATCTTCAGGTCGAACAGATAACAGGATTGTGGTAAAACCAGCCTGTGAAACTGCTCGTCGTCGAGGATGAACCTCGCATGCTCGAACTGCTACGCCGCGGCCTCACCGAAGAGGGCCATAACGTAGTATGTGCCGAGGACGGTAGCGAAGGCTGGGAACTCGCCCGGGCCTATGAATTCGACGCGGTCGTGCTCGACATCATGCTGCCCAAGATGAACGGATTCGAGCTGGCCAGGAAGCTTCGTCAAGAGCGAATCGCGATCCCAGTGGTGATGCTCACAGCGAAGGACTCGGTCCCTGACATCGTGCGCGGGCTGGACGCGGGTGCCGATGACTATCTCACGAAGCCTTTCAGCTTCAGTGAGCTGTTGGCGCGTTTGCGCGCGGTACAGCGACGCGCCACATCCCGCTCGCACAACCGGCTGCAAGTTGGCGACCTCATTCTCGAACCGGAGTCGCGCGAAGTTTCACGCGCCGGGGTCTCGATCTCGCTGACGCGCACCGAATACAGCTTGCTCGAGCGCCTGATGTACCGCGCCGGCAAAGTGGTGCCGCGGCGCGCGTTGATCGAATCTGTGTGGGGCTTCCATCGGGAAATTGAAGAAAACACGCTCGATGCTTTCGTGCGGCTCTTGCGCCAAAAAGTCGACCGCGAAGGCATGCCCAAGCTGATCGTTACCGTCCGCGGTGTAGGCTACATGATTCGCGAGGAGTCCTCAGCGTGAAACGCCTTTCGATCGGCTTGCGCCTTGCGCTGTGGTATCTGGCGATCTTCCTGCTCGCCGAATTTATCTTTGGCGCAGGTATGTGGCTTATTCTCAGGAAGAATCTCTATGACATTGCCGATGCCGCGCTGGAAGGCCAGGCAGCTGATCTTGAACAGTTCCTGAAAGAACGGAGCGATTTATCGATCTCAGAGCTGCAGGCGCAGATCACGGCAGACTACAAAATAGAACGCTCCGAAGACTATCTACAGATCAGCGATGCTGCTGGTCACCCGATTTATCGTTCGCGGTTTTTGGACGAACATCCGCTTCCGCCGATCTCTTTCGATCAGTTAACGAAGCCATTGTATCAGAATCGCAAGCTGGGCGAATTACCTTTTCGCATACTGAGCGAGAAGATGGAAGTTGGCGGCCGCGTCTTCGTCGCACAAATTGGGAGCACTCTGGACGAGGAGATGGAGACTCTTGAGGCCTTTCAGAAATACCTGTTTATGTTCGCGCCCATTCTTCTGTTGGCGGCTTCAGTGGTTGGCTATTGGTTGAGCCGAAAAGCCCTCGCTCCCGTCGATGCTCTCACCCGGACCGCGCACACCATCTCCGGTCACAACCTCAGCAGTCGCCTTGAGCAATTGCATACCGGAGATGAGTTGCAGCGTTTGTCCGACACATTGAACCAAATGCTGGCCCGGATCGAATCCGCCTTCTTACGCGTCACGGAGTTTACGGCTGATGCGTCTCACGAATTGCGCACACCCATCGCGCTCATTCACACCGAAGCAGAGCTTGCTTTGCGGCGGTCTCGAGGTGAGTCCGAATACCGCGAGGCCCTCCGGCACATCCTTCTGGAAGCCGACCGCACGGCGAAGCTTATCGACGAGCTTCTGGCGCTGGCGCGCGCGGATTCCGGAAGCGAGAGCTTGGCCATTCATCCCATCGACGTACTCACCACTGTGCGCGAATCTGCATCGAAGTGGAATCAAGTTGCCTCTCTGCATGATTTGCAATTTGAGGAGCACTCCGCCGCGCAGCCGCTGATCGTGATGGGTGACGAAAATGCTCTGCGGCGCGTGGTCGATATCCTGCTTGATAACGCCTTCAAATACACGCCTTCTCCAGGCAAAATAACTCTTTCCGCTGACCAACAGAATGGGCGCGTCGTCGTAAGCGTGCAAGACACGGGAATCGGAATTGCTTCCGAAGATCAGGCAAGAATCTTCGAGCGTTTTTACCGCGTCGACAAAGCTCGCAGCCGCGCTCTCGGCGGCGCCGGCCTAGGCCTGGCCATTGCGCATTGGATCGTCCAAGTGCACAAGGGATCGATCACCGTGAAGAGTGATCCGGGAAATGGCTCCGTCTTCCGCGTGGAGATTCCAGTCGCAAATCGTGTCACCCACGTCGACTCAGGCTCAAAATAAATCAGAAAGGCGGAAGATATCCGCATGAATCTCCGCGTCAAATGTCCTCTGTGCACTTCCGCATTCCTCGGGCTTGCCTTCACTCTTTTTCTTCTCCCCTGGCTAAGCGGCGAGAACGATGCAACTCAAGATGCTGCGGGAAATTACGTACGCGAGGAGATGCAACGGCAGCACATACCAGGCCTGGCGCTTCTGGTATCGCGTGGCGGGAAGATCGTCCGTGCCGAAGGCTTCGGCATGGCAAATGTCGAACTACAAGTTCCGGTAAAGCCGGAAACGGTGTTCCAGTCAGGATCTGTCGGCAAACAATTCACTGCCACAGCGGTCATGATGCTGGTCGAGGAGGGCAAGGTACACCTTGACGA
>Ga0209040_10003253_pt1 | contig 12511 bp, 9 predicted proteins | sample BogFormECP12_OM3_FD_188240 | JGI IMG/M metagenome (GOLD analysis project Ga0209040, IMG submission 188240) | Bog forest soil microbial communities from Calvert Island, British Columbia, Canada - ECP12_OM3 (SPAdes) (version 2) | ecosystem: Environmental > Aquatic > Freshwater > Wetlands > Bog ... | reverse complement strand
ACCAGTTTGCAATTCCAGCACGTTGGCCATGCGCTCGGCGGCGCGCGTCATCGCCGCTTCGCCATGGCCGGCATAGCCGAGCACCAGACCCGGCGGCCGCTTGGCCGCGAGGGTTAGCGCCGAGAGCGGCAAGGCGACGACGCCGGCCGCCGCGAGGCCCGCCGCGACCGCGCGATCGTCCCAGCCCGACGGCAGCGATGCGGTCAGGTACATCCCCGGCTCGATCGGCCGGATACCGAGCAGCCCGCCGAGCCAGCGGCCCAGCAGGTCGCAGACAAAGGCGTGGCGCTCGGCGTAATGCGCCCGCATCCGTTTCAGGTGCCGCGCGAAATGCCCGTCGAGGATGAACTCGGTCATGATCGCCTGCACCAGCCCGGAGCTTTGCCGGTCGGTCAGGTGACGCGCTGCGGCGAACGGCTCGACCAAATCCTCCGGCAGCACCGCGTAGCCGAGCCGCAATGACGGGAACAGCAGCTTGCTGAAGGTGCCGAGATAGATGACCCGACCGGCGCGGTCGAGCCCCTGCAACGACGGCAGCGCGCGTCCCGGCCGCTGGAATTCGCTTTCATAATCGTCCTCGACGATCCAGACGCCCTCGCGCTCGGCCCAGGCCAGCAACTCCAGGCGGCGCGGCAGCGGCATCGCCATGCCGAGCGGATATTGCCGGGTCGGCGTCGTATAGACGAGCCGCGGCGTCGAGGTTTCGCGGGCCGGGTCGGCTGCGATGTCGAGGCCCCGGTCATCGACGGCGATCGGCACAATCCGCGCTTCGGCGGTGCGCAGAATGTCGAGAGCGGCGCGATAGCACGGATCCTCGACCCAAGCGGCGTCGCCGGGATCGAGTAGCATGCGTGTTGCCAAGGACAGGCCCTGCTGCGTCCCGGAGGTCAGCACGATCTGCTCGGGCCGGCAGCGCACGCCGCGCGCGGCCGCGAGATACTCCGCGACAGCAGCGCGCAGCCGCGCTTCGCCGCGGTGATCGCCATAGCCCCAATCGACGTGCGATCGCCCCGACAGCACGCGCGAGGCGAGCCGCTTCCAGGTCATGATCAGCCGCCCGTCGATCTCGACATGGCCCAGCTCGAACGGACGCGGCGCACCGCGCCAATCCGCTGCGACGCGGCGCAGCAGTGCCGCCTGGCGCGACAGCCTACGGTCCGCTCCACCGCCGTCGATGGCGCCGCCGCTCGCCTTGCCGTGCTCGTGACGCTCGGGGACACGATGCGCCGAGCCCGGACGCGCGATGATGTAGCCTTCGGCGGTGAGCTGCTCGAAAACGGCGACCACGGTGCTGCGCGCCAAGCCCAGTTCCGCCGCCAGGGCGCGGCTCGACGGCAGGCGGGCGCCGGCGGCGAGGCTGCCCTCGGCGATCGACTGGCGCAGTGCCGCGGCAAGCTGGAGCGACAAGGACACCGGCGAGCTGCGGTCGAGCCGCGTCGTCCACAATGCCGCACCGGTCGGGCGGGACGGGATCATGGGCGGGAGGGTAGCCCGCATGCCGGTTGCTCGTACATCACGGCTTTGCCGCGGGGATCAGGCGCGCGTGGCGCTTTGCACGAATGCGATCTCGTCCCGGCGCGCACCGGTCAGCGTGGCGATGGCGTCGTAGACATCCGCGATGCGATCGGCCGCTTCGGCCGCAGCCTCGTAGCCGCCGATGGCCGCCTCGTAGCCGCCGATGACCGCCTCGCGCGCCAAGTGACTCATCACCGCGTCGAGGACCGGACGCGGCGGCAAGCAGCGCCCGCGTTGTCGCTCGAGCAACGGCACGGATTGAGGCCGGCGATTGGTCGGGTTACGCCGCCTTCAGCCCGCCATAGATGCCGCTCTCGAATTCGCCGTAAAGGGCGACAGCTTTATGGTCGGCGAAGGGCAGCACCTGGGCAAGAAACACACCAGCGATCCGTTTCTGCGGGTCGAGCCAGTAATAGGTGTTGAAAATTCCGCCCCAGGTCAGACTGCCGGCGCTGCGGCCGTTAGGCCCCGGCAGCGTGTTGATCATGTACCCAAGCCCCCATTTGCACGGAATTCCGGGAAACAGGTCCAAATCGTTTGTGAGCTGCGGGTTGGTCGTCTTCCACAGGCCGGCTCTGATCTCGCCGATCTGGTTTTGCCCCATCAGCGCCACCGTCTGAGGCCGCAATAGCTGCGCGCCGTTAAAGCGGCCTTCATGCATCAGCATCTGCAAAAACACCAGATAGTCACGCCCGGTTGAGTAGAGACCACCGCCGCCGCCCCAGAACTCACGCCATGGCGGGTCTTTGGGCTCAGTCGGCTCCAGCGTTCCGTCCTCTTTGCGTTGATGCACACTGACAAGTCGCGACCGCTGCGTGGCAGAGATGACGTAATCGGTATCGGACATGCCCAGCGGCGCGAAGATGTGCTGGCGGAAATAGACCTCGAGCGGCAGCCCCGTCACCGCTTCGATCGCGCGGCCGGCCCAGTCGATATTGATGCCGTATTGCCAGCGCTCACCCGGGTCGAACGTGAGCGGCAGCCGCAGCGCCGCAAGCTTACCCGTGGAGGCTGGAGGGGTGCTGGTGGCCTTCACATAACGAACCAGATCGGCGTTATCGAACTCGTAGCCGAAGCCCGCCGTGTGCGTCAGCAGATGGCGCAGCGTGATCGGCCGTTTGGCCGGGCGAAGGCGCGGCGCCCCTGCATCGTCGAATCCTTCCAAGACCTGGGGGGCGGAGAGTTCCGGCAATACGCTGCCGATCGGCTGGTCGAGCTGCAATCGGCCCTGCTCGACGAGCTGCATCGCGGCGACCGAGGTCACCGCTTTGGTCATCGAGGCGAGCCGGAAGATCGTATCGAGCGTCATCGCCGGGCCCTGCGCGAGGTTACGCGTGCCGAACGCGCCCTCGTAGATGACACCCTTGTCGTTGGCCGCCACAGCAACGACACCCGGCACCTCCTTGGCATCGGTTGCCCGGCGCAGCACGGCGTCGATCTGGCGGGATTGTGCGGCGCCGCCTTGCGCAGCGGCGCGCCGGATGATGCCGCCGACCGAAGCGGTCGCGGTCAGCACCGCGGTCGCCTTGAGGATCTCGCGGCGGGTTTGATGTCTGATGGTCATGGCGTTTCCCCTTGCTTTGTTATCTGCGGCGCGGAGAAGCGTCCTTCGCCAGTTGCGAGGTGATGTCGGCGAAGGTGACTTTGAGCGAGGTCCTGACGTCGATGACGGTCGGCTGGCGCGCGGCGAGCGCGTCCTGCAATGCCGGCTTCAGCCCCGCCGGGTCCTCGACCCGGACACCCCGGCAGCCCAACGCGCGAGCAATCGCGGCGTGGTCCCAATCGCTGAACTCGGCCGCGAACGGGCCCGAGCCGTGCAAAACCCAGCCGAGCGCCTTGTTGTTGAAGACGACGGTGATGATCGGGATGTCCTGCTCGACCGCCGTCATCAGCCCGTTCATCGTCATCGCAAAGCCGCCATCGCCGCACACCGCGACGACCGGCCGGTCCGGATGCACCAGCTTCGCCCCGAGTGCTGCAGGAATGGCGAAGCCCATCGGGCCCGAGCCTGCGGCCTGCAGGAAGCCCTCAGCGCTCTTCGTCTGGTAGAAATGCGTCATCATGATGCGGTTTTCGCCGGCGTCGCAGGTGACGATCGCGTCCTCCGGCAACCCGCGCTGCAATTCGCCGATGACCCGTTGCGGCAGAATCGGCACGTCGTCTGCGAAGTAGGCGGGGTCGTTGAAATAGCCGTGCCGTTCGCGGTGGGCGGCGACGCGCTGCTCCGCCCGCTGCCGGCGCCCCGTCCCGGACGACCCGACCGCCTCGATCAGCTGACCGAGGACCGCCGCGGCATCGCCGACCAGCACGTGCTCGGCCGGATAATTCCACGATGCGTTGCGCGGCTCGATCTCGATCTGGACAAAAGTCTGGCGCACTGGGTCGAGCAATGCCCGGTTCTCCCAAGCCGTGTCGCTCGGCGACAACTTGGAGCCGACGACCAGCACGAGATCGGCTTCGGCGACGCAGGCGTTCCCGGCCTCGGTGCCAAAGGTGCCGAACACCCCGAGGGCCAGTGGATGGGTCTCGGCGAAGCAGCCTTTGCCGGCGGCCGTGGTTGCAACCGGGAGGCCAGCCGCTTCCGCGAGTTGCCGCAGCTGATCGTAGGCCTGGGCGATGCGCACGCCGTTGCCGGCGATCAACACCGGTTTTTGCGCCGAGAGGATCGCCTCGGCGGCAGCCTCGACCCGTGCCGGATCGGCGGGCGGCGGCGCCGGCGGGAGATAGTGACGCGTCGGGTAGAGTACCGGCTGCGAGTCCGGGGCAACCGAGCCGGCCAACGAGTCGTGGCTGAAGAGCACGGCGACGGGCCCCGGCTGCCCGGCGAGCGCGTGCTTGATCGCAAGCTGCGTCGCTTGCACCGCGCCGATCGGGTCATGCGCCTGCATGACGTGCTTGGTGACACCGCTGAAGGCGCGCCGCGCGTCCCAGCTCCCCCAATCCCCGGTCGCCTGCTGGTAGGGCGCGTGCAACATGAAACGCGGGGCATCGCTGAAATCGGTCAACAGCAACATCGGCGAGCTCGACAGATAGGCCTCGATGGTGCCGAGCAGCCCGTTGCCGAGCACCCAGGGCCCTTGTCCGAGCAGCACACCCGGCCGCCGCGTCAGCCGGCCGTAGATCTCGGCCATGACTCCGCCCAGCGACTCCTCGCGCACCAGCACCGTGCGGATCGAGTTCTGATACTTGCTGAGCCCGGAGACGATCCGACCGGTATGGCCGCCGGAAATGCCGAAGACCATCTCGATCCCGGCTTCTTCGAGGACCCGGGCGACGAGCGCGCTCGCCGGCATTTCTTCGGTCAGCATCTGTTCGATGGCCATCGGATCTGTCCTCCCCTATCGACTGGCCGTGAAGCTTGCCTCGTCGATAGGCCAAAGACAACCGCCCTGCCGCCAAAGCCGCCGGCTACCGCTCGTATTCGCGGGCGTGGGCGCGGCGCGCGGCAAGGAACGACAGCGCCGCGACGAGACAGCTCATCGGCGTCAGGGTCAGCGCCATCTCCAGCCCGACGGCATCCGACAATGCGCCGGCGATGAAGGGGCCCGCGGCCAGGCCGAACAGGTTCTGGAACAGCGACAGCACCGATGCCCCGGTCGACCGCACGCCCGGATGGATGACGCCGATAACGATCGCCGCGGCGGGTCCGACCGTGCAGGTCGCAACAAAACCGCCGAGCAGGATCAGGCCGAACTGGCTGGTGCGCGACATTTCCAGGCCGCAATGCCTGGCGCCAAAGGCGAGCGCGAGAACGACCGCCGTCAGCATGCTCAGCAACGCCACCGTCACAAACCGGGCGCCGGGCTGGCGCAGACCGGCGCGGTCGGCAACGGCCCCCAAGACGACGCTGCCGACGGCGCCGGCGAGGACGACGAGGGCGGCTTGAACGGCTGCCATATCGGGCGAGAGGTGTTCTATGCGGTTGAGATAGCTCGGCAGCCACGACCAAAGCGCCGAGAGTGCGATCAGTTGCGCCGCACCGCCGATGCAGATCCAACGCACGGTCCGCGACCGGAGGATCGACCAAATCATCTCGCCGCGGCTCGCTGTGGCGGCGGCGCCGAACGCCGATGGGCCCGTCGCACCGTCGACCTCTACGGTTTTGTAGTCGCTGACAAACAGGTAAAGCAGCGCCAAGATCAGGCCGGGGATGCCAACGACGCCGAAGCCAGCCTTCCAGCCAAAGCGCTGAGCGATCACGCCGCCGAGGACGACGCCAAGTACGGAGCCGACGGAGGCCGAGGCGAAGAAGCCGCCCAGGATGCCGCCGCGCATGCGCGGCGGAAAATGCGTCGCGACGATCGCCGCGCCGACCGAGCCGTAGCCGGCCTCGCCCAGACCGACAAAGGCGCGGGCCACCAGCAGCTGGGCGTAGCCTGGGCTGAACATGCAGACAATCGTCGCGATGCTCCAGGTCGCCGCCATCGCGGCGATGCTCTTGACGCGGCTGAACCGGTCGGCGATCAACGCGACGGGAATGCCGAACACGGCCACGGTCACCGAGACGACCGAGACGAGTGTTCCCAGCTGCGCGTCGGTGAGCATCCATTCGCTTTTCAGAAACGGAAACATCGAGGTGATGATCTGCCGGTCGATGTAGTCGAAGACCATCAAGCCGATCGTCATCAGATAGGCGAACCAAGCCGGACCGCGGCCGAACAGGTAGGTCTCGGAGATGGCGCCGCCCGGAACTGCGATTTGCGCGTGCATGGCTCTGTCCGATCGTCTCGGCGCGGCGTCAGGGCACCAGCACGGTTGCCCCCGTCGTCTTGCGTCCTTCGAGCAGACGATGGGTCTCCGCGGCCTCTTCGAGCGGCAGGATCCGGCTCGGCTCGCTCGTGATCTTGCCGGCCAACACCAGGCCGAAAAGCTCTTCTGCCATCTGCAGCATGTGCGAGTGCGGTGTCGCGTAGTGGACCATCGCCGGCCGGGTCAGCCACAGCGATCCCTGGACCGCCAACTGCACCGTGTCGATGACCACCGGCCCCGACGAGGTGCCGTTGCTGACTAGCACGCCACGCGGCTGCAAGCTGTCGAGCGAGGCCTGCAATGTATCCTTGCCGACCGAATCGAAGACCACCGGGACTCCCTTGCCCCCGGTGATTTCGTGCACCCGGGCGGCGATGTCTTCGCGCGAGGTGACGATTGTATGGGTGCAGCCGGCGGCGCGCGCGACCGCCGCCTTCTCCTCGGTGCTGACGGTGCCGATCATCGTCACACCCAGCGCCCGCGCCCATTGGCAGGCGATCAGCCCGACGCCGCCGGCAGCGGCGTGGAACAGGATCGTCTCGCCCCCGTGCAATGGATAGACCTGCCGGAACAGGTACTGCGCGGTCATGCCCTTCATCATCAGCGTAGATGCGGTGCGGTCGGAAATCCCGTCGGGCAGCGGGATCAGCACGTCGGCCGGCATGACCCGCACGTCCGAATAAGCCCCTTGCGGGCCGAGCAGGTAGCCGACCCGATCGCCGACGCGAATGTCGGTCACGCCGGAGCCGACGGCCTCGACGACGCCGACCGCGTCCGAGCCGAGCCCGTTCGGCAATGGCAGCGGATAGCGCCCGGTACGGAAATAGACGTCGATGAAGTTGACCGCGACGTAGCTGTGCCGCACCCGCGCCTGCTCTGGGCCGGGCTCGCCGACGGCAGCCGGTCTCGACCCGCATCACCTCCGGTCCGCCGGTCTCGTAAAAGCGAATGGCACGCGCCATCGTTGGCTCTCCTGGTTGTGCCTCCCGCCCCCACACCAGCCCTCTCCGGCAGGCGGGCAGAGGGAGGGACCCGCGAAGCGGGAGGGTGAGAGGCGGGCGGCAAAGTGGAACGACGTCGGGCGATCAAGCGGCCTTGCGGCGCTCGATCCCTTGGCCGCGGGAGGCACGGTTCGGCGCGAAGCCGTTCCGCGCCAGCGTCTCTTCGACGCCGTTGTAAAACACCCCGATTTTGCAGATGCGGCGCGCCTCCTTGCCGCTGGCGACCTCGCGGCCGAATTCGCGTGAGATGCGCACGAGCTGCTCGATCTGGCGGACCGTGCTGATCTTGCTCTTGCGGTCCTGGGTCCAGAGATTGTCCTCGATGCCGCAGCGGACGTGCAGCCCCATGGCGATCGCCATCATGTTGATCGGCAGCAGGTTCAGCATCGAGCTTTCCAGTGTCAGCACCGCACCGTCCGGCGTCGCCCGCAGAAAATTGGCGAGGTTGTAGATGTTGGGCGCGTCCATGCCGCCGCCGATCGCGACCCAGTTCATGACCAGCGGCCCCTGGTAGATGCCGCGGCGGATCATCCGCTCGACGGTCTCGAAGCTGTTGACGTTGTAGAACTGGAAGGCGCTCTGGATCCCTTGTGCGGTGAGACGGCGCACGTGCTCCTCGACCCAGCCGGGCCCGGCCGGGACGACCATCTCGCGGTAGGCGGTCCAGGTCGCGGGCTCCGCCAAGGAGGTGCCGGCGTAGTCGGCGGGCTCCATCTGCTCGACGATGTTCATCTGAACCGTGTTGACCGTCACCGTGACTTGGTCTGGCCTAGGCGTCAGCTCCGCGAGCATGTGACGGGTGTCGTCCGACAGCCATTTGGCTGCCTCGCCCTCGCTCTCCGGCGCGAAGGAAATCGAGCCGCCGACCTGCAATACCATGTCGGGTACGGCGACCCGCAGCCGCGCCAACAGCTCGTTGAACTGGGACAGGCGCTTGGAGCCCTTGCCGTCGGCTTCGCGGACATGCACATGCAGCACGCTGGCGCCGGCGCTGTAGCAATCGACGGCCTTCTGCACCTGCTCGTCCATACTGACGGCGATGTCCTCGGGAAAATCCGAAGGCAGCCACTCGGGGCCATAGGGCGCAGCGGTAATGACAAGCTTTTCCTGGTTTTCTGGAAAGAGCGCACCATCGAGGAAGTTCATGACATGTCCTTTCGTCCGATTGGGTTTCAGTGAGGAGGCAAATTCCCGGCTAGTGCCGGTCCTTGGGCTTCAGAATGGCGTGTCGCCGGTGATGCCGGCGCGCTCCATCTTGCGGTGGCAGGGCGCGTAATCCATGACCGCGTAGTGCTGCGTGGAACGATTGTCCCAGAACGCCACACTGTTGGGCCGCCAGCGGAAGCGCACCTGGTATTCGGGGATCTGCGCCTGGGCGATCAGGTATTGCAGCAGCTGCGCGGCACCGGGCGCAAAGTCCTGTCCGTAGCGCACATTCGCTGCGGTGTGGAAATTGGTGAAGTGGGTCGTGAACCCGTTGACGAAGAGAATTTTCTCCCCGGTCTCGGGATGGGTGCGCACGACCGGATGCTCGGCGTCGGGAAACTGCGCCTTGAGGGCCAGGCGTTTCTCGATCGGCATGGCCGCCCCGAACGTCGCCTCGATGCTGTGGCGGGCTCGCAGACCGGCGATCTGGGTCTTGATGTGCTCGGGCAGCCGCTCGTAGGCGAGCGCCATGTTGGCCCACATCGTGTCGCCGCCGACCGGCGGGCATTCGACGCAGCGCAGCACGCAGCCGAAGGGCGGCTTCTCGCGCCACGTCGCATCCGTGTGCCAGGCGTTCTCGTAGCGGTCGTTGGGCTTATCGGGCGACTTGTAGATGCGCACGAGGCCCGGATGATCAGGGTCGCTGCCGGCCACCGGATGGTCTTCGAGCTCGCCGAAATGGCGGGCGAAGGCGACATGCTCGGCGCGGGTGATGTCCTGGTCGCGGAAAAACAGCACCTTGTACTGCAACAGCAGCGACCTGATCTCGGCCATCAGTTCGGGATCGCGCGCGGCGACGCCAAGGTGCACGTTCGTTACTTCGGCGCCGATCGCGCAGGTCAGCGGCTCGGCCTTCGGCGTGCAGTTCTTGGCGGCCGTGACGCGGGTGGCGGTGCACATTGCGGGTTCCTCCCTCGGAGCTGGTCTCGAGGGGTCTATTCGGCCGCCACCGGCCGCGGTTGACCATCCGGGACACCAGGTTTAACATCTTGGGACATTTTGATGGCGATACATGTCTCGCCTCGTCCGTAGCGCAACTCTCAGCGGTTATGTCGGGGTCGCTCAGTCGGTCGACCTCGACCCTTACGGCATGATCGCGGACCACGGACTGCCGCCGGCATGCCTGACCGATCCCGAGCTCAGAATCCCGATGACTTCGGTAGCGCGCCTGTTAGAGAACTCGGCGGCTCGATCAGGACGGCCCGACTTCGCGCTCATGCTGGCCGAGCGGCGCAGCCTGTCCAATATCGGGGTTCTCGCCCTGCTGGTTCGCGAGCAGCCGACGATCCGCAAGGCGCTGGAAGCCCTCGCCAAGTACATGCATCTGCACAGCGACGGGCTGCGTCTGACGATCCGAGAGGACGGCGATCTGGTGACGATCGGCCTCGCCGTCGATCCGGGACGCCTGGTGCCGATCCGTCAGGGGGTCGAACTCGGGCTGGGCTTCATTCACAAAAGCCCGCAACAGCTGCTCGGCCGCAGCTGGCGGCCGCAGACGATCTGCTTTACCCACGCAGCACCCGCCCGCAAGGACGCGCATCGCCGGTTTTTCGGGACGACTGTCGAATTTGGTCAGGAGTTCAACGGGACCGTCTGTCTCGCGCGCGACATCGATGCGCCGGTGCCGGCCTCGGACCCGGCAATGGCGCGCCATATTCAACGCTATCTCGATACCGTCGCGCCGCGGCCGAATGCCACGATGCGGGACAATGCACGCGAATGTATCTACAGGACCTTGCCGTCCGGTCTCTGTTCGGCCGACCGGGTGGCCCGCCACCTGGGTGTCGACCGCCGCACGTTGCATCGGCATCTTGCCCGGGAGGGGGAAATCTTCTCGTCGCTGCTCGATGCGGTGCGCGCCGAACTGGCGGTCCGCTACATCGGCACGAGCGACCGCCCGCTTGCGTCGGTCGCAGAATTGCTCGGCTTTTCGGCTTTGAGCGCGTTCTCGCGCTGGTTTCGCGGACGGTTCGGCTGTAGCGTCTCGCAATGGCGCAGCTCCGGCGGCGGCGCTGCATCAGCGGCGCGATCGGTGCGTCCGTCCGCGCGATCGCGCGCCACCGCTGCGGGGTCACGCTCGTCGGGCGGGGCGTAGCCGCCGGCGCCAGGGAGGGGACGTATGCCGATACTCAACATCCGGGACGGCGAGATTTATTACGAGGTGCACGGGAGCGGCTTTCCGCTGATGATCTTCGCGCCGGGCGGGCTGCGTTCGGAGCTCGCTTTCTGGCGGCACAGCCCGTCGAACCCGTCGGCTCCGGCCGTTTGGATGGATCCAATGGCCGTATTGGGCAAGCAATACCGCGTCGTGGCGATGGATCAGCGCAACGCCGGGCGGTCGCGCACCCGGATCGACGCCAACGACGACTGGCATATCTACGCCGCCGATCACTTGGCGCTCGCCGACCATCTCGGGCTCGACCGGTTCCACGTCATGGGCAGCTGCATCGGCGCCTCGTTCTGCCTGACGTTGTGCGAGCTGGCGCCGAGCCGGATCACGTCAGCCGTATTGCAGAACCCGACCGGTCACGCCGGCAATCGCGACGTATTCTCCAATTCGGTCCAGACCTGGTCGAACGGCATTCGCGAGCAGCGCCCCGAGATCGAAGAGCGCACCCTGAGCCGCTTTGGCGACAACATGTTCGGCGGCGACTTCGTGTTCAGCGTCAGCCGCCATTTCGTGGGCCAATGCAAGACTCCGCTGCTGGTCATGCCGGGCGACGACCCGCCGCATCCGCAGGTGATCGGCGAGGAGATCATCGAGCTGGCGCCCAATGTCGAGGCGCTGCGCCAATGGAAAGGACCCGAGCATCTGCAGACCGCGATCGACCGCGTCTCGGCATTCCTGCAGCGCCACACGCCGCAGTGATGGTCTGCAAGAGCGTGCGAAAGAATTGGCCGCGCGCCCAGTCACCTCGCCCCGCTTTTGGGGAGAGGTCGGCATCCGCGTGCACGCGGATGCCGGGTGAGGAGCAACGTCGGGTCCCCCGATTGCGGAGCCTTGTGTAACCTCCAAAAGGCCCCTCACCCCGACCCTCTCCCCACAAGCGGGGCGAGGGAGAACTCTGCGGCTCTGATCCAGTGAACGGGCGATTTCCTTCGCACGCTCGTTCGCGGGAATGATGCTATCAGCGGTGAGGAGGCTTCAATGGTGGACCTGCACGCGGACTATGTGATTGTTGGGGCCGGATCGGCAGGCTGCGTCGTCGCCGACCGCTTGAGCGAGGACGGCGCGCAAGTCGTCCTGCTCGAGGCGGGCCCGACCGACTGGCATCCAATGATTCACGTGCCCGCGGGCGCATTGCATCTGCGGGCCAATCCGCTCGTCAACTGGAATTACTACGCCGAGCCCGAGCAGAGCATCGGCAACCGGTCGTTGCACTGGCCGCGGGGCAGGGTGCTCGGCGGCACCAGCTCGATCAACGGCATGCTCTATGTCCGCGGCAACCCGGCCGATTATGACGGCTGGGCGCAGATGGGCTGCCGCGGCTGGAGCTATGCGGACGTCCTGCCCTATTTCAAGAAATCCGAACGCTACGCGCCGGGCGACCCGCAATACCGCGGCAAAAGCGGTCCGCTCCTCGTCGAGGATTACCGGACCATCCTGCCGTTGACTCATCGCTTTGTCGAAGCAGCACAGCAGGCCGGTTTTCCGTTGACCGGCGATTACAACGGTGGCGTCCAGGAAGGCGTGGGTTATTCGCAGATGACGCGCAACGGCCGGTTTCGCGGGTCGACCGCCCGCACCTTTCTGGCCGAGGCCCGGCGGCGGCCAAATTTGCGGGTGTTGACCAAGGCGGTCGCCACGCGGCTATTATTGGACGGCGGCCGGTGCGTCGGGGTCTCTTTCCGGCAAAACGGGCAGGACAACCGGGCGCTGGCAGCGCGCGAGGTCGTGGTCTCGGGCGGCACCGTCAACTCGCCGCACCTGCTGCAGATCTCGGGCATCGGGCCTGGCTCCCATCTGCAGTCGATCGGTGTGGCCGTGGTACATGATCTGCCGGGGGTCGGCTCCAACCTCTCCGACCATTTCGCCGTCC
>Ga0209040_10003251_pt1 | contig 12516 bp, 11 predicted proteins | sample BogFormECP12_OM3_FD_188240 | JGI IMG/M metagenome (GOLD analysis project Ga0209040, IMG submission 188240) | Bog forest soil microbial communities from Calvert Island, British Columbia, Canada - ECP12_OM3 (SPAdes) (version 2) | ecosystem: Environmental > Aquatic > Freshwater > Wetlands > Bog ... | reverse complement strand
TCGTCGACGAGGTCGACTCCATCCTGATCGACGAGGCCCGCACCCCGCTGATCATCTCCGGTCCGGCCGACGGCGCCTCCAACTGGTACACCGAGTTCGCGCGGTTGGCGCCGCTGATGGAAAAGGACGTCCACTACGAGGTCGACCTGCGTAAACGCACCGTCGGCGTGCACGAAAAGGGCGTGGAGTTCGTCGAAGACCAGCTCGGCATCGACAACCTCTACGAGGCGGCCAACTCCCCGCTGGTCAGCTACCTCAACAACGCGCTGAAGGCCAAGGAGCTGTTCAACCGCGACAAGGACTACATTGTCCGCGACGGCGACGTGCTCATCGTCGACGAGTTCACCGGTCGCGTGCTGATCGGCCGGCGCTACAACGAAGGCATGCACCAGGCCATCGAGGCCAAGGAGCACGTCGAGATCAAGGCCGAAAACCAGACGCTGGCCACCATCACGCTGCAGAACTACTTCCGGCTCTACGACAAGCTCGCCGGAATGACCGGCACCGCCCAGACCGAGGCCGCCGAGCTGCACGAGATCTACAAGCTCGGCGTGGTCACCATACCGACCAACAAGCCGATGATCCGCGAAGACCAGTCCGACCTCATCTACAAGACCGAGGAGGCCAAATACATCGCGGTGGTCGACGACGTCGCCGAGCGCTATGACAAGGGCCAACCGGTGCTGATCGGCACCACGAGCGTGGAGCGCTCTGAATACCTTTCTCGCCAATTCCAGAAGCGGCGCATCCCGCACAACGTGCTCAACGCCAAGTACCACGAGAAAGAGGCGGCCATCATCGCCGAGGCGGGCCGTCGGGGTGGTATCACCGTCGCCACCAACATGGCCGGCCGCGGCACCGACGTCGTGCTGGGCGGCAACGTCGACTTCCTCACTGACCAGCGGCTGCGCGAGCGTGGCCTGGATCCGGTGGCGACGCCTGACGAGTACGAGGAGGCCTGGCACGCCGAGTTGCCCGTCGTCAAGGAGGAGGCCGGCAAGGAGGCCACCGACGTGATCGAGGCGGGCGGCCTGTATGTGCTGGGCACCGAGCGCCACGAGTCGCGGCGCATCGATAACCAGCTGCGTGGCCGGTCCGGCCGGCAGGGAGATCCCGGTGAGTCGCGGTTTTACTTGTCGCTGGGCGACGAGCTGATGCGCAGGTTCAATGGTGCCGCACTGGAGTCGATGCTCACCCGGATGAACCTTCCCGACGATGTGCCGATCGATTCCAAGATGGTGACCCGCGCGATCAAGAGCGCACAGACCCAGGTCGAGCAGCAGAACTTCGAGGTCCGCAAGAACGTCCTCAAGTACGACGAGGTGATGAACCAGCAGCGCAAGGTGATCTATGCCGAGCGCCGCCGCATTCTCGAGGGAGAGAACCTGCAGCAGCAGGCCACCGACATGCTGGTCGACGTCATCACCGCCTACGTCGACGGCGCGACCAGCGAGGGCTATGCCGAGGATTGGGATCTGGATGCGTTGTGGGCGGCGCTCAAGACGCTTTATCCGGTCGGGATCAAGGCCGAGACGCTGACCCGTCAAGATCAGGATTCCGAGCGCGACGAACTGACCCACGATGAGTTGCTCAACGCGCTGCTCGACGACGCCGAACGGGCTTATGCGGCAAGGGAAGCCGAGCTGGAGGAGCTCGCCGGTGAGGGTGCGATGCGCCAGCTGGAACGCAACGTGTTGCTCAACGTCATCGACCGCAAATGGCGCGAGCACCTCTACGAGATGGACTACCTCAAGGAGGGCATCGGGCTGCGCGCGATGGCCCAGCGCGATCCGTTGGTGGAGTACCAGCGCGAGGGCTACGACATGTTCATGGCCATGCTCGACGGCATGAAAGAGGAGTCGGTCGGCTTCTTGTTCAATGTCACCGTCGAGGCGGTGCCAGCACCACAGGTGGCCCCGGTGGAAGTACCGGAAGGTCTGGCGGAATTGACAGCGCTTGAAGGAGCCGCCACCGCTGCGGAGCAGGAAGATGGCGCCGGCGGCGCACCCGCCGCAGTGCGCCAAGAGGCTCCAAGCACATTGCGCGCCAAAGGTATTGACGACGAGGCGCCCGCCCTGACTTATTCCGGACCTTCCAAGGACGGCTCGGCACAGGTGCAACGCAACGGTGGTGCTGCGGAGAAGACACCAGCCGGGGTGCAGGCCGGAGCCAGCCGCCGCGAGCGGCGCGAAGCCGCGCGGCGGCAAGGTCGCGGCGCCAAGCCGCCGAAATCGGTAAAGAGGCGCTAGCCCTGCTCGCCGGCGGGCGGCGAAGTTTGAGGCAAACGCCTCATGTGTCAACGCAATTCCTCGCCGGACACTCAGGCCATGAAGCGTTATTTGACAGTCGGTTACGGCGCCGCGAGCTACGTCGTATTCCTGGTGGCCTTCCTGTATGCGATTGCATTCGTCGGCGATATCGCCGTGCCGCGGAGTGTGGATCACGGGATCGCCTCGCCGATCGGCCAGGCGTTGGTGATCAACGTGGCGCTGCTCGGCTTATTCGCCGTGCAGCACAGCGTAATGGCGCGGCCGGGATTCAAACGGTGGTGGACGCGATTCGTGCCGCGCTCGATTGAGCGCAGCACGTACGTGTTGCTGGCCAGCTCTGTGCTGCTCCTGCTCTACTGGCAATGGCGAACGATGCCCTCGCTCATCTGGGACGTGCGACAGGCGATCGGCCGTTTGACATTGTGGGCGTTGTTCTGGCTCGGCTGGGCGACGGCGTTGCTGTCGACGTTCATGATCAACCATTTCGATCTGTTCGGCCTTCGGCAGGTGTATTTGGCTTGGCGCGGAAAGCCGTACACCGACCTCGGTTTTCGAACTCACCTGTTCTACAGGCTGGTGCGTCACCCGCTCATGCTGGGATTCATCGTCGCGTTCTGGGCAGCGCCCACGATGACGGCGGGACACCTGCTCTTCGCGACCGGCACCACCGGGTACATCCTGATCGCGTTGCAGTTGGAAGAACGCGACCTGATCGTGGCGTTGGGCAACCGATACCGCGATTACTGCCGCCACGTGCCCATCCTGATACCGCTGCCGCGCCGGCACACGGCCGAAACGGTTGGTCAGAACTAACTCTCGAGAAGAGTGGCGATCCGCTCCAGGGTGGCGCGGATGCCGTCCTCGGTCTGTTTCGGCATCGAACCGCTGGTGATCATCGACTTCTGCTTGTCTTCGGACACGTCCCACGTTTCACGCACCAGCGTGCCGCCCTCGGCGGGGCTCAGCTCGTAACGCCAGATGCGGCCTCCCATCAGACCGCCAAGAGCGGTTGTCTTCCATGCGATGCGGCGGTCCGACTCGTACTCGATGACGGTGTTGGTCGTGTGGTACGGGATGAATAGCGTCTCCTTGCGCCCTCGCATCGACATCCCAAATTTCGAACCCTTCGACAGCGGAACCGACGCCTGCGAAGCATGATTCACCGAGTCCGAACCGTCGAAGCTGGCGTGTTTACCCGCGTCCGCCAGCAGCGCGAAGATCTTGTCGGGCGACGTCTTGATGACTCGCTCGACGCTGACTGTGTTTCCGTCCATGGGCCAACCCTAGCCCGCCGATCAATTGCTATGAGATTGGCCGGTACCGCTGCCATCTCGGCGGCATTTCGTCCCGGATTCCCGGTATGTTGCCGATATGGATGTCAAGGAGGTGCTGCTGCCCGGCGTCGGCTTGCGATATGAATTCACCAGCCGCGCCGGTGACCGGATCGGCATCATCGCGCGGCGCGGCGGCGATTTCGACGTCGTCCTGTATACCCGCGACGATCCGGACCAGGCTCGGCCGGTCTTCCGCCTCAGCGACGAAGAGGCTGACGCCGTAGCCCAGATCCTGGGCGCGCCGAGGATCGCTGAGCGGTTCACCGAACTGACCCGCGAAGTGCCCGGACTCGAAGCGGGTCAGGTTCACATCGAGCCCGGCGGCCCGTTCGTGGACCGGCCGCTGGGCGACACGCACGCCCGCACCCGCACCGGCGCATCGATTGTGGCGATCGTGCGCGATGAGGACGTGCTCGCATCGCCGGGTCCGGCTGAAACGCTGCGGGCCCGAGATGTCCTGATAGTGATCGGCACCGAAGAAGGTATCGCCGGGGTCGAGCAGATCGTCGAAAAGGGCTGAACCAGTGCAAGTTTCGGGGGCGCTGCTGTTTCAGCTCGGCGCCCTCCTGGCCGCGCTCGCGGTGTTGGGCGCCGTCGCGCGTCGATTCGCATTGTCCCCGATACCCGTCTATTTGATGGCGGGCCTTTCGTTAGGTAAAGGCGGCATCTGGCCGGTGGCCGCCGCCGGTGAGTTCATCATGACGGGCGCGCCCATCGGCATCGTCTTGCTGCTGCTGACCTTGGGTCTGGAGTTCTCCGCAACCGAATTCGCCAGCAGCCTGCGTCACCATCTGCCGTCCGCCGGCGTCGATGCCATCCTCAACGCCACGCCCGGCGCGGTGGCCGGATTGCTGCTGGGGTTGGACGGTGTCGCCATCCTCGCCCTGGCCGGCGTCACCTACATCTCCTCGTCGGGCGTCATCGCGCGGCTGTTGGAAGACTTGCGCCGGCTCGGTAACCGCGAGACTCCGGCCGTGCTGTCGGTGCTGGTGCTCGAGGATTTCGCGATGGCCGCCTACCTGCCGTTGTTCGCGGTTCTGGCGTCCGGCGGCACCTGGCTGGAGGCTGTCGTCGGCATGATCGTCGCGGTCGGCGCTCTCCTCGCGGCGTTTGCCGCGTCCTATCACTGGGGGCACCACGCCTGGTTGCGCACCCCGATTCCGAGCAATTGTTGCTGCGGGTCCTGGGAGTGACACTGATGGTGGCCGCGACGGCCGAGTTCCTGCACGCATCCGCCGCCGTCGGCGCGTTTCTGGTAGGCCTGACCCTGACCGGCGAGACCGCCGACCGGGCACGCAAGGTGCTGGGACCGCTGCGTGACTTGTTCGCCGCGATTTTCTTTCTGGCGATCGGCCTGTCGGTTGATCCGCACGAGCTGCTTCCCATGCTTCCGGTGGCGCTTGGCCTGGCCGTCGTCACCGCCGTGACCAAGGTGGCCACCGGGATATTCGCCGCCCGACGCGACGGAGTGGCACGTCGGGGACAGTTGCGCGCCGGTACGGCGCTCATCGCAAGGGGCGAGTTCTCCCTGATCATCATCGGATTGGTCGGCGCGTCGATCCCCACGGTGGCCGCGCTGGCGACGTCGTATGTCTTCGTCATGGCAACGGTGGGCCCGGTGCTGGCCCGATTCGCCGGTGGCCCGTCCCCCGCAAGCGGGTGGGGTCCCCGCGCCGCAGGGGAGGCCCCCCAGCCGGAGGTCACGGTCAACTAGACGGTCAACCTATGTGCAGGGCAACCACCTGCCATCGCGTGCCGTTGCCTGCGGGCACCTGTTCCACGCGGCACGCGATGGCGTGGATGCGGTCCCCGCGGCTGTACGTACCGAAAACCTCCGCTGCGGTGTCCGGATTGTGCCGCCCGACGGGTTGAAGACGCATCCGGCGCAGCACCGCGGCTGCTTCGTGTCCGGCTCCCGGTCCGACTGTCGATCCGGGTAGGGTCCGGCTGATTGAGACCACGGAGTCGACCAGGCTGGGTACCAGCAGCGGCCGCAGCTGGGCCGCGGGACGTCGGCGGTCGATGACTTCCAGCACTCGGCGCAGAGCGGAGTCGGCGAAGATTGCGGCCCGGCGCATGGGCAGTGACAGCGCCGGCTTGACCGCTGCCGTTGCGGCCTCCGGGTGGCTACTGCCATGTTGACGAGGCGCACACGGGGTGCGACGCCGCAACGTCGCGTGGGATGATGGCCGGTACTGCGGGACGTTCTGGACGTTGCGGGTCGGAGGCTCGTATTCGGCGACGGGCGTGACGGCGAACGTGTCGCCGCGGGGTGGGCTCACGAGCGGGCTGGTGGTCAACGGGCACTCTCCAACGCATCGATCAAACGAGGAGCCTGCTGGAGAGTGGCAGACATGTGTTCGGCTGCCGGTCATCATCGCACAATCGAGGCCGGTGTGTACCCGCGCCGTGAACAGCCCGAGGCAGCGGTTACGGTGGGCTCGCGCGCGCATTGCGACATCGGTCGGTGCGACGAATTGCAAAGGAGGACAGGGGGGTAATGGTGACCCGGTTGTCCCCAGCAGACGCGTCGTTCTATCGGCTGGAGAACACCGCCACTCCGATGTACGTCGGATCGCTGTCCATCTTGCGCCGCCCGCGCGCCGGATTGTGCTACGAGACGCTGCTGGCCACCGTCGAGCAACGGCTACCGCAGATTCCCCGCTACCGGCAGAAGGTCCGCGAAGTCAAGGTCCCCAGGGCCAGGCCGTTGTGGATCGACGACCCCGACTTCGACATCACCTATCACGTCAGGCGGTCGGCGCTGCCGTCGCCGGGCAGTGACGAACAGCTGCATGACCTGATCGCCCGGCTGGCCGCGCGGCCGCTCGACAAGTCGCGACCACTATGGGAGATGTACCTCGTCGAGGGCCTGTCCAAAAACCGCGTTGCCCTGTACACCAAGTCGCACCAAGCACTGATCAACGGCATGACCGCGCTCGAGATCGGCCATGTCATCGCCGATCGGACCCGGCGCCCGCCACCGTTCGCCGAAGACATCTGGATACCGGAGCGCGACCCTGGCAACACTCGGCTGCTGCTGGGCGCGCTCGGCGACTGGGTGGTCGGCGCGGGCTCGCAAATGCAGGCAGTCGGGTCCGCGATCGCCGGGGTGGCCACCAATTCCGGGCAACTCATCGACGCCGGTCGCCGGGTCTTCGATGTCGCGCGCTTGTTGGCGCGCGGCACCGCACCCAGTAGCCCGCTGAACGCCACGGTTTCGCGCCATCGGCGGTTCACGGTTGCCCGTGGCCGGCTTGAGGACTACCGGACCGTACGAGCGCGCTATGACTGCGACGTCAACGACGTGGTGCTGGCGGTGGTGGCCGGCGCCCTGAGCAACTGGCTGATGTCACGCGGTGAAGCGGTGGCACCGACGGCGACGATCCGGGCGATGGCGCCGCTGTCGGTCTATGCCGATGAACAGCTCGACTCAACCGGTCCTGGTCAGGCGATCAGTCAGGTGACACCGTTCCTGGTTGATCTTCCGGTGGGGGAGGGCAACGCCGTGGTGCGGCTGTCGCAGATCGCGCACGCCACCGAATCGAACCCGACGGCGGCAAGCCTGGTCGACGCCAGGACTATCGTTACGCTGTCGGGTTTTGCGCCACCCACATTGCACGCCATGGGTATTCGGGTAGCCACCAGCTTTCCTACCCTTTCCAAGCAACCGTTCAACTTGTTGATCACCAATGCTCCCGGAGCTCAGTCTCAGATGTACATCGCCGGTACCAAGTTGCTGGAGACCTACGCCGTGCCCCCGCTGTTGCAGAATCAGGCGCTCGCGATCAGTGTGACGTCCTACAATGGGATGCTGTATTTCGGAATCAATGCCGACCGGGATGCGATGAGCGATGTGGACCTGCTGCCGGGACTGTTGAGCCAATCACTTGACGAGCTTTTGGAAGCTTCTCGGTAGTTGTCGCCCGTTAAAAACGGTGCCCACGAATCTGGTCGATATACCATCCGTCCATGAGCACCGCGACAAACGAGGGCGCGTCGGCGAAGGCGGAGAAAAAGAAATCCAGTGCGCCGGCTGTACGCAAGATCTCCAACGACCTCTACCAGGCCGAATTATTCCGGCTGCAAACAGAATTCGTGAAGTTGCAGGAGTGGTTGCGGCATTCCGGCGCGCGTCTGGTAGTCATCTTCGAGGGCCGCGATGGAGCCGGCAAGGGTGGCGCCATCAAACGGATCAGCGAATATCTCAACCCGCGGGTGGCCCGCATCGCGGCATTGCCGGCGCCGAGCGACCGGGAACGCGGCCAGTGGTACTACCAGCGGTATATCGCCCATCTGCCCGCTAAAGGGGAAATCGTGATCTTCGATCGATCGTGGTACAACCGCGCCGGCATCGAGAAAGTCATGGGATTTTGCACGCCGCAAGAGTATGTGCTGTTTTTGCGGCAGACGCCGATCTTCGGGCAGATGCTGATCGACGACGGGATTCTGCTGCGCAAGTATTGGTTTTCGGTCTCCGATGACGAACAGCTGCGCCGGTTCAAGGCACGGCGCAGCGACCCTGTCCGACGATGGAAACTCAGCACCATGGACCTGGAATCGGTATATCGGTGGGAGGATTATTCTCGCGCTAAAGACGAGATGATGGTGCACACCGACACCCCGGCTAGCCCGTGGTATGTCGTTGAATCCGATATCAAGAAGCACGCACGGCTGAACATGATGGCCCACCTGCTGTCCACCATCGACTACCAAGAGGTCAAACAGCCGAAGATCAAGCTCCCGGCACGCCCGATCGTTAGTGATAACTACCAGCGACCGCCGCGTGAGCTGTCGAGGTACGTCGACGACTATGCGGCCACGTTGATCGGGGACTGACGTGGCTGATGCCGTTTTGAAGGTCTACATCCCGGCCACGGTGGCAATGTTGCAGCAACTCGTCGCGGAGGGCTCGTTGTGGCCGGTCAACGGCACGGCATTCGCGGTGACACCGATGTTGCGTGAGGCTTACGCCGAGGGTGACGACGATGAGCTCGCCGAGGTGGCGTTGCGTGAGGCGGCGCTGGCATCGCTGCGTCTGCTGGCGGCCGACGCCGGTGACACCCTGCCGCGGCGGGCGGTGCTGGCCGCCGAGGTCGACGACGCCGAGTACCGTCCCGATCTCGACGACGCCGTCGTCAGGCTCGGCGCGCCCGTCGCGATCGAGCACGTCATCGCCGCATTTGTGGACAACGCCGACGCTGAGCCGGCGGTTACCGCGGCGATCGCGGCCATCGACGAAGCTGACCTGGGCGATGAGGACGCTGACCTGGTAGTCGGCGATGCCCAGGACCATGATTTGGCCTGGTACGCCAACCAGGAACTGCCATTCCTGCTTGACCTGCTCTGACTCGCGGGTGTGACGCACTGCGCACGTTCAGGCTAGATACGGTACCGTAGGTTACGGTAACGTAGCTTTTACCGGCGGATGCGGGGCTGTCCCCAACGTGAGCGGAAGCTAAACGTCGCATCGTGAGCAGGAGCTTCCTATGGGCAAGAAATACGCGCAGGTGACCGGCAATGTTGTCGCAACCACGCGTCCGACCGTTGCGGGGGCCGCCAGGCATCCCGGCTGGCATGCGCTGCGCCAGCTCGCCTCTCGGATCACAACGCCGTTATTGCCGGACGACTATCTGCATCTGGCCAATCCGCTGTGGTCCGCGCGGGAATTGCGAGGCCGCATCGTAGAAGTCCGGCGGGAGACGGAAGATTCCGCGACCCTTGCTATCCAACCGGGCTGGGGCTTCAGCTTCGACTACCAGCCGGGCCAGTACATGGGGATCGGGCTGCTGGTAGACGGACGCTGGCGCTGGCGATCCTATTCGTTGACGTCGAGCCCGGCCGCTGCAACCTCTGGGTCCCCGCGCACGGTGACCATCACCGTGAAAGCGATGCCCGAAGGCTTCCTGTCCACCCACCTGGTGGCCGGCGTCGAGCCGGGAACCATCGTGCGGCTGGCCGCGCCCCAGGGCAATTTCGTGCTGCCCGACCCGGCGCCGCAGTCGATTCTGTTCCTCACCGCCGGGTCTGGGATTACGCCAGTGATGTCGATGCTGCGGACGTTGATGCGCCGCAACCAAATTGCCGACATCACCCACCTGCATTCGGCGCCCACCGAAGCTGACGTGATGTTCGGCGCCGAGTTGGCGGAGCTGGCGGCCGACCAGTCCGGCTATCGGTTGCGGGTGCGGCAGACGCGCGCCGAGGGTCGGCTCGACCTTTCGCGGCTGAGCCAGGAGGTGCCGGACTGGCGCGAACGCCAGACGTGGGCCTGCGGGCCGGAAGGCATGCTCAACCAGGCTGAGAAGGTCTGGTCGTCGGCGGGCATCCGCGACCGGCTGCACTTGGAACGGTTCGCGGTGTCCAGGGCCGCACCCGCCGGAGCGGGTGGGACGGTTACATTCGCCCGGAGTGGGCGCAGTCTGACTGCCGATGCCGCGACATCGTTGATGGACGCGGGTGAGGCCGCCGGTGTGCAGATGCCCTTCGGCTGCCGGATGGGTATCTGTCAGTCGTGCGTGGTCAGCCTGGTGGAAGGACACGTCCGCGATCTGCGAACTGGCAAGGAACACGACCCCGGCACCCGCATCCAGACCTGTATTTCGTCCGCATCGGGTGATTGCGTGCTTGACATCTAAAGGCTACTCACAGGTAACTTACGGAGTCGTAGGTTACGATATCGTAGGTCTGGAATCAGTTTAGGACCGCATAAACGATCGCAGGGGAGATGAAGACGATGGCGATCACAGACGTCGATGTATTCGCGCATCTGACGGACGCCGACATCGAGAACCTGGCGATTGAGCTGGACGCTATCCGCCAGGACATCGAAGACTCGCGCGACGAGCGCGACGCGCGCTACATCCGCCGCACCATCGCGGCGCAGCGGGCGCTTGAGGTGGCCGGCCGGGTGGTGCTGGCCGCCAGTTCGCGGCGCTCGGCCTGGTGGGCGGGCACCGCGACGCTGGGCGTGGCCAAGATCATCGAGAACATGGAGATCGGCCACAACGTCATGCACGGCCAGTGGGACTGGATGAACGACCCGGAGATTCACTCCTCGACCTGGGAGTGGGACATGAGCGGGTCGTCCAGGCACTGGCGCTACACCCACAACTTCGTGCACCACAAGTACACCAACATCCTCGGGATGGACGACGACGTCGGCTACGGCCTGCTGCGCGTCACCCGAGACCAGCGCTGGAAGCGCTTCAACATCTTCAACCTGTTTTACAACACCCTGCTCGCGCTCCTCTTCGAATGGGGTGTCGGCCTGCAGCACGTGGAGATCGGCAAGATCCTCAAGAAGCGGATGGGTCACGAGGAAGCGCGACAAAGGGTCGACGAGTTCTTGGCCAAGGCCGGTCGCCAGGTGCTCAAGGACTATGTCGCGTTCCCGGCGCTGACCTCGCTGTCACCCGGCGCGACCTACCGGTCCACCCTGACGGCCAACGCGATGGCCAACGTCATCCGCAACGTGTGGGCCAACGCCGTCATCTTCTGCGGCCATTTCCCCGACGGCGCAGAGAAATTCACCAAGACCGACATGATCGGCGAAACGAAAGGGCAGTGGTACCTCCGCCAGATGCTGGGCAGCGCCAACTTCGAGGGCGGCCCCGTGCTGCGGTTCATGAGCGGCAACCTGTGCCACCAGATCGAGCACCACTTGTACCCCGACTTGCCGAGCAATCGTCTGCACGAGATCTCGGTGCGCGTGCGCGCGGTCTGCGACAAGTACGACTTGCCGTACACCACGGGCTCATTCCTGCTGCAGTACGCCAAGACGTGGCGCACCATCGCCAAGCTGTCGCTGCCGAATAGGTACTTGGTCGACGACGCCGACGACGCGCCGGAGACCCGCAGCGAGCGGATGTTCGCCGAACTCGAACCCGGTTTCGCGGACACCGATCCGGCGACCGGGCGCCGTCGCGGGCTCAAGACCGCGATCGCGACGGTGCGGGGCTGGCGGCGCGCCAAGCGCGCCGCCAAACAGGCCGAGCAGCCGATCACTGACGCCGACGACTTGGCGGCCTAGCCGGTCACCTTGGCGGCCAGCGCGGCCACCTTGGCGTCGAGTTCCTCTGCGGCGCTAAGCAATTGCGGGTTGAGCTCGATGACCATCAGTGACGACGGCTTGACGTAGGTCAGGCTGCTGCGGCCGGCGCCCTCGTCGGCGACCAGCGCCTCGACCGGGGCGAACAGGCCCGCCTTCACGTCGTGGCGCAGCATCGTGATGGCGATCATCGGGTTTCCGAAGATGACGCGCAACACCTTGCGGTCGATGCCGGCCTTCTTGATCCAGGCGCCGTGGTCGAACAGGGCGAACAACATGAATCCGCTCGGTCCGACGTGGGGTTCAACCTGTCGCTGATACGACTCCCAGCTGTCCGCCGCGTTTGCGAAATCGTCGAGCGAGAGCGGCCGCTCGCCGATGTCGGCGAGCAGCGCGGCGACCAGCTCGTCGTAGCTCTTCGCGCTGTCGTAGCGCACCCGGACGCCCTGGAAGGTGATGTAGCGGGTTTCAGACGTGTACATCGTCAGCGTGCTCCGGTACGCCGTTCGCCTGGTGTTCGAACCGATCGTGCAGGTGCGCGCTCGGCGTGCGGTCCACCATCAGGCTGAGCAGTTCGGGCCGGCTGTAGTGGCCGGCGGCATCCATGAGGACCTTTCGGGTGTTGATTGATGACAGGTCGAGGTCGGCTATCACCTCGCCCTCGCCGGAGCGCAGCGGCTCGCTCAAATACTCGCCCTGGGGCGTGATGATCGCGGTGAAAAAACCCCCGGATATCGGGCCAATGGGACAACCCGTGTCGGCGATGATCTGCGCCTGCTGATCGGCGTCGAGCCAGGCGGTCGCATTGACGACGAAGACGCCAGACTCGAGCGCGTGGTTGCGCACGCTGATTTCCGTCTGT
>Ga0209040_10003250_pt1 | contig 12517 bp, 11 predicted proteins | sample BogFormECP12_OM3_FD_188240 | JGI IMG/M metagenome (GOLD analysis project Ga0209040, IMG submission 188240) | Bog forest soil microbial communities from Calvert Island, British Columbia, Canada - ECP12_OM3 (SPAdes) (version 2) | ecosystem: Environmental > Aquatic > Freshwater > Wetlands > Bog ... | reverse complement strand
TACGGCGCGGCGCTGCAGTATTTCTCCGGGTCGAAGATGCACAACGTGACGCTGCGGCAACGGGCTCTCAAGCGCGGATATACGCTGAACGAATACGCGCTGGCTCGCATGGACGATGGGTCGGTAGTGGCGAGCCGCACGGAGGAAGAGATTTACGCGGTGCTGGGGATGGACTGGATTCCGCCGGAGATGCGCGAGAACAACGGCGAGATTGAGGCGGCGGAGGCGCATCGGCTGCCGAAGCTGGTCGAACTGCGCGACATACGCGGCGATGTGCACATGCACACGACGGCGACCGATGGGCGCAATACGATCCGCGAGATGGCGGAGGCTGCGGCCGCGCGCGGCTATGAGTACATGGCCATCACGGATCACACGAAGAACCTGGCCATGACCTTCGGACTGGACGACGCGGAGGCACTCGAGCATATCAAAAGGATTCGCGACGCGGACGCCGAGATGGAAGGCAGGATTCGCATCTTCCCGGGGATCGAGGTGGACATCTTGAGCGACGGCGCGCTCGACCTGTCGAACGAGGTGCTGGCGCAGATGGAAGTGGTCATCGCGAGCGTACACAGCCTGTTCAATATGCCCGAGCAGGAGATGACGGATCGCGTGCTGCGCGCGATCGAGAATCCTTATGTGAGGATTCTGGGGCATCCCACGGGACGGCTGCTGCTGCGCCGCGAGGGCTTCCAGATCAATCTGCCGATGGTGCTGCGGCGCGCCGCGGAGCTGGGAGTGGCCGTCGAACACAATGCGTATCCCGACCGCCTCGACCTGTGCGACCGCGATCTGCGCCTGGCAAAGGAGATGGGCTGCAAAATCGTGATCAACACGGACTCGCACCACACGAGCCACATGGAGAAAATGCGGTACGGAGTCCAGCAGCTTCGCCGCGCGTGGCTGCAGAAGGAAGATGTGCTGAACACGTTGCCTGCGGGTGAGCTTCTGGCGGCGCTGAGAGCGAGGCCGTAGAAAACAGGGATTAGGGATAAAAGCAGGAGGATTGTGGGCACCCAGACAAACATGAGTGAAGAAACAAAATCCAGCAATGCGTGGCTCTCCATAGGAGGCGCGTTCGTTTTCGTGGTGCTGGCCATCGCTGCGTATGTGTATTTCAACAACAAGCCGCCCGTTCACGCAGGGGAAGTGCTGAGCGTAAACATCTATCCTATCCATCGCGAACTGAGCACCGGACCGGCCAAGGGGGCCAGCGAGAGAGGGATCGCGGCGCAAGGGGATACTTTCGATGAAGTGATCGTGATTGTCGATGCGCGCATCAAGAATCAGACGGATATTCCGTTGTTTCTGCACGATATGTGGGCCGTGGTGGATTTAGCCGGTGAGGAGGAGCAGCGCAGCCTGGCGGCGTCTCAGACGGAATTTGAGAAGGTCTTTATTGCGTATCCGAGCCTCAAACCGCTGCGGAAAGATCCCTTACAGCGTGACCTTACTCTGCAGCCGGGCCAGCAGGTGGAGGGGATGATGATCTTTAGCTACCAGATCAGCAAGGCGCAGTGGGATTCACGCGACGGCATGGACATCACAATGACCTTCCAGCATCAGAAGCCGCTCCTGCTGCACGTGGCGAAGTCGTAGCAGGCTATTGCCCCGACGTGCTGACCGGCACGGGTGCGTTCTTCGGCGTTGCGATGTAGCCCTTCACCGTGTTTTTGTCGACGCTGTTGACGACGAGTTCGTAGAGCAGGTTGTCCTTGCCGGTGTAGAACTGAACGGGTTCGTTGAGGCCTTTGTCTTTTTTCTCAATCTGCTTGTCGTCGGCGTAGACTTCGAGCGTGTAGCGGCTGTGCTTCACGTCGGCCTTCTTGAGTTCGAGACTCACGGTGGACACCGGCTTCTTCTGGCCCTTGGTGAGCGTGAACTCGTAGTAGTTGCGGTCGCCCTTGTGCTTCAGGATTTCCAATTCATTATGGTTGGTCGCGATCAGCCCGCTCTGAACGCCCATATCGCCTTTCATGCTCTGCAGCTGCGACTCGGCGGTCTTCAGTTCCGTCTTTGTCTGAGTCAGGTCGGTTTTCACGCCGCCTACGTCGGTCTTGACGCTGGATACGTCGCTTGAGACAGTGCTGACATGCTGGTTCGTCGCCGCCTGCTCGCTCTCAAGCTGCTTGGTGTCAGCTTCCTGGCGTCGCAACAGTTCCTGGGCCCTGGCATCGACTTTGGTCTCAAGCTGTTTCTGCGTTAATCCGAGGCGTTGCCCCAGCGTTTCGGTGGTGACCTTGAGGCGGGCGTTGGTTTCGTCGAGCGCGGCGGCGAGTTTCTCGTTGCGTTGCTGCGCCTGTGAGAGCTGCGCTTCGGCATTGGTCACGCGGCCGGAGAGATGGTAGCTCCATGCCAGACCGGCGATGGCGGCGAGGACAGCCACGGCCAACAGCGCAAGAAAAAGTCCCGAAAAGCTGCGCTGCTCGGGGACCACAGGTGTTTCGCTCATTCTTTTCTTCCCTTTCGTTGCCTCTGAGCCAGAGCTTAGAGCATCTTCAATATACGTGCCAGCAGGAAATTGCGGCTGGCCATACGTTCATTTGATGAAACGGGACCATCGGTGGACGCATCGAACTTGATCAGGCGCGATAGCTCCGGAATGCGCCCGGAATGGCGCAATAGAATAGACGAGTGAATCACTGCGAAGTAGGCATTGCGGGCGGAGGGATTATCGGGCTTTCCGCGGCGCTCGAATTTGCGGCCGCCGGGCTGCAAGTGACGGTCTTTGAGCGGGGGCGCGCGATGGCGGAGTCTTCCTGGGCGGCGGCCGGTATGCTCGCCGCGGGAGACCCGGAGAACCCCGCCGCGCTGCGGCCGCTGACAGAATTGAGCTCGAGGCTCTACCCGCAATTTCTTGCAGACGTGGATCAGTTGTCGGGCGAGCGCATTCCTATCCGAACCACACAGGTGATTCAGGGCGCGCGACAGGTACCTGATGGATTTCGCGAACTAGACGCTACTGAGTTGTCTGTATTAGCGCCGGGACTGGAGCCGCCTCGCCTGAGATTCTTCTCTCTGGACGAGCAAAGCCTGGACCCGCGAGACCTGGCGCGGGCGCTGCCGCGTGCGGTCCGGGCTGCGGGAGTGACGCTGCTTGAGGACACGGCAGTGACAGCGGTCACGGCACGAGCGTCGGGCGTACGAATTGAGACGCGTTCCGGCATTTGGACTGCGGAAAAGATGATTCACTGCAGCGGGGCGTGGACGGCAGAGTTGACGGGCGTTCCGATTGCACCGCGCAAAGGGCAAATGGTAGCGGTGGAAGATCCCGGGTCTGAGCGGCTCAATGTGGTTCTGCGCACGCCGGAGATCTACCTTGTGCCGCGTGGCGATGGCCGCATCGCGGTCGGAGCGACGGTCGAAGAGGCGGGCTTTGACAAACAGGTGTATCCGGCGACAACCGCGCGGTTGCTCGACTTGGCTGCCGCGCTCTGGCCTCCGGTGCGGGCGATGCGCGTGGTAGATGCGTGGGCTGGGCTGCGGCCGGCGACGGCAGACGATCTACCGGTAATCGACGCATGCAGTGAGCATTGCTGGATGGCTGCGGGGCATTTCCGGAACGGCATTCTGCTGGCGCCGGGAACGGCGCGGCTGCTGCGCGAGATGATTTTAGCTGAGCCCATCAGCATCGACGCCAAATCCTTTCGATGCGGCCGATTTGCTGCTTCATCCGTCTGTTCTTAAGACGGTCCGCGATACCGCAGCACCACGGCGAATGACAATGGTTGCCGCGCTACGTTATAAACAATCTTTAGCCAGTCTTCGCCCGCGAGCTCGTCATCCAGCCAACATCGCGTGCTAATGTTCACGCATCTGAAAGACGCGGCGCGGCGACGGCGGCGAAGCTGGAGGAAGAGAAGGACATATGGCGACTGCGGTAGCGGCAAAGGGGCTTGAGGGAATTGTTGCAGCCAATTCCGGCATCTGCTGGATCGATGGCGATGCGGGCGTGCTGGCCTACCGCGGTATCGACATTCATGAGCTCGCCGAGCACTCGACATTTGAGGAGACTACTTGCCTGCTGTGGCACGGAAAGCTGCCCGCCAAGACCGAGCTGGACGCCTTTTCAAAGCAGCTTGCGGCGGCGCGCCATCTTCCGCCGCAGATTCTCGACATGCTGCGCTCGTTTCCAACGACAGCGACTCCGATGGAGGTGCTGCGCACTGCGGTTTCCGCGCTGAGCTTCTACGATCCGGACGAAAAGGCTGTCGATCACGACTCGAACGTTCGCAAGTCCTTCGATCTCACAGCACAGATCGCCATGCTGGTCGCAGCATTCGATCGTATCCGCAAAGGCAAGGATCTAGTCGAAGCAGATCCGTCGCTTTCGCACGCCGGCAATTTTCTGTGGATGCTTAGTGGCGAGAAGCCCACGGAGACTGCGACGCGGGCCTTCGATGTGGCGCTCATCCTTCATGCTGATCATGAATTAAACGCCTCTACTTTCGCGGCGCGCGTGATTGCCGCGACCCTCGCGGATGTTCATTCAGCCATTACCGGAGCGATCGGAGCTCTGAAAGGCCCGCTGCACGGCGGCGCGAATGAAGCAGTGATGCGCATGCTGTTCAAGATCGATAAGGAGGGCGCCGAGCCGGTCGACTATGTGCGGAAGATGCTGGCGCAGAAGAAGAAGATCTCGGGCTTCGGGCATCGCGTCTATCACACCGAGGATCCGCGCGCGACGCACCTTCGTAAGATGTCGGAGGACCTGGGACGTTCCGCCAACAATCCCAAGTGGTTTGAGATGTCCCGCAAGATCGAGCTATTCGTCGGTGCGGAAAAGAAGCTCAACGCTAATGTCGATTTCTACTCCGCTTCGACTTACACGACGCTGGGCATCGACCTTGACCTCTTCACGCCGATCTTTGCCGTCAGCCGCATCGCCGGCTGGGCGGCGCATGTGATCGAACAGCTCGACGATAATCGCCTCATTCGGCCTCGTGCGGAGTATATCGGGCCGGAATATCCGACAAAGTACGTGCCGATCGGTCAGCGGTAAGCGTTCGTGAGCGGAGAATGCAAAGGCGTCCCGAGAGACGCCTTTTGTATTTGCGACAGGGCCTACATCGCGCCTTTGCGGCTTGCGGGAGGAATGATTCCGTTCATGCGCAGGTAGACAACGAGTTGGCCATAGTGGTCCATGGAATGAGCCAGGCAGAAAGCAGCCATGGATGCGCGCGTTGCCTTGTATTGTTCGGGTGCGGGAAGTGACAGAAAGGCATTTTCGACGGTGATCGAGTCGATGGCCGCGTGCGTGTACTTATAGCTGTCGCGCAGGGCCTTCATGATGTCGTCCTTAGTCTTCAAGGCTTCGATGGTTTTCGGATCAACGGCGCCCGGTATGCCCCAGCCTTCGAAAAAGTCATAGTTCGCTTCGGCGAGGTGCTTGACCTGGCTGCCGAAACTGCGCACATCCTTGAACTCTCCCGGCCCTGATGGAACGAAGTCGTACTTATCGGCGGGCATGGCGTCGGCTGCCGAAACGACTTCTTTCTCCAGTAGCCCGAGCAATGCGCCGTATGACACTGCAGGCGCGACCGGCACGTTCGGCGTTGCCATCTTCGGTTTGGGTTTCTCCGCCTGCGGCCACGCGCATAGCGGCATTGTCAACGCTGCGAAGCAAGCTGCGGTCGCGAAACGTCGCTTCAGATTCATTGAATTCCTCCAGAAGACTGCGCTGCCAGCGTATCAGAGAGGCGTTTCCCTGCGTTGTACTTAGTGACGAGGGGCGGAAGTTCCGGGATGTGCCGCTGGAAGCTCAGAGCAATCATTGTAAGCAAGGACCAGTTCTTCGCGAGCTGTCAAGGCTCTTGATCGAGAAGCGCGTCCAGCAACGGGTGCCTGGCGCGTGCAAACGGATTAACAATCGTCACGCCCTTCCAAATGAACCCATCCTGCATATCTTCGGACAGGAGAAGGCGGCAGTCCGCCTCTGCCGCTGCGGACAGAATTACCGCGTCCCAAATGCCGAGTTGATGATGGACGGCAAGATCAGCAGCCGCCAGCATAACTTCCCCCGATGTTTCCATAAGAACAAATGCGTCGCGCCAGCTTAGGATTGCAGCGCGGGCCCTCACCGGCGAGCGGCCAGCCTTTCGCATCAGCACTTGAAAAAGTTCGCCGAGTGTCTGTATTGGCAGGACCACGGACGCCTGTGGCAGCCTCCTCACCAAGTCAAGCGCCGCGGTCTTCATCGCAGCCCCATTGACTCCTTCGGCATACGCCAGGATGTTCGTGTCTAATGCGACCTTCATTGCGCGATTCTCACTGCACATCCTCGTACAGCTCGTCTCGGGTCCAACGACCTGCATCCGCCACGGATTGCCGCCGCAGCCTGGCCAGCAGAGCGCCTCGTGCGCCGGCCTCTACCTTCCCCGGCTCGTCGACTGGAGAGATCTTTGCAACGGGCTTTCCGTGGCTTGTCACAACATAGCTTCGCCCCTCTCGCACGCCTTGCAGTATCCGAGAAAACTTCCGATTGGCATCCGCGGCCGAAACTGCCTTTTCCAGTCCCATGACTCCCTACCAAGTGTAGTGATATTCACTACTATACCCCAACTTGCCGGTTTCCTCTTCGGGGCACCAATCTTCGGGCCAAAGCCGTAAAATAGAAGTATGCGCCGCATCTACATGGACGCGAATGCCACGACGCCTCTGCTTCCCGAGGTGCTGGAGGCGATGCGTCCCTGGCTGCTGGAGAGGTTTGGCAACGCGTCTTCGATCCACCAGCACGGCCAGCAGGCGCGCGCGGCGGTCGAACATGCGCGTGAGAGCGTGGCCCGGCTGCTCAACTGCCGCGAGTCGGAGATTGTGTTCACCTCGGGCGGCACGGAGAGCGACAACCTGGCACTGTTTGGGCTGGTGAAGCCGGGCGACCACCTCATCACTTCGTCAATTGAGCACCACGCTGTGCTGCACGCCGCAGAAAGGCTTCAGGAGCGCGGCATCGATGTGACGTTTTTGCCCGTGTCGAGCGAAGGCCAGGTCGATCCCGACGAAGTGCGGCGCGCTCTGCGTCCTAATACCATGCTCATCAGCGTGATGATGGCGAACAACGAGACGGGCGTCATCCAGCCGGTCGAAGAGATAGGCCGGATTGCGCAGGAGGCCGATGTCTGGTTTCATACCGACGCGGTGCAGGCGGCCGGAAAGCTCTCGATCGACGTGAAGGCCCTAAGCTGCGATCTGATGAGCATCTCGGGACACAAGATGCATGCGCCGCAGGGGACCGGTGTTCTCTATGTTCGGCGAGGAACGCGGATAGAGCCGCTCTTCTATGGCGGAGCGCATGAACGCCAGCGCCGCGCAGGCACGGAGAACGTTGCCGGCATCGTAGGTCTGGGCAAGGCCGCGGAGATGGCGGGCGATGCGCTACGAGACGGCACGATGGAACGGGTGGCGGCGCTCCGTGACCGTCTGGAGCAGGGCATTCTGGCGCGTGTCGAGGATTGCGCGGTCAATGGAGCTGGAGTTTCTCGCGTGCCCAACACCACCAATCTCCGATTCGACAATCTCGAAGGAGAAGCACTGGTCATCGCCGTCGACCTCAAGGGCCTTGCAGTTTCGGGCGGCTCAGCCTGCATGTCGGGCGCGACGGAGCCCTCACATGTGCTCACCGCCATGGGGCTGGTTTCTACCAGTGCGCGGGCCAGTCTTCGCTTCAGCCTGACGAAGCTGAACACCGAAGACGAGATCGACGCGGCTCTGAAACTGGTGCCTGCGGCGGCCAGCCGCCTGCGCGAACTGGCGCCAGTGAATGCGGGCACGCTGGGCTAAGGCCGGTTTCAACCTGTCATACTGGATAGAGAGTGAACTACAGATACAACAATACGATTGCTATCGCCATGTCCGGAGGAGTGGACTCCTCGACGGTAGCGGCGATGCTCAAGGACGAGGGGTACGAGCTTGTCGGCCTGACGCTGCAGCTATGGAACCAGCGCCGTCTGGCTGGCCACGAGGGCATGCCGGAGCATGTGCAGGGCCGCTGCTGCTCGATCGATGACGTGTATGACGCGCGGCGCGTGGCCGAGACGCTGGGGATTCCTTACTACGTGGTGAACGAGCAGGAGCGCTTCGAGCGCGATGTGGTGCGGCCTTTTGTATCGGAATATCTTGCCGGGCGGACGCCGATTCCCTGCTCGCTGTGTAATAACCATCTGAAGTTCGATCAGCTTTTGGTGCGTGCGCGGCAGATTGGCGCGGATCGCCTCGCCACCGGCCACTATGCCCGCAATGAGTACGACCCGGTTCGAAACCGGTGGATCCTGAAGCGGCCGGCGGACCTGACGAAGGACCAGACCTACTTCCTGTTTGGACTGACGCAGGAGCAGCTCTCGCGGACGCTGTTTCCGCTGGGCAGCTACCAGAAGCGGCAGGTACGGGAGATTGCCGCGCAGCATGGGCTGGCATTGGCGGCGAAGCCCGATTCGCAGGAGATCTGCTTCATTCCGGGGGGAGACTACAAGCAGTTTATCGACGCCTATCTGGAGGAGCAGGGCGAAGAGATTCCCGATACCGCGGGCGAACTGGTGACCACCTCGGGCGAGGTAATTGGCCGTCACGGGGGGATTCACAACTTCACTGTGGGTCAGCGCAAGGGGCTGGGCGTGTCCTCGGCGAGTCCGCTGTATGTGCTGCAGATCGACAACGCAGCGCACCGCGTGACGGTGGGCAGCGGCGCAGAGGCCACAGCGTATACGGTGCGCGCGCGGCAACTGAACTGGATTTCGGTCCCTGAGCTCAGCGGCGAGATGCGGGTGCGGGTGAAGATTCGCCATCGCCACGAACCGGCGTCGGCGACCTTGCGCATGATCGGCGCGGACGAAGCCGAAGCGGCGTTCGACGAGCCGCAGCGCGCAGTTACACCGGGGCAGGCAGCGGTGTTCTTCGATGGAGATGAAGTGGTTGGCGGCGGCTGGATCGTCTAGGAGCTACTTCGGCCGCGCCTTCTCATTCGCAGAAATCGTCTTCAGGCGGACGCGGCTCCGGATGCTTCCTGAACAGGACATCGAAGCCCGCCTTGAGACCGGCGACCAGTGCTGAAATCTGGCGGACCGGGGCTTCAAATGCGTGCTGCACGGCCTGGGTTGCGTGCGCCGCCGAGTCAATACTGGCGGTCACGATTCCGTCGACGCGGGCGGCCTGGGCGTTGGTCTTGATCAGCAGGTCGTCGACCGTAGCGTTGACTTGCTCGGCCTGTTTGCGCAAGGACTTGCTGGCCTCAACAAGATTGGTGGAAACGACCTTCAGCTTCGGAGAGATATCTTCGAGCAGATTGCGCGCCGTGGCGATGGTAGGCAGCGCGTGCTCCCTCAGCTCATCAGTAGCCTCGTGTAGCTTGCGCGTGGTCTGCCTGAGGCCAATGTACATGGCAAGCAGCACGAAGGCCTGCAGCAAAACGGCAGCAGTGGTAACAGCCGTAAAAATGATGTAGTAGATCGGCGGTAGTTGCGTATGCATGGCCGTTCCCCGGAAGGCGTTTCCGCCGTCGTACCCGGATTATTAGGATTGCGTGTGCTCGGTCTCGCTCGGGGTCGCGGTTGCAGTCTCGCGATAGGCTTCCTTGCCTGCGCCGACAGCTGCCGAGACCTTGTCGGCCTGCTCGCTAACGAACTGACGGCCCTGGTTCACAAAGTCATCCCACTGGGCGCGGCTGCGATCCACGTATTCCTTGCCCCGTTCGACGTATTCGTTGACCTGCACCTTGCTCTTATCGACGATCTGGTTGATCTGATCGGCAGCCTCGCGGGAGCGCTGGCGCAGATACTCGGTTCCCTCGCGAGCGTTGCTGGCGAGCTCTTCGCGCGTGTCCTTGCCGGCCTTAGGCGCATAAAGTACGCCGATGAGAGCGCCGAGGCCGAGTCCGGCCAGGAACCAGCTGAATCCGCTGGACTGACTTGATTGCGTTTCGTCTGACATGATTTAGTTCTCCTTGAGGTTGCCGGGAGGTGCTGGAAGCTTCGCCGGAAACCGGATAGTACCAAATGGATTCCTGCGCGGCAACTTCTCAATCCCAACGAGTTGGATGCCGCATAAAGACAAGATGCCGCCACAAATAGCGCCCTTGGCCTCGCGAACGTGCGGCGCGTTCGCGAATTGTACTGCATCGTTCAGTCTATTCTCTTCGTCCAAAGCGCGGGATCAATGTCGGCAAAGATATTGTCGCGTTCTTCAATTTCTTTGAGGCGCGCCTCAGTTTCCGGTTCGAGCGTGCCGGTGGCGGCGAACTGATCCCATGCGGTGCTGACATCCTGGAACTGATCGAGGTGGGTGTTGAAGCGCTTGATGGCGTAGTCCGCGGCAGCTTCTGTCGTGATGAGGAACTGCCAGTCAGAGGACTCGAGCAGGAGCAGCTCGCGGCAAAGCTGTTTGGCAATTCGCTCCCCCAGCCCCCCATCTTTCCAGAGCCCCCCGGTCGCAACGTCGCGCACTTTGGCTTCGGCGGGGTAGATGTGAGTCCAAGTCCATTCTGTACCCGGGTTGAGCCAGACCTCGTTGGTGCCGCCCTTGCCCCAGGAGCCTTCTTCCAGACTCACGTATCCCGAAGACGGGTACTTCTCGAGATAGGCGCCGCAGGTGATCAGGCGGATGGGCATATCCTCGCGCGCGAAGGCGCGGGCGACGTGCTCCAGCCACATGAGCCCCTCGTACCACCAGTGTCCGAAGAGCTCGGCGTCAAAGGGTGAGGTAAGGATGGGCGGGTTGTTCTCGCCCAGGCTGTTCTCGAGAACCGACTGCACGACGGTGACGAAGTGCTCCGCGTGCTCGCGGGTACGGGCGGCGGCGCGCTCCGGGCAGTAGGGAGTCTTGAGTGCGAGATCGGCCTTGGCGTGTGTGACCCGCCAGTAGCGGTGACCGCCGGGCCAGCGCTTCTTGTGGAAGTCGAGGTAGTCACCGTCTCCGGGGTAGCCCAGTTCGCCACTCCAGACCTGGACGCCGGTCCTGGGGTCGCGCGGGAAGGCGGAGACCGGACGAGGGTGGGCACGGGGCCCATCGACGTAATACGGGCGGTAGTATGCGCTGCTCTCGGTCAGCGCGACCTCGATGGCAGCGGGGGCTCCGACGGGGCCTCCCGCGATATTCGGCTCATAGGGATTGAAGAGGAGAGACTCTTCGATGAGGTGGCTGTCTACGAAGAAGAACTCGATTCCGGCCTCGGCAAGGGCTTGCTCGACGCCGATGCGATCGAAGGGGGGCCAGGGTCCGGAGCTGCCTTCGGGGATGACCGGGGTCTGCCACAGGCCGGCAGGGCGGTAGCCGCACTCCGGAGCCCAGATGCCGCGGGGCAAGCGGCCGAGATGGCGCTGGTGCGCGGCGACTCCGGTCTTGACCTGGGCAACCACGCTCTCGTCAGTGCCGAGCAGAGGCAGGTAGCCGTGCGTGGCTCCGCAGGTGATGACCTCGATCAGGCCGGCGTCGTTGAAGTGGCGGAAGCCCTTGATGACGTCGCCGTCCAGAGCCCGGAAGTCGTCGAGGGCCTGCTCAAAGAAGTTGCGCCAGTAAACGGCGGTTTCCGCGAAGTGGTGCTCGCCTCCCTGCCGGAAGTAATTCTCGTCTTCCTGGGCGGCGAGGATCTTGCGCTTCGCGTAGGCGGGAAATTCAGCCTTGAATGTCGGGTGAGCGAGCTGTTCAAGCAGGACGGGAGAGAGATTGATATTGGCGTTCAACGCGATGCCGTCGCGTTCCAGGTTTCCCAGGACGCGCAGCAGGGGGAGATAGGTTTCCGCGGCGGCTTCCAACAGCCACTCCAGCCCGTGCGGCCAGCTGCCATGATGCACCACATAGGGCAAATGGGCGTGCAGGGTGAAAGTCAGATAGCCTTGCGGACGTCCATTTTTCATCTGATCGCTCTTTCCTCGCGAGTTTTTCCCTCGGAAGTTATGGAGCCTCTGGACTTAGGGGTACCGAATCAATCTGGAGACACCCCGACCCTACAGCGCTTGGACTTGTAACAGATTCTAAAGACTTTAGCGGATAGGTCGACGCTACCTAATAGAAAACAAATTGCTTACATGCATATGATAGAAAACGTTGCACTTAGAGGGGCAGCATTCAGACTGCCAGGCTCTTGTCTTTCTCTATTTCTATTGTAGCGGATGGAGGAAATGAGCCGGCCAAGTTTCTTTGGGAATTCCGGCTTTGGAATGAGCGGTTTGACGTGAATCTCAGAGAAAAGGCGTTGACAGTGCAAAAAGGGCCGGAGATCGTGATGATCTCCGGCCATGGTTGGAGCGCCGGGTTGCGGACGCTGGTTAAAAGTCGTAGCGGAGGCCAAACTGCATGCGGCGGGGCAGATTCTGCATCGCTGCGTAAGAGCCTAGGCTACCTCCTGTAAGCTGCGTACTTAGAGAAGTGGCCGGGTTGCTGTTGAAGCGGACACTGTTGGTGACGTTGAAAATCTCCCAGTCGAACTTGAGAGCACCGTACTCCTTGAACTGCCAGGTCTTGGCCAGTCCGGTATCAATGCCAAAGATTCCGTCGCCGCGGAAGTTGTTGCGCTCTCCCGCCTCTC
>Ga0209040_10003249_pt1 | contig 12518 bp, 10 predicted proteins | sample BogFormECP12_OM3_FD_188240 | JGI IMG/M metagenome (GOLD analysis project Ga0209040, IMG submission 188240) | Bog forest soil microbial communities from Calvert Island, British Columbia, Canada - ECP12_OM3 (SPAdes) (version 2) | ecosystem: Environmental > Aquatic > Freshwater > Wetlands > Bog ... | reverse complement strand
GACGGCGGGCCGCCTGCAGGCCGACGCGCACGTTGTCGGCCGCCGTCAGGGTGCCGAACAGTTCGAGGCGCTGGAAGGTGCGGGCCAGGCCCAGGCGCGAGCGCCGGTGCGGCCCGAACCGGGTGACGTCGGTGCCGGCGATGTGGACCTCGCCCCGGTCCGGCCGCTGCAGGCCGGTGATCACGTTGAACAGCGTCGTCTTGCCGGCGCCGTTGGGGCCGATGAGCCCGGTGACCATTCCGGCGGCCACCGAGAGCGTCACGTCGGTGAGGGCCGCCACGCCGCCGAAGCGCACGGTGACGCCGCGGGCCTCCAGGGCGGGCCGGACGATCGGCCGCTCGGCGGTGCCGAGAGCGACCGCCGGCTCAGGCGACACCGACCGCCCCCTTCACCTCGTCGTCGGAGGGAGCCGTGCCCGGTTCGTCGCCGACGGTCCGCCCGACCGGGTCGGCGAAGGGGAGCCGGACCCGGCCCCGCAACTGCGGCAGGCCGAGCACCCCGTCGGCGCTGCGACCGAGGAGCACGATCCCGACCCCGGCGACCAGGCCGGTCAGCCCCGCGTAGGCCGCCGGCAGGTGGGTCTCGGCGAAGGGCAGCAGGGTGGCCGACAGGCCGCCGAGCAGGGCCCCGGCGGCGGTGCGGATGCCCCAGATGGCCACGAAGAGCAGCAGGATGAGGCTCGACAGGAACTGGAGCTGGGTGTCGTTGCCGGCGATGGCCCCGGTCTCCCCGCCGTAGAGGACCCCGCCCAGGCCGGCCATCCCGGCGGCCAGTGCGAACACCGCCACCTTGGTTAGGGTGGCGTTCAGTCCGAGGGTGGCGAAGGCGGCCGGCGAGTCGTTCAGAGCAACCAGCCGCCGCCCGAAATTGGAGCGTCGCACCGCCAGGACGGCCACCGCGCTGAGGGCGAAGAAGACGGCGATCTCGATCAACTCGAGCTTGTCCCCGACCACGCGCACCCCCGGGAGGGTGAGGCGGCCGACGGCCACCGACCCGCCGAAGCCCGGGAAGAAGCTGGGGTTGGTGAAGAAGGCGAAGTAGGCCGCCTCCCCGAAGGCCAGGGTGGCCAGCGCCAGGTAGAGGCCGCGCAGGCGGATGGCCGGCAGGGCGATAAGGGTGCCGAGCGCCGCGGTCACGGCCACCGCGACCACGAGCCCGAGCCAATCGCCACCGCCACCGGCCACCTTGCCCATGACATAGGCCCCGACGCCCAGGAAGGTGAGCTGGCACAGCGAGACCTGGCCGGCGTAGCCAGTGAGCAGGACGAGGGAGAGTCCGACGATGCCGAGGGTGAGCCCGGTGGCCACCGCGGCCATGAGCGTGGCGCCCAGGAGGGGCGAGATGAGGGCCACCACCCCCACCAGCACCAGCCCGCCGAGCAGCGACTGGCGCAGGTTGGCCACCCGGGGCGGCGCGTGGACCGGGAGACGGCCGGCTGCGGCCAGCCGGGCGGCGGGCACCACCAGCAGCGCGACGAAGAGGAAGACCACCGGGATCAGCTCGGGGAGCTGGCCGCCCAGGCTGGCGGGCAGGTGCTGGGAGAGGTAGCCGACCGCGTACTCGCCGGCCAGGCCGAGGGCGATGGCCCCGACGAAGGTCCACGGGAGGCTCCGCAAGCGACCCACCACCGCCGCCGCGTAGCCGTTCACCACCAGGATGGTCAGGTTGTCGATGTTGAGCCCGGTCGAGGCGACGGTCGGGGCGATCAGGCAGCCGGCCAGGGCGGCGAAGAAGAAGCCGAGCATCCAGCCCATCTGGGCCACCCGGTGGGGCTTGGCCCCCGACAGGGCGACGAGGTCCGGGTCGTCGACCACCGCCCGCATGGCCACCCCCACCCGGAACAAGCGGAAGAAGTATCGCATGGCCACGGCGACGGCCACCGCCACGATCACCGTCAGCACCTGCTGGTAGTTGACGACCACCCCGAGAATGGTGACGTCGTCGCCCGGCCAGAACTGGGGGACGATCCGCTGCACCTGGGGGTTCCAGATGGCGGTGGCCAGTCCGACCAGGATGACCAGCAGGCCGAGGGTCACCATCAACGAGCGCACGGTCGACGCGCCGTGGAGCCGTCGCATGAAGACGATCTCGACGACGATCGCCAGCAGCGGGGCCAGCACCAGGAGGACAACGGCCAGGGAGAGGACCGGGTTCCAGCCCCACCCCTGCCAGAACTGCCAGAAGGTGAAGGCGGCCACCATGCCGACCGCGCCCTGGGCGAAGTTGAAGATGCCGGTGGTGGTGTAGGTGATCACCAGGCCGGTGGCCGTGATGGCGTAGATGGCCCCGGCCGTGATGCCGATGACGGTGTAGCTGAGGAAGACGCTCACCGCGTCAAGCCCCGTCCCGACATCTCGCGCCTCCCCGATCGCCTCCTGGCAACCCCCCGGAACCCATTCCTACCGCAAACGGTCAGCTACCCGCTGGGGCGAAGTAGAACTTCGAACTGCAGTCGAAGCCCGAGCCGGTGGGCACGACCCGCACGAACCTCCCGTTCTTGATGGTGGCGATCAGGTCACAGTTCGACGGCAGCTTCTTCGCCGGGTTGGTGGCGGCCAGCAGGCCGTTTGCCGTGAAATTGGTGGTCTTGGCCAACTGGGCCAGCACCGAACCCCGGGTCGGGTTCTTGCCCGCGGCCTGGAGGGCCTGGACGAACAACTGGGCCGAGGCCCACCCGTAAAGGGTGAACAGGTCGGGGGTCCATGCCGGATTGACCTTCTTCACCCAGCTCAAGAAGGTGTTGACGGCGGGCACCGACTTGGCGTCCTGGCCGAGGTAGAGGGCCTGGACCTGGCCGATCATGATCCCGTTGGTCGCCGCGGCGCCGCCCGCCGTCTTGATGAACTGGTCGGCGTAGACCGGGCCCCCCGAGAAGATGAGCTTGGGGCGCCAGCCCTGCTGGGTGGCGTTCTGGATGATGATCGCCGCCACCTGCCAGTCGAGGGCGGTCAGGTCCAGGGCATTGACCCCCTTCGCCCGCATCGACACGATGTCGGTCGTGAAGTCGGACTCGAGCGGGCTGACGTCACGCACATAGGTGATCTGGTAACCCTCGTGCTTGAGTGCCGCCGCCTCGCCGTTCCACTGGGCGATCGCGGTCGCCGTGTTCGAGACCAGCGAGCCCACCTTGGTCGCCCCCGGGAAGTTCTTCTTGTAGTACTGGAGCGGCCCGAGCGACCACCCCGTGGCCAGCGGCTGGGCGCTGTAGACGTTGGGCAGGCTGTTGGTGCCCGGGTCGAGGGTGACCGACACGTCGGGGACGGCAGAGTTCTCGGCCAGGATCTTGCAGCCCGAGCTGTCGAACAGGGAGAAGTTGCCGACCAGGCCGAAGTCCTTGGCTACCGCGGTCTGAGTCTCGGTCGCGTTGGTCTGACCGTTGAACCCGTCGTCGTAGGAGTCGAGCTTGAGCTTGCGCCCGTTCACCCCGCCCTTCGAATTGATGTAGGCGAAGTAGGCCTGGACCCCCGTGGGAGCCCCCTTGAAGAGGCCGGGCACCGGCCCGCTGATGATCGAGACGTTGCCCACGCTCACCGAGTTGGCCGTGATGCCGGTTGTCGACGCGGCCGCCGCCGGCGTCACCGAGGCCGAGTCTTGACAGGGGGCACCGGCACTGGCGACCGGTGCCGCGCCGGCGGTCCCGGGCAGCGCCGCCAACCCGGCGACCGGTGCGGCGACCACCGCCACGGCCGCCACCGCGGCGACGGCCCGTCGGCCCCTGCGGCACCGCTCAGACCCTTCGTCCCCATGTCGTTCACTGTCGACTCGCACTGTGCTCCCTTCGTCCCCGGCCCGCGCGGCCGCAACCCCGTCGATCGTTCCTCGGCCCCTCCCCCCGCCTGCTGCACTCCCCCCACTCGGGCGCGAGATCCCGAGTTTCGTAACGCGTTCGCAACCCGGTGACTCTATGTCACATCGGTCCGCCCGTGGCCTCGCGGCCGCCCCCATTCGAGGCGCCCCGCACCCTCGGGTACGGGAGCCGGCGGGGGTCGGCCCGGCGTCGGGGAGCGACCGGCCCAGATCGGGGACCGGCGGCACCTGGGCTTCAGGGTCGGGGGGCCCCGGCGGCCGACGGCTGAGGGTGGGGGGCCCAGGGTCGGGGGCCCCCGGTCAAGGGCACTGGGTCGGGGATCAGGGTCGGGGCGTCAGGGTCGGGGCGTCAGGGTCGGGGCGTCAGGGTCGGGCGTCCTCGGGGGCCCGGGGGCCCCGGCCTGGTGTGAGGCCCGCACGGCGTCGAGGAAGCCGACCACCCCGGCCGTCGTGGCCTGGCAGCGCAACGAGGCCAGCACGTCGAAGGCGTGCTGGGCGAGCGGAAGCTCGGCGAAGGCCACCGGGGCTCTCGAGACCTCCCGCAGCGCGTCGACGAACAGCCGGGCCACCTCGATGGGGACGAGGGTGTCGTTGGCGCCGTGGAGGACGAAGAACGGTGGTGCGGCGGCGTGGACCTGCTGGGTGGGCGACGCCTGCTCGAACACGGCGCGGTTCTCGGAGATCGGCACCTTCATGACCCGGCGCTCGAGCAGCTCGAGCAGGCCGGAGCCATACTTGCCGGCCCCCGACTCGTCGCCGGTCATGTCCATCACCCCGTAGAAGGGGATGCAGGCGTCGACCGAGGTGTCGGCCGACTCGAAGCCGGGCTGCCAGGCGGTCTCGCCGGCGGTGAGGGCGGCCAGGGCCGAGAGGTGGCCGCCAGCCGACCCGCCGGAGAGGGCGATGAAGGACGGGTCCCCGCCGTACTCGGCGATGTGCTCGCGCACCCATGCGATGGCCCGCTTGCAGTCGACGATGTGGTCGGGCCACGTGGCCTTGGGGCTGAGCCGGTAGTTGATGGCGACGCAAACCCAACCCCGCGCGACCAGTTCGTAGAGCATCGGCTTTCCCTGCTCACGCTTGTCCCCGATCATCCAGGCGCCGCCGTGGATGTAGACCATGACCGGCGCCGATGAGACTCCCTTGGGGAGGTCCTTCGGATAGACGACGTCGAGGCGGTGACGCCGGATGCCGTCACCCCAGTAGTCGACGTTCTTGGTCAGCTCGGTCGAACGGGCCCGGACCGGTATGGCCTGGGTCAGCCGCCACCACCGGCCCCACTCGGGCTTGGGCGGCAGCTCGACCGGGGGCAGCGCCGGACCGCTGGCGCCGGCCAGCGCGTCGGCCACCACCGAACCCGCACGTTGACCGGCCCCCGCCAAGCCGACCAGGCCCAGCCAGCTGGCCCCGGCGATGAACAGACCCGCGTAGCCGGCCCAGTTGGTGAAGGCACCGAAAATGCCGAAGACGACGGTGGCCGCCACCTGCCACACGATGTTCTGAATCGCCAGCTCGCCGACCAGCCAGCCGGCGAAGAAGCTGACCACGGTGAAGGGCTCCCGGCGCATCGGCCGGTAGGCGTTGAGCACTGCAAAGGCGCCGAGGACGGTGACCCCGAGGAAGACGTACGGCACGTCCACCATCATTGCTCGCCCGGCCCCTCCGTCGCCCAATCCGGGACCAGCGGGGAGGCCAGCGGGGCCCTCGTGGCCGCCCCGCGGCCGGGCAGTTGCCACCGGCGGCCCGGAGTGGGACCGTGGGGGCTGGTCCGGGCACCGGATCCGGTCGGCGGGGTCGATCAGTCCGCCGTTCGGTGCCCACCGGCCGTGTCGGGCCCCTGCGCAGGCCAAGGAGACGAGATGACCACCGAGCGACTAAGCGGTCTGGACGCCAGCTTCTTGTACATGGAGACGCCGACGATGCACATGCACGTCGCCATGACGGCGGTCTTCGACCCATCGACTGTGCCCGGCGGCTATTCGTTCCGGCGCCTGCGCCAGCTCATCAACCGTCGGCTGCCCCTCGCCCCGGTGTTCAGGAGGCGGCTGGTGGAGGTGCCCTTCCGGCTCGGCCATCCGATCTGGGTCGACGACCCGAACTTCGACATCGACAACCACCTCCGGCGGGCCGCCCTGCCGCGGCCCGGTGGCATGCGCGAGCTGGCCGAGTTCGCGGCCGACATCGACAGCCACCAGCTGCACCGGGACCGCCCGCTCTGGGAGATGTGGCTGGTCGAGGGCCTGGAGGGCGGGAAGATCGCCCTGGTCGCCAAGATGCATCACAGCACCGTCGACGGCGTCTCGGGAGCCGAGCTGCTGGGCATCCTGTTCGACCTCGAACCCAACCCGGCCGCCCAGCCAGAGATCCCCGAGCCCGACGACATCGGGCGCATCCCGTCGGACTTCGAGCTTGTCTCCCAGGCCATGCTCGCCCGGGCGCTCAAGCCCCTCGAGATCACCCGCACCCTCTGGCGCACCGGCTGGTCCATTCTGGGGGTGCGTCGGGTCCGACAGTTGGGCTCGGGCAGGGGCGCCCTGCCGCTCACGGCGCCGCGCACCTCGATCAACGTGGCCATCAGCGGCCGGCGCCGGGTGGCCTTCGCCGCGGCCAGCCTGGCCGACGTCAAGCGGTTGAAGAACGAGCTCGGGATCACCGTCAACGACGTGGTCCTGGCCATGTGCACCGGTGCCCTGCGCAACTACCTGCTGGCCGGGGACGAGCTCCCGGTCACCCCCGTTGTCTCGGTGGTGCCGGTCTCGGTGTCGACCGACCTGGCCGCCCTGAAGGGCTCCAACAAGGTCTCAGCCATGTTCGTGCAGCTCCCGACGCACGAGCCCGACCCGCTCGAGCGGATTCGCCTGATCCACGAGGGCACCAAAGGGGCCAAGGACGAGCACAAGGCGCTCGGGGCCGACACCCTGCAGAACTGGGCCGAGCACGCCACCCCCAACACGTTCGCCCTGGCGAGCCGGCTCTACACCGGCATGAGGCTGGCCGACCGGCACCGGCCGATCGCCAACCTGGTGATCTCCAACGTGCCCGGGCCGGACTTCCCCCTCTACCTCGGCGGGGCCGAGATGCTGGCCGGCTTCCCCCTGGGCCCGGTGATGGACGGGATGGGCCTCAACATCACCATCATGAGCTACCGCGGCGTCCTCTATTGGGGGCTTGTCTCGTGCGCCCGGGCCGTGCCCCGCCTGTGGGACATCGCGGCGGCCGTGCCGGCCTCTCTCGACGAGTTGCTGGCCGCCGCGGGCATCGAGCCCGAGCCCTTCGATCTGGCCCTGCACCTCGGCCCGGGGATGCCCGACGGCGGGGAATGGTCGGGCCCGCCGACGACCGGGCCGACCCCGGCACCGAAGGCGAACGGGGCGAACGGGAAGGACACGGGGGCCGGTGGGGTGCCGGGGGGGTCCGGGGCCGAGCTCTCGCCCTCCAGCTGAGGGGCGGCCCGTGGGCCGGGCATGCCCGGTGGCCGGTCGGTGTTGTCGAGTCTGGGTGCCAGGGTGCCCGGGATCGAGCGGAGGTGGTCATGGCAGTGCAGGAACTGGGGCATCTGGTGCTCTACGTCCGGGACGTGGACCTGTCGGCCCTTCTACCGCGACGTCCTGGGCTGGACCCAGATCCTGCCCGAGCCTGGAACCGATCCGGTAGGGATCGCGGCCTTCTCGGGCGGTCGGACCCACCACGAACTGCTGCTCATCGAGGTCGGGCCCGACGCCCAGGGCATCCCGGCCGGTCGCCGGGTCGGCCTGTACCACTTCGGGCTCAAGGTCGGCGAGAGCGACGACGACTTGCGTGAGGCCCTCGCCCGGGTGGAGGCGGCGGGGACGACGGTGGTCGGTGCCTCGGACCACCACGTCACCCACAGCCTCTATCTCCTCGACCCGGACGGCAACGAGATCGAGCTGTACGTCGACGTCCCGGGGGTGGACTGGCGCGGCGACCCGACCCTGGTCGCCTCCCCCATCCGGCCACTGCGGCTCTGAGCGGGGCGGGTCGCCGGTTGTCCATGGTCAGTGGTCGTGCAGGTCAGTGGTCGCGCAGAGCGTCGATGAGGTCGGCCTCGGTCATCTTGGACGACCCCCGATCCCGACCTGCTTCCGACGAACCATCTGGATCACCGGGTGCCTTCGAGCGCGACGAGAACCGCCGACCCAGCCGGGTCACGGCGGTACGACGAGCTCTCCTTGCGGGTCCTCGATGCGCTGGTGGATGAGCAAGGTCGACACCGGGCCGAACCGTCTCCGATCAGCCGAATCATCACGGAACAGACGTACCATCACCGAGCAGTTGCACCATCACCGAGCAGTTGCACCATCACCGAGCAGACGAGGAGCGTGACCGTGAGCCCGACCGAACCCGACAAGGCCACCGACGCCGCCGAGCAGCACGAGGCCGGCGCCGCCCACGAGGCCGAACCCCCGGCCACCAGTGAGGAGGAGGCGGCGGCCGAGCGATCCCTCCACGACCCCGGCCTCACCGGGGACCAGGAGGAGGTCGCCACGCACTACCGCGAGATGACCGAGCGCGGCGTGCAGAGCAAAGGCGAGGGTCGCATCTGACCGCCCGGTGAGCGGGTCGCGGTCTGGAGCATTTCTCAAACGCCGGTCGTGCGGAGCACGCTGAAGCGCGGTTCTGGCCGCGCCCGGACGGGGACGTTCAAAGCCTGGGAAGGGGAGTGGCGCCGCACTGTCATTGGGAACCTGCTGACCTCGCCGGTGGCCGGGATCGGGACCTGGGTCTGGCGCCGAGCGGACCCGCAAGCCGGACCGGGCTCAGGATTCGCGCACGACCTGGGCCGGCTTCTTGTCCAGGCGCAGCCCCCGCCAGGTGGGGTGGCGCAGTCGGCCGTCACCGGTCCACTCGGTGAACCGGATCTCGCCGACGAGGGTCGGGCGCACCCAGTGGGCGCCGGCCACCTGGGCCCTGGGCAGGGTACCGATGAACGGCGGCTTGTCGCGCTCGAGCCTGCCGAGACGTGCCGCCAGGTCGTCGAGCACCTGGTCGGAGAACCCGGTTCCCACCTTGCCCACGTACCCCAGCCCGTCGTCGCCCGGGATGCCCAGCAACAGCGCCCCGATCCCTCCGCCCCGGCGCCCCTGGCCCGGGGTCCAGCCCCCGACGACGACCTCCTGGGTCCGGAAGTTCTTCACCTTCACCGTGGACTCGGAGCGCCGCCCCGGCACGTAGGTAGCCGAGCGCCGCTTGGCCACCACCCCCTCGAGCCCGCGCTCCACCGCCGCGGCCAGGATGTCGGCACCGGCCACCCCGGTGAAGGACCGGGGGGTGTTCCAGTGCGGGCCGTCGAGGGCCAGGGACGTCAACAGCTTCCGCCGCTCGTCGTAGGAGAGATCGATGGTCGGGTGGCCGTCGAGGTGGAGGACGTCGAAGGCCAGGTACGTCACCGGCGTCCGCTCGGCCAGCCGACGGGCCCGGGCGGCCTCGTTCACGTGGATGCGCTGCTGGAGCACCCCGAAGCTGGGCCGTCCCTGGTCGTCGAGCGCGACGATCTCGCCGTCGAGAATTGCTTGGCGCGCTCCCAGGGCCTCGCCGAGGCCCCGCAGCTCGGGGTAGGCGACGGTCACGTCGTGGTCGTTGCGCGACACGATGCGCACCCGGCCGCCCTCCACGTAGAGCATCGCCCGCACGCCATCCCACTTGAACTCGTAGGCCCAGCCCTCGTCGTCGGTCGGAAGCTCCCCCGCCTTGCACAGCATCGGCCGGACCAGTTCGGGCAGCGGTTCCCAGGACTCGGGGGCCGGGTCCATGCGGTGGATCATCCAGTTGTCCCGCCCCGGGCGACCGCCCTTGCTCGTGGCCCCGGATCTTCCGGCGGTGGAGAAGAGCACGTAGCGGCCCTGGATCCGTTTGCCATGGAGCACGACCATCACTTCGCGCTCGGTCCATTTCTCGCACTCGTAGTGGCCCCGGTCCCACAGGATCACCGTGCCGCCGCCGTACTCCCCGGCCGGGATCTCCCCTTCAAAGTCCGAGTATTCCATCGGGTGGTCCTCGGTGCGGACGGCCAGGTGGTTGTGCTTGGGGTCGAGCGGGAGGCCCTTGGGCACGGCCCAACTCACGAGGACGCCGTCGCGCTCGAGCCGGAAGTCCCAGTGGAGCGCCCGGGCATGGTGCTCCTGGATGACGAAGATCGGTCCGTCGGGCGGCTTCTTCCTGGCCCGGGGGGCCCGCTTTGCCCCGCTGGCCCGTCTGGCGCTCGTCGGACCGGGTGCAGGGGGCACCGGCTCGGGCGTCTTGGCCGCCCGGCGCTTGGAACGGTAGGTGTCGAGCTTGTCCGGGCTCACCCCTCCGGTCTACCCGGTCGACCGGTGCTTCAGGTCCGGTCGAGCTCAAGCATCCGGATGGCGTTGCCCCGGAGGATCTTATAGGCCACGTCGTCGTCGAAGCCGGCGAGCAGCTTCTCCACGTAGGCCACCGAGTGCGGCCAGGTGGTGTCGGTGTGGGGGTAGTCCACCTCGAAGCAGATGTTCTCGGGGCCGACCTCGGACAGCGAGGCCAGGCCGTGGCGGTCGGCGGTGAAACAGCCGAAGACCCGCCCGTAGTAGTAGGTGGAGGGGGGCTCGGGGACGAGCTCCTTCGAGTGCATCCAGCCCTCGTGGAGGTCCCAGACGGTGTCGGCCCGCTCCAGCACGTAGGGAATCCACCCGATCTGGCCCTCCGAGTAGGCCAGCTTGAGCTTGGGGAACTGGATCATCTTGCCCGAGTAGAGCCAGTCGGCCAGCGAGGCCATCGAGTTGTTGAACGCCAGGGTGTTGCCCACCCCGTCGGGGGCGTCCGGGGAGGCCACCGGGTTCGACGAGGAGGACCCGATGTGCATGCAGAGGGTGACCCCGGCGTCGTTGCAGGCCGCCAGCAGGGGGTCCCAGTGCCCGGTGTGGATGCTCGGCAGGCCGAGCCTCGTCGGGAGCTCGCTGAAGCAGATGGCCCGCACCCCGCGCTCGGCATTGCGCACGACCTCGGCCACGGCCAGCTCGGGGTCCCACAGCGGGATCAGGCACAGCGGGATGTTCATCCCACCCGACGGCCCGCACCACTCCTCCACCATCCAGTCGTTGTAGGCCCGCACGCAGGCCAGGCCGAGCTCCCTGTCCCCACCCTCGGAGAAGGTCTGCCCACAGAAGCGGGGGAAGGTCGGGAAGGGCAACGACCCGTCCATCCCGTTGAGCGCCATGTCCTTGACCCGCTCGTCGCGGTCCCAGCACCCCGGCCGCATGTCGTCGTAGGTGAGGGCGGTCATCGGCATCTTCGTCCGGTCGAGGGCGATCGCCTCGCCCTCCCCTGAGACGGCGTCGGACGGGATTGCGACGAACCGCTTGTGGACGTAGATGAGCCGGTCCTCGTAGTACCAGGCGTCGCCCCACAGGCCGTCGGGGTCCTCGTGCATCTCGTACTTGGCCCCGGGCATGTGGACGAAGTCGCCCCACCGCTTACGCTCGATGCGGGGGCCCTTCTCGCGGTACTTCTCGGGGAGCCAGGTCTGCCACACGTGGGGCGGCTCGACGACGTGGTCGTCGACGCTGATGATCTTGGGCAACGCCATGCTCCCGATGCTAACGGGATGCTGACGCCGCCGTCAGTGTCGCAGGCTGGCCGGCGGGGGGTCGGTCCCGGGGACCCCCTCGTCGGTCACGTGGTCGGTCCACTCGGTCCCCGACCAGTAGCGCTGCTGGTGACGGCCCGAGGGGTCGGCCAGCCAGCCCGGGGCGATCCCGGTGAACGTGGTCACCCCCATGCCCCCGCGACCCGGTGCCTGCGGGCCGCCCTCGCCGGGTGCCGGCACGTCGGTGGACGGCGGCGGGCCGCCGACGAACGAGCTCCCCGGCGCCGGTCGCGGCTGCTGGCCGGGCCGGGCCCGACGCGAGCTGAAGGCCCGCAGGGCGAACATCGCCCCGAAAACGATGAGCACCACCCACGACCCGTGCCCGTAGTACATCACCTCCCCAGCGTACGGCCGCCGCCGGGCCCTCGTTCGCCGCCCCCGTACGGGGCCCCCCGGACCGGCCCCGACCAGGGACGCTGACCGACCTGGCGGTTGGCCCCCGCCTGGGGGAACTGTCATCATCGGGTCCCGAGACGCCGGACAACCGAGGAGAGCCGCCGGGTGGCACAGCAGATCCCATTGGTCGACTACCTCAGGCTCGGGGACGACCCCCACCTGGTGGCCCACCAGTGCTCGTCGTGCGGGGCCCGTTACTTCGACCGGCGCAACGCGTGCGCCTCGTGCGGGGGAACCGACTTCACCGACGCCCGGGTCGACGCCGATGGGGTGGTGCGGACCTTCACCATCGTGGCCTTCGCGGCGCCGGGCGTCCCGGTGCCCTTCGTCGCGTCGGTGGTCGACTGCGGGGGAACCAGCGTGCGGGCCAACCTGATCAACGTCGAACCCGACCCCGAGCACGTCAAGGTCGGGATGAAGGTCCGCCTGGCCACCTACACGGTCGGGACGGACGCCGCGGGCACCGACGCCATCGGCTTCGGCTTCGAGCCAATGGAGGTGGACGGCGATGGCCGGTGACGACATCTGGATCCTCGGGATCTCGATGACCAAGTTCGGCAAGCACCCCGACGAGGACATCGTCGACCTGGGCGCCGAGGCCGCCCTGGGGGCCCTGGCCGACGGTGGCGTCAGCATGAAGGACATGGGCATCATGGCCGCCGGGTGCCTGATGCACGCCCAGGCCGGCATC
>Ga0209040_10003247_pt1 | contig 12523 bp, 8 predicted proteins | sample BogFormECP12_OM3_FD_188240 | JGI IMG/M metagenome (GOLD analysis project Ga0209040, IMG submission 188240) | Bog forest soil microbial communities from Calvert Island, British Columbia, Canada - ECP12_OM3 (SPAdes) (version 2) | ecosystem: Environmental > Aquatic > Freshwater > Wetlands > Bog ... | reverse complement strand
CTTGGCACGGTGTCGCCGCGCCCCAGGGATCTCGCAGGAGGCGAAGAAATGACCAGTCTCGCAGCAGCCACGTCGACCCACGGTGGTTCGGACGAGTCCCCCGAGCACGAAGCCGCGCGCCTCGTCCACGAGGCGGAAACCGCGCTGCACGATGCACGCGAGCCCGGGGCCGATGCGTGGAAACCGGTTGCCTTTATGGATTGGGGTCGGCGGCAACCGTTCCTGTTCAGCGCGGTGCTGATCATCATCGCCCTCTATGTGCGGCTAAACGTCGCCGAGACGCACATTTCGGAATAAGCAAAGTCGCCAAACGCAAAGGAGTTTAGGAAATGGTGGCACTGGGCAACATCAGTGGATGGCAACAGCCGCACGGTCCGGTTACCACGTGGATGGCCTCACCCGCAGCACGTGAAGCAGCGCGGGCTGCGCGACGAAGCGATATACCTCCGACCTACCAGAGGGCTCAACATCTCCGGAAGGCCTACAGCGGCAAGGCGATGGGCAGGCAGCTACCCCGCCTGATGGTCGTGGCCTGGGACATTCCCGGTGTCTGTGACATTCCGGCAATGACGGCAGCGATCAATGCGCATCTCCGTCAGCATGACGCCTACCACCATTGGTTCGAGTTCGAGAACGGCGTGTTTGTCCTCCGCATGATCGACAGCCCCGAGCTCATCGATTTCGTTCCTGTGAATTTCGGATATATGAATACCGAACAAATTCGCACACACGTATTGACGACGACACCGGGGACGCTCGAGTGGGATTGCTTCACATTCGGCATCGCGCAGCACACTGACTATTTCACATTCTACGCCAGTGTCGACCATCTCCACATCGACGGCATCTCCGCCGGCCTGATCTTCTTCGACATTCACCTGAAGTACCGGCACTTGGCGGCGGCTGTGGATAAGCACCAGCCCAGCACGCTGACCCAGGTTAGGAGCTATCGCGACTACGCCGCGCGGCAGCACGACAAGCTGGCTAGCTTGACCTTGTCGTCCCCCGAGATCAAGGGCTGGATCGATTTCGCGCAGGACGCCGACGGCGACTGGCCGAGCTTCCCGCTACCGCTTGGTGAAATGCAAGCCAACGAGGGCGCCTTCGTGACAGTCGAGTTGTTGAACGGCGTCGACACCGAGGCGTTCGAAACAGCCTGCCGCGCTGCCGGCGCTCGGTTCATTGGCGGAGTCCTGGCGTGCGTAGCTCTCGCCGAGCGTGATTTGATGGGTACCGAGACCTATCACGGATACACCCCGCACGACACGCGGACGCCGGGCATCGACACGATGACCGTGGGCTGGTTCGCCAGCCTGGTTCCGGTCACCGTCCCGACCGGCACCGGCTCGTTTCCCGAGGCGGCCCGGGCGGCGCAGAATTCGTTCGACGTCGCCAAGCATCTTGCTGGCGTGCCGATTGACCGGGCACTGGAGTTGGCGACCGCGGCTCAACTTGAGATCAAGCCGCCCACGCGTCCGGCAATGATGGTGTCGTTCATTGATTTTCGCAAGATCCCCGTCTCCGCTTTGTGGGAAGAGACGAATTTCGGTACCTACGGCGACAATCTGTCGCACGGCGAGATCAACGTGTGGATCAATAGGCACGCCGCAAGGACCACCGTGACAGTCTCCTTCCCGGACAACCCGGTGGCGCGTGAGTCGGTGCACCGCTACATCGCGGCACTGCGCGAGGTGTTCGTGCGTGCCGCCGAGAGCATCTCGGATTGGGTGAATGCGGTTGCAGAACAAGCAGATTCGTACGAAGTGTACGACCTGACCGCGTAGCCACCAAGAAAAGGATCTCAGGAAAATGAGTAACGTACTCGATCTGGTCGACCACACCTTCTTTCGCGTCGAGCGGGCGACGGGAATGACCAGCCTGATTCAGTGTGTCTGGGTGTATGACCGCGCGGTCGACATCGATGGACTGCGCCGGTTCCATGGGCATCTTCAGCGCGGACGGTTGTCCCGCCGCATCGAACGCTCGCCCTTGCCGTTTGGCCGCCATCGCTGGGTCTCGCCCAGCGACCAGCCCGACCTCGAGATCGTCGAGCAGCCGTGGCAGCGCGAAGAATTCGACGCCTGGCTCGACGAGCAGGCCAACACCCCGCTGGATGCCGAGCACGGACCCGGATGGCACATGGCCGTGCTGCCGTTCACCGACGGCGGCACGGGGGTGAGCCTGGTCGCCTCACATTGCCTGACCGACGCCGTCGGGTTGTGCGAGGCGTTGGCGGACGCGGCCTGCAGCTGCGACACCGCAATCAACTGGCCCGCTGCCGGGTCTCGGCCGCGGTGGCGGGCCGTGCGCGAGGACGCCCGCCAAACCGTGCGCGACGTCCACGGCATCGGCCGCGCCCTCGTCGCCGCGGCACGATTTGTTCGGCGTAACCACGGCGGCGTCGGGTCGGCCGCCCCGGCGCCGGTCCTCTCCGCCGGAATCGACGAAAGCGTCACGCCCCCGGCGGCAACCGTCTTCGTCGATGCCGACGAGTGGGACGCCCGCGCGGAGTCCCTCGGAGGGACCAGCAACACGCTGTTCGCGGCTTTGGCCGCCCGCCTCGCCCACCGCGTGGGACGAGTAACCACAGACGGCACGGCCACCTTGACGATGGCCATCAACGAGCGCACGACCGACGACACCCGCGCCAACGCCATCACGAATGTCGACTTCACGGTCGACCCCGCACCCGCGACGACGAACCTGCGCGGGATCCGCGCCGCAACCAAGCAGGCGCTGATCCGCGCTCAGGAGGAACCCGACGAACGGTGGACACTGCTGCCCCTGGTTCCCCTGGTGCCGGAGCGGCTCGGCAGGCGATTTGTCGGCGCCGCCACCAACAGCGCTGCCAGCGTTGGCTCATCCAACATCGGTGCGGTCAACCCGGCCGTCAATCGGCCAGATGGCACAGACGCCGACCGCTTCGCCATGAGGTCTCTCAGCGCAGGCATGACCACGGCGACGATGCACCAGCTCGGCGGGCTGGTGTCGTTGCTCTCGGGAAGAGTGCACGGACGGGTCTTCGTCTGTGTCGTTGCGTATCAGCTGGACCGTCCCAACTCGAATGGCGAACTACAGCAGCATATTTCGAGCGTTCTGAGCGAATTCTCGCTCACCGCCACCATCGGCTGGCCATGCGCCGAGCCAGTTGGTGGGATGCGGTAGGCATCCCGACCAATAGAACCAAGTGGACTCGATTGCAGCCCAAGCGAATTCGTCTGAGCTGCATGACCTGACAACGTAACTGGCAAGAAATGGACCTTAGGAAAATGAGCAACGTACTTGACTTGGTCGACCAGACCTTCTTTCGCCTCGGGCAGGCGGCCGGGGTCGGTCAGTCTGTCTGGGTGTATGACCGCCCGGTCGACATCGAGGGGCTGCGCCAGTTCCATCAGCATCTCCAGCAGGGGCGGTTAGCCCGTCGCATCGAACGCTCACCCTTGCGTTTCGGCCGGCATCGCTGGGTCTCGCCTCGGGATCAGCACGACCTCGAGATCGCGACGCCTCGGCCGCGTCAGGAATTCGACGCCTGGCTCAACGAGCAGGCCAACATCCCCCTGGACGCCGAGAACGGGCCCGGATGGCACCTTGCGGTGCTCCCGTTTACCGACGGCGGCGCGGGGGTGAGCTTTGTCGTCACACATTGCCTCACCGACGGCATCGGAGGGTTTTTGGCCGTCGTGGAAGCGACTTGCGGCTACAACGCTAACTTCAACTGGCCAGCTGCCGGGTCACGCCTGCGGCGGCGGGCCCTGCGCGAGGATGCCCGCCAAACCATGCGCGACTTCCGCGGTATCCGCCGGGCCGCTGTCGCCGCAGCGCGGCTCGCTCGAGCTAACCGCCGCAGCGCCAAAGCAGCCGCTGCGGCCTCCTCTGAGGCTACCGCGAAGGCCCTTGCTCAGCCGGCTGCGCCGATCGCTGGAGCCGACGAACTTGTCACGCTCCCAACGGCAGCGTTCTTTCTCGATGCCGACGAGTGGGACGCTTGCGCGCAATCGCTCGGAGGGACCAGCAACACACTGCTCGCGGGAGTGGCGGCGCGCCTCGCCCAGCGAGTGGGACGAGTCGCCGCAGACGGCTCGGTCGCCTTGGCGATGCCCGTCAACGAGCGCACCGCCGACGACACCCGCGCCAACGCCGTCGCGATGGTCGACATCACGGTCGACGCTGGGCCCGCCGCGACGGACCTGCGCGCGATCCGGGCCACAACCAAGCAAGCGCTGATCCGCCACCAGGAGGTGCCCGACGAACGGCGGACACTGCTGCCTCTCGTTCCCCTGCTGCCCGAGCGGTTGATCAAGCGAATGGTCGGCATGGCCACCGGCGGTGCGACCAACGTCGTTGTCACGTCCAACATGGGCGCGGCCCCCGCGCCCGCCAACCGGCCGGACGGCACAGACGCCGACCGCGCCGCTCTGCTGTCTCGCTATCCGGGCCTGACGAAGGCGATGATGCAGCAGCTCGGCGGACTGATGATTGTGCACTCCGCACAAGTGCACCAAGAGGTGTTCGTCTCGGTCCTCGCCTATCAGCCGGGCCGTCTCATCTCGAATGACGAATTGCAACAGCATGTTTCGAACGCTCTGAGTGAATTCTCGCTCAGCGCCACGACGGGCTGGGGATGCCCTGAGCCAGTCGGCGGAGGCGTCGTAGGTGTCCCGACCACCTAAACGGCCGAAGACGAAAGGGACCTTAGAAAAATGAGCAATGTACTCGATCTGTATGACCAGACAAACATAACCTTCGAACGGGCCGCCGAAGTCACCTGCGCGTTGCAGTGCGTCTGGGTGTACAACCGCGCGATCGACATCGACGGTCTGCGCCAGTTCCATCGCCATCTGCAGCAGGGGCGGTTATCCCGCCGCGTCGAACGCTCGCCCTTGCCGTTCGGCCGGCATCGCTGGGTCGCGGCCACCGTTCAGTCCGACCTTGAGATCGTCGAGACACCCTGCGCGCGCGAAGACTTCGACGCCTGGCTGGGCGAGCAGGCCAACACCCTCCTAGATGCCGAGCACGGACCGGGATGGCACCTTGCGGTGGTCCCGTTCACCGACGGCGGCGCGGGGGTCAGCCTGGTCATCTCACATTGCCTCACCGACGGCGTCGGATTGTGCGAGGCGTTGACGGACGCGGCGTCCGGCCGGGTCGACCCAATCAACTGGCCTGCTGCCGGGTCACGCCGGCGGTGGCAAGCCCTGCGCGAGGACGCCCGCCAAACGGCCTGCGACATCCCCGGCATCGGCCGAGCCGTCGTCGCCGCAGCCCGATTTGCCCGGGCTCACCGCGGCGGTGCCGAGCCTGACAGCGCGCCGCCCGCGCTATCCGCCGGAGCCGACGAGCCCGTCACCCTGTCAACGGCAACGATTTTCCTCGATGCCGACGAATGGGACGCCCGCGCACACTCACTTGGAGGGACCAGCAACACCCTGCTCGCGGGAGTGGCGGCCCGCCTCGCCCAGCGAGCGGGACGACTCACCGCAGACGGCTCGGCCACCCCGTCGATACCCGTCAACGAGCGCACCGTCGGCGATACCCGCGCCAACGCCATCACGAATGTCGACATCACAGTCGACCCTGGGCTAGCCGCGACGGACCTGCGCGAGATCCGGGCCGCAACCAAGCAGGCGCTGATCCGCCACCAGGAGGTGCCCGACGCACGGTGGCCACTGCTGCCCCTCGTTCCCCTGCTGCCTCAGCGGCTCATCAGGCGATTGGTCGGCGTGGCCACCGGCGGTACGACCAACGTGGTCTCGTCCAACCTCGGTGCCCCCGCCCCGGCCGTCAACCGGCCGGACGACACCGACGCCGACCACTTCGCGATGAAGTCTCTCTACCCGGGCGTGACCAAGGCGATAATGCACCGCATCGGCGGTGTTTTGGCCTTGCTCTCGGGAAGAGTGAACGGGCAGGTCTTCGTCTCGGTCCTCGCCTATCAGCCGGACCGTCCCAACTCGAACGACGTCCTGCGGCAAGACCTCTCAAGCGCTCTGAGCGACTTCTCGCTCACCGCCAGCACGGGCTGGCCACGCATCACGACCACCACGGACTGGGCGGATGTTATTGCAGAGCAAACGAATTCGTCCGACCTGTATGACCTGACCGCGTAGGCAAGTGACAAGAAAAGGACCCTGGGAAAATGAACAACGTAGTCGATCTCTTCGACCAGACGGTGTTTCTCGGCGAGCGAGCGACCGGAGCCACCAACCTGCTTCAGTGCGTCTGGATCTACAACGGCGCCATCGACATCGACGGTCTGCGCCAGTTCCATCACCACCTGCAGCAGGGGCGGTTATCCCGCCGCATCGAACGCTCACCCTTGCCGTTCGGCCGCCATCGCTGGGTCTCGCCCAATGGTAAGTCCGACCTTGAGATCGTCGCGACGCCGCGCCCGCGTGACGAATTCGACGCCTGGCTGGGCGAGCAGGCCAACACCCCCCTGGATGCCGAGCACGGACCCGGCTGGCACCTTGCGGTGCTGCCATTCACCGACGGCGGCGCCGGGGTGAGCCTGGTCATCTCACACTGCCTCACCGACGGCGTCGGGTTGTGCGAGGCGTTGGCCGATGCGGTTTCCGGCCGCCACGACCCGATCACCTGGCCTGCCGCCGCCTCACGCCGGCGGGGGCAAGCCCTGCGCGAGGACGCCCGCCAAACCGCGCGCGACCTCCCCCGTATCGGCCGCGCCCTCGGCGCCGCGATACGAATGGCCCGGCGTCACCGTGGCCCTGCCGGATCAGCCACCCCACCACCTGCGCCGACCGCCGGAGCCGACAAACGCATCACCCTCCCAACGGCAACGATCTTCGTCGACGCCGACGAGTGGGACACCCGCGCAGAGTCCCTCGGAGGGACCAGCAACACGCTGCTCGCGGGATTGGCGGCCCGCCTCGCCCAGCGAGTGGGACGACTCGCCGCAGACGGCTCGGTCGCGGTGACCTTGCCGGTCAACGAGCGAACCGCCGGTGATACCCGTGCCAATGCCATCACAAATGTCGACTTCACGGTTGATCCTGCACCCGCGACGACAGACCTGAGCGAGGTCCGGGGCGCAATCAAGCAAGCGCTGATCCGCTCAAAGGAGGAGACCAACGAACGGTTTGAATTGCTGCACCTTGCTCCTCTGTTGCCGCAGTGGCTCGCCAGGCGATTGGTCGGCGTTTCCTCCAACGGTGCGAACAGTGTCATCTCATCCAACCTCGGTGCGGTCAACCCGGCCGCCCACCGGCCAGACGGAACAAACGCCGACCACTTCGTCATGAAGCCTCTCGGCCCGGGTGTGACCAAGGCGGTCATGCACCGGCTAGGCGGACTGCTGGTGTTGCTTTCGGGTAGAACGGAGGGACAGGTCTTCGTCTCGGTCCTTGGATATCAACCAGGCCGTATCAACTCGAATAACATTCTGCGACATGACCTTTCGAGCACTCTGAGCGACTTTTCGCTCACCGCAATAACGGGCTGGCCATGCCCAGTTTCAGTGGCCTGACAACGTATTCAAGGTATTGAAGCGACAAGAAAAAAGACCTTAGGAACATGAGCAATGTACTCGATCTGATGGACCAGAGCGCGTTTCGCGGCGAGCAAGCGACCCGAACCACGAACCTGGTGCAGTGTGTCTGGGCGTATAACCGCGCGATCGACATCGACGGTCTGCGCCAGTTTCATCAGCATCTGCAGCGGGGACGGTTATCGCGTCGCATCGAACGCTCACCCTTGCCGTTCGGCCGCCATCGCTGGGTCTCACCCAACGATCAGTCCGACCTCGAGATCGTCGCGACGCCTCGGCCGCGTGAAGAATTCGAAGCCTGGCTCAGCGGGCAGGCCAACACTCCCCTGGATGCCGAGCACGGACCCGGATGGCACCTCGCGGTACTGCCTTTCACCGACGGTGGCGCGGGGGTGAGCTTGGTTACGTCACATACCCTCACCGACGGCGTCGGGCTCTGCGAGGCGTTGGCGGACGCGGCGTCCGGCCGCCACGACCCGATCAGCTGGCCTGTCGCCGGGTCACGCCGGCGGGGGCAGGCACTCCGCGAGGACGCCCGCCAAACCGCGCGTGACATCCGCGTTATGGGCCGCGCCGTCGTTGCCGCGGCACGATTCGCGAAGAACCGCGGGGACGGGTCTGGCACCCAGCTCGCTAGCGCGCCGCGTTCGCCGTTCGTCGGACCCGACGAACGCGTCACTCTCTCAAAGGCGACGATCTTCGTCGACGCCCATGAGTGGGATGCCCGCGCGCACTCACTCGGGGGGACCAGCAACGCGCTACTCGCCGGGTTGGCGGCCCGCCTCGCCCAGCGAGTTGGACGGGTCGACGGGGAGGGCTTCGCCACCTTGGCGATACCCGTTAACCAGCGCACCGACGACGATACTCGCGCCAACGCCCTCACCGCAGTCGACATCACGGTCGACCCTGCAGCTGCGACAACGGATCTGCGCGGGATCCGAGCCGTAATCAAGCAAGCGCTGATCCGCCGTCACGAGGTCCCCGACGAGCGATTGGCACTGCTGCCGCTGGCTCCCCTGTTGCCGCAGTGGCTCATCAGGCGAATGGCCAGCGTGGCTCTCGGCGGCGCGACGACCAGCGGATCATCCAACCTCGGTGCGGTCAACCCGGCCGCCAACCGGCCAGACGGCACAGACGCCGACTACTTCGCCGTGAAGTCCCTCTTCGCGGGGGTGACCAAGGCGACCGTGCACCAGACCGGCGGACTGCTGGGGTTGCTCTCGGGACGAGTGCACGGACAGGTCTTCGTCTCGGTTATTGCGTATCAGCCGGGCCGCCCCAACTCCAATGACGTTTTGCAGCACGATATTTCGAACGTTCTAAGCGACTTCTCGCTCACCGCCACGATCGGCTGGCGCGCCGACTATCGCTCCGCGCTAGTCGGCCGCTAAACGATTCCTGCTCGACTACATCACTTAAAAGTAAAGGGTTTGATGATGCTCACGAAGGCCCCCGCCGCCCGCACCTCGAAGGGCTTGGATGGCTTCTCCCTGTTGGGTCGCGTCGTCGTGCGTGTTCCCTGGCTCGTCATCACCGCCTGGATCGTCCTGGTCGTGGTGCTGTCCGCGGCGTTCCCGGCGCTGACGAAAGTAGTGGAAAGCCAAACGCTGCAACCGCTTCCTCCGCAGGCGATGGCCGCCACTGAGCAGATGGCGAAAGATTTTCATGAGTCCGCCCAGAACATCGTCGTCGTTGTCATGACCGACGAGCATGGGCTGCGACCGGCCGATAACGATGCTTATCGCGCGCTGGCTGACAAGCTGCGCAGTGCCACCAACGATGTCTCCGCGGTGCAGGACTTCATCACAACGCCCGCGTTGCGACCACTGATGGTCAGTACAGACAACAAGGCGTTCTACATGGCGGTCACTCTGAAGGCATCCGCCGGCTCGCCCGAGTCTTCGGAGGCCTACCAACGGATCTCCCAGATCGTCAAGCAATCCACCGCCGGCTCGGCGCTCACAGCGCATGTGACCGGACAGGCTGCCATCGTCGGGGACATGTCGATCGTGAGCGCCCGCGACATGCACATGATCGAAATCGCCACTGCGCTGTTGGTGTTGGTCATCCTGCTGGTGATCTACCGCCGCCCGGTCACCGTGTTGCTTCCGCTCATCACCATCGGCATCTCCGTGGGGTCGGCCCAAGGGGTGGTGTCTGCGCTGGCCCAGATCGGTCTCAACGTATCGGCCTTCACGATCGTGTTGATGACGGCGATGATCGTCGGCGCCGGAACCGACTATGGCGTCTTCCTGATCGGCCGCTACCACGAGTACATCCGCTCCGGCATGGAATCCGACGTGGCTATGCAGAAGGCGTTGAGCTCCATCGGCAAGGTGATCGCGGCGTCGGCGGCCACGGTGGCCGTCACGTTCCTCGGCATGTTCTTCACCCGCCTGCCAGCGCTCACGAGTGTCGGCCCGGCGCTCGCGGTTTCGATCGGGATCGCGTTTCTTGCCGCCATCACGCTGTTGCCGGCCGTGCTGGTGCTTGCCGGGCGGCGCGGGTGGATCGCCCCCTGTCGACCGCTCACCAGCCGACTCTGGCAGCGTTCGGCGATTCACATCGTCCGGCGGCCAAAGGTGCATTTGGTGGTCAGCCTGACCGTGCTGATCGCGCTCGGGGGTTGCGCACTGGTGATGCACCCGACATACAACGACCGTATGCAGTTGCCGGGGTCAGCGGAGAGCAACCTGGGGTATTCCGCGATGGCGGCGCACTTCTCGACGAGCACCCTGCTGCCGGAGTACATTTACATCCACTCGCCGCACGACCTGAGGACGCCCCAGGCGCTGGCCGACATGGAGCAGATGGCGCAGCGTGTGGCTCAGCTGCCCAACATCGCTGCGGTGCGCGGTGTTACGCGCCCGACGGGCCAGCCGCTCGACCAGACCAAGGTCAGTTATCAAGCCGGTGAAATCGGCTCCAAGCTCGAAGACGCCTCATCGCAGATCACGAACCATACCAGCGATCTCGACGCGCTCAGCAGTGGTGCCCACCAACTGGCGGACAGTCTCGCCAACGTTCGCGACCAGATATACGGAGCCGCCCAGTCCACGACAGCGCTGACGGCGACGCTCAACCAGGTTCAGCAGGAACTGGGCGGAACTCAAGCAGCCCAACTCCTCGAAACCTTGCGGTCTTACGGCAACATCGGCAGCAACATGACAGTCGTCAACAACTTCGTCAACTCTGCCGCTCCGATGCTGAACGCTTTGAACAACAACCCGCAATGCGACGCCGACCCTACCTGCAGCCACGGCCGCGCCAAACTTCAGCAACTCATTCAGGCCAGCAACGACGGGTCCTTGAACGGTCTAATGGCCGCGTCCGCACAAAGCCTGCAGTCGACCGTGCAGCGCCTGAGCACTCTCCTGCAATCGGCAGGCGCCAATCTGCGGTCCGTTGGAATCAACGATCCCGCCGGCGCACAGGAGTCGATCGCGCGGATGCAGCAGGGCGCCAATGCGCTCGCCGACGGGAGCGCCCGATTGGCGGACGGCGTGCAGACGCTCGTCGACAAGAACAAGCAGATGGCCCTGGGGCTGAAACAGGCGGCCGATCTATTGCTGACGATCAAACAGGACGCCTCGCAACCCTCCATGGCCGGCATGTACATTCCGCCCGAGGTCCTGACGACGAACGACTTCAAGAACGCCGCAAAGTTCTTCATGTCGCCCGACGGGCATTCGGCGCGCTACCTCGTCGAGACGAAGTTCGACCCCTTCAGCACCGCGGCGATGGACCAGGTTCAGACCATCCTGGATACGACGCGAGGCGCACAGCCGAACACGACACTGTCCGATGTGACGATATCGATGCTCGGCACCACCGCGATGTACAGCACCATTCGTAGCTATTACGACGATGACCTTCGATTGATCATCGTCTTGACGCTGGTCGTTGTCTTCCTCATCCTGGTCGCGCTGCTCCGTGCGATCGTCGCGCCGCTGTATCTCATTGCCTCCGTGGTGATCTCGTACCTGTCGGCATTGGGATTGGGGGTTGCCTTCTTCCAGTTCATTTGCCATCAGCACATTTATTGGAACGTGCCCGCGATGGCCTTCATCGTGTTGGTCGCCGTCGGTGCGGACTACAACCTGCTGTTGATCACTCGCATCCGTGAAGAGTCCGGCAATGGCATCCGCTCGGGGATCATTCGTGCCGTCCATTCGACGGGCGGTGTGATCACCTCGGCCGGAATCATCTTCGCTGCCTCGATGTTCGGCCTGCTGTTCGGCAGTGTCTCCACGATGGTGCAGATCGGTTTCATCATCGGGGCGGGCCTGTTGATCGACACCTTCGTGGTGCGCACGATCACCGTGCCGGCACTCGCCGCGCTCATCGGCCGGGCGAACTGGTGGCCGGCAAAGTCGCGCAAAGCGGCTCCTCGCCGCAAGACAGTGGATGCCCGTGCCGGGCAGGTTTAATGATCCGACGCAGTTACAGAAGGGCCCCGCCGATTGGCGGCCCTTCTTCATGCGTTCATGCGCTTGGGTGAGAATGGCGACCGCGTCTCCGTGCAGTTCGGACAGGACGACCTTTCGTCCCGTGATGGCGAAAGCAAGTGCCTCCCGGAGGCACACAGTTCCGGACAGTCCAGGTCGGTCGCGGTGAGTTTGAGCCCCTTGGTGATCCGCCGTGAGCGAAACGGTTCGGTTTCTGCAGAGCGTGCAGGAACTCTCCGAAAAATCGCCGGCCACGGCGCCCTGACAACGACTCAGCGTTATCTGCATCCCGATCGACAGTCGGTTACGAAAGCTGGGGACCTACTTTCTCGGCATTTGTGGTCCCCAAATGGTCCCCAACTTCGAGTCATCTAGTCTTGATCTCAGTAAAGAAAATCCTCACCGATGGTTAACAAGTGCGTCAAGGAAGAACTGGCACTAGGCACGCTCTCGCCGGCACCGCTTTCGCCGACAATCCATGACAGCCTCGCAGCGATACGTCACGGGTGATCGGACGCTCATCGCGGCGCGACCAAGCCCCGTGGGCGCACGATCGGCGCGGCGGCACCCG
>Ga0209040_10003246_pt1 | contig 12524 bp, 12 predicted proteins | sample BogFormECP12_OM3_FD_188240 | JGI IMG/M metagenome (GOLD analysis project Ga0209040, IMG submission 188240) | Bog forest soil microbial communities from Calvert Island, British Columbia, Canada - ECP12_OM3 (SPAdes) (version 2) | ecosystem: Environmental > Aquatic > Freshwater > Wetlands > Bog ... | reverse complement strand
CGCCTTGCCGACCACGAACTTGGTCTGCGGCAGCACGCCCTCGGCGGCGTCCACCAGCACGATGGCGCCGTCCACCATGTTCAGGATGCGCTCGACCTCGCCGCCGAAATCGGCGTGGCCGGGGGTATCGACGATGTTGATGCGCGTGCCGCGCCAGACCACCGAGGTGCACTTGGCCAGGATGGTGATGCCCCGCTCGCGCTCCAGGTCGTTGCGGTCCAGCGCCCGCTCGGCCACCACCTGGTGGTCACGGAACGAGCCGGACTGGCGCAGGAGGTGGTCGACCAGGGTGGTCTTGCCGTGGTCGACATGGGCGATGATCGCGACGTTGCGAATCTGCATGGGGGCCTGGAATGCGGGGATGCTGCGCCGCACAGATAGGCGGGTTGGCGGGAGGATGCGAGGGGGAATCGGCGTTGGGGGGAGGGGGCCGCGGATATCGGAACCGCAAAGCACGCAAATCACGCAAAGAGAAATCAGGCAGCTCTGCAGTGCCCTTGATCTGTGTAATCTGTGTCAATCTTTTCTTGATACACTATCTGTGCGTGTCAGCGCGCTCGCTTGCCCTGCGTCAGGCCTTAGCCTGGCACTGTCTCCAGCACATACCCCTTCCCCTCCATGCACGTCCGGATCGCGGCACGAACCGCCGGAGGCCCGGTGATCGGGGAAATGATCCAACGCTCAGGGGTAGCGGCATTTTTGAGCCGCACAGTCTCGGTCGATGTCGTGCGGCACTTCGCAAGATCGGCTTGGTATTGTTCCGACGTGTGGTCGCCCTGGACGGGCGGATCGTAATCGGCACACCCGGTCACACCAGGCAGCAGGGCAAGAACAACCAAGGCGGCGCGGAACGATTGCATGCCTTCGATGGTAGCGGCCGGGAGCGATTGCGCCAGCGCCAAACAGGTCACGAAGTGTCAAGCCGGTTCGCCACGTCTCGCTTGCTTCGGAGCCACCGAACTCACACATGACCACGGCGGTCGTAAGGGGCGGCCGGACGTTCAAAACCCCCAAGAATTAACCTTGAGTTCACCAATTGTTCCTACAATCCCACAGCCGCACCATTCCGCGGCGGGAGGACCCTCATGGACATGCAGACGCCGGATCACACCCCCATTCCTTCCCCCGCCGGCCCACCCTCACGCGCCTTCATCAAACGCCTGCTCCAGACGCTCGTCGCCGCCACGCCGGGCGCCACCCAGGACGACATTGGCGTCCGCAGCGAGAACTGGCAGGTCACCTGCGAACTGTTCGAAGCCCTCGACCCGGGCGATGCCGCCGATGCCCAGCTCGCGGCCATTGCGATCGCTGCTGGCCACGCCGCGCTGGACGGTTTCGTTCGCGCCGCCCGCCCCGGCATCTCCGACGAGACGGCGATCCGTCTGCGCGGCAGCGCGCTGGCCGCCGGGCGCGCCTACGCCGCGTGGACGCGCGACCTCCGCAAGCCCCCGCCCGCCGCGGCAGAGGCCGCGCCGGAGGCCCCGCGGCCAGCCGCCGCCAAGACCGACGCACCGGCCGCGCAACCGGCCAGCGATGTGCAGGAGGTGCCGCCGGGGTTCATCGCCCTGCAACCGGGCGCCAAGCCGATCCCCGCCGTCGAGATGTTCCAGCCGCGCGACCGGTTCGGCGAGCCGATCCCGAGCTTGCGCTCCGACCAGATGACGCGGGCGCAGTTGCGCGCCTCGCTGGCGATTCCCCGCGATCCGGCGCTGGAAGCCGAGGCGCTCGCCGAGGAGGAGGCGATGATGGCCGAGCAGGCGGCGCTCGATGCGCGCGGCAGGGCCAAGGATACGGCGGGCGGCAAGTCGGGATAACGGCAGCGGGCTGGCGTCAGTCCTCGGGCTGCACGTTGAGCTTGTCCACCAGCACTTTCTGCTTGTCGGTCCGGTGCGGGCTGCCCTCGATCTCGACGATGGCGTAGGGCACCAGCTTGTCCGGCGACAGGCCGTGCTTCAGCAGCTCCTCCTTGTTGGCGCGCAGGAACACGCAGTTCTCCTCATCGACGACGCGGATCACCACCATTGTGTGGTCGGGCTGGAAGTCCACCCGGACGATCGGCCCGCCCATCGAGACGGTCTTGTCGGTGTCGTACGCCGCCTCCGGCTCGTACTTGTCGTCCTTGCAGGCGACGATTTTGCTCGGGTCGGCGTCGAATATCTGATCGTCCAGTTTCCAGCCGCCGCCTTCCTTCACGAAGCTCAGGGTCAGCCCGCTATGCACCGTGCTGCCGGGCGCCGCGCCGCCCGGGTTTTTCACGTTCTTCGGCATCGTCTTGGCCGCGACTGTGATGATGCTCGCCTTGTCCCCGGCCGCATTGATGGTCGCATGCACGACCTCGAGCGCGTCCGGAACCATCATCTTTCCCATCGCCAGCAGTTCGCTCTTGCCGCTGGCGGTCTTCGTCTCCTGCTGCACCTTCTTCCGCACCTCGGCTGAACGGAATGCCATCGCCTCGGGCAGCTTTCCGGCGGTCATCGCCTTGTTGTAGCTGTCATAGACGCCAAGCAACTGCTGCTGGAGGGCCGGATCGAGCGGCGCGGCCAGGGCGATCAGCGGAACACCGAGCCACAGCGCTGCCGGCATGATGGACCAAGGGCGCATGGACGCTTCCTCCGGTGATGTGCCGCCCCGCCATGATACGCCGTATCGGGCCGGCTGGCTCGCGGTTGATTTACCGGCGCCGTTCCCTCAGAAAGCGCCGGCACCAACGCGGGACCCGCCCCCATGACGCAAGGCTATTTCTTCGAGGACCTGCAAATCGGCCAGACGGCCAGCCTGGGCAAGACCATCACCGAGGCCGACATCCTGCTGTATGCGGCGGTGTCCACCGACACCAACCCGATCCACATCGACGCCGAGGCGGCGAAGCAGTCGATCTTCGGCGAGCGCATCGCCCACGGCATGCTGTCCGCCGGTCTGATCAGCGCGGTGCTCGGCACGCGGCTGCCGGGCCCGGGATCGCTCTACATGCGCCAGTCGCTGCGCTTCGCCGCCCCGGTGAAGATCGGCGACACCGTGAAGGCCACCGCCACGGTCACCGCGCTCAATGCCGAGAAGAAGCGCGCCACGCTCAGCACGGTCTGCGCCGTCGGCGACGAGGTGGTGATCGAGGGCGAAGCCTACGTCCAGGTTCCCTCGCGCGGATGATCCGGATCTTCCACGACTGGAGGGAGCTGCCTGCCGATGCGCGTGGCGCCACCGTGGCACTGGGCAATTTCGACGGCGTGCATCGCGGCCATGCCGAGGTGATCAAGGCGGCGCACGCGGCGCGGCCGAAGGTGCCGCTAGGGGTGCTGACCTTCGAGCCACATCCGCGCGAGCATTTCCGCCCCGACGATCCGCCGTTCCGGCTGACCCTGTCGGCCGAGCGGGCGACTGCGCTGGAGGCGCTCGGGGTCACGCTGATCTACGAGATGCGGTTCGACCACGAATTCAGCCTGATGCCGGCCGAGGTGTTTGTCACCGAGGTGCTGCACCGCGGGCTTGGCGCGCGGCATCTGGTGTGCGGCCCAGACTTCGCGTTCGGCCGGCGGCGCGGCGGCGACACCGACTTTCTGGCCAAGCGGGCGGAGTCGCTCGGCATGGGGCTGACGCTGGTGCCGCTGCTGGCGGACGGTGCCGGTCCGATTTCGGCGACCCGCATCCGCCGAATGCTGCAGGACGGCTACCCGGAGCGTGCCACCACCGATCTGGGCCGGCCCTGGACCATCCGCGGCGTGGTGGCGCACGGCGACGCGCGCGGGCGGACCATCGGGTTTCCGACCGCCAACATCGCGCTCGGACGACACCTGGAACCGGCGCGCGGGGTTTATGCGGTGACGGCGCGGCTGCCGGACGGTCAGTGGTATCGCGGGGTGGCGAATATCGGCCGCCGGCCCACGGTGAACGAGGGGCCGGAGAGCCGCCTCGAGGTCAACATATTCGATTTCGACGCCGACATTTATGGCGAGGAGCTGTCGGTGGCGCTGCACGTCTATATCCGCGAGGAGCGGAGGTTCCCCGGGCTCGATGCGTTGAAGGCGCAGATCGCGGCCGATGCGGCCGAGGCGAGGCGGCTGCTGCTATAGCTGCTCCCGCGCCACGCGTGCCACTTGGTCTGTGGTGGTGCTCCAGATGTGTCCGCGCCCCAGCACACGCGACAGCGCCTCGCGCAGCCAGCGGATGCGATGCGCCTGGCCGGCGATCCACGGATGCAGCGTCAGGTTGAACGACGCACCACCCTCGTCGTGCAGGAACGCGAACGCCTCGCCGATGTTGTCCACCCACACCGCCGGCGGCACGCGGCGCAGCCACATGCATTCGAGGTCGTTCCACTCCGGCTGCGGTGGCAGTGCGACCAGGCCGCGATCCAGCAGGAACGGCCGATCGTCGCTGGCCCAGTCGGTGGTGTAGGTGAAGCCGGCCTCCGCCAGCAGCGCCGGGGTGCGATCCGACTCGTTGAAGTCCTGGCCACACCAGCCGAGCGGCGCCTCGCCGGCCGCCGACCGCACCGCGTCGCGGCTTGCCGCGATGAACGCGCGTTCCTCGGCCTCGGTCATCCGGCTGGTGATGCGCCGCGTCGCGTAGGTTCCGTGCGCCAGGAAGCAGGCATTGCGCCGCGTCAGTTCATCCACCAGTTCCGGATAACGCTTCGCCGCCGCCCCCCCCAGCGCCACACTCGGCGTCAAGCCGAACCGGTCCAGCACATCGAGTACGCGGAAGATGCCGACCCGCGCCCCGTATTCGCGCTGGCTCCAGGTCAGCCAGTCAGGGAAGAAGGCACCCAGCGGCGAAACGATGCGCGGATCGCGGCTGGCATCCGCCGGCGGGTTCACTTCCCAATAGTCCAGTATCAGCGTCACGGTGAAGGCGATGCGCGCATCGTCGGGCCAGGCGAAGCGCGGTGCCTCGGTCAGCGTGCGGAACGCGTGATGCGCGTGATCCATGCCGGGGCGGCGCACTTCGCCAACCGGCGGGTTGTTCGCGGGCTCAGCCATTGGCCGCCTCCCGTGCCGCGAGGTGCGATTCGATCAGCGGCAGATGGTGTTCGTTGAACCAGTCGGTGATCGCGCCGGCAGTGGTCAGCCAGACGCCGGGATGCGACAGGATGTATTCCATCGCGCGGGGGAACGCCCGGATGCGATGCGGCTGGCCGACCCAGTAGGGATGCAGCGCGATGCACATCACCCGGCCCTGTTCGGCGCCCTCCTCGTACAGCGTGTCGAAGGTATCGCGGATCTGGCGCGCGAAGTCGTCGGCCTCCTGGCCGCGGCGGTGCAGGATCACGTCGTTGATGTCCACCGAATACGGCATCGACAGCAGCTTTCCGACCTTCACGTTCAGCGGGAACGGCTGGTCGTCGTGATACAGATCGGCCGTGTAGTCATAGCCGCATTCGGCGGCGAGCTCGAAAGTATCGAGCGTGTTGGTGATCGCGGGGCTGAACCAGCCGCGCAGCCGCCGGCCGGTGAGGCGAAGGTGGATGTCCTTGCTCTCCTCCATCGCCGCGCGTTCCTCGTCGCGAGAGAAGCCGAGGTGATAGCGGGTGTTGTAGATACCGTGCGACATGTACTCCCAGCCGCGCGCCTCCATCGCGCCGAGGATCTCCGGGAAGTGCTCGAGCACCGCCATGTTGAGGCTGACGGTGCAGCGGATGCCCAGCGCATCGGTGACCTCGAACAGCCGCCACAGACCGACGCGGTTGCCATAGTCGCGCTGCGCGTAGCCCAGCACGTCGGGATGCGGCGAGCGCGGCCAGGGGTCGCGGGTGCGGACGAACTTCGGCAGGTATTCGTAGTGCTCGATGTTCGGCACCACCCACAGCGCCACGCGCGCGCCGTTCGGCCAGCGCAGCGGTGGGCGGTGAAGGATAGGGGAATAGGCGACGAGGTTCGGTTCCATCGCAGTGCCTCCGCTGCCCGCAGCCTAGGTTTGGCGGGCGGCCGGGTCCAGCTTGGCGCGCCGCTTGCTTGGCATGTCGGCACAGACCACCAGTCGGAGGATGCCAATGAACAACGCCAAGACCGCGCTCGGCCAGAAGATCCTGGCGATCAAGCAGCAGCGCAAGCTGAGCTGGACGGAGATCGCCGACCGGCTGGGCTATTCGCCGACCTGGACCTGTGCCGCCTGCCTCGGGCAGATGTCGATGACCGCGGAGACCGCGGCGAAGGCCGGTGCACTGTTCGGGCTGAACGACGAGGAGATGGCGCTGTTGCAAGCAATCCCGTATCGCGGATCGCTGCCTGGCGCGGTGCCGACCGATCCGCTGATCTACCGGTTCTACGAACTGGTTATGGTCTACGGCACAACGTGGAAGGAGCTGATCCAGGAGGAGTTCGGCGACGGCATCATGAGCGCGATCGACTTCGACATGAGCCTGGAGCGACAGCCGGACCAGAAGGGCGATCGGGTGAAGATCAGTATGTCGGGTAAGTTTTTGCCGTATAAGCGCTACTGACCGGCAGCGGGAGGAAGCGCCATGGATACCACCATCGACGAGATCGCCGACGGCATCTACCGGCTCTCGACCTATGCCCCGCAGGTCGCACCGCCGGCCGGTCTGACCTACAACGTGTTCCTCATTCTCGGCGACGATCCGCTGCTGTTTCATACCGGCAAGCGCAGCATGTTCCCCGGTGTCTCTGCGGCGCTCGTCCGCGTGTTGCCGCTCGATCGGCTGCGCTGGATCACCTTCGGCCACTACGAGGCCGACGAATGCGGCGCGATGAACGAATTTCTGGGCGCGGCGCCGCGGGCGGAAGTCGCACACGGGCAGACCGCCTGCCGCGTATCGCTCAGCGACATGGCCGACCGCGCACCGCGCGCGCTCGCCGACGGCGAAGTCATCGACCTCGGCGGCGGCAAGCGCGTGCGCTATCTCGATACGCCGCATATCCCGCACGGCTGGGAAGCCGGCGTGCTGTACGAGGAAGGCTCCGCCACCATGCTGTGCGGTGATCTGTTCACGCAACTCGGCAACGCGCCGGCACTCTCCGGTGGTGACATTGTCGGCCCTGCGCTGGCAGCCGAGGATTTGTTCCGGTTCTCCAGTCTGCATCCGAGCACCGGACGCACGATCCGCCGGCTGGCCACGCTGGCGCCGCGGATGCTCGCGCTAATGCACGGTCCGGCCTTCACCGGCGACGGCGCGGTGGCACTGCGGGCGCTGGGGGACGAGTACGACCGGCGCATCCGCGCGGACCTGATGCGCGACAACGATTGATCGGCACTGCCCGCCGGGCGAGCTGTGCTATGCTGCCGGCATGGCCGCCGCTTTGAAGATACATGCTGGATGACGGTGGACGCGTTCCTGGCCTCGGCCGCCTGATCGACAGCCATCTTCTGGCGCGGTGCTGACGAGGGGAGACAATCCATGGCGAACACCCAGGCAATTTCCGAACTGCTCAAGCGGGCGACCGATGCCGGCGATGTGCCCGGTGTCGTCGTTGCGGCAGGAACCGCGGAGGGGCCGATCTTCGCCGGCGCCTCCGGTGTGCGGGACACCGCATCGGGCGCGCCGATGACGGCCGACACCGTGGTCTGGATCGCCTCGATGACCAAGGCGGTTACCGGCGCCTGCGCCATGCAGCTCGTGGAGCAGGGCCGACTTTCGCTCGATGCGCCGATTGCGACGGTGCTGCCGCAGCTTGGCAACGTGCAGGTGCTGGAAGGCTTCGCAGCGGACGGTTCGGCGCGGCTGCGACCGGCCAGGCGGCCGATCACGCTGCGCCACCTGCTCACCCACACCGCCGGCTTCGTCTACGATATCTGGAACCCCGACATGGCCCGCTATCTGGAATCGAGCGGCACGCCAGGCATCATCTCCTGCGCCAACGCGGCGCTGTCGATCCCGCTGGTATTCGATCCTGGTGAACGCTGGGACTACGGGATCGGCATCGACTGGGCCGGCAAGGCGGTCGAGGCGGTCAGCGGCCAGCGCCTGAGCGCCTATATGCAGCAGAACCTGCTGCAACCTCTCGGCATGACGGACACCGGGTTCAAGATCGGACCGGCGCAACGGCAACGCCTGGCCAAGGTGCACAACCGTACGCCGGATGGCTTCGAGGCCACCGACATGGAGTTGCCGCAGGAGCCCGAATTCGAGATGGGCGGCGGCGGGCTGTATTCGACGGTGGGCGATTATCTTCGCTTCGCCCGCATGATCCTGAACGGCGGCACGCTCGACGGCACCCGCGTGCTGGCGCGCGAGACGGTCGCCACGATGTCGGCAAACGCGATGGGCGATCTGGTGTGCCGACCGCTGAAGACGGCGGCGCCGCCGTTCTCCAACGATGTCGATTTCATCGACGGCATGCAGTGGGGGTTGAGCTTCCTGATCAATCCCCAGCCGCTGCCGACCGGTCGTTCGGCCGGATCGCTCGCCTGGGCTGGGCTGGCCAACTCGTACTTCTGGATCGACCCGGATCGGCAGGTGACCGGCGTCTTCGCGACGCAGGTGTTGCCGTTCTTCGACGAGAAGGCGGTGCGACTGCTTCAGGAGTTCGAAACCGCGGTGTATCGCCTGGCGTAGCGCCGGCTGGCCGGCGTCTCCGGCCGGCGTTTGCCCTTGCTACGATGGCAAGATGCGATGACCCGCATCAAGCAGCATATCGCTGACCCACGCCCCTTGCATCACGTCCGCCTGCATCGTGCGACCGGCCTGGTGGATGCGACCCGTGATGTCCTGCATTGTCTTGACAACTTCCGGATGGTCAGGCTGGCCCGGATAGCCAAGACTTTGGGCGAAATCGTTCGGGCCGATGCTATACAGGTCGATGCCCGGCACCGAGAGAATAGCGTCGAGGTTGTCCAGCACGGCGACATCTTCCAGCAGAGCGCACACCAGCATCTCTTCGTTTGCCTCACGGTAGTACGCCGCCTTGTCGGCGATGCCGGCATTGTAGTCGGTGCCGCGGTTTCCCCCGAATGATCGCTCGCCGAGCGGGCCGAAGTAGCATGCACGCGCGAGCTGGCGAGCGTCCGCTTCGGTGGCGATGTGCGGGCCCAGGATGCCCATGATCCCGCGATCGAGATAGCGCAGGATGGTCGATGAGCCGATGTCCGGCACCCTGGCCATCGTGGTGACGTTGTGGCGTTCGGCGGTCCGGCAGAGGTCTTCGAGCTGGCCCAGATCGAACGGCCCATGCTCGCCATCGATGAAGACGAAATCGAAGTCGAGCTTCCCCAGGATGTCGATCACCCATGGGGATGGGAACGAAAGGGTGTAGCCGTACGCCTTGCGGCCACCACGCATGGCGACTTTGATTCGGTTGGGTTGCTTCATCGTATGTCTCGCTATGAATGACCCGCCGCGCGTCCCCGCGCGCGAATCTCGGATGAGGAGGTGTCAATGCGGAATCGGTGCTCAGGGATTTCGGTGAAGAGATCGGTATAGCGCCGCGGCACCGGGATGTCGTCCAGCGCGCGCACGCGTCCCGCCGCATCGATGCGCACTGCCACCAGAAAGCTGCCCCCGGAATTACCGATTTCCTCCAGCGCGACGTGCATTCGAACCTCGTCATCGCCATAATATCTCGGCGCAACCAGCCGCTCCGCTGTATCCGCGCCGATCACGAACGTGGTCCGCGGAAACAAGCGCGACTTTTCGACGAAGGTGGGCGCCCTCGTGAGTTCGACCGGCGACTTCCAGGCGAATTGCGCGACCCGGCGTCTCACCGTCTCGCCCGCCAGCGGCGGCTTGTCGACGTTGGTGACAGAGATTTCGAACGCCGAGGGAAGCTGCCTGAGCTCTTCGGCGACCCGCGCCAGCAACACATGCCCGGCGTGCATCGGGTTGAAAGAGCCTGGCAACACCACAGGGTGCCGCGGCGCTGACAGCATCATTTGGCCATCGGGCTGGACGGTGACGCGATCGAGCTCGCCCGCCAGGAGCTGATCGATAGTATCCACGGTCGCGACGACCGTCTCCTCAAAATGTTCGTCCACATCGAGCAGGCTGCGTGGCGACGGTGCGGCAATCCCGCATGCGTAGGCCAGCCACAGGACGATCGCGCGCGAAACGAGGTCTTCCTCGGCGGCGCGATCACGTCTGCCCTTGGCCATCACGCCCGTGCAGTGCGCGATGTGGGCAGAGTTGGCGCATGCGATGTGAAATCGATGCTCGCCTTTACGCGGGCGATCGCTCACCAGCGCCGCCGTCGCGCCGAGGCCGACGAGATCGGTGCCCGCTGGCACCAGCCTGGCTGCGCGCGCCCGTACGCTTCGTGCCATCGCGATTGCGGTGTCAGCACTGCACGCCTGTGCCGGTGCAAAGCCGAGAAACGCCGCAAGCGCCTGCGCGTCGTAGGGGATCTGCGCCTCGATCAGCAGCCGAGAGCCGCCGGGAACACGCAGCAACTCGCCGACCGCCCCACTGCCGCCACCGGTTATCGCGAGTGCCGCCTTGCGGCCGGACGTGTGCAATGCGGAGATCAATTGCTGCCACGCAGCGTCCGACAGGCTCATGGTGCGTGTGGTCCGAAGCTGATAAGCGCCTCGCGAATGGTGAAAGACCGTTCGGACAGAGTCAACAGAGTGCATGGGCGCGCCGGCAAAGCTGCCGAGGCCAGTGATGGTCGGCACGCATAGCGGCTTTGATTCGGTTGGGTTGCTTCATCGTATGTCCTCATGTGTGCTGCGACTGAGATCTGATTGTTCCGTCCTCTCGGATTTAACCGAGATTATGCAAGAGCGCTTTCGCCGCCTTGAGGTCAGTGGTTTCGAATCCCTCCGTGAACCGATCGTAAACCGGTGCGAGAATGTGACGCGCCTCCTCTTGCCGATCGGCTCCATGCCAGAAGCGAGCGAGCCCCGTGGCGGCGCGCAGCTCCCAGGACAGTGCGTCTTGTCGACGCGCCCAGTCGAGCGCCTGCAAGAAGCCAGTCTCGGCCGCCGATCGATCCGAGCCTCCACCCTCGTGCAGCAACAGTTCGGCCCTAACGCGCAGAAGCTCGGCGAAACACCAGCGCTCTTCATCTCGCTCCGCTTTGGTCAACGCCGCATCCACCATGGCCGAGGCGTCGGCGATCTGCCCTGCGCCTGCCAAGCCTTCTGCCAGGATACCGAGGAACTCAGGGGAGCGCATTGCCCATCCGGTCTCGCGGAACGCGGCGAGCGCAGCGCGCAGTACCTGCGATCCCGTCACAAGCTCGCCGCGTCGGATCAGCAACGCTCCCTCAAGGCAGCGGCCCCAATTCTCCCAGAATGTTGGTGCATGCCGCGTCGCGACATCGAGCAGCATGCCCACGCATCGCTCCGCCACGGCGAGCTCACCCGACATCAATGGGATGGGGCATGACGCCTCGGCCAGCGCGTAGCAAAGCGACAACGTGTGGCCGCTCGCCCTCGCGTCATCGAGGCTGGATTCGGCCGCGTGCATGGCCTGATCAGGGAGCCCCTGCACCCACAGCACCCGCGCGAACATCGCACGCGCGAGCACACGCTGGTCGAACTGAAACCGTACGGTGTGCTGCACGCTGCGCGGAGCGGCATCGTTGTTGAGCATCTCCTCGAGATGCCACCGGGCGCCGGCCTGGTCCCCAAGGTAGTGAAGTGCCGTACCCATCAGCCGCTCGCCCACGAGGCGGTCGCTGGGATCAGAGGCTCCGGCGGCCAGCGCCAAGAACCGCTCCGCAACTGCCCGCGCCGCCCGGTTTTCGCCATTGTTGAACCGCCGGGTCCACATGCCCCAGAGCACTCGCAACTGGTAGTCGACGTCATCGAGCCGCTCGGCCAGGTCGAACGCCTCAGTCAAAGCCGCATCGGTCTCATGCGCGGGACCGGCCGTGTTGAGCAGTGCAATCCCGAGCGCGGCATGGAGCTGCATTACAGGCCGCGAGTGCAAGCGAGAAGGCGGACTGGCGATCGCAGCTCCGATGCGGCGGCGGCATTCGACCAGCAGTGATAGTTGGAACCAAAGCGGTAACGATGCCGCCATGAGCGCAATGCCAATCGAAACATCGCCGGTCGTCGAAAAGGCCCAATCCAACGCCGCGCGGAGATTGTCGAGTTCGCGGCGGTAGGTGGGCAGCCATTCCGCGCCCGGCCGCGTGTTCGCTTCAGCTTCGGCGCGCGCAAACAGATCTCGGTAATATTCCGCGTGGCGTCCGGCAACCAATTCGAAGTCACCGCTCTCTGTCAGCTTCTCGAGAGCGTACGCTCGCGTGGTTTCGAGCATTCGCCAACGTGGCACGGTTTCCGTGTCATCCGATGCAATCAGCGCTTTCGCCGAGAGAGCGGCAATACCGTTGATCACATCGGACGGAGCCATGCCTGTATGCCCCGCGACCGCTATCGCCGCGTCGAGAGTAAACCCAGCAACGAAGATCGCCGCGCGCTGCAGAATGGTGCGCTCGCTCTCTGAAAGCAGGGTGTAACTCCAGTCCAGGGTCGCCCGCAGCGTCTGCTGGCGGGGCATCGCGGTCCGGCGCCCGCCAGTCAGCAGGTTGAAGCGATCGTCGAGCCTTCCGGCGAGCTCGGTAAGCCCAAGCGTAGCGGCCCTGGACGCAGCGAGTTCGATTGCCAGGGGTATCCCATCGAGACGTCGG
>Ga0209040_10003245_pt1 | contig 12525 bp, 10 predicted proteins | sample BogFormECP12_OM3_FD_188240 | JGI IMG/M metagenome (GOLD analysis project Ga0209040, IMG submission 188240) | Bog forest soil microbial communities from Calvert Island, British Columbia, Canada - ECP12_OM3 (SPAdes) (version 2) | ecosystem: Environmental > Aquatic > Freshwater > Wetlands > Bog ... | reverse complement strand
TACCCCTTTGCCGTTCAACGCATTTGGCCAGCTTGCCGGTTCTTCGATTCTCGCTTCCGACCCCAACCTTGTTGGGTCCTACCTGTGGAGCTTCGGAAAGCTGCAGCAACTGCCAACTTTGCCGAACGGTAACAATGACGATGGCGGCAGTAACGCCAACAGCGTGAACGATTTTGGAGTGGCGGTCGGCGCCTCAGCCTATGGTCTGATCAGCCCCTACAATGGCCAGCCGTTTTACCATGCTGTTTCCTGGACGAACGGAAAGGTCAAGGACCTGGGGGACTTGGGAGGGAATGACAGTTGGGCAAATTACATCAACGACCGCGGGCTCATTGTTGGTTATGCTCACAACTCGATTCCGGACCAATATTCGTACTACGGGACCCAGTATCATGCAACCACCTGGCAGGGCGGACACATTCGCGATCTGGGCACTTTAGGAGGCACCGATTCCGAAGCCTGGACAGCGAACAATAACGGAGAGGTCATAGGAATTGCCTTCCTGAATACTCCGCCAGTCCCTCCCTTCTATCAACCGCAAACCGATGCGTTCCTGTGGGCGAACGGAAACATGCGGGACTTGGGAAACCTCGGCGGAGGGTTTTCCACCCCTTCGGCAATCAATCAAGCCGGGCAGGTGACGGTTCTCTCGTTCGACGCCACCAATGAGTATGTACTCTCCTATCTCTGGAGCGATGGCAAGAAATATGTGCTTCCGACGGTTCGAACATGGGTCTCGCGGAAGCGCGAGGCCCTTTCTGCGCCTTGTCTACATGATCATGAGCCAGCCACAGGCAAGCCGGGACGCATCTGCACTCCTATCGACTACCTCTCGCTAGGCCAGGTGCCAGATCTGCCGGAATAGGGCGCGCCGCCTGCAGATCGCGAAATTGGGTCACCGGCCACAGACGAAACGGTTCCTTCGGCATCGAGCATGGACATGCCAATGGAATCCGAAGAGTGTTCGTGTCCCTCAAGACTCCGACGCAGGGCCGGTGGTCGCGGGAACATTGCGTACCGCGAGGAAGTGGGAGGAGTCGCTCGTGGAAGCCGCAGTAGCTGGTGGCTAAGAGCGTTCGGCACGCCAGGCTTGATGGGCTCGCAGCCGAGTTACGCCTCAAAATCGTTGGCCTTTCAAAAGGCAGAGCCGGTGTTACCAAGGCTGATTTGCGATGCAGCACCAGCTTGTTGGCTTGGAACACCTGAAGGTTCACTGCCACACAGTTTGTGAACTTTGTGCAGTTAACTCCCGGAGATGATGACCCCCGACCGGCCGCTTGGCAACGGCGATGAATCTCTTGCCAAAGGTTTTCTTTGATGTACAATCGTCACACTTCAGAAGGGGACCCAGAAACACCAATTTGCAACGAGGCAACAATGCTTAAGTTCATGGCTGTGGTGTCAGGATTGTGTCTGCTGGCTTGCTGGCAAGTGCGTCCGTCATTGGCCCAAAGTGTTGATGTCCACCTCATGCCTCGCGAAGTGAAGCTGCCACACGCGGACGCAACCTCGTATGGTAGGGGAATTGCGGATCCTGAGCTGCGAACTCACACCAAACCGCTCAAGAAGAACGTTGATTTAGTGCTGGTTCCGGTGATGATCACCGATCCGATGAATCGCCTCGTCGCAGGTCTCGAAAAGGACAGCTTCGTACTAACGGAAGACGGTCAACCGCAGCAGATCCGGTCTTTCTCAAGTGAAGATGCACCGATCTCGTTGGGAGTGATATTCGATGTCAGCGGATCGATGGCGGACAAGATCGACAAGTCGCGCCGGGCAGTGCTTGAGTTCTTTCGCACTGCAAATCCTGATGACGACTTCTTTATCGTGACGTTCTCGGATACACCGAGAGTGCTGGTGGATTTCACCTCCTCGGTCGAGGACATCCAGAGCCAGCTGGCGTATGCGATCCCCAAAGGGTGCACGGCCTTGCTAGATGCCATTTACCTTGGTATCAACCGCATGCGCGAGGCGCGTCACGAGCGCAAGGCTCTACTGATCATCTCTGACGGTGGAGATAACCACAGCCGCTACACCGAGGGCGAGATTAAGGCGATGGTGCGCGAGGCTGATGTCCAGATCTATGCAATGGGATTGTTCAACTTTCGTGGGAACACGCCCGAGGAACTCCACGGTCCCGAGCTCCTCAGCGAAGTTACCGAAGCTACTGGCGGACAGACATTCTTCATCCAATCGCCCAGCGACCTGGCCGACGTCGCGGCCAAGATCGGAATAGAACTGCGTAACCAATACTTACTCGGATATCGTCCGAAGAATCCGACACACGACGGTAAGTGGCGGAAAATCAGGGTCAAGGTGAATCCTCCGAAAGGTCTGCCGCCACTGCACGTGTACGCCAAGACCGGCTACTACGCAGCTGCGGAGTAGTCACGCGCAGTCTTTGTGCAAACCCGCTGCTCACTGCCTTCAGGATTAAAAGCGAACCGGGGCCTAAGTTCGAGCAGTTCGGACCAACAAGTGAAGATACTTGAAGGTCTGAGGCGCGCACCGAGCGACAATGCAAGGCAGGGAGCCTCACTGACGCTTCAGTTCGAGGCGGTTTTCCGTTCCGGAAAGCAATCGTCGAATGTTCTGATGATGCTTCAGGACAATCAGCAAGCACACGGCGACAATAAAAGGCAACAGCACTGGACGTTCGCTGGGCGTCATGAATACCGCGGCGATCAAAGGGAAGACTACAGCCGAGGCGATCGAGGCCAACGATGTGTAATGGGAGAGCAGGTAGATCAAAATGTAGACGACGGCTGCCACAAGAACTACCCAGGGCGTCATGCCGAGGAAAGCTCCCATTGCCGTAGCCACTCCTTTTCCACCTTTAGCCTTCAGGAACACAGAAAACATATGCCCGAGTACGGCGAAGAGTGCACTCCCACCGACGATCATGCCGGTGCTTCTCAACCCGCTCGCATTAGATGACGCATGATTTGCGATCGCCCTTGCGATAAGGACCGCAGCAAATCCCTTCGCTGAATCAAGGACTAGTGTCCAAGCCCCCAAGCCCCGGGCAATGCGCGCAACATTGGCCGTTCCTATGTTGCCGCTGCCCGTCTGCCTGACGTCGATCCCACGGAAAACACGGACTAAGATAAGCCCGAACGGAATTGAGCCCAACACATATGCGATCGCACTCGCCAACATGAAATCTCTTACCATCGGCGCTCCCGGCGTGTAAAATGGCCCATCGGCAGGAACCATTCTCTCGCACCGAAGGGCTCCCGGCAAAATACGACTGCCGGCGCTAATGCTGCGCATTGCCTGGGGTTTCAGGCGGTCCCAAAGTCGCTGCGTTCCGCCGCTCTTGCAGATCAATCGACGCGACCCGCATGCCAGGCATCCGGTACAGGTCGGGACACCAGTGGGCTGATTACCATCGCTCACTTTAAGGAACGAAGGTCTCCTGCTTACTTATTTGCTCGGAACGCCACACGCGGACTTGCGGCGACTGCGTGTTCGTTATTGTACAGTTTGATAAGCGGCATGCAGGATTTCCACCGGGTGGAGGGCCTTCAGCCCGGTACCATACTCAATCTGCATCTGGCAGCTTCCGCATTCCGAGACGATCGCTTCCGGCTTGTATACCTTGATTCGCTCAAACAACTCGCTGCCAATGTCGATCGAGATCTGATATTTCTCGTTCTTGAAGCCGTAGGTTCCGGCCATGCCACAACAGTCCGCCTTCATCTCCTCGATTTCGATGCCCGGCACTGCACGGAGCAAACGGAGCCAAGGACGTCCGATGCCCTGCGATTTCAGGTGACACGGGGCATGATAAGCGAGCTTCAGGGTTCTCGGCCGGAAGTCAGTGCGTAGCTGGCCAGCGTCCAACAAGCCGGCCAGCAACTCACCGAGGTCGTAAGTGTTTGTGGCGATCTTCTTCGCCGCGGCCGCAAGCGCTGTGCCGTTCGAGGGCAGATGAGCATATTCGCCTTTGAGCGCATATCCGCAGCTGGTGCAGGCAGTCACGATGCATGCACCGGCATTAACTGACGACTCCATAGCCGCGACATTCTTCTGCACACAATTCATTAGTTCAGCAGGATCGCCATTGGCGCCAGCAGGCGTGCCGCAACAAACGTCAGGCGTGACCTCAACGCCAAACCCATTGAGGCGGAGCAATTCGATAACTTCGCGTCCAACTGTGGGCTTGTTGTGGCGAAGGAAACAGCCCGGGAAAAACAGAGCTTTTCGTGTGCCCGTAGTGACGCCCTCTCCCGCCCGCAGAGGATTGCCCGAATAACTGGGGAGGTTGCGGTGCGGAGTTATGTCAACAAGAGAGGACAGTACCCAGTGACTCGGCTTGAGGTTCATGACGGCATTTGTAAGTGGAGACGCGCTGGAAGATAGCTTTCCAACCAGACTGGGCCGTGCCAACCAGTAGTCCCGCAGCGCACGCCGGCCGCTCTTCTTATGCTGCGCTTTCCCTCGGGCAATCAGTTGTGAAACATTGACAGTATGCGGGCAAGCCATATCGCATCGGTGGCAGCCCATGCAGTACTCCACCCATTCGGTATCGCTCTCCACTCCTTCACGCCGGAAACGCTCCATGTCCGGACCCAACGCTTTGGGTCCTGGGAATGCCGGGTAAACTCTTGACACGGGGCACACTGCACTGCAGTCGGAACATTTCACGCAATTGTCCAGTTTCAGGTTATTGTCTTGCATATTGGACTCCTCGCTGATATGCCAGCATGCCTGCTTGATATCCGCTCACAATAGCCATTGCGTTCCCGTGCCGCGATTCGAATTTCCCCAGAATGCTTCCGCATTCGAAGATGTTTGTCGCCATTACCACGCCTTCGCTATTCACCGGTTGTAGCTCTCCATTTACACGCCTTGTTCGTCCGGAAGCATCTTTCTCCCCTGCTGTATGGTCTTCCAGCAAGCGCGAGAATTTGCCTGACGCAAGGATCACGGAATCAGCGTGAACGGTTCGCGGCTTGCCTGGGGTATCAAGGACAACCCCCGTGCAACGGTCGCCGTTCATGCAAAGCGTCTGCACCGAAAATCCGGTACAAATTTCGCCCCCCATGGCCGCCAAATGGGATTCCAGACGACGCAGCAGGCGTAATCCCGGGACCGAAGGTGGCAGCGTCGCCAGCTCACAAATAGCGCAGCCAACAGCGTCCTCGAAGCGCCGAATTTCGTCGTCGCCAAAATTCAACCCAAGAACGCCGGGGATGATGAGCAGGTCCGCACCCTGTGCGACCGGCTTGAGGGCAGTAATGAGAGCCTGGCCGTAGAGGGGATTCCTATCGATTTCAATCGCGATCTCAAGCGGCGTCAGCCAATCCTGATGCTGACTCTGCGGCAGCTTGACCACAACGCCTCGGTAGGAGGTGGGGAGCCCCATGTTCTTGCTATGGACCGACAACTGCTCCGCGACAAAGTTCGCGTCAAAGGCAAACACATTCTCAATGCCGACAACCACCGCCTTGTTTACACCCCGAGGATCTCCCTTCCATAGCGGCCTTGGAGCGAGCGATACCTCCGCGAAGGTACCCATGATGGTGGGAACCAGTCGGCGCTCTCGCATGCCTCCCTCGTACGCACATCCTGCAGCGGAAGTCAGCTCCACAAAGAAGGCGATCGCTTTTCCCACTTCGTTCGCGCCAAGACCAGGGGCGCAGGCATCCAGTCCGTCAACATCTACGCACGCGGTGCCTAATGCGAATGTCCCTGGTCCTTTGCTTGCCAGCATGAGGCGAGAAGCATGTTCGCAGGCAGTCGCCGCAGCGGTGAGTCCGGAAAGACCTTCGCCGATCACGAGTATGTCGAGTTCATCACCCCTCATGGCTCACCTCACTTCGCTTGTGAAAGTTGTAGGATGTACCAAAAAGTTCCTGGCTCAGGTTGAGCTGTTCTGCTTGCTTGCCATCCGGGACCCATGACTGTCCCTTCCAGCGATCATCGAGGTATGTTGCCATCAGCTGGCTGGCTCTGGCGGCGCTCCATTTGTTATTCCGATATCCCATAAGCATTGCTTTGTAGCCACAGAACGTACCTTGGCACGGACCAAACCCCAGCCGCGTGCGTCGGCCGACGTCGCCAATCGTCTGCACCGGAACCCGGGCCGAGTTTCCAAACACGAGTTCGAGTTCGGATCGGGTCACCAGTTCGCATTCGCACACGATTTCCGCCATCGCCGGATTTTCCTGGATGGCTTTCACCACCATGGCCAGCCTGCTGCCCAAACGCCGATGCGCTTTCTCGATGGCGGCAGCGGGCATCCATTTGTGCGCTTCCTTGAGCACCTCAGCTCCCGCGCTGTCGCGTATTGGAACCTGATCCGTCATACACGGCCGATCGATATGCAGCTTCTGGCAGACCAGGTCCGCCGTGGCTTTCGCCATCAAGCGATACGTAGTGAGCTTGCCGCCGACGATCGACATGAATCCATGAATACCCTCTGAAGTCTCGTGGTCGAGCAGCGCAAAGTTTCGACTGACCTCGCGTCCGCCGGCGCCGGCAGCGCTCTTGGGGACGTAGAGTGGCCGTGCACCGGTAAAGATGCGGAGCAGCCGGGCCTCGGCCAAGGCGGGCACCAACTCCACTCCCAGCGCCAGCAGCTTTTCTACTTCTTCCGGCGGTACAGTCAGGTTCTCAGGCCCGGGAACCGTAACCGAACTCGTGCCCAGAATGCAAACCGGCCCGCACGGGACGAGGATATCGGCATCGCCAGGCTTGCGGCAGCGATTCACCACCCGCTTAACCACGCAGTGATTGAAGATGAGCAGTGCTCCGCGATCGCAGCGCACGGGCACCTCCACCCCCGCCATGGCCGCAATTTGCTGCGCCCAGCCTCCAGCGGCGTTGATCACGATTTCGCATTGGAGGGATTCTTCTTCACCCGTATTGACATCCCGGTAGCGAACGCCTCTAACTCGATGGTTCTCAATCTCGATACCGACGACCTCGGAATAGGCGCGGAAGGTCGCACCTTTGGAGACTGCGGATTCAATATTTGCCAATGTCAATTGGAAGACATCGATGTGCCCGTCGGGACACGTGTACGCCTTCAAAATATCCGCTGGCAGATTCGGCTCCAAGCTCAGTGCCTCATCGCGAGAAAGCTCCTTGATCGGGATTCCGACCCGTTTACATCCCGCGACCCACTGCTCAACGTAATGAGGATCATCGCCGCGAACATGCACGAACATTCCGCCAACATCGTGCACGCAGGCCGCTGCGACTTTCTTGAGAATCATGTTCTCGCTGATGCATTCTTTGGCCGCATCCGCGTCTTTCACCACATAGCGGCCACCGCTATGCAGTAATCCATGACACCTGCCAGTGGCGCCGTTGGCTAGGTCTTTCTTTTCCAGGAGAACCGCAGGAACACCTCGCAATGCGAGGTCCCGCAGGATTCCTGCCCCAGTGGCACCCCCGCCTATGATTACGACCTGTGTTTTTTCCATGGCAATGGCTCCATGATCTGAGCTCGCAACTGAAGGTCGGCTTCCGCACAGCGCATCGCCAAAGGCAAGCCTTGCGGCGCCATACGAAGCTCATGGCCACCAATCAGCAAGCAGAAGCATGCCGGGATCCGGAATAGGTATCAGATCATTCGCAGCAGGAGGGATTCTGGATAGGGACTCGGATTGACGATTCTTAGCCGGCGCTCGGAGCTTTATACCGAAGAATAGGAGTAGTGCAAAACCGAGGTGAACCGGCGCGCTTAAACTCTATCCAGGAACCCTTCCGGGATCCCAACAGGTTTGTTCTTTTTACGCACAGTCACCGCCGCTGGTTTCTCAAGCGCTCTCCACGTAGCGGTTACACCAACATCTTAATTATGCTCCGTTCAACTGTCGCCGTCAACGAATCCGAACGGCTGATCTCGAAAAACGACCGCAGTCAACCGGCGGTGATTGTACTGAAGGCGGAAGCCCTCACGGTACCTTGGCGTCGACGAATCTCGTAGCAAAGGAGGGGGCACGTGCCAGCAGCTCCAGAACTGCGGCCATGAACAACGGCAGGTCATCGGGCTTTCTGCTGCTCACAAAGTGGCGATCAATCACGACGGGCGAGTCCTCGAATATGGCGCCCGCATTGAGCAGGTCGTCCTTGATTCCGAGACTGCCGGTCACGCGCACGCCGCCATACACTCCGGCAGAGATCGGGATCCATCCGCCATGACAGATGGCAGCGATTAGCTTGCGCGAGTGATTAAATTGGGCAACCAAGCTTTTGACCTTGTCGAGGCGCCGCAATTTGTCCGGGGCCCACCCACCTGGACAAACGACGCCGACGAACGCCGACTCGTCCACGTCGAAAAACGATGCGTCGCTAACATGTGGATACCCGTGTTTTCCGAGATATCGCTGTCCCGCCTTAGGTCCTGCAACGACCGCTCTGTAGCCAGCCTCCTCGATCCGGTACTTGGGATACATGAGTTCCATGTCTTCATAACCTTCTTCTATGAAAATGAGGACCGTAGGCGAATCGTTGTTCAACATGATAATGACCTCCTGGCAGCGCGGCTGTGCTACAGAAGCAGGCACGCTCACCGAAGCGGAAGCCGCTACTTGCTCCGGATTCTGGTCAACTCAGTTGCATTGCGAGGTCGCATAGCGTGAACCGAGCATTTTCTTCGTTTTTGGGCCTGGTCTATCTTTGTCCAGAAAGTAACAAAATAATCCAGGGCAGAGGCAATCGACAGTACCACCATCGCCCAGATTGTTATCTTTGCAATCAGCTCGATGTTTAGCATGAGCGAAAAGCGAGCCACATCGAAATGCACGGCGGGCCAGCGGTGATCAAGGATTGACGCGATGACGGCCACGATCTGCACTGCCATTTTCCATTTGCCGAGGTCACGGGCCTGGATTGTGAAACCTTCCGCTGCGCCCACCATTCTCAGTTCTGTAACCAACAACTCCCGCGCAATCACCGCGACGACCACCCATGCGCTTACTACACGCGGATTGAATTGCACCAAGGCAATCAAGGCAGAGGCAACCAGCAGTTTGTCGGCCAGCGGATCGAGCAGCATTCCCATCCTGGTGACTTGGCCCCGCTTGCGTGCTAGATAGCCATCAAGACGATCGGTAATTGCCGCGAAAAGAACTACCGCCGAGGCAAGCAGTTCCTTCTCACCGTGGGTGCTGCTGATTTGATTGCTTCCTAAGATCCAGACAAGCAGCGGGACACTAGAGATGCGCGAGACAGTCAGCCAGTTTGGAAGGTTCACCGGTGGGAACTCCCGTTTTCCGCAAATGCAAGCGGTAACATCTGTTTATAGCACGGCGGGTGGCGGGACGGCTGTGAGGTCCGCACCTCTCGCGTGTAAAGTTTGGTTTGCCTCTTTGGTGCCGACGGTTTAATCGTCGCGAATCGCGGTCGCCCCCTACACCCAGTGCCTTTGCCAATACTCTGGGTATGCACCGACGAGAACAGACTGCTATTCTTGACCGAGCGCTTCAGCGTTGGAGCGCAGCAGCACCCTTCGATCGGAATGGACGATTTCGTAAAAGATGTAGGCTGTCAGGCCCCAGAAAAAAAGCGGAATCAGAGCTCTCCTCCACATGCTGGAGGGAACGCCAGGTTCGAGTACGCTGCGTGCTGGGTTTTGCGGATCATAGGCCGCTTGTGTCTGTGCCTCAGGTGGATAAGCAGCCAGGACGGCCTGGGCTTCCTCTTTCTCGTAAAAAGCTGGCATGAGATATCGTATGGTGGCCGAGCGGTAGGCGCGCCCACTAAGCCGATACTCGTACTCCACGTCGGGGGCCCACCACGTTCCCAAGCTGGAACTGCCGGTGTTTACTCCCGAAGAAGTAACCCGAACAGGTACCGTAGGCCAGTGCAAGCTGATCATACAGAAATAGAAGCCGCTGCCCAAGCTGAGGGTCAGCCAAACAGCAATGCTTCCCAAGCCAATCAGTCCAAGAAAGCGTGCTTTGGTGTCGGAATTCATAGGGCGAGACGGGAATAAAGAGAGGTTGATGAGGGCGCAGTGCGGTTGGATGCAAAATCCTTATCGCTGTCGTGATTTTCATCGGGATTGTTGAAAAATGCAACATTACTTCGGCGACAGCTGGCCAACAGGGGTTTGCGCGAGGCTGCCATAGGAGGCAGGCGGGACTGCAACCGACGCGAAAGACATTGGGATATTGCCGAGCTCGGACCGCAAGAATCGTTTCGACTGCGCAGAGTCTTGCAATCAGCTATAAGAGAAACGTGACTATAAGCAATCCAGTTCCCAAGACGGCTTTAATTACGGGCGCTTCCAGCGGCATCGGGCTGGAACTCGCTCAGCTTTTTGCCCATGATGGCTACCGCCTCGTTGTGGTGGCGCGAAATCGCGGCGCTTTGCGCGATCTGGGTGACGAACTACACTCGCGTTTCGGCGTCGAAGTGCGAGTTGTCCCCAAGGACCTCTGTCACCCCTCGGCTCCCGTCGAGCTCTATCAGGAGTTACAGGAAGCCGGAATTGCGCTCGATGTGCTGGTGAACAATGCAGGTTTCGGCGGTAGCGGGCCGTTCCTCCGAACCGACTGGGACATTGAGGCTGAAATGATCCAGGTCAACATCGTCGCGCTGGTGCATCTGACCAAGCTCTTCCTCCCGCAGATCCGCGCGCGCGGAGGCAAGCTGCTCAACGTAGGCAGCGTGGCCGCATTTCTGCCCGGTCCTTTTACCGCCATTTACTATGCCAGCAAGGCATTTGTTTTGCACTTCACCGAAGCTCTGGCGGAGGAGCTAAGCGGAACCGGCACGACGGTCACATGCCTCTGCCCGGGCCCGGTGCAGACGAATTTTCAGAAGCGGGCGCATGTCGGCGGCTCCAGCCGGGCAAACCAACGTCTTCTTATGAACGTGCACGAAGTGGCTCGCTTGGGCTACGAAGGTATGAAGGAAGGCAGGAGAGTCGTGATTCCGGGATGGAAGAACCAGCTGCTAACGAATGCGCTCCGCGTAGTCCCTCGCAACACGGTGGCTAAGATGGTGGGCCGGATGTATGCGGCTGCCAAAAACAGCAACTGAAAAGGGGCTATCGCAAAGAGACAATGGCACTCTATCCTAAGAAAGGGCTGCACCCTGTTGTGCCAAACCAGCGCCTCGGAGAAGTGCCTGCAAACTGTCGCCTCGAGGGCAGCATCCGCCGCGCGCTAAGTATCGCGTATAAGTTCTCGCTCCTCCGAGTCCATCTTGCTCCCGACAATTCGAGCAACGTCTTGCAGTTCGATGTACCGGCTCGGGTAAAGAACGGGGTCCCAATACTCCTCTCCACAGCCTGACAGTTTCTGGTTGAGGCAGGTTGCAAGCAATTTTTCGATAGCGCTCTGCCGTTCTCCGACTGGTATTTGGGCAAGATACTTACGAATGCACGCTCTCGCCTCAGCAGACACGTGAACGGCCACACTCCGCTTTGCACTACCTGATTCCACCTCGACATGGAGATGTTCGGAAGGCATCGCACCGGCATCCCCGCAGCGCTTCAGGGCGTCAGAATAAAGGCTCGCGACTTTCCATTGCGCACGGATTTCATATTCCACCTCGACACCCTGTCGCTGAAGATCGCGTTTGATTTTCGCAGCGATAGTGCTGACCGCAGCAACTGCCGCAACATCGTTAAGCACGAGCCACATGGAGAGGTGGGAAGTCTCGAAGAAACGCGGTAGCTCGCTAAAGGCACTAGTCTCGACGTCCAGACAGTTCAGCAGACCTATAGAGTTGCATTCATCCACAACCTTCTTCTTAAGGGCATCTGGGGTCATAACCTGGGCCTCCTGGGTCTAGCTCCGATTAGCCCGACCGGGTCAAGGCGGGTGGTCGCGGCGCTATCGAGGTAGTGCCCGATCAATCCGCGCACAGCAGCGGTATCCTTGCAAGTTACTGCCTCGCTGGCGATTGCTTTCAGCTCTGCAAAGTACAGCTCCCGGAACAGTGCTTTAATTTCGGCAACCTGTCTCGGCCTTACGCTTAGGCTTCGGATCCCAAGGCCAGCGAAGGTCGCTGCCGCCAAGGCATCGGAAGCAGCATCACCACAAACCGAGACATGTCGGTCTCGCTTCTTCGCCCCCTCAACCACAGATTTCATTAAGCGCAGAACCGCGGGTTGGAGAGCGTCCTGCAGTTGGGCAACCGCGGCGTTTCCGCGCTCGGCGGCCATGGTGTATTGCGTCAGATCATTGGTGCCGATGCTGAAGAAGTCTAGTTCTTCTGCTAGCTGCTCGCTAACAAGCGCGGCGGAAGGCACTTCGATCATCACGCCGCGTTTCACCGGCCAAGCATGGGGCGTTCCTTCTTCTCGCAGTTGGTCATGCGCCCGCTTCAAGAGCAGTAGTGCCTGCTGCGCTTCCTCTGCCAGCGAGATCATGGGAAACATCACCCAGATTTCGTGTCCCGCGCCAGAACGCAGGATTGCCCGCAGGTGCGTAAGGAACAGATCTGGAGACTGCAACGATAGGCGGATGCCGCGTACCCCGAGGTACGGGTTGTGTTCTTCGGGCTGGCGCAAGAACGGCAGAGGCTTATCGGCTCCGACGTCGAGCGTGCGAACGA
>Ga0209040_10003244_pt1 | contig 12526 bp, 15 predicted proteins | sample BogFormECP12_OM3_FD_188240 | JGI IMG/M metagenome (GOLD analysis project Ga0209040, IMG submission 188240) | Bog forest soil microbial communities from Calvert Island, British Columbia, Canada - ECP12_OM3 (SPAdes) (version 2) | ecosystem: Environmental > Aquatic > Freshwater > Wetlands > Bog ... | reverse complement strand
GCGTCGATGCTCGCAAAAATAATATTGATGAGATCAATAAAAAACATCCATTCTTGAGAACTTTGGTTGTCGATTTGGAGAATGAATTTCCATTCGATGGACAAACATTCGATTTTTGTTTTTCACTGGGACTACTAAATCACCTTAAGAGCTTTGATAAGCACATCCAAAATATATGCAATGTTGCCGAAAATATTGTATTGGAATGCGAGATATTGGATAGTGATGATGCAAACTTACGTGTTCCTATCTACGAGGAACGAACAATCAATCATCTTTCATTCTCTGGGGAAGGATCTATTGTGAGCGTACCCAATATACACAGAAGAATTAGCGATATGTGCGCTACGTACAAGAGATGTGATGAAACAAAACTGAATCATGGACAACACAGGTATGATTGGAAGGAACAGGGAATTGGAAGAAAATATGGTAATCGCAGACTATTCTTCATAAGACGCGATCCATTTTTTGCTAAAAAGGGTAATCTATCTCCACACGCTACCATTAATAATTTAAATGCCATTGTTGGCGGAAACGAGCCGCAGATAGCACCGAAGCCTCCAAATATGCCCGCTCCTCCAGTACAACAGAGACCAGGTTCCATACATATATCCAATGCCGGACATAGAGTCTCTAAATCTAATCAACCAAAATATGTGAATACAAACGATTATTTTATACATTCTGTGAGAAAATCAGACAGCATAACCAATAGCACGATACGGTTGTTCTATCTATGTCGCGATATTCAGAATATTGAGGACAAAAAAATAATTGATTTTTGTATTTCAAAACTTTCAGAAAATAAATTATTAACGATAGTCAATATAGAAATAAACGAAGAAATTACTTTTGATCGTCTGTTTGACAAAATCAATTCTATATCTGGTCCTGATGATATCAATATAGTAGCTGATTCTGATGTTTTTTTTGATAGCACAATTTTATTAGCACAGAATATTAAACATAAAGAAGTGTATGCTCTAACTTGTTGGGATACTGCGAATTCTAATAACATAATCTTTAGAGATAGAAAAGATAGTCAGAGTGCTTGGATTACACGAGGGCCGATTAACAAAATTAATGGATCATTTCCGCTTGGCGCCCCATCCAGTGATAGTAGGATGGCGTACGAATTTCACAAGGCGGGATATAGGGTATTCAATCCCAGCAAGTCTATTAAAGCCTATTCCAACAATATAGATCTTAATAAGGGATCGAAATCCCCGGTTCATGGGCCGCACCTATTCATTGTCCCAACCGAGATTACATGAGGCGACTATGAGGGTAATGTTCGTAGGTGGTGGCAGAAGGGTATCGTTGGCTAAAAGGTTTATCACTGCCGGTTTTGAGGTATTTTCTTACGAGACAGAAAAAAAATGTCCTGTAAGTAGCGTGGCAACGGTAGTAGAAGGTAAGAAATGGACCGATCCAAGCGTAGAGCAGCATATATTGGACACATTCTATTCGTACGGTATTGATGTGGCCATCCCACTACAAGATCACGCCACGGTTGTATTGTCTAGAATTGCACAATTAACAAATGCAAAAATTCCAACTGCCACTGAAACCATAAATAACATGTGTCTGAATAAAAGAGTTTTTGAGCAGCAATTAAAGGATTACGATTTTTATCCATCCATAACCAATAGTTGCAAAAAAGTCATCATAAAACCCAAATTTGGATTTGCTTCTAAGGGCATAAAAGTTGTTGAACGTTCTGATCTGGCTGATGTTGGAGATGATTTTGTTGTTCAAAGATTTATAGATAGTGGCTATGAGATTTCTGTTGATGCCTATTTCAATAAAAACTCAAAGATGATTGATGCCATTCCAAGGCGTAGATTGGAAATTCAAGGTGGTGAAGTTAGTCGAAGCATTACACTCGATAGGAATGCATTCGGCGTACTCGAAACAACCAAACTGGTGGGAGAAAAATTTGGCTTGGTTGGCCCGGCGTGCGTTCAGTACATCGTTGATGATAACAAGGCATTTATTATGGAAATAAATGCACGTTTTGGAGGTGGAGTTATATTATCTTTGGAAGCAGGATTTGATATTGTTGATCTTATAAAGAAAGAATATGTTGATAATGTTGAATGTTTGCCCATGAATTACGGATGGAAAGAGAATTTTGGTATGGTAAGATATTTTCAGGAATACTTTTATGAATAAAACCTACTGCATAGATGTTGATGGAACTATTTGCGACGAGAGAAAAACTTTCGAAAAATCGCTGGCTGAACCAAAACAAGATATTATCAATATAGTGAATAAGCTATACAGCGCTGGAAATAGGATAATTATCTATACGGCTCGCGGATGGGGAGAATATAGTATGACAGAGCGGTGGTTAGAGGACAATGGGGTGAAATATCATCAGCTGCTGTGTGGCAAACCGATTGCTGATGTATTTTTAGATGATCGTGCGGTAAATGTAAAAGATGCCGATAAACTTCTAGGAACAAATCAAGCGAATAAAGGCAAGGGAGAGTAATATGTCAGATACAATTGGATCTCTTATAGATAAATTATGTACGGCGTCACACAAAATGTATGATGCGCAGAGCGAATTATATGTCGTTCGAAAAATGTCTTTCGAAGAATTCAAAGAGCAATTTGGTGCCGATGATGACAAGCTGAAAGTACTATACGATTATTTTCATAGAGCAACAAATTTGAACTTGCAGAGACAGGCTATGATTTTAGAAGTTGATAAAAAAATTGTTGAGCTCGTTGTTGCCTCTACAAAAGGCGACAATTTAGATAATGGTGTGTTTATTCAAGATCAGCATAAAACTTACTAGAGGCAACTATGGATGAATTACAGGCACGCTTATACAGACCAGACATTGGTGGATATAGCAATGATATATTGCCATACTACGAAGTAATTGCCAAATGGCTACCGGAGAACGCTAAAATAGCAGAAGTTGGGGTTTATTTTGGCAGGAGCGCCCTATTTATGGCCGAACAGCTTGTGGCGTTAAATAAAAAAATAACATTCAATTGTATTGATGTGTGGCCGAAGCCACATGTACTGTCAGAACACAAGGTAAATTTTATGCAAATGCCGAGCGTCGATGCTGCCAATTTGATCGACGATGAAAGTTTAGATTTTGTTTTCATAGATGCAAATCACTCATATGAGAGCGTAGCGGAGGACATTAAAGCGTGGTTTCCAAAAGTTAGAAAGGGTGGAATAATTTCAGGACACGACTATAACGATAAAGAATATATGTCTTTTGATCCATTTTACCAGATAGATTATACTATGGAAATTCATCTTGGCGTCGTAAAGGCGGTTGATGAATTTTTTCCAAAAGATGCTATTAAATTACCAACGCGTACCGTATGGGAAATAACAAAAGACTAACATGCCGAAGCTATTTAAGAGATTTACAACCAAAGACTTATTAACCCACAACAACAGTGTTTGTAATCCATCATATTTATTAGATGATGGTATTGTGGTTTATAGAGATGGTAGAAAAGAAAAAACAGATGATAACACCAAACTACTCAAAATAGGGGATATAGATAATCATCTAAATATTACCAATTGTCGAACCATATCAGTGCCAGGAAAAGACTTATCAGATCCAAGATTAGTAAAGTGGAGAAATGATACATATGTCGTCGTGACGATAATTACACTGCGCATAAAAGAGGATTTGGGATATTTGGCGCACATGGATTTGCTAGATATTAAGACTAATCGTTTGCTTGGAATTACATATAGTAATTCTACGCATAGAGAAAAGAATTGGATATTTTTCGAGCATGGCGCTGAGCTTATGTGCAGTCGTTCTCTATGGGGAAGACAACATGAGGTATTAAAACTAAACGGCACGAAAATGGAAGACCACGCCAAATCTGATTACACCACAAGGTGGGGATCAGATTTTGGAGATATCAGGAATACATCTAACTTCGTATATTACGATGGTTTGATGTGGGGATGTGTCCATTCTCATGACGAGCACCTCAGCATACCGGCAACCTATTACTGCGGACTATTTGCTTTTGAGCCAGCATATCCATTTAATGTAGTCAAGATGAGCAATGTTCCTTTATTTAATCCAAGATATAAAGGAGATATATTGTATCCCAATCATTTAGATATAATGAATGACGGGACTTTTAGAATTGGGATGGGTGTCAATGAAGTGGATCATTTCGACATAGTAACTTTATCTCCAGAAGAAGTATCTGAGCACTTAACTGATGATATGACATATAGCTATATTTAATGAAAATATTAGAAACATATACCTGCATAGGGCTTGGAGATTTGATCTGCATCAAGGGACAAACCGACCCTTTCAAGCACCAATTCGATCAAATGAAAATAACATACGATCCTGGTATTATTAATGTTTATAAGAGCGGTGATACCAAGTATATGAATTTTCTCGATGAAATTGGAAGGTTATTTTTCTCCGAGCACCCTTATGTTTTGGTGAAGGATCCATCTAATACAAAATCAGTTAATTGGGGGAGAATAAAAGGGCAGCAAGGATTATGCAGAGCATATGGGATTCCACTTGTTAAACCTAATTTAAAGCATCTTCTATGCAGAGGAACGGTTTTAAATATAGATGAAGAATACATAGTAATCACTACAAAGCATAGGACTTTTGCAAGATCATATTTTAACAAAATTAGGGATAGATTTTGGGGAACTATGAGAAAACTTGCCGATAGATACAGAATTGTAATTCTCGGTGAAAAAGTGGTGGAAGCAAGCAAAGAATACAGGGAACACGGAATTGAAAATACTTACGGCATATACGACGATATAATTAAAAATATACCAGCAGACAGAATACTGGATCTAACCGTTCCTGCATTGGGTATTACATGCCCTAATTTACAACAAATACAACAGGATTGTATGACTATGAACGAGGCCAAATTCGTTGTCATGCTGGGGATTGGTGGTGCATTCTGCATGGCTACCGCCGTGGCCAATACCATTGGGCACAGAAATGATGGGGATGGACTGGCGGACGAACTTTACAACAACAGAGAGCATCCTGACGCATTCATAACAAAAAATTTTGATGCATTCATCCATAGATTGGAAAGTAAACTATGAGAGTTCTCAACATCGGAGGCATTCCAACATCATTGGGAGAAATAGTAAATATCAAATTTTATTTGGATTTGGTAAAAAATCGATATGATCAAATTAGAATAAGCTTTGAAAAATCTTTATGGGACATAGCATTACATACTAATGCGCCTGATTGGCCTCAAAAAAAGATACTATGGGAAAGTCTTTTGAGCGATTTAGGGCAATTATTCTTTTCTGAACATCCGTATGTTTTGGAAGAAAAATCTACCACATATAACGGGGCGGTGGATAATCTACTTCCAAAAATAAATCTATCCCCACAGAAAGCTGAAATGGGACATCTTCTGTGTGCTGGCAATTCTCTTAATCTGGAAGAGGAGTACATAGTCATCACCACAAAAGTCAGGGAATTGAGCAGAGATATATTTGCTCCATTATCGTGGTCTCTATGGAATATGCTAAAACAACTATCTACTAAATATAAAATAGTTATTTTGGGAGAAAGAGTTGTAGAGACAAGGAAAGAGTATATTAATAAGGGGAATACCATATATGGTATATATGATGATATAGTTGCCAATATACCTTCTGATAGAGTCATCGATCTGACCGTTCCTGCTCTAGGCGAAACTGTGAGCAGCTTGTCTAACATACGACAGGATTGCTTGATCATGAAAGAAGCAAAATTTGTGATCACAATAGGTGTCGGTGGTAATTTTTGTATGGCTACATCAGTAGCTGATATGGTTATCGGCTTCAGGGCTGACAATATACAATTTACCAATGCAATTTTTAACAGGGAATATCCCAATGCTATAATCACAAAGGATTGGGATAGATTCATGGGAGCATTAAAGGGGTATTTGTAATATGATCCCGATTTACAAACCGTACTTGCCTAAATCCTCGTTGGCGTATGCCCACGAGGCCATCGATAGCGGATGGATTTCGAGCCAGGGCAAGTATGTTTCCATGGTCGCAGAAAAGCTGCAAGAACTGCTCAATGTAAAATATGTGCTCCCGGTCAATAATGGAACGAGTGCGTGCCATTTGATGGCGAAATGTCTGTCGAAAAAATTGAACACCATTGGTAAAAAATATATACTGGTGCCTGATAACGTCTATGTTGCTGCATGGAATTCACTGATGTTTGATCAAGAGTATATTTTGGTTCCTATAAAGGCAGATTTAAAAACATGGAACATGGATATGGGAGATTTGGATAGAGCGATAAAGCAATACCCAGGTGCTTCGTGTCTAATAGTATCTAATTTGGGGAACATTACTAATGTTCCCGAATTACAAAAAAAATATCCTGACACAATATTCATAGAAGATAATTGTGAGGGGCTTTTTGGAAAATATAATGGTGCTTACTCCGGTACCGCTGCTCTGTGTTCGAGTATCTCTTTTTTTGGAAATAAAACGATTACAGGGGGCGAATCAGGAGCATTGGTTTTAAATGACGAAGAACTGTATATATATGCTAAATGCATACATAGTCAAGGTCAATCAAATAAAAGATTTGTACATACAGAGCTAGGTAATAATTTTCGTATAACCAATATTGCTAGTGCGCTTATTATTGGACAGCTTTCAGTCTTAACCGATATATTGGATATGAAAAATAATATATTCGATGTGTATCGAAAAGCATTCTCAGGTAGGGAAGACGTGTGTGTTCAAGAAGTGTGTGATGGTACTACGCCAGCAAACTGGATGATGGGTATAAAAGTACCCAACAGTACATATCGCGATGCTGAAAAATTTCTTGCTAGTAAAGGCATCGAGGCGAGGCCAATGTTTTTTTCAATACAGAAACATTCACATTTACAAAACCATTCTGATGTGTTAGATTCTGATTGTGGCAATGCCGATTCTCTCAACAAAGAATGCATCATTTTACCATCATTCCCTGAATTATCTACGCCAGAACAAAAATTTATTATTGATTCTGTAAACGAGTATATTGAGAGCTGTACCAGAATACGCTCAATAAGGAACGAATATTAAAAGACACCGGATACAGTGTTATATCTATATGGGGAAGTGAGTGGAAAGAAATAATAAAACATCCAAGGTAGCATGACTAAAAATATTGAATGTGCAAAATGTAAATCATTACTCACAGATGACACAGGTGTCGCTCCGTGCGATCCGTTGGAAGCAAGTTCTCATGAACCTCGTATTGGCGGTGAGCAATGTTATTCGTGTCGTCTTGTAGAAATGAAAAACTATCCGGTACAATTAATTATGCAAGATATTTTATCATGTTATGCCGCGTTGACAGAAAATGATAGGATGGTTATTTTGAGCAGGTTAGGGACATATTTGAAGGAACCAATACCGTGAGAAAAATGACAAAAGAAAACTTTGTTGTCCGTGCGCAACAGAAGCACGGAAACAAATTTGATTATACAGAGACCATTTGGTTAGGTGCTGAAAAAAAAGTAAGAATAAAGTGTAATGAGCATGGATATTTTGATCAGTTGCCAAATCGCCATACAGATGGTGCGAAATGTCCAGAATGCGCTAAAATTATTAGAGGTAAAGTAAAGACAGCAAATGCTGCTAAAAGATTTATAGATGATGCGCGTAATATTCATGGTAATAAATATGGATATGATGAAGTAATATATGTAAAATCAAGTGTTGGTGTCAAAATTAAATGCTATGATCATGGCATGTTCAATCAACTACCAAATACTCATTTAAGCGGCGCTGGTTGTTTCGATTGTGGTATTGAAAAATCATCAAAAGCAAATGCGTTAAGCAACGATGAATTTTTAGAAAGAGCCGCATCGGCGCATAATAATAAATATGGATATAGTTTTGTTGTGTATAAAAATTATGCTACTCCCATTAAAATTTTGTGCCATACACATGGGATTTTTGAGCAAACCCCACATTGTCATTTAAATAGTGGTGGGTGCCCAGAATGTGGGCGCGAAAAAATAAATAAAGCCAGCACAAAAACAAAAGAAGAATTTGTGCATTTGGCTAATGCTATTCATCATAATAAATATAACTATGATTTAATGGAATACGTAAATTGCAAACTTAAAGTAAATATCGTGTGTCCAATACATGGAATGTTCGACCAAACACCAGATGCGCATTTATGTGGTTATGGTTGTGGTAGATGTGGGGGAACAAAAATTCTTAATACTGCATTATTTATTTCTAAAAGTAAAGAAGTTCATGGTGATGAATATTTGTATGATAAAGTAGAATATTTTAAATCTAATGATAAAGTTATTATTATATGTAAAGTCCACGGAGAATTTCTGCAAAGACCGAATTCTCATTTATCGGGTCGTGGATGTTCTAAATGCGTTAGCGTTGTTTCCAAGCCAGAAACAAATTGGTTAAACTCTATTGGGGTACCCGAAGAATTTCGACAAATTAGAATTCCATTAAAATTTGGATCGAGAAAATATGTTAAAGTTGATGGATATGATCCTGAAACTAAAACAGTGTATGAATTTAATGGTGATTTTTATCACGGTAATCCAAAATTCTATAAATCAGAAGACATAAATGTCATTAATAAATCTACATTTGGTTATCTCTATAATAGAACCATTTCGAGAGAAATCGCAATAATGAATGCTGGATACAAGTTGATTTCTATATGGGAAAGCGATTGGAAACTACAAAAAACCATGATCGGAGAGAATAAATGTCTAAAAAAATATGCATAACTGGAATTTCCGGTCAGGTTGGGGCAGTTTTAACGCAAGAGCTTCTCAATAGATATCCTGATTGTAAAATTTATGGCTTAAAGAGACGCAGCAGCTCTCATAACACAGAACGCCTCGATCATCTTTTCAATGATCCTCAAATTATAGCAAATAATCGTCTGCATTTGGCATACGGAAATTTAAGTGAGTATGGTTCAATATTGAATTGGATTGGCGACATCAAACCAGATTATCTATATAATTGCGCAGCACAGTCTCACGTTAAAATCTCCGAAGCAATTCCCGAGGAAACTGCCGATATTACTGGAACTGGTGTTGTTAGAGTTTTAGAAGCTATTAAAACGGCAAGCCCAAAAACTCGTTTTTTGCAACTCTCTTCAAGTGAAATGTTTGGTAATTCTATTAATGGACAGGAGGGGGTTCGGCAGAATGAGCTAACGCCATTTAATCCCAGGAGTGTCTATGGCTGCTCCAAAGCTATGGGATATTACTCCACTATTAATTACAGAGAAAGTTATGGTATGTTTGCAGCGCAGGCTTTAGCATTCAATATGGAAAGTGAATTTAGGGGGCCAGTGTTCGTCACCAAAAAAATATCCCAAGCGGCTACTCGCATATCGTTAGGATTACAAGACCATCTTTATCTTGGAAATTTAGAGGCTCGCAGAGACTGGAATTATATTGATGACAGTGTTGATGCGTTTATTAGGGTCATCGAAGCAGATGAACCAGATGATTATGTCGTCGCAACTGGCGATACACATTCAGTGCGAGAATTTGCTGAATTAGTATTCGGGAAACTTAATTTGGATTGGAAACAATACGTTAAATTCGATCCTCGATTATTGCGCAAGGCAGAGGTGGATATTTTGTGTGGCGATAGCACCAAAATTAGAACAAAACTTGGTTGGGAGCCTAAATATACATTGAAAGATATTGTCGATAAGATGGTAGATTACGATTTGAAAATGGCACGACAAGAGAAGCTAATCAAAGATAGCAAATGAATTGGTATGAAAAAATCCATAGCTCTTGACATCAACCTCGGCATCGGCGATCACGTCTTTGCCAGAGCATTCTTGGATGGAATTAAAGATCAGTATGATCGCATCGCCATCACTCATTCTCGTCCCGCATTGGCATTCTGGTTCAATAACGATAAGATTAGGCAGGATTTCAATTTGAAGCTTGGTAAATTGGTGTTCAGCGAGCCACCATACATCTTGGTTCCAAATGCACATTTTCCATTTTATCCCAATGAACGCATCGTTAAAGAACTAAATGACAAGCCGGTTAAACCAAATCTAGATCATCTTGCCGCTGGCGCCCCACTCGATATAACCGACTATATCGTGATCACTACAAAGGCGAGACAGTTCCCAAAAGCCACATTCGATCAAATAAAAGACAAATTGGCACTATCTTTGCAAGCTCTTGCGGCCAAGCATCGCATAGTAATTCTCGGAGAGAGAGATGTTCAACGAACTCGCGAGTACGAGGCAGAAGTTAATCGTAATCAGGTTTTCGGAATTTATGACTATCTCATAAGCGTTCTTCCATCTGATAGGATTGTCGATTTATCTGTGCCAGTACTTGGCATCACGGTATCATCGATGGAACAGTTTCAACAGGATTGTCTGATATTCAAGGAAGCAAAATGTGTCCTCACCCTAGGAATTGGTGGCAATTTTTGGATGTCAGCTGCCGTGGCAAAGAAAACCATCGGATTGCGGGCTGATACGGAATGGACAACTGACCTGATGATAAATCAGTACCCCAATATGTTTTTGACTAAAAGTATTGACGAATTCACCGGATTTCTCACCCAACTGGATTGAAACACAAATAACTGCCAATTTTCCTGTATAGTAGTATGAAGTGGCGTTTAGAAATCCTCCGTAAAATGGCTCAGGCTGCCCCAGGCACCACCGCAGCCCCAGGAGCCGCCCCCACTGCCCCAAACGCCGCCACAACGCCAAAGGCTGCCACCAGGGTGGATATTCGCACCGTCCCCAAATTCAACCCCAACCTATTCGCAGCTAAACCGGCTATGATAGGTGATCTGAACAACATAATCAATAAAATCAATGGCTATATGTCATCGCTCAGCAGTGGCGCTATCACATTTGCCACCGTCTATACCTCACCGAGTGCAAGCGGGGCAAAATTCAGTGATAGCACACAACATCTCCTAACAATATCAAAGTGGCTATACAACGCCATCACAATGCAAGCTCAGCCGTATTCAATGGCAGGATTAGCCAAACTTGCCACCGACTTTATCAAAACCGTGAATAGCTATCCTTTTTCTGATGCGGGAGCTGCCAACATAAAAAGTGATCTCACGACACTTGGCACCATTATGTCGAGCAAGATCGTAGCGCATTGATATATACTATGATAGATGGCAGTCATACAAACATTAAAAGATAGAATCAAATCCTACGAAGAATTATCCGACTACAAGCTTCTACCAAAGGTTCCAGTAGTGATAGTTCTCAATGGTAGATCATTTCGCAAAGTCAGCTCTTTGTTGCCAAAGCCATTCGGCGGAGCATTCACCGAGCTTATGGTGGCTACTTGTATCAAACTTGCGCAAGAAATTGATGGAACAGCGTTCATCTATTCTTTCAATGATGAGATTGTGATAATAGCAAGGAACGATCGTTCCATTGATACTAATTGCTGGTACGATAATCGTATACAAAAAGTAGCCTCAGCGGCAGCCAGTATTGCAACATTGGAATTTAATCGTGTAGCAAAATCTAATGGCATTCCACTATTTGGAGATCCAATTTTTACTTCTTCGGTATTTGCAGTGCCAACGATAACCGAAGCTATTAATGTGTTGCTGTCTAAACAGCAGGAAGCGTTTTACATATCGCTGTACAATGCTTGTTTTTATGAGTTGCTTAAAAAGCACACCGTTGATACGGTGCGTCAAACTCTGTCGGAAAAGACAGCCCAAGCGAAAGCAGATATTTTATTGGAGAAGTGCGGAATCGATTTCGATTTGTATGACTTGCAATTTCGTCGCGGATTTGCATGTTATAGGCAGCCGCAGGGTATCCTGACTGAACGCGGGGAAGAAATCCAAAACAAGCTTCTTGTCAATATGGAACTCCCATTGTTTGTGAAACAGCCTGAATTTTTGAGTGGTATATTGAAGAAATGATATTGACTCCTTGGTTAGAGTTTAGTTCTCTTTTTGGATTATCGTATGGGAGATTTTCTATTTTAGAAGAAAAGTTTAATGTCAATACATCTATCGTGAGCATTAGACCTATTGTGATAGCACCACCATATGATAAGTGGTGTATATCATATAATCACAAGCATTTTGTGTCGTCTAATAATGGTTATGGTAGCCGTAAGAAGAGATACGCTCACATCGATGATGCGAAACTTGAAGCAGATGCGTCTTTAAAAGATCATACGCTTTGTGATATGAAAACGTATCAGAAATATCAAATACTGCGATGAAAATATTAAGTCCTTGGATCCAGTTGGAAAAAGAAAAAATTCAGTATGGTTGTGGAAATACATTTCGTAGAAGTCTAATCGGAACTGAATACGGCGGATTACTGATTTGGGACACAAAGGAAGTGATACGCAGGTGGCGAGCTACTCCAACGTATTCTCGGCATGACGAGCTATCTGATGCACAGAATTACTGTGATCAGTATGCCATGGCAAATGGATTTACACTCATCAATAATATGAAAGAATTTCAGAAACT
>Ga0209040_10003242_pt1 | contig 12528 bp, 9 predicted proteins | sample BogFormECP12_OM3_FD_188240 | JGI IMG/M metagenome (GOLD analysis project Ga0209040, IMG submission 188240) | Bog forest soil microbial communities from Calvert Island, British Columbia, Canada - ECP12_OM3 (SPAdes) (version 2) | ecosystem: Environmental > Aquatic > Freshwater > Wetlands > Bog ... | reverse complement strand
TGATGAGCACTCGTTTGTCGTGCAGTCCCCGCATCTTGCGCATAAAGATACCAGACTGCCTAACGCCGCTGCCTGATACACTTCTGCCGCACTGCTATGCCGCCCAAACCGGAGATCCTGCGCACTCGGTTATTCGCCGACCCTGAAGGCAAGTTCGTGCACGATGTAGTGCTCGACTCTTGCCGCCGATACGGTGAGAAAACAGCCATCATCGATACCTCGTGCTCGCCTGTGCGCCGCATCCGCTACGCAGAATACGGCGAGCTGGTCGAGCGTGCCGCGCGTGGACTGACCGCAGCCGGAATTCGACCGGGCGATCGCATCGCCATCTTCCTGCCGAATTGCTGGGAGTTCGCAGTCGTATTCCACGCCGCGACACTCGCCGGTGCGGTACCGACAACCCTGAATCCGACGTATCGTGAGCGGGAAGTGCGCTATCAACTGGAGAACTCGGACGCGGTCGCCGCGGTGGCCACCCGGTCGAAGCAGCCCCACTCCGGGAGGATGGGCAGGTTCTGTGCGGCCAGCGCCCGGACTTCGGGGCGCAGGTCCACTGTCATGAGCATGCTCCCGACCGGCAGGGTCTGGCCCATCGTCCGCATATTGCGCCGGATGTCGGGCAGCACCGAGCGCATCGTCGAGTACATCCGGCCGATGAACAGGTCGGGGGTGTCCAGCACCACCGCGGCCATCATGTCGACCAGGGGGGCCGCTTCGGGGGCGAACGGGGCCATCAAGGTCGGGAGCACGCCTCGGCGCACCTTCCAAGCCGGGGTCGCCACCCCGTCGCGATACAAGATGCCCAGCGTGTTGCCTTGGTGGTCGTGGGCGTAGCGGATCGCCACCGCCCCGCCCATGGAGTGTCCGAGGAGGACGACCGGTCCGGCGTCGACCCGCTCGAGGATGAGCCGGACCTGCTCGGCCAGCGCTTCGATCGAGACCTCGTTCCATCCGAACGGGTCGCTGCCCCCGAAGCCCGGGAGGCTCGGGTTGACCACCCGCCATCCGAGCCGCTCGGCGAGCCTGGCGCTCTCACGCCAGTACATCCCCCCGCCGGCGAAGTAGCCGTGGACGTTGACGGCCCAGATCGGTGGGCTGCCCGGCCCGTCGGGCCCGAAGGCCTCCTCGTTGTCGGACACGGCGAAGCGGAGGCGCCGACCTGACACCCGCATGACGCCGGGGACCATCCGGATATCGGGCGTCTTGGACACCTGGCGGCGGTACTGGTCGCGCACCAACTCCAAGGGGTTGCCGCCCAGCCGGCGCCGGCCATGGGCGACGGGGTTCGGCATCCCTCCCGTCCCCGGGACGTGCACCGCCCCGGTGTCCGAATGCGCAGCTTTGTGCATGGCAGGTGCAAAGCTAGCGCGGCGGATTCGGCGGCCGAGGTCAGTGTGCAACCAGGGCTCGCCGTGGTTGCTCGCGATGCGATCCACGGCCGCTGCCTGGGGCTTTCGCCCGGCTCCGACCAGGGGTGCCCGGTAAGGTCGGTGGCCATGCCTGGCACGAGCACCCCCGTCCGCCGCGCCCTGATGAAGCTGGCATTGTCGGCGCGCGAAGTGGTGGACCTCGGCCCCGCCACCTCGGCCGCCATCGTGGCCAACACGCTGCGTTCGGCGCGGGCCAAGCGGCGGGACGAGCGGGCCGAGGTCCCGGCCGGGGTAGCCCGGGCGCCCGGGCGACTCGTGGCAACCGAGCCTGTCGACGCCTCGGACCCCGGCGTGCAGGTGGCCGCCGGTGGTCGGGCAAGCGTCGTGGGCGGTCGGTGCCGGTTCACCGAGGCTGAACTCGAGGTGGTGTTCCTGGCCGACGACGTCGTCCGATTGAGCTGGGGTCCGGCGGAGCCTCCGCTCCCGTGGGCCCGGGCCCACCCGGACGTGGCGCTCGGCGCGGTCAGCGTGACGGTGGAGCGCGACGGGTCGCCGGGCGGCGTCACTGTTCTGGTGAGCACCGCCCTGCGGGTGGAGGTCGGACCGGACGGCGCCGTCCGGATCTTCAGCGTGGCTGGGACACTGCTGCGCCACCAGCTCCCTCCGCTCCGCCGGGGGTCGACCCGGACCGCCCGCAGTCTGCTGCGGCGCGGGGATCGGGTGTCGGGGCTGGGGGAGCAAGCCTCGCCCGTCGACCTGCGGGACACGACCCACCGCCTGTGGAACCGTGACCCCGGCGGGGCCTACGGGCCCGGCCAGGACCCCCTCTACTGCGGCATCCCCGTGTTGGTCGGCCTCCATCCCGACGGTGACGTGCTGTCGCTGTTCGAGAACCCCTACGACGCCACCGTCCGCATCGGTGCCGCCGACGGCCGGCCCGGCACGACACCGACCGCCGAACCAACCTTCGCCGGCGGGATGCTGCGGGAGTACGGAGGCCCGGGCGGACGACCGCCCGGTGGCCGTGACCCGGGGCACCGCCGCGGCCCCGGCGCTCAGCAGGCTGGAATGCCCGCCGTTCAGCGAACTGCTCGTCGGGGGTGTCGGGCCGGGGTGAGCGCCCGACGCCGGTGTCGAGTCCGGTTGTCTCAGGTGACGTCGCGCCGGAAGGTCGTGAAGTAGCCGAGCACCGCCGGCCCGATCCCCCAGGCCAGCAGCACCAGCGCACCGGCCCACCACGACAGCAGCTGCTGGCTCCCGTTCCCCGGGTTGAGGCCGCCGGCCACGGCGGCGGCGGCCGGCGACGGCAACCAGTTCAGCTGGATGTGGAGGAGGTGGTTGAACAGGGCGAAGATCAGCGGCTCGAGGATGAACGTGCCGCCGATGGTCAACAAGACGCCCGCCACCTGGTTCCGCACGAGGATCCCGATGCCGAGGCCGAAGACGGCCAACAGGGCGAAGTCCGCCATGAGCCCCGGGACGACCGGACCCACCTGGTGCCACAGGTCCGAGATCGAGCCGTTGAGGGCCGAGAGCCACGGCAGGCCCATCGCCGCCACTAGGGCCAGACTGGCCATGCCCATCCAGACTGGCCATGCCCATGAGGATCGCCCACACCACCGAGGCGGCGCCCTTTCCCAGCAGCACCACTTCGCGCCGGGGCGTGTCGAGCAGCGTGGTGGTGATGACCTTGTGGCGGTACTCGGCCGTGATGCAGAGCACGCCGAGGATCGGGGCCATGAGAAGGGAGGCCTGGTAGCCGGCGCCCACGAGATTCCGCAGATCGGTCTTGGATCGCGGCGCCTGGAAGATCGGGCCGTGATGGTCGCCGCCGTTGATGAAGGACCCGAGGACCGAGAGCGCGGTGAGGGCGGCGGCGATCCCGATCACCACCCACGGCCCGGGGGTCGTGCGGAACTTCAGCAGCTCGGCCCTCGTGACGCGGATCACGGCGCGACGCCTCCGGACGGTTGCTCGGGCGGCGGGTGCTTGGCAGGAGCCGGCGGCGCTGGCTGCAGCGGCGGGGTCGGCGGTCCTTGCGGGTGGGCGTCGGGCGGGATGGTCGCCCCGTAGCCGAGCCCGGCGGTGAGCGACAGGAACAGGTCCTCGAGGTTGGAGCCCTGCGTGGTGAGCTCGTAGGTCACGATCTGGTACCGGGCCAGGAGCGGCCCCAGGTACTCGGGGGTGACCCCCTCGACGACCACGACATCGGCCGCCTCGCGCCGGGACCGCACCCCGGCGCTCTGGACGAGCGCCTGCAGGCGGTTACCCTCGGGGGTGCGGACCCGCATGGCCGACTGGGTAGCGTTACCGACGAGCGCGGCCAGCGGGCCCTGGGCGCGCAATTCGCCCTGGGCCACGATCACGACGTCGTCGACGGTCTGGGCCATCTCGGCCAGGAGGTGCGACGAGACGAGCACGGTCCGACCCTCGCGGGCCAGGTGGCGCAGGAACTCGCGCAGCCAGGCGATCCCCTGGGGGTCGAGCCCGTTGGACGGCTCGTCGAGGATGAGGACCGCGGGATCCCCGAGCAGGGCGCCGGCCAGCTCGAGGCGCTGGCGCATGCCCATCGAGAACCCGCCGACCTTGCGCTTGGCGTCGCCGGACAGTCCCACCAGATCGAGCACGACGTCGATCCGGGAGAAGTCGATCCCACCGGCGAGGGCGATCATCTTGAGGTGCGATCGGGCCCGTCGCGACGGGTGGAAGCTGGTGGCCTCCAGCACCGCGCCGACGTGGTGCAGCGGGAGACGCAGATCGCGGTAGCGGTGGCCGGCGATGGTCGCCGAACCCGAGGTCGGCGTCACCAGGCCGAGGAGCATCCGGAGCGTGGTCGTCTTGCCGGCGCCGTTGGGCCCGAGGAAGCCGGTGACCCGGCCTGGTTGCACGGTGAATTCGAGCCCCTGGACGGCGTGCACCTTGCCGAAGTTCTTGGTCAGACCCCGGATCTCGATCGGCAGCCCGCCCGCCGGGGTGGCAACGCTCACCAATCGACCGGCCCTGGCAACCGGGTCCCGGTCTTCGTCACCCCAACGTGGCGAAGACCCCCCGGGCGCACGTCAACGACCCTACCGCCGCTCCGACGCGGGCGGCGTGACCTCCTAGAGGTTGACGATCTGGCGGATGACCTCGCCCTTCTTGAGCGCCTCGATGCCCGCGTTGATCCCGGCGAGCCCGAACCGGCGGCTCACCATGCCGTCGAGGTCGAGGCGACCGGCCTTCCACAGGCGGATGAGCCGGTGGAACTCGGTGCGCACATCGGCGCCCCCGTAGTAGCTGCCGAGCAGGCGCTTCTCGGAGAAGAACAGCTCGAACCCGTTCAGCTCGAGCACCGCGTCGGCGCGTCCGGCACCCACGATGACCGTGGTGCCACCCCGGCGGGTGGCGTCCCACGCCGCCCGGAAGGTCGGCGCGATGCCGATGCACTCGAAGGCGTAGTCGAAGCCCTCGCCCCCGGTGACCTCGGCGCTGACCTCGGCCAGGTTGTCGGGGTGCACGCCGTGGGTGGCGCCGAACCGTTTGGCGTCCTCCAGCTTCTCGGGGACCGTGTCGACTGCGACGATCTCGGCCGCGCCGCACAGGCGGGCCCCCTGGATGGCCGAGATGCCCACGCCGCCGCAACCGAAGACGACGACCGACGAGCCGACCTCCACCTTGGCCGTGTTCACCGCGGCACCGACGCCGGTGGTCACCCCGCAGCCGATCAGCGCACCGATCTCATAGGGGACGTCGTCGGGGATGACCACGACGCCCTGCTCGGGCAGGACCACCTCCTCGGCCCACGTCCCGGTCCCGGCGAAGCCGAAGATGTCCTCGCCCCCGGACTTGAAGTGGGCGGCCCCGGCGATGGCGAAGAAGATGTCGACACAGAGGTTGGGCTGGCCCCGCAGGCACGCCTTGCACTGCCCGCACGGCGGCGTCCAGGCCACGATCACGTGGTCCCCCACCTTGGTGCTCGTGACCCCCTCGCCGACGCCGACCACTTCACCGGCCCCCTCGTGACCCGGGACGAACGGCGCCCCCTGGGGCAGATTGCCGTTCATCCCCGACAGGTCGGAGTGGCAGATGCCGGCGGCGTGGATGTGCACCTTCACCTGCCCGGGACCCGGGTCGGCCACGGTGAGGTCATCGACGATCTCGACCGATTCCTCGCCCGTCGTCCTGCAGATTGCACCGCGCATGGATCCTCCATCTCATCGGTGCCCAACCGGGCACGCTGACCGGCCACCGACACGTGGCCAGTCAAGACCGGCGCCCAATGTGGCGACACTTAGTGGCCCACCGTCTGACGGCGGCTACCGCCTGGCATTCGACCACGCGCCGCCGCGGGGTGCAACACGCCTTGCCCGCGGCCGCAGCCGCCGCCGCCGGGCCGCGGCGTCAGGCGGGGGTGAGGCCGGGAGGCAGCAGGAGTCCGACCGCCACCGCCAGCTCGTCGTGGACGCGGGCCATGGTCGACCAGCCGTTGATCCAGCCCACCAGGGCCGAGTACCAGACGTGGCCGATGATGCGGGCCCGCTCCGAAGGATCCGGCGGCTGGGGCTCTCCGATGGCCCTGGTGATGATGCCCTCCATCAACTGGGTGATCTGTTGTTGGCAACCGACGGCACCGGCGTCGGGCGAGGAGAGCGAGGTGAACACGGCGGCCACCAGCTTGGGCTGGCGTCCCATGGCCCGCAGCGCCCGGTCGAGCACGTCGAGCACGCGCTGGTCGGGGACGGCACCCCGGGCCGGCTGTTGGGCCAGGCGCGTGTCGAGGAGTTCGACCCAGTGGACGAGCGTCGCCGCCAGCAGGTGGTCCTTGGAGGTGAAGTACCGGTAGACGGTGCCCATCGCCACGTCGGCCCGGGAGGCCACGTCGCGCATCTGGACCGCCTCGTAGCCGCCCTCGAGGCCAAGGCTCATGGCGGCGTCGATGACCCGCTGACGCCGGGCCTGCTGGGCGCGGGTGAGGGGCCGGGCAACCGTCTCCTGCATCCCCCCACGATAACCGGTAGAACAGGTTTCAAAAAATGATCGGGGTCAGCTCCCGGGCGTCCGTTGCCGGGGTCAACTTCCGGGCGTCCGTTGCCGGGGTCAGACCAACCGGGCCTCACGGCGCTGTCGGACGAACAGGTCGGCGGCGGCGGCAAGTTGGACCTGGAGCTGGTCCTGGTTCTCCAGCAGCTCGTCGGCCCACGCCATCTGCAGCATGGTCCGCACCCGGTCGGCCCGCCCCCGGGCCCGCGCCTCGTCAAAGGCATCCCGCAGCACGTGACGGAGGGTGTCGTCCGGCTCGGGGGGCGGCTCAAGCGACTTGCGCCGCCCGGCCAGCAGCTCGGCGAACTCCTCGTACCAACGGTGGCTGGCCGCACTGGCGTCCCGCAGGACCGCCCCCGCGATGGCGACCGACTCGAGCTCGGGCTCGCCCGGTGCCGTCGGGAAGGTCCGCAATGTGGCCAGGGTGTAGGCGGCCAGGCGGATCCGGTTGGCCCCGGTGAACAGGCTGGAGACGGTCTCGACCGGCACCACTTTGGCCCCGCGCTCGGCGATGAACTGGCGGAAGGCGTCATCGAGCCGGAGGTAGGCCGCGTGGGCCTCCACCCGGGACGGCTCGGTATCCACCGGGTGGGTGGTGACGGTCAGCCGCTCGAACGCGTCGGCCAGGTATCCCGAGCTCTTGACGAACGCGTCGGACAGCGCCCGGCCGAGCGCGGCGGTGGCGCCCCTCGGCCAGAACAGCAGGCCGACCACCACGCTGACCCCGCAGCCGATGGCCACGTCCTCGATCCTGGTGAGACCGACCCGCCATCCGGTCGGGACGATGATGTTGAAGAGGACGACCACCACCACGGTGAACCCGGCCTGCCCGGCGGCGAACGAGATCATCGACGGGGCCAACCCCGCCACCAGCACGGCCAGTGGCAGCACCGCCCAGAGCAGCACCCAGTGGTCGCCGATGCCGATCATGATGGCCGACCCCACGACGAAGCCGACCACCGTGCCCCCGATCGCCCGCAGGGCGGTCGACCCGGTGCCCAGCGAATTGGAGCGGAGCACCGACAGCGTGCCCAGCACCACCCAGAACCCGTGCTCGACGTTGGTGACCTCCATGACGGCGACCGCCAGGGCCAGCCCCAACGCCCCGCGCAGCGCGTTGCGGCACCACACCGAGCGCAAGGAGAGGTGGGAGGCCACCCGGTCCCAGTACCTCCGATGCTGCACCTCGGCGATCCCCCCGAGCCACCCACCCACCGGTTGGGCGCCGGCGGCCTCCAACGCGGCGTCCGCCACCATCTCGGTGGCGACGCCCAGGGCTCGGGCGTGGAAGCTCGGATCGAGGGAGGAGAGCAGGGGCGTGCTCTCGCCCGAAGGCGGAGCGGCTCCGGACCCTCCGGGACCGCCGCCGCCGGCCCCGGTCGGCGTGTCGATGAGGGCCGTCACCTCATTGTCCAGCTCCCGCCCGAGCAGCTCGTCCAGCGCCCGTGACGAGTCCCGGACGGCACGGACCCGCTCTGGGTCGTCCACCGGGTGGGCCGTGTCGTCACAGATCAGCTGCGCGCTCTGCTGCATGGTCTCGGCCACCGCGGCGCTGACCGCGCGGACCGGGGCCAGCGTAAGCGAGTCCTCCTCCTCGCCCACCAGGGCGGCACTTCGCGCCACCCACTCCATCCGGCCCACCAGTTTGGCCAGGGCGACGGCCTCGGGCGCGGCGCCGGTCGGCGGGTACGGGGTGGCACCGAACTGGGCCCGCAGCCCGACGAGCTCGTCCGCCAGCGCCGTACGGGCGCCGGGGTCGGGCCGTCCCTCAGCGTGGGCGGTCGCCAGCCGGGCGATGGCCGCCGCCGAGGCCGACAGGCGCCGCCGGAGGTTGTCGTGCCAGGGGGTGGGCCACACCAGCATGCAGGCGGGGATGCACAGGGCGGCGGCGCACGCCCACCCGACCAGTCGGGGGCCGATTTCGCCAACCGGCTCGGCCACCGCAACCGGCAGGACGAACGTCATGAGGGCGGCGGTTGCCGCGGTCGCCGCCTGCGGGGTGACGATCCCGGCGAAGAGCACCACGAAGCCGACGATGGCCATCGTGATCACCGCCGCCACCTTGTTGGTCGAGACCGCGGTGGCCAGGGTGATGAAGACGGCGCCCACGCCGAAGAGCCCCAGATAGGCAACCAGGCGCGTCCGGGGCCGGCCCGGAAAGTCGACCAGGAGCAGGAAGGCGAACGAGCCGAACGCCGCGAACAGGCTGACCTGGCGGTTGGGGAAGACGAGGAACGTGAGGCCGAAGGCTGCCGGCATGACCACGGCGGCGCGCACCGACCGCTTGACCGCCAAGAGCCCCGGGTCCTTCTGGCGGACCCGGTCGGCCACCTCCGACCCCCACGACCGTGTGCGGGGGCCATCCGGGCCGTCGCCCCCCGCCGTCATCAGGGCGCCGGGGACCCTTCGGGGAGCCGGGCTGGGCGCCAGGAGCCAGACATCGCGCCGGTCAAACTACTCTGGCCGGTCATGAGCAGCCCCCCGGCCGCTGGCAAGACGGCCCCCGGTCGGGTTCCCGCCGGGTCCGGGGGAATCGGGGCCAAGGGGGCGGGGCCCGGACCCTGCGGTCGCTCGGAGGGCGGAGGCGACGGCGACACCGCCGAGGTCGCCACCACCGACGGGCGGGTCCCGGGGCATCGAGGTCTCGCCACCCGCCAGCGTCTGCTCGGGGCGACCGTCGAGTTGCTCTCGACCACCGCGTGGCGATCGGTGAAGGTCATCGACATCGCCCGGTGCGCCGGCACCTCGCCGGCGACCTTCTACCAGTACTTCGAGAACGTCGAGCAGGCGATCGGGGTCCTGGCCGAGGAGATGGTGGAGGAGGCGGCGGAGCTGGCCGAGCTGGTGGCCGGCGACTGGTCGGAGGGCTCGAGCTGGGCGACGGCGCTGGCGGTCACCGAGGGCTTCTTGGACTACTGGGAGGCCAACCGGGCCGTCTTCCGGGTGGTCGACCTGGCCACCGAGGAGGGGGACGCCCAGCTGCGGGGGGTGCGGGTCCGAGCGCTCAACGCCGTGACCGTGGCGCTGGCCAGGGTGATCAGCCAGGAGTCGCCCGGGGCCGGACCGGTCGGTGTGACCACCGGGTCGCCGGCCGGGTCCGACCCGATGGCGGTCGCCGGCACTCTCGTCGCCATGTACGCGAGCGTGGCCGCCCACCGCTACGGCTTCGAGTTCTGGGGCATCCGGACTCGGGCCCTCGTCGACAGCCAGGCCAGGCTGCTGCACTGGTCGGTGACCGGTCGGCCCGGTCCCGAGGGCGTGGTCGGGCGCGAGCCCCTGCGGGTCAGGCGGGAGTCGGCGCCGCGCATCGGCCCGGTGCTGGGTGGGGCCGTGGTCTCGCACCGTTCCAAGCGTCGGCAGTCCTGAAGAGCCCGGCCGGCGCCCGGGGTATGTCGTCGCCCCGCCGCCCCCGGCCGGCGCCCTCCTCCTGGCATAACGTCTGGACCATGACGTCGGTCGCAATGTCCCCCGACGAGCTGATCACCACGGTGTGCCCGACGATCGGGACGTTCGGCGCCGCCTACTACTTCGCCCCCCGGACCCTGGCCCGGGGACGGGCCATGGGGCTCGACGGCTTCCGCTTCTACTTCCTCGGTCGCGGCGGCGTCCTCGGCGACGTGGAGGCGCCGGTGGTGGCCAGCGCCTTCGGCTATTTCGAGCTGTCGCTGGTCCAGGCGGTGTGGGACTCGGCCCGGGCGAAGGCCGAGCGCCCCGTGCCGCCGGTCGGGAGCACCTGGCGGCCGCCCACGACTTCGGTCGGGACAATCTCTCGGGCGTCGGCGAGCTGGAGGAGTTCTGCACCGCCGCCAGTCGGTGATCGGCGCCGCCGACCCGGCCGGCCTGGCCCTGTTCGCCGGCATCGCGGCCGAGCCCCTGTCCGAGGACCCGCCGGCCCGGGCCATGCAGTTGCTCGCCGTGCTGCGCGAGCTGCGGGGGAGCGCCCACCTCCTGGCGGTCGTGGCGTCGGGGATCTCACCCCGGGTCGCCCACTACCTGCGGCGGCCCAACGACTTCGTCCGGTTCGGGTGGAAGGAGGAGGACGTGCCCTCGGTCACCAAGAACGACTACGAGCGCTTGGCCGCCTCCGAGCGACTGACCGACCAGCTGGTGCGGGGTGCGTACTCGGTGCTCGACCCGTCGGCCAGGCGTCGCTGCTCGCCGGGCTCGAGCGAATGGAGGCGGCGATCGCCCTCGGGCGGCGCTGAACCGGCCGGCCGGTGCTCGTTACCGACCCTCGCTCGCCCCGGCTCACCGCAGGGCGACCGGGTTGATCGGGCTCCCCACGGCGCCGGTGAAGGGCAGGGGCGAGGCGTCGAGCAGGAAGCTGTAGCGCCCGTCGGCCGCGCAGGCGTCGGCCAGCTCGTCGAGGACCCAGTTCTGACCCTGGGTGAGGCCCATCTCCACCAGGTGCAGCAGGTGGACCGGCAGGTAGATCGACTCGTCCTCGCCCGGGAACACCTCGAGGGGGAGCGTGTCGGTGGCCACGGCGGCGACGTCGTGCCGGCGGAACCAAGGCGCGGTGGCCATCGTCAGGCCCGGCGTGGGCCAGGTGTAGGCGGTCAGGTCGCGCTCGAGCGGCGGACCGCCCCCCGGCCCGGGCCGGCCCGCCAGGGCCAGGTGGGCCATCTGGCCGGTCCGGACGAGCACGACGTCCCCGGGGGCGACCTCGGTGCCGGCGAGCTCGGCCGCTGCGTCCAGGTCCTCGGGGGCGATCGGGTAGCCCGGGTCGAGCAGGTCGACGCCCTTGGCCCGGGCGACGTCGAGGAGCACGCCCCGGCTGACCAGGGTGCGCACCAGATGGATCCCGCAGCGTGACGCCCCCTCGGCGGTGACGCTCGACGCCGGGTAGCCGTTCCAGATCTTCCCGCCGTAGCTCACGTGGGCGATGGCGTCCCAGTGGGTGGCGCACTGGGTGGCCAGCTCGACGACGTCCTCGCTCGAGCGGATCCACTCGGGGTCGGGACCGAGCGGGTCGTTGAGGGCGACCATCCGGTGTCGCGGGTTGATGCGGCCGGGGACGAAGCCCTGCTGGATGCCGTCGGCCTCGGAGAGGGGCAGGGCGAGGGAGAAGGCCTCGCCGGTCCGAACGCTCTGCACGCCGCGCCGCCGCGCCGCGTCGTCGATGAGGTTGAGCGTGCCGAGCTGGTCGTCGGGGCCCCACCGCCCCCAGTTGCGGACCCGGGCGGCGATCTCGGCGAATCGGTCCGGGACGACCACCGGCGCACTGTAGTCCCCCGACCCTTGACGGCCCAGGGTCCCCCGGGACGTCCCGGCCGCCAATTGCGCGAGGACCACAACGGAGGCCAGCCGGTGGTCGGGGAGGGTTGTGGAGGGACGGGGAGGTCGCCCTGCTTTCGGGTCAGGCGGGGGCCGGTCGGCTGTCCCGGGTCCAATCCGTCCCGTCCCACCAGCGCAGCCGACCGGTGATGAGCGGATCGGGATACCAGCCGGGTGCGGCCGACGTGGGGCGGGGCGGGGGGAGCACCGGCGGCGGGGGGAGCGGCGACGCGCCGGGGGCCGAGGGTGGCGCGCCGGTGGCCGGTCGCCCCGTCACGAACGGGCCCGGGGCGACCGAGGCAGGTCGATAGCCGCCGGCTGGGCCGTCGTCGCGCGCCATCAGGTCGCTCTCCCAGACGAGGTCGGTGTTGGCCACGACCCATCCCCCGTCCGCAGTGAGCCGCCCGCCGAGCCGCGCGGCCATGGCCCGGCGGCGGGCCGCCATCTTCGAGCACACGACCGGCCACGCCATCAGGCAGACCGACGCGGTCAGCGCTAGGTAGGTCCCGATCGCCGGCCGGACCGAGGCGATCTCCGACGACGCGGCACCGGGAAGCCCCGAGCCCGCGAAGGCGTCGGCCTTGACGCATTCGGTGATGACGAGCAGAAGCCCGACGAGCCCGGTCAAGAACCCGCTCGGGTTCACCCGGTCGCGATCGATCACCAGCGCGGCGAGTGCTCCCCCCATCCCGGCCAGGACCATCAGGAGCGGGAGCGCCCGCCAGCCGTTGCCGAACTGCCAGTAGTTGAAGGAAGGGCTGGCGAAGCCGACCTCGCCGCGGACGGTGAACGCGGGCAGCACCGTCGAGATCCCGAGCACGACCGATCCGACGAAGACCACCGAACGCTCGGCCGAGACGAA
>Ga0209040_10003241_pt1 | contig 12528 bp, 8 predicted proteins | sample BogFormECP12_OM3_FD_188240 | JGI IMG/M metagenome (GOLD analysis project Ga0209040, IMG submission 188240) | Bog forest soil microbial communities from Calvert Island, British Columbia, Canada - ECP12_OM3 (SPAdes) (version 2) | ecosystem: Environmental > Aquatic > Freshwater > Wetlands > Bog ... | reverse complement strand
CGGTCGGCGCAGCCGGCGATGGGCGCGCTGGTCGATAAGTGGGTCGAACGCCGTGCGGCGTCGCTGCGGCCGTCGACCGTCTACCATCTCGCCCTCGCGGCGCACCGCTTTCTCGGTCACCTCGCGGCAACGGCACCCGAGATCCAGACGTTCGCGGCGGTGAAGCACGAACACGTTATCGGCTGGATGAACGCGATGGCGACTACGCCGTCGACCAAAACCGGGCGTCCGCTCGCTACGCGTTCGCAGCGGGGGCGGGTCGTCCGTCTGGCGCAGTTCTTCAAGGACGCCGAGGACTGGGCGTGGCCGGAGGTGCCCCGATGGCCCCTGGTGGCGAAGCGCGATCTGCCTCGCCAGCCTGACCGCATTCCGCGCTACATCCCACGTGCCGATCTCGATCGGCTCATGGACGCGGTCAAGGCGCTTCCTGATCCGTTTCAGCGGGCAGCAATGATTGTCGCTCGCTGGTCGGGGGCGCGGCGAAGCGAGGTCCGGCGTCTCACCACCGATTGTCTCGACAGCTATCCCGACGGCACCGCACGGCTGCGCATCCCGGTCGGCAAGACCGCGCGCGAGCGCATGATCCCGCTGCACGATGAAGCGGCCGACGCGCTGCGGGCCGTCTTGGCGATCCGGGCAGACGGCGCCGACCGGCGCCTGCCCGACGAACGAACCGGCGAGCTGGTCCGCTTCGTGTTCGTCTGGCGTGGCAAGCTGATGAGCGACCGACATCTGTTCGCAGCGCCGCTGAGGCGGGTTTGCGAGGCGGCGTGCCTGGTCGATTCCAGGGGGAAGCCGACGATCACGATGCATCGGTTTCGACATACGCTCGGCACAGAGCTCGCCGAGCGCGGTGCGAAGCTGCACACGATCATGAGCATCCTCGGTCATGAGAGTCCGCAGATGACGATGGTCTATGCGCGCATCAGCGATGCCGAGGTGCTGCGCGACTATCGCTCCGTGCTGGAGCCTGGAGCGGCGATCGCCGGGGCCGGCGCGGAAGCAATCCGGGCCGGAGCGCTGAGCGCCGAAGCGGTAGACTGGCTTCGTAGCAATTTCCTCAAGACCGAGCTTGAACTCGGGCATTGTCTGCGGCTGGCGTCGGAAGGACCGTGCGAGTGCGATCTCTACCTCAGTTGCTCGCGCTTCGTGACGACGCCTGCCTACGCGCCGCGGCTGCGGGAGCGCCATCGCCTCGAGCTGTCGCTTGCCGACGATGCACGCGAGCGGACCTGGCCGCGCGAGGTCGAGCGACACTGCGCGATCGCGCGGCGCATCGAGCAGCTGCTGTCAGATCTCGGCGAGGAGGTCGAGTGAGATGCGCTCAGCAACCCATTAAGAAGGCGATAGGGACCCCAGCATGGAGACCACTCTCGGAAAACCAGCCGCGGCAGCAGACGGGAATGAGACCGTCGCCGTCCTGTCCCGCGAGACGCTCGCCCGGCGCGACTTGCTGGCGGGCGCTGCAGCCATCGGCGCGACGTTCATGCTACCCGGAGAATTGGCCGCGGCAGCGGACGGGAAGAAGACTTTCACCATCCTGCACAACGGACATCGCTGCCGGAACGATCTTGGCCAACCTCGTCACCGACTCGTTTCGCGAAGCGACGACGGCCGACATCGGGTTCACCGCCAACGGTATGATGCGAGCCGGACTCTCGCGCGGGAAGACGGGTGTGCAAACCGTCTACGATGTATTTGCCGTGGCGCCCCTCGGCGCCGGAGTGATCGATCCGACACCCGGCAGCTCGCTCGTGACCGGTTATTTTACCGGCCAGGACCTGAAAAATTTGCTTGAGTTCTTTCTCGTGGACAGCCCGGCTCACCCCGGCGAGTATTTTCCGCGCGCCTCCGGCATGAGATTCCGCTACGACCTGTCGCGCCCGAAGTTTGACGCGGTGACGGCCATCGAATTGGGCGACATGGATCGCGGATACAAGGCCATCGACATCAGCGGCAAGGACGAGCACCTGTACAGCCTGACCTGTCCGCGCATGGTCGCCCCGATCATCGTGGCCATACCCAAGTACACGAAGGGCAAGCTGGCCTTGGTGCCCAAGAACAAGAACGGGAAGCCGCTCACGTCAAAGGTCGAGGCGCTCGATGACCCGCGCGACGACACGCCCTACCTGTTGCCGCCGCCGGGGACGACGGATGCGGCCAGTATCGACCACGAAACGGGGAAGGACGCTGGCCTCGAGATCAAGGAATGGCAGGCGATCATGGATCACCTGCGCAACTTGCCGGTCGAGAACAAGGGCGATCTGCCAGTGATCCCGATGGATGCACGCGCCGCAGAGGTGCGGGCGATTAAGGCGGGATGATCGGCGGGGACTAAGGAAAAGCTGCCCCAGCTGCATGCTTCTCCAACCAGGGATCAAGGACCAGTAGTCTTCCCGAAGTCGGCTCTGACGCCACTTCGTGAACCTACGCGCAGATAACAAAAAACTCCGAGAGGACGGTTACATGGCGAACCAACGATCGCGAAGGGCGGTTCAGCTCCTGGTACTCGGTTTGGTCCTGATGGTGGTCCTGATATGGGGGCAAGCGGATACGGCACAGGCCCAGTCGGCGGCCACCAGCAAGCCCAACATCGTCATCATCTGGGGCGACGACATCGGCATCACCGACGTCAGCGCCTACTCGCACGGGGTGATGGGCTTCCAGACGCCGAACATCGACCGGGTCGCCCATGAGGGCGTGATGTTCACCGACTACTACGGCGAGCAGAGTTGCACCGCTGGCCGAGCCGCCTTCCTTACTGGGCAAAGTGTGTTTCGCACCGGCAACTCCAAGGTCGGACTGCCCGGCGCCGATGTCGGGCTGCAAAAGGAAGACCCGACTATCGCCGAACTGCTGAAACCGCTCGGTTACGCCACCGGACAGTTTGGCAAGAACCACCTCGGCGATCTGAACAAGTACTTGCCGACCGTGCACGGGTTCGACGAGTTTTACGGCAACCTTTACCATCTCAATGCCGAGGAGGAGCCTGAGGATCGCGACTATCCCAAGGATCCTGCATTCCGGGCAAAGTTCGGGCCGCTCGGCGTAATGCACAGCTTCGCCAGCGACGTCGATGACCCGACCGTGGACCCGCGTTTCGGCCGCGTCGGCAAGCAGCGGATCGAGGATACCGGACCGCTGACCAGAAAGCGGATGGAGACGGTGGACGACGACATCGCTGCGCGCGGTGCCGCGTTCATCGAGCAGCAGGTCAAGGCAGGCAAGCCCGTGTTCGCCTGGATCAACTTCACCCACATGCACTTCCGCACGCATCCCAAACCGGAGAGCGTCGGCCAGTCGGGGCGCTGGCAGAGCGAGTACCACGACGTGATGATCGATCACGACAAGAACGTGGGCACGATCCTCTCAAAGCTGGATGAACTCGGCATCACCAACAACACCATCGTCATGTACAGTACCGATAACGGGCCGCACATGAATTCATGGCCTGACGCCGCGATGACACCCTTCCGCAACGAGAAAAATTCCAATTGGGAAGGTGCCTTCCGCGTTCCCGCGATGATCCGGTGGCCCGGCAAGATCAAGCCCGGCACCGTATCCAACGAGATCATGTCCCACCTGGACTGGATGCCGACGCTGCTGGCTGCGGCAGGCGCCCCCGATGTTCCCCAACAGTTGTTGAGCGGCTACAAGGTCGCCGATATGACCTACAAGGTGCATCTCGACGGCTACAACTTCGTTCCGTATCTGACCGGGCAGGCACCGAAGGGTCCCCGCGAGAGCTTCTTCTACTTCTCCGATGAGGGCGACCTGATGGGGTTGCGCTACGACAACTGGAAGATCGCGTTCGCGGTGCAAGCAGCGGAGGGAACCATGAGGGTGTGGCAGCAGGAGTTCGAGCACCCGCGGATTCCGTTCATCTTCAACCTGCGTACCGATCCGTTCGAGCGGGCGCCGATCACGTCCAACACCTATTACGATTGGCTGCTTGATCACGCCTACCTGCTTGTGCCGGCACAGGCTTACGTCGGGCAGTTCCTGGCAACATTCAAGGACTACCCGCCGCGTCAGAAGGCGGCGAGCTTCTCAATCGGGCAGGTGCTGGAGAAATTGGGCCAACCGGCCCAAGAGTAATGTCTCGGCGCCGCGCTTTAGGGCGCGGCGTCGCTCCCTACGTCCAGCTGCGACCCTACCGATCCATTCTGTATATAAACAACTCAGGGCGAAGGACTGGTCCAGATCGACTTGGGCGGTTCGATCGCGTACTCGCGAACGGCCGGAATCGGTGCAATCTCGCCGTTGAACGTGGGGTCGGCGAGGGTCCGCTCGCCACCCGCAGCGGAAATCCAAACTGAGGCGCTACCCGTAGCTCGCGGCCGTTGATGATTCCCATACGCAAAGCGGGGCTGTAGGAGAGATATGGCGCATGGCCCGGTGCTCGCCCCGGTGGGTCCACAGGCACCTCCCCACCGCCCGCTCCGCTTGCGCGTCGATACCGCTACGCGGACGGCGGGGCCCCTCCTATGGACTACCGGGACGACCACCTCCGTCGAGGCGAACATCAAGGCGGGCTTGCCTGTCCATATAACCGCCATGAATACGCCCTCAGCATGGTGACGCAGGGCGCGGTGTCGGAAATCGGCGATGATCAGTTTCGATTCATCGAACCAGCCGTGGATGCGGGTGTAGTCATCGACGGTTCCGCCCCACTTTTTCACGCTGGAAAGGGCGTGATGGTATGGATGTGCCATGACGCCCTCCTCAAAACGTATGTTCGTGTAGGGTGTAATCTGTGAACCTGGCGTTGAATTCCAGGTTCACAGAGCGGGTTGCGACGTCGATCTCGAACTCTCCGAAGGCACCGTCGTTATTCTCCCAGCTGTCATGTTCTTGTGACAAAAAGTCGTAGCAGAGGTCTTCAACTGCGGTGTCCAATGGCTTCACTGTGGTTTGGAGAGTGTCTGATCCCCAGTGGGCGCAGTGGACTTCAAGTTCCTGGCTGGGCATCTGGATTTTTGTGTCGCCCGCATAGGCAGCGATGTTGTTGATCTGGCCGCTATCGCCCTCGCCGTCGAACGAAACGTGGATACGGGTGATCGTGGTGCCTGTCAGCATTTGAAATAATGCGGTCTTGTTTTTCTCATTCGCTTCGATGAGGAGTTTGGCGTGTCGAGCATATACGTGTGAAAAGTCGTTAGGGTCGGTCATGATATTTCCCTTTCTCCGCAGTGAAGGCCGCCACTGCGGGGCCTCGATGCGTCCCGATCAGGCAGGGCGCACAGGCGCGGGCGTCAAGAAGGCGGGGCCGGGCATTGAAGGCGGCGAAGCCGTCGACAAAAGGCCCCGCCGCCCTTTTTTGGGGGAAACCGCTTGCGGGGGAACCGAAAAAGGTCTTGCGCCCGCGACGTGCTCTGCCAGGGATGCAGCAATTCGAGGCCCGTGGCGGGCCTGAAATCAGAAGCAGGAAATCAGATGGCAGAAAACGAGATGTCAGCCGCGCAGTATGCTTGGCCGCACGTCCGCCCGGAAGTGGGCCGGGGACGGGCTTGGCTGATGGGGTTGAACTCTTTTCAAAGCGGCAGGGATCGTCACCCGTGGGCGGGCTGCCGGCCTTCGTGCGGTCAAGCGCCGGTAAGGGACGGTCGAAATCCATTGTTCTCTGTCGAAAATCGCTCGTAAATCGATCACAACGTCGAAAAGCGGCAAACGCTCAGGCGCTCTATGCACGAAACGCCGCGAAAAAATGCGGATTTTCCATCATGATGCGAGCGCAGTTAGGGCGGGCCGCACAATGATCGGCCGGGACAAGCCCTTCGCGTTGCCAATGCCGGCAGCGGAGCGCTCCGGGATTGTGAGCAGGCGCTCGAAATCTAACTTTCGCGTACTACAGGAACGGGAAAGTTAAAAAATATCTTGAAACCCGGCTTCCCAAATGATAACTTACTCGTACCTTAGGTACGGGATAGTTAGAATGGCGCTTCACCTGGTTGGCGAAACACTGGATAAGACCCGCAGCCACTATCTGGCTGAAACGGGCAAGCTTGTCCAGCTCATGCGCGGCATTTATGTCGATGCGGACGATGACGTCGACGCCGCCGTCCTCAGGCACGCTGTGCGCATTGCCAGGTATCTCCATCCCCAGGCCTACCTGTCGGCGGCCAGCGCTGCCTTGCTCGGTCCGACGCGTGATGGACGCCTTTTCTTAAGCGCGCGCCGCAAGCAGCGCACCCGTATCCGGGCGCTGGAGATCATACAGAACGAAGCGCCGGGGCATCCGTCCGTCGGCGCGGCCGTCATCGACGATGGCATGGGCGAATTTCACATCAACGTCTCTTCGATCCGGCAGCGCTTCCTGGAAGCGTTCCGCCTTCGCAGCGAACATGCGGCCTCGATCGACGAGGACATGCGTCAGGCGATCGCCGCCCGGCTGGTCGAAGAGTATGGCAGCCCGAAAGGCGCGGCGGATGCCGTGTGGGCGCTGGCCCGCGAGAATGAATGGTATCGGGAAGGGGAGCTTGCGGAGCGGTTTCTCCTGCATCGGCCTGCCGTCGGGCCTTTGAAAAACCAGGCGGCGCTTGACCTCACTGTCGGGTGGCATGGCGCTCCCATCGGTCACCTGGCTCACGATGGGTTTGAATGGCGATGGACTCCGATCGAAGGCGTCGGCCCGCCGCTTGTACGGCAGACAACGCCCGGCAAGTTGCCGCCCTTTATTGTCTCCCTGCTGCCGGAGGGCTGGCTCGAAACGGTCCTCAAGGACAGGGACGAGCGGGCGATGTTGCGCTCAGGCAAACGGTACATGTCGAATATCACGATCGTGGAGCGGCAAGGGGAGCTGGCGGCGTTGCCGCCCGATGTCCTGCTGACCCGTCTTGAAGACCATACCAATGGCGGCGTATTTACCGGCCGCTATGCCGGGCCGGGCCGTGGCGATATCGAAGAGAGCTTCGAGCGCAATCTGGCGCGCCTTTACGAGAGCGCCGAGACGCCGCGGCTTTCCGGTGTCCAGATCAAGGCGCCCATGCACCTCGATGCTGACGGCGCGCTCTCGCCCGGCACTGGCAAGCCGCTCACGCACATCCTGAAGCCCGCGGGAACCGGCGGATTCGAGGCGCTGCCGATTATCGAATGGCTGGATATGGCGCTGGGCAGGGCGGCCGGTTTTGCGGTCCCCGCCACGGCGCTCGCCGCCATGCCGGACGGCATGCCGCCGGCGCTGATCGTCGAGCGCTTCGACATCCGCGAAAGCCTTGGGGACAAGCGTATGCTGGCGCTTGAGGATCTTTGCTCCGTGCTCGATCTGCCGGCCCAGGCGAAGTACACGGGGACGATGGAGCGGGTCGCCCGCGCGGTGCGGCCGCTATCGACCGCGCCCGAGGAAGACCTACTTATCATCCTCAGGCGCGCGCTCTTTGCCTGGCTGATCGCCGATGGCGACATGCACCTGAAGAACATGGCGCTGCTGAAGATCGCAGAACCGGGTGACACGCAGTTCCGCAGTGTCCGGATGGCGCCGCTGTATGATGCGGTGACCACGCGCGTATTCCCTCGCCTTCGGAGGGATCGCCTGGCGCTCAAGCTCAACGGCAGGGACGACAGGCTGCGCCGGACCGACTTTCGTGCATTCGCAGGCACGGCCGGGCTGAAAGCGGCGGACGCCGATGTCGCGATCGACGAGATGTCAGGGCGGCTTGCCGAGGCCATTGGCCGTCTGGCGCTGCCCAAAGATCTGGAATACAGCGCCGAAAGCAGGAAAATGGCAAAGCAGCTGCTCGACATCAGCCTCAGCCGGATAGAGTCGTTTGCATGACCGTCTCGTCTGGAGCCTGACATTGGAGCGCCGGCGCTGCCTGCTGCTGCTGCTGATCATCATCGGCATGACGACCATGATGCCGCCGCCGCCGATAATCGGCGCCTGAGACCCGGCGGGCGGGGCAGGGGGCTCCTTGACGGCCAAAGCCCCGAATCGATAAGAACAAACCTTGAACATGGACAACCGCCTGCCGCCCCGCTATGCCTTCCGGCTTGAAGATCTGCGCGTCTGGCATGTGGTCCGGGTGAGGTGCGGGATATGCCGGCATAAGGCTGAACTCGCCCCGGCGGCGCTGACGCGGAGCCGGCCGGGGTACACCCGCCTGGTCGACATCGAAGGGCGGCTGCGCTGCCGACAATGCGGGGCGAGGGGTAGGGCGTCGCTCGAAGTGGAACTGCGGCCGCGGGATTGAATCCGGGATGTAGGCCGGCGGTCCCCTAGCAGTCAGGCGACATACGCTCTAGCGTAAAAGCCGATGATATACGCTGCAGCGTATCCGCGACCGCCAATGGCAGGGCAGGGGCTGTCTATAGGGTGGGCTAAGCCGCATTGGCAGCGGCGGAAGGCAGTTGAAAGTTCGGTCGCACCCGGTCGAGCTGGCCAGTGGTGACAAAGACGAGAAGGCCCTCGGGAGCATCTGTGGCGAGCAGGTAATCGCGCATTTGCTCGCGATATAGGTCTACCTGCTGGGCTGTGGGACAGACATCCGTTTTCCAGTCGACCACGAGATCGATAGCGCCCGTAGGCTGGTAGGCAATCGCGTCGGCGATGCCGCCGACATAGATCGAGCGTGCGTCATCAGCTCGGGCGGAAAAGACGGTCATCTCGGGCAATAACCGGTTCCGGCACTCGACAATCTCGGGTATGGCGAGGGCGCGCAAGGTTGTTGCGGCCAGCTCGGGAGCATGCGGTCCATCCTCTGGCCGGCCGGCTTCGGATATGCCGAGCTGGGCCAGCAAGGCTCTTGCGCGAATTTCAAGCGCGTCAGCGTGGTCGGCGGTCTCCCCGGTCAGCACCTCTTCGAGCAGCTTGTGCACGATGAGACCACGTTCGCGGCTGCCGCGGATTGCGCCAGCGACGGCGGCAGTGTCCGGCTCGAAGGGAAGCTGTTCAGAGGGAGCCGCGGCATCGGCGAAGATCTCGTCGCGATCGGGCGGGAGCGCAGCGCCGGGTGGCATCTCGTGGCGGCTTGGGCTGCGCCACACGATGGAGCGGCGCGTCGCGGCAATAGTGGCGGCTTCGCTGCGCCAGGTCGCTTCGTCCTGGGTATTCTCCGGCTCCGCGACATCGCGGAGTTCCGGGGTATAGACGATCGCACGGGGGTCGAACGCCGGTAGATCGTCAAGCCTGAGGTCAACGATGCTCATCCAGTCGTTACCCTTCCGCTCGCTTTGCCGCGGGAGGAGGAGGAGATCGCAGGCGCGGGTTATCGCGACGTACCAGAGGCGCACGCGCTCGCGGCGCAGCTGGTCTCTTTCGGCGGCCTTGACCGTCTCATAATCGGCCGGGGCCTGGTCAAGAAGCTTGAAATGCACTGTGTCGTCTGATCGCCGGTGCAAAAAGCTTGTGTCGTCATAGAGCTCGGTCGGGGAATTGATGGGGATCACGATCGGCCATTCGAGCCCCTTGGCGAGGTGCATCGTCATGATCGGGACAGAATCGGCTTCCGCATCGGGCCGGCCTTCGACCTGGGCCTCGGTGTCGTTCCAGTTGCGTCGCATGGCGAGCGCGAAGGCCGTGAGACCACGACCGTCATAAGCGCGCGCCATCTCCAGGAACAATTCGGCATTGGCGAGGGCGCGTTCGGGAGCGAGGCGGTAACGCGTCCGGAGGATGGGGCGAACGTTAAGCTCTTCGATGGCCTCCGCGAGGATCTGATAGGGCGTTGTGGTGCGCGCTTTGCGGGCAAGGTTCTGCAGCACTTCAAGGGTGCGGCCGAGAATGGGGTGGGTGATCGTAGTGCGATCGGTCCAGAGATGAAGCCGCGGCGGAGGCCCGTCATCCCGAGCTGGCAAAGCAGCGATGGCGTTTGCGATCTCCTCTTCGCTCAAGCCGACAAGCGGACCCCGGAGAAGGGCGCCAAAGGCCAGTGTATCGCGCCGGTCGGCAATGGCGCGGGAGAGGGCAACCAGATCCTGGACTTCCTGACGGCGGAAAAAGCCTTTGCCGGCCTGTGACGCGACCGGCACATGCCGATATTCAAGGGCGCGCTCGTAGCGCCAGAGACTGGCGCCGGTGGGGGCGAGGAGGGCGATATCGCCGGCGCGGCAGACGCGCATGGTCTGCCGACGCTTGTCCCAGATTTGGTAATTGCCGATGAGCCGTTGAACGATCTCGGCCACGATGGCGGCTTCGTGTTCGCGCACAAGATCGCCATTGAGTTTTCCCTTGTCGTCTTTGTGGCGATCATCGATCGGGACTTCGAAACAGGCGACGGCCGGGCCATCGGGAGAAGCCGCGCGGGTCGCCGCCAGGGGCGTGAAGCCTGGTTGTCCGGCCGCCTCTGACAGGAGCGGCTGGAAACGGTCGTTGGCAAAAGCGAGGATCGGGGCGCGGGAACGGAAGTTTGCCGTGATCTCGATAATGCTGCCGGGATCTTGCGCGAGAAGGGCGCGTTTTGCTTCCAGATAGGTGTCAACGTCGGCGCCGCGGAAGCGGTAGATCGCCTGTTTGGGGTCTCCCACCAGAAACAAGCTGCCTGGCCGCAGCCTGCGGGCAGTCCAGGTTTCGCTCTGGTCTCCGTCACCGCAGAGCAGCCACAGGATTTCGGCCTGGAGGCGATCGGTATCCTGAAACTCGTCGACGAGGACGCGCGGATAGCGGCGGGCGAGGGCCCGGCGCACGCCGGGATCGCGGGCGAGGAGATCGCGCGCGTGATGGAGAAGGTCGTCGAAATCGAGGAGAGCGGCTTGCCGCTTGTAGTCCGCGTAGAGCGCCCTGAGTCTGTCAAATTCACCCACGAACCGAGCGAGCGCGGCCGCGGCGATATTGGCCGTGAAACTCTGGTAATCGTCGCTGCAGCGATCGTAGATCGCTTTTGCTGCGGCACAGAGTTGCTCCCCGCGGGCTCGGCCGAAGCCGGCTTCAGCCGCGGCAGCCTGCCATTTCCCTTTGTTTTGCCACGCCTTAAAGCGCGGCTCGCTGCCGTGGCAGCAATTTGGCGGGAGGTGGCACAGTAGGCGGACGATGACGCGTCCGGTAATGGGAGCGCTGAGCGCATCGTCGAGCGTCATCCGCAGCCGCGCGAGATCGGCAATGCATTCGGCAGTCGCCGGCTCGGCAATGCCGCAGCCGGCATACCAGCCGGCAAAGTCTCGGATTCCCTGTGAAAGACGGCGGAGAATGTCGGTGTCCAACTCAGCGCCAGGAGCGCGCGCTGTGCGTTTGATCCTGAGGAAATTGGCGGCAGCGCCAATAAGGGTGACAACCTCGTCTGGCTGAATGGCGAGAAGCTCGGCAAAGAAATCGTCTTCGATGCCGAGATTCGCCATCGGCGGGATCCGACCGAGACCATCGTCGCCGCGCGTACGCCCGAAGCGGGCCGACAGCCAGGCCGTCATGATATCCTGATAGGCAAGATCGGCAGCCGCCGGATCGATGATGGTGGCTCCGGGATCGATGCCGGCCTCGATCGGGTATGGCTTTATGAGTTGCTGGCAGCAAGCCGTGGATGGTTGTGCAGGTGATCTCGTCAAGCGCTGTTGCCGCGGTTACAATGGCCGCGCGCTGACCTGCCGAAAGGCCCACTGGGAGAGCAATTTCCAGTGCGGGGGGTACGGTACCGTTTTTGAGCAAGTCGACGAAACGTTCGATGCGGTCGAGCAGCTCCGCGGCGGCCGCCTCAGTGAAGGTTATGGCGACGATGTCGCGGGGCTGAATGTCGTGCGCCAGCATCAGAGCCACGCGCCCCGCCATCAGGGCGGTCTTGCCGCTACCGGCGCCTGCCTCGACGAGCAGGGTTGCGCCGTAATCCAGCAGCGCACGCTGCCGCGCGCCAGCATCCGGAAGGGCAGGGGGGTGATGGCTGTCAGGCATCATTCCATCCCCCAGAGCGGAGCGAGATCGGCCAGGCGCGCGGCGATCAGCGGAAATTTCAGTTCGAAGTAGCTCTCCTTGGCGCCGCCCGGCAGGGCGAAGGCGAAATCGTTGTAGATATCAGCCGCGCCGGGTCCCGGCAGCAGATTGCCGGCCGCCGCGAGGCGGGCGGCAACCGCGGCAAATTCGGCAAGCCGGGACAGCACGGCATCCGGATCGGCAAGGGAATAGAGCCCCCCATCGGCTGCTTTGGGGTACAGAAGGCGACTGCTGATGCTGCTGATCCCCGGGAGCAGGGATCGGACCGCAAAGGCGTAGAGGCAGCGCTGGAGTTCGGCGCCGCCTCTAAGCACTGGTTCACTGCCATTACGTGGCGGCTTGCCGGATTTGTAGTCGGTGACGCGGGCAACGTCGCCGGTAGCCGCAAGATCGAGGCGGTCGATGCTGCCGCCTATGCGCAGGTTCGTACCCGGAATGACAACGGGGGTGAGCGGATCCCACGGAAGTTCTGCGCGCTGCTCGGGTGTGAGATCGCGGGCATGGTAATCGCCGCCAAACGGGATCTCGGTCCAGCTCCGCTGACCGGCGAGCGGATCATCGGCGAAGGTAAGGGCGACGAACGCGAGGTCGCGGATATCCTGAAGTTTTCTTCGCCAGATCACAGGCGGCGGTGTCGGTTGTGACTGCTCCCATTCTGCAGCGACGGTATTGAGCGC
>Ga0209040_10003238_pt1 | contig 12534 bp, 18 predicted proteins | sample BogFormECP12_OM3_FD_188240 | JGI IMG/M metagenome (GOLD analysis project Ga0209040, IMG submission 188240) | Bog forest soil microbial communities from Calvert Island, British Columbia, Canada - ECP12_OM3 (SPAdes) (version 2) | ecosystem: Environmental > Aquatic > Freshwater > Wetlands > Bog ... | reverse complement strand
CGTTGGCTCCGACCGCCGTCACGTTGAAACTATAGGTGCCGGGTGCGAGCCTCGAGCCATTTGTGCCGGCCCCGTTCCAGGAAAATGTCTGGGTGCCTGCCGGCATTGCGCCCAGATTGAGGCTCGCCAGCGTCTTCCCGGTAGTGTCGGTGATCGTTACAGCAACGTTGTTCGCCGCTGCCGACAAATCGAACGCGCCTGTTGTGGCGCCACTCTGGCCCAGGACCAGTGTCCGGCCGCTGACGGCGACGTTGTGACCGACCAGCCCGACCGCCTGTTGCCCGCTCAAGCTCGTCTGGAGGTTTTGGACACCGCTGGCCGTCGAAAACTGCGCGAGTTCCGCGGCAAACTGGTCACCGCTCATCGGGTTTAATGGATCCTGATGCTCCAGCTGTGCTGTGAGCAGCTGGAAAAAATCGTTTTCGCTGAGCGTCTGGCCGGTGCCGCTCAAGCCGCTTGCATTGGTCGGCAATTGAGTGCCCGGGGGCAACGCCGTCACTGTCGCGGGCATCGCGCTCGCTGCGCTGGTCATGTGTTCTCCTGCCGTCTAGATCGTCAGGGTCCGCAACGCCAGGCTCTTGGCGACGTTAAATGCCTCGAGGTTCGCCTGGTAATCCTGTTGCGCCGAGATCATGTTCACCATTTCCTCGACCGGATTTACGTTCGGCATCGTTACGTAACCGTTAGCGTCCGCGAAGGTGCTGCTCGGGTCGTATACCGTGCGCAACGGCGCAGCGCTTTCCACGACCCCGGCAACCCTGACCCCAGCCATGCCGACCGCGAAAGGATCTTGGCTGCCGTCGTCGATCGATACCGCCTTGAAGACGACCTCGCGTGCGCGGTAGGCCGCCCCCGACGACGTGACGACGCTGTTCGCATTCGCAATGTTGCTGGCGACCGCGGAAAGCCGTTCGGATTCCGCCGCCATGCCGGAGCCGGCTATGGCGAAGGCGGTGAAAAGCGTCATCGTTTTAGGCTCCGCTCGATTGCTGAGACCCGGATCCGTTGATGGCAACCGCCAGCATTTTGATAACTTGCGATGCAAAACCTGCTGCCGCCTCGTATTGAACGGCGTTCTCGGCGGCCGCGACTTTTTCCTGATTCAGGTCAACACTGTTGCCGTCCAATGTTACCGGTGTTCCGACTTGATACTTCACCGCAGCCGTGGCTCCCCTCGGCAGATCGTCCCCACCTGGCCTAAGATGCCGCGGGTCCTCGACCAGCCACGCCAGTCCTGATTGTTGGCTTGTGCCGAGAGTTGACGCGTCGGCGGTCGCTGCAGAGAGGGCTTCGCGGAAATCGAGATCCACTGCTTTGAAGCCAGGAGTGCTCGCATTGGCGATATCGCCGGTGAGTACCTGTTGGCGATAGGCGCGCAGTTCGAGAACTTGGCGATAGAACGCCAAACCGGTATCGACCGGCCCGGTCATGACCTTCTCCGCATCGGATCTTCCTCTAACCTTCCAATTTCAACCAGCTTGCGGAATTTTCATTTTTCGGCATAATGAGTGATCGTCGAACTCTATGCAAGGGAAAAATGCAGATGGCGAACCAGCTGAGAAAGGTCCCCGGCATACTCGTCGGCTTGGTGGCCGCCCTGCTCGCCGATCCCCGGGCGCTACAGGCCGGGGAGATGGAGACCCCGGACTCGATCCGCGCTTCGATCGAGTCCGCCGTCGTGCCTCGGCTTGCCGCGGTCAAAGATGCTGCCGTCGAGGTCGCGGTTGGTGCGATCGATTCTCGGCTTCGGCTCCCGTCCTGCCCCGCCCTCGAGGTCACCTTGCCGCCTACCAACGTGGCCATGATGACCGCCAAGGTGGAATGCCACGCGCCGAGTTGGACGGTCTATGTCCCGGTCCGCCTGCACGCCTGGGTCGACGCGGTAGTAGCATCGGCAAATCTTACACCCAATACGAAACTGAGCGCCGACCATCTGAGCCGTGGCCGTGTCGACATGTTCGCCAACAATGGTGGGCTGTTGACCGAGGCAACGCAGGCCGAAGGCAAGATTCTGCGGGTCGGCCTACTCGCCGGAGCCCCTATATTGTCGCCGTTTCTGGAACTGCCGATCGTTGTGCACCGCGGGCAAAAGGTGCTCCTGACGCTCACCGCCAGCACGATGATCATCAAGGCTCCGGCCCTGGCGCTTGAGGACGGCCGGGTCGGCGAGAGCATCGCAGTCGAGAATCCCGACACCAAGAAAACCATGCAGGCAACGGTTGCCAGTGACGGAACCGTCGAGATGAAATTCTAGCTCAATCGGAGGTGGGAGCGATGACGACACGGGGCGACAGACTTTCGGTCCTGCTGGCAGAGCTGCGGCAGATTCTGGAAGAAGAGCGCAGCATTCTGCTGTCGGGCAGCCCGGAGCGGATCACCGGAGTAGTGGAGCGCAAGCTCCTGCTCGCCGAAATGATCGACAGGGAGGCGGAGATCCCAGGGACGGCGCCACCCAGCGTGGCGATCTTGACCTGGCTCGACCGCTACAATCGGGGGAATTCGGCGATCTGTTCTGCAATGTTGCGACACATGACCCAGGCGATCGACAAGTTGCGCCAGCACGAGTCGCATCGGTCTTATGGGCCGGACGGAGCGGAGAACAGCCCGCCGGCGCAAAACCCGCTTGGCGCGGCGTGACCGCCTGCATCGCTCACGCGGTAAATTCGGGCGGCGGCTCGAACCGCCGGTCCTGCGGCATTGGCGGGACCGGCTTTGTGGAATCCCTGGCAGCCCGCAGCCGGTAAACATAGGCCAGCACTTCTGCGACCGCAGGGTAAAGACCTGTAGGGATCTCGTCCTCGAGCTCCACAAACCGGCATATGGCACGCGCCAACGGCGGAGCTTCGATCATCGGAACGTCATGCTCCGCAGCGATCTCGCGGATACGCAGCGCGACCAGGCCAGTCCCCTTCGCAACAAGGCGTGGAGCCCGCATTTTGCCTTCCCGGTATTGCAGTGCTGCGGCATAATGCTCCGGGTTGGTCACGACAACGTCGGCTTTCGGGACCTCCATCGCCATCCGCATTCGCGCCAGCCTGCGTCGTAACAGCTTTATGCGGCGCTTTGTCTGTGGGCTGCCGTCGAGCTCACGCAATTCATCCTTAACGTCCTGACGTGTCATCTTGAGCCGGTCGCGATGCGCCCAAACTTGATACGGCACCTCGAGCGCCGCTGTGCCCACCAACGATGCCGACAGCACGAGGAAAATACGGCCCCAAAGCAGCGCCGCGTGATCAGCCGCACGTGGCCAAGTCTCGGAGGCTGTCTGTAGAAAGGCCGGCGCCCACCTATGGATGAGGCAGAACGCAATGGTGCTGACAACGGCAAATTTGATTAGTGCCTTCACGATTTCGGCGAGTGCGGCGCGCGAGAAGAGGCGCTGAAATCCGCGAAATAGGTTCATACGCGAGAAATCGGGGCCGAGCGGCTGAGCGGAAAAGGCCCATCCTCCCACGATAATGTCGGCGACAAACCCGACTACCGCCATCAGGACCAGAAAGGGTCCGACGATTTCGAGGCCGGGAACGACCACGCGACCCGCAGCCGCGAGCAGTCGAGCCGGCTCGAGCACCCTGTCCGGCTCGAAACTCAAACCGCGGCGGAGGGACAGTTCAAGCAGTTCAACGAGCTTTGCACCACCCAAGCTCAAGACCGCCGCGCCCGTCACCAGGATGGCGCCCGCCGCCACTCCATGGGCGCGCAATACCGAGCCTTCTTCGCGAGCTTTCTCGAGGCGCCGCGCCGTCGGTTGCTCAGTTTTGCTCTCGCTGCCATAGGTGTCGCTCATGGCGATCGGCCCGTCATTGCAGCGGCGCTGAGTTTCAAGCCGGTCTCGATCATATGCTCTACCGCCGGCACGAAGAATGGCAGCAGCGCAATCGTCGCGGCGATGCCGACCCACATGAAGACGGAAAACCCGATTGACATAATGTTAATTTGAGGTGTGACACGGGATAGGAGCGCCATTGCCAGCTGCGCAGCCAATAAAATGGCGATGACCGGCAGAGCGAGCCAGACGCCCATCTGGAACAGCATGGCACCGGCGCCCACAAGCGCATGCCATCCCTCTGCTGCGATCGCGCGACCGGGCGCGATCGGGACCACCTCGAAACTTTTCACCAAAACGCCGAGCAGGATGAGATGACCGTTGAGCCCTATGAAAAGGAGCAGACCCACAAGACCGAAGAAATCCGACATCACCGGCACTTCGAACCGATTCTGAACATCGAGCAGGCCGGCAAAGCCGAAGCCCATCTGAACGCCGATAAGATCGCCGGCAAACGCCATCGCGGCGAGCGCCAGCTGCATGGCGAACCCGATGGCAAGGCCGACGAGGACTTGGTCGGCGGCAAGGACCACGGTCGCCCAGGAAAGCGTCAGGGGGGCGGACTGCTTGACGACTGCAGCCAGCAGGCAAGCGACTATAAAGGCAAACGCCACCTTCGCTCGGGCGGGAATAGCGATTGAGCTAAAGGCTGGGGCGGCACTAAACAGCGCAAGCGTGCGAAGGAAGGGCCAGAAGAAGTCGCCTAGCCAACGGACAAGATCCGCATCGCTGACGGTCAGCAAGGTCCTACCCGAGGAACGCGCGTATCGCCATTGTCGACCGTTCGATGTAGCCGATCATCTGCCCGGCCGCCCATGAAGCGCCGAAATACATTGCCAGCAGCACGGCCACAAATCGCGGGACGAAGCTTAGCGTCAAATCGTTTATCCGCGTGCTCGCCTGTAAGAGGCCGGTGACGAAGCCGGACACGACCGCAGCCAACAGAAACGGGCTCACGAGCATCAGCGAGACAATCAGCATCTCGCGAACTGCCGTCACGATCGCGGTGGTGCTCATCGGATGAACCCTTCCGCAAGCGAGCCGACGACCAATGTCCAGCCGTTGACCAGAACGAACAGCGCGAGCTTCAACGGTAGTGAGATGCTGATCGGGGACAGCAACATCATCCCGAGCGACATCATCACCGCGGCGACGACGATGTCGATGACCAGAAACGGCAGGAAAATCATGAAACCGATCTGAAAGCCGCTCTTGAGCTCGGAGGTCACAAAGGCCGGCACCAGCACACGGAACGGCACATCGCGGGCGCTCGGGTAGGTTTCGCCGCCCGCCAGCTTGAGGAAAAGGCCCAGATCGTCGCGGCGCGTCTGCCTTACCATGAAGTCCCGCAGCGGCCTCTCGGCTTTCTCGACGGCATCGGCGACGGAAATGTTATTGTCCATGAGGGGCTGCAACGCCTCGCTGTTGATTTGCGAGAGTACCGGGCCCATCACGAACATGGTCAGGAACAACGCTAGACCAATCAGGATCTGATTGGGTGGAGTTTGGGTCAGTCCCAATGCCTGCCGGAGCAACGACAGCACAATAATGATCCGAGTAAATGCGGTCATGGTCAGTAGGACTGCCGGCAGAAATACCAGCCCTGCCATCAACAGCAATATCTGGATCGGCACGGTGTAGGTCTGTCCACCGTGACCGTCGGGCTGCATTTCGAGCGCGCCGATCCCGGCTGCCTGCGCGGCAGCAATCGGTACGAGGCAAGCCGCGACCGCAGCCACGGCACCCAAAGCCGTTATTCGGCGCGCCATCGTTCCATCGCTTTACGGACAGCTTGGCCGAATTTTGCATTCACCGGGGGGATTGGCGGCAAAGGCTCGTCGAGTTCACATAAGAGGGATATTGCGGCAGAGCCAACGCCAACCACCAGTTGCTTCGCGCCGACACGGACGACGAGGAGCCGCTCGCGCGGCCCCAGGGCCAGCGAGCGAACGATCCCGCAATCGCTTCCGCCCCACATTGCGCCATTCGGTCGTGCCCGGCGCAGGGCCCATACAGCTCCCCACATGAGCACAACGATTGCGCCGACCGTGAGCGCGAGCGATGGAAGACCGTCCGCTTCGTAAGGCACCGTATGCTCCGTCACTCGACAACCAGGGTGGTGAAGTAGATGTTCTGAACCACCCCGCCATTCGGCTCGCCGCCGCTCAACCGTTTAACCCTCTCGGGACCGAGCCTTTGCGAGAGGACGCGGTTAGCATTTGCAATCATCGCCTGGCGCAATTTATCGATACCGGCTGGTGTGACGATGTCGTCCACTTTGAAAGCGACGGCGGTTTGCCGCATCGAGTCCTGGACTTCCGGCAATACGGCCGTGACGGCGTTGCCGGCGTCTGTCCCATTGAGGGCTAGGTTCACGCCCAATTGGACGAAATGCGGCGTCCCTGCGCTGTCCGCGATGGTAACGACAAAAGGCTTGATATCAAGGTAAAACGGGAGCGGAAGCGCGGGCTCCGGTACTTGCTCGTTGGCCACCTTTGCGGGCTGCCGAAGAGAGAAGTACCAATACCCCGCCCCACTCGCGATTGCGGCAATCAGTAGGATCAGGATGCCAATGATCCTCCAGGACCTGGATGCAGAGCCGCCGCTGCGGACAGGAGCTGCTTCGGTCGCCGCCTGGTCTACTTTCGACATGTGCTATTTCCGTTTTTCGTCATGCTTTCGAGTATCCAAGATGCTTACGACGCCCTGGCGGCGCGCTGGAGCAATTCGTCGATTTCCGCTTGTTGGCGGCGAGATGCCGTCTCTGCATCCCGGATTGCCGCACGTTCGTTCAAGATTTCGTATATTCGCTTTTCGCGGCGGGCGTCTACTAGCTCGTGCCATTGTCGCGCGCATGCCGCTTCGAGGCTTCCCAGTTCGCTCTCTTGGCGGACGGCAACAGCCTCGATCTGTCCGATGAAACCAATGTGGGTCATCATCGAAGTGGAAGACATGCCCCGCTGCAAACCGGCACGCATCAGATCGCGGTACCCCTCACCGTGCTTTTTCAACAGAAAGAGCTTTTGCTTCGCCTCGTCGCATTGGGCTTGGAGGCGCTGCCAGCCGATGAGCGCCCCTTCGGCGCGGCGTTCCGCGAATTTTATCAGTGTCGCTAATCCTGCCATACCACCCTCATTCGCCCAGGAGTTCGTGCAGCGCCGCGACACCGTCCGCGAAGGAGATCGCGCTCGTCATGTCCTGGCACAAAAAGTTCTCGATCGCCGGCCGCAGAGTTACCGCCCGATCGAGTTCGGCGTCATGGCCGGGGCGGTAGCCACCGATCGCTATCATGTCCCGGCTCTCGTCGAGGCGGTTGTAGAGCCGCTTGAAGCGCTGAGCCCGCGCCACCTGCTCGGCAGGAACGATGGAGGGCATTACGCGACTGACCGAGGCGCCGATGTCGACAGCGGGAAAATGACCGGCATCCGCGAGCTTGCGGGACAGCACGAGATGACCGTCGAGGATCGCCCGCGTCGAATCCGCGACCGGATCATTGGGGTCGTCGCCCTCCACCAGCACAGTATAGAGAGCAGTGATGCTGCCGGATCCTTCTTCACCGTTGCCGGCCCGTTCACACAAGGCAGCGATCCGCCGGAATACCGACGGCGGATAACCCCTGCTTGCCGGGATCTCGCCGATGGCAAGCCCGATTTCGCGCTGCGCCATCGCAAAGCGCGTCAACGAATCCATCAACAGAAGCACGTGCTGTCCCTGATCGCGAAAGTATTCGGCGATCGCCACCGCCCGGTACGCCCCGTGCACGCGCCCCAGCGCCGAAGCATCCGCGGGTGCGGCGACGACGACGGCTTTGGCCAGTCCGCCGGCACCGAGTATGCGTTCGATGAATTCCTTGACCTCGCGGCCGCGCTCTCCAATTAGCCCGACCACCACGACATCGGCACTCGTGTACCGAGCCATCATGCCCAGAAGGACGCTCTTTCCGATGCCGCTTCCGGCGAAAAGTCCCAATCGTGAGCCCCGGCCGACCGAAAATAGAGTATTGATGGAGCGGACCCCGACATCGAGAGGCTCGTCGACCAGCGCTCGCTGCATCGGATTGACCGGCCGGCCAAACAGCGGCGTGCGCTCGGTGCACCGCAGTTGCCCCTTGCCGTCTATCGGCAGCCCACTGCCGTCGACCACCCGCCCGAGCAGTTGCGGACCGACCGCTACTTCGATCATGCGTCCCGCCGGCATCACGCGGGCACCGGGAGCTAGCCCATCGCCGTGGCCCTCAGCCATCAGCAAAACGCGTCCGGCATCGAATCCGACCGCCTCGGCCGAGACCAGGCGGCCCGACTCGCTCTCGACGAAACACCGTTCGCCGATAGCCACGTGGATTCCGCGCGCCTCCATCACCAGCCCGATCGTACGGACCAGGCTGCCGTGGACCGTCACAGCGCTGTCGCCTCCGCTGATGCGCACACGGTAGCGGTCGAGGCGTTCAACCAATCGTCTGCTCGCAGCCCCGTCCATCGGACGCGCTTGTGATCCCTGCAGACTCATTTGTCTTCGTCCTCGAACAACGCCAGCATGACCGCCCGCCACCGTGTCGCTAGCGACAGGTCCACTTGCGACATGCCTTCGCCGGTGCGGGGACGCCAGCGCATGTCCTTGATCGGAGCGCCCTGACCATCGGCAACGACAAGGCAGTCACCCGGCTCGATCGCATTGTCGCCGACGAGCGAGGCACTGCCATTCTCGATCTCCGGCGCCAGTGCACGGACGAGCTCCAGGTCCGCCGGGTTCAACACCACCTTCAGCGTGCCCATCTCGATCGGGACCTTTGCGACTGCCTCCCGGATGAGCCGCACGAGGTATTCGCGGGATCGGGCGGTTTCGCCGCCGATCACACAGCGCGCCACCTCGAGCGCCAAAGCGGCCACCGCCTCCTCGACCGGCCTGTCCAATGCGGGTATTGGGGCATCCAGCCGCGCCAGTATTGCCGCAAGCCGCTGAGCCTGCTCCGCAAGAGCCGTTTCCGCTGCCTTGGCTCCCGCATCGATGCCCTCCGTGTAACCTTTCTCCCTCCCCTCGGCGAGACCGCGCTGCCAACCCTCGGCATAACCTTTTTCGATCTGCTCCCGCACCATGTCAGTTATATTCGGCTCGTCAGGGCTGGCATTGTCCTGCTCGAATGTGACGCGGGCGTCACACGCGTTATCGCCCTCAGAAGGTAAGGGCGTCGAAACCGGCTTGGGCGAGGCCTCGAGCTCGGGAAATTGCCACAGGAGCAAGGGCGAAGCCATTCTGTAGGTCATCAGATTCCTGCCATCACCCAGTGCGCAGACGCGTCAGCGCCAATCGACCAAAGGCGAAGGCGAGCCGTATTATGGACACGGCGAGCCACGCGCCGACGAAATCCACGAGCAGACGGATCACGAGAACAACTGCGATACCCCAAGCCGGAACATCTCCCTCCACGCCAACGTCCTGGAATTGGACAAACCATATCAGGGCGAGCCCTCCGGACAGCAGGAATGGGCGCACCACGTTGATCCCGACCCCATCGCCTCGATGCTCAGCAAGAGGCTCCGTCGGATTGCGCGTCGCCACACCGGTCCGATCGCGATCCGAGATCCTGCGACGCCGGACCGGGCGGATCTTTGGTATCCTGCCCGGTATCTTGTGTCGTGCCGGTACGGGGCTGCGGCTCTCCAAGCAGAGGAGGCTGCAGCGCGTCCTGCCCCTCGACTGGGGAGACAACGACGATCGAAACGCGCCTGTTCATTGACATTCCCTCCGGCGTGTCGTTGGGCGCCACCGGGTGGTATTCACCGTAGCCGGCGCCGACCAGCAGCGACGGGTCGATCCCGTCCGAGACGAAACGCTTGACAACCGATATCGCGCGGGCCGCCGACAGATCCCAGTTGGAGCTGAATTGCGCGCTGTGGATCTGCGCATTATCGGTGAAGCCGTTGACCTGGATCCGATAATCTAGCTCCTTCAGAACGCCCGCGACCTGTTCGATCAGCTGCAAAGCCCCGGGGGTCAAATCAGCCTTCGCGCTCTTGAACAACACGACGGCATTGATGTCGATGACGACCCCAAGCGATTGTAGCGAGACCCGAACCTCACCCTTGCGGATCATGCCCGCAAGCAACCCGGTCAGCTTCTCGTAAGCTTCGCTGAGCTTTTCCACCTGCCGCTCGACATGCTGCCGCAGTGCAGGCGGCAAATGCTTCACCTCAGGCTCTCGCGTAATCACCGGGGTATGGACCGGCGAAGGCATGTTGTCGAACGGCGCCTTGTTGGCGGCGGCGAACCCCGATGATTGGATGCTAACCACCTTGCCCATGAACGCAGTAGAGAAGGCTTCCGCCATCTGTTGGAACTTGGAGGAGTTGACGGTGGATACCGCGTACATAACGACAAAGGTCGCGAGCAGCAGCGTCGTAAAATCAGCATAAGAGATGATCCAGCGTTCGTGGTTTTGCGGCTTTTTCTCAGGTGGACGGCGCATTCCGATCTCCGCGTTTGTCGCTCGGCACGGGCTCACTCGGCCGCATTAAGTTGATTTGCGTTCGATGACGGGCCCGTAGCCTCGTTTTCCTCCGCCCTCTCAGCTTCATTACTTGGGGCGTCAAGAAAACTGCGGAGCCGCATTTCGAACTGCATCGGCTGTTCCATAATGGCTATCCCGACCATGGCCTCGGTGATCATCTCCAGTCGTCGCATGCGACGACGCACAAGTACCTTGAGTTTGTTCCCAACCGGCAAACAAACAAGGTTGGCGGCCCCGACGCCGTAGACGGTAGCAACGAAGGCGGTGGCAATCCCGCTCCCGAGCTTGGTGGGATCCTCCAAGTGTGACATGACGGTGATGAGTCCCATAACGGCGCCGAGGATTCCGACGGTCGGTGCATACCCACCCATTGCCTCGAACATCTCGCTGGCGAGCATCTCCTCGTGCTCCTGCGTTGTAATCACCGATTCAAGCAGGATCCGGATTTGCGCTGCATCGATACCGTCGACGACCAGTCGGAGGCCTTGACGGATAAAAGGGTCGGACTGCTCCTCGGCCACCGGATCCAGGGCAAGAATGAACTGACGCCGCGCTATCCGCAGCCAATCCATGATGTTTTTGACCAGTTCTTCACGATCGTCCCTGGGCGGAAAAAACACCCAAACCAGCATTCTGCAGCCGCGGAGAAAGACCGCCAGCGGCGTCTGGAGCAGCACCGCGCCGACCGTGCCGCCGCCGACAATGATCATCGCCGAGAGCTGGATCAGAGAGCCGAGATCTCCACCATCGACCGTCATCGTCAGCACGATCGCGCCAAAGCCCATCACCAAACCGATCAGGGAGAGAATATCCACCCTAATCTCCTGCCGCGTCCCACGCTGGATCGGCCGCCAACCTCCGGTCAGCGAACGCGTTGCGTAGCATCAGCAATGCCCGACCATGGGTCCGGCATATGGTCGATTTATTGAGGCCGAGAACCTCGCCGACCTCCTCCATGTTTAGCTCGTGCTCGTAATAGAGCGAGACCACCAGCCGTTCGCGTTCCGGAAGTGATGCGATCGACTCGGCCAGCGCAGTGACCAACTGGCTTTGGTGCAGTACTTCTTCCTGGTTACCGATGATCTGCAAAGCCTGCTCGCGGCTTTCGTCGAACCCGTCAAGCTCAAGCAGGCGTATACCGGCGACTTCAACCAGCACTTGGTGATATTGGGTGAGGGGGATCCCCAGCTCCGCTGCGATCTCCTCATCGCTGCCGTCCCGCCCGGTCCGCGCTCTTATGGCGCGCATCGCCGTCGCGGCCGCTTTGGCGAGCCTCACGGTTCGGGTCGGAGCCCATGCGTCGCGCCGCGCCTCGTCGATCATCGCATTGATGATCGATCGACGCAGCATGGCGTCCTCCCTGTGCACACCCTCGGCATGCCGCGCGATTCGCAAGACGGCAATGAGACCTGCCTGGATCAGATCGTCGAGCTGCACGGGCTCCGGCAGGCGACCCTTAAGATGGCCCGCGATCCGCTTCACCGTGGGCACATACTGCTTGATCAACTCGGTTTCATCGAGCTGCGAGCGATACGCCACACCATATCCTGCGCCGGGTGCGCCGGGCATCGCGCTTATGCCCGATATCGGGGGAGACTGCGTCTCGGCCGGTCTATCGTCAGGCATGCGTCTGCGCCGCCCGCCCGAGCAATTCAACGACCTTGATCTGCTTGTCCGAAGGGATCTCCTGGAATGAGAAGACCCAAATTCTCGGGCGGACGGTGCGCAGCAACTGGGCAACGGATTCCCGCAGATCCGCGCGTGTCACCAATCCTGCAACCGGAGCAGCAGCCCCGAGCCGAGCGGCCATCAGCGAGGCAGCGGCGCGAAGCTCGCCCGCGAGGGCCGGCTCGATGGCGAGGACGCCGCTGCCCGTTGACAAGCGCAATATCTCTTGAAGAAGTTTCTCGAGATCGGGCTCCAACGCCGCCACCTTCAATTCGGCCACCGCGCCGAACACATTTTGGAAGATGAACCCACCCAGCTTCACCCGGATCGTCGGCAATCCTTGACCGTCGTCGCCCTCGGCGTCGGGGCGGCGGCCGAAGTGCAGTTTGCGGACGTTGAAGCTCCCCATCGGTTACTTCTTGCCCCCGGTGTAGGCCGTCCAGGCGCCCGACCGGCCCTTGCCCTTTTTGCCGCCAGCGGCCGCCACTTGCGTGATCTTCGTCACGAAGTAGCCCATCTGGCGGATCTTTTGCTG
>Ga0209040_10003237_pt1 | contig 12535 bp, 10 predicted proteins | sample BogFormECP12_OM3_FD_188240 | JGI IMG/M metagenome (GOLD analysis project Ga0209040, IMG submission 188240) | Bog forest soil microbial communities from Calvert Island, British Columbia, Canada - ECP12_OM3 (SPAdes) (version 2) | ecosystem: Environmental > Aquatic > Freshwater > Wetlands > Bog ... | reverse complement strand
AGCGGTAGCGTTCGGGAAGTCCACCAAAATCGGCTGGGCGAGAAAGGTCAATAGTGTGCGGGTAATCTCGACGTTGCCCATCCGCAAGGGCAAACCTTGCCTGACCCGAGCACGGCGTCGGTCTCGCCCCGAATACCCGGGGTACATGGGATGAAGCGCCAACCACGGCCGGCACAAACGGCAGCAAGGCCTGGGAGCCGTCCCGCGGCATTCAACCGGGGCCTTGACGAGCGGCGACGCGAGGGGTGGTGCCGGTGCGTTCAATTTCATCGAAAATACTCGGCACACCCAAGCTGCGGAATGCGCGCGGCCACCAGCTTTTGCACGTAGGCGGCACGGGATAGCATCGTGTCGTTGGGTGTCAGAGGCGAACGTTGCAACGGGGCAGGCAGCACGGTCATCAGAAGCGCGGCTTGCTCCAAAGTCAGCGCGTTCGCGCCAACGCCGAACCAATGCCGTGCCGCAGCCTCGATGCCAAACGTGCCCGGGCCGAACTCTACAATATTGAGATAAATCTCGAGTTGGCGGCGCGGAGGCAATAATAATGCGATACTTGGTGTAATCCATGCTTCGAGTGCCTTGCGGAGAAGGCTGTATTCCGGCCAAAGAAAGAGGTTACGGGATAGCTGCATGTCAATGGTGCTGGCGCCGGACGGACTCCCCCCTGCGCGCCATACACCGATCTCGTATTCTATCGCGGGAAAGTCGAAGCCAAGCCGCTCACCGCAAAAATTCGGGTCTTCGGCGGCGACCACGGCGACCGGGAGGACCGGCGCGAACGCCTCCAGCGGTCGCCAGCGCATATCGATCTGGAATCCCTGAGCGCGCCGAATCAGTATGAACGCGCTTGTGGTCGGATCGACAAAACGCAGGAGCAGAACCGGCAGCGCAGGCGCCGCGACCAGAACGCCCAGGGCGAAAGCGGAGCGGCGCCATACCCTACCAGGCTCTCGAAAAAGGGTCGAAATGCCATGGAACGGCCCCGCAACCAGATGAGTCGTCATTGCCGCGAAAATGGGAAGCCACGAATTCCAACGGCTTCTGGGTTCTGGTTTTCGTCTTCGTTCCGGCCGGAACGGCGGTTTTCGGGGTCGGGAAGACTTTTTCATCGACCTGCTACTCTTCATACGGCGGCACAACGATGACAAACCAAGAGTAGCGATCGTCTAAAACCTGCCCATTGGTGTTTGCCAGACGACCTTCCGGTGTGGTCGGCACATGCGTGAGGGCTACCGCATCCTCCACATTGCCACCTACGATAGAGAGCAATCCGGGCGCTTTGTCGACAACGATGGCGCAATGGCTCGCAAAGTGCGGCGCTGGCAGGTCATCATAGCGCATGCGAGCGGCATCATGCCGCCCAGAGCAGATCAGATCACCGGGTCGTGGAGCATAAACCTCGGGCCTCTCGGCGCGTACGCTAGGCTTTGAGGTCCCGTCTCGAGTGGCGAGCGCGGCCGCATTGATATAATCAGCATGAGCAACCGCATAAGGGAAAAGATCTCGGGCGCCGGCCACGCGCATCACGTAGTCGACAAATGCCGCCGACCACGCGTAGACGCCGTCCTGGTCGGCTGGGAAGACCGTACCCGTGTCGTCATGCATGCCGGTCCAGGCGGTATCATGATCGGTCGGGCTAACGCCTTCCCACCAGTAATCGCCGACACGCTGCCACAGCCCTTCCTGGCGTTCGAGCTTTACTCCATTGGTTGGGCTCGGCCCGTCGACGACAACCTCTCCCCAGGCGCGCCACTCCCGGCGCGCAATGGCAATTGCTGCTTGGCGCGTGAATGGGGAGTAGTGCCGACTCGCGTAAGCCGGCGCGTGGGCGTCATACGGGACGCGGGACAACCAGATGGTCAAGCCTACCAACGAGCCGGCCCAGATCACCGCTAGACCGGCGCCTCCCAACAGCCACCGCAGCCGAGGCCGTCTCACAGATCGATCACCTCTCGCCGGCGCAACATCTCTTCCGGCCCACCGTGCGACAGCCGAGGCGATCGATCGGCCGCGCCGTGGCGCTTTAACTCGTTGCTTTGCCTTCATCGAGGCGCACCTCTGCTATTCGTTGTCTGTCACATCTGACCCAGGGCCCCTCAGCTGGTGCGGGCGATTTGGTGCGCTGCTATCTGCTTCACAGCAATCAATTCGACTACCGGTAGCCGGTCTATTGAACACCCACGTCATGGGTGAAGCGGGCGGGGTTCTCAACGATGATCGATGAACCCGGCTTTTTCGACGCCCGCCCGGGCAGGCTCCTGAAGCCCTCTCGTTGGTCGACCGGATCGGCGCTGCTGGCTGCCGCTTTCGGCCGAGGCCTCCAAGAGGGAGCGCTTCAGCAGATTGCGTCAGATCCTACCCATACCGTTGCGTGTCAAGGTGTCGACGAAATGCACGTGGGCGATCGGCGCACCGTCGAGCACGGCCGCGAGCCAACTCCGACCTATCGGTCGGGCCCGACTCGATCGCCACGCGGAATTCCTTCGCCGCGGCCGCGTTCTGAAGCGAGACCACGCCCTCCAGAAGGCGAATCCGCACTTGGCCGACCCGACCCGCGGGAAGAGGCCGGCCCGCCGCATCGACCACCTGGACCTCGCGCGACGGGGCTATGCGATGCCAGCCCAGATCCTCGGGCGGCGCGATCGGCGTGAGGGTGTACGGTCGGGCCTCTGTGCAACTTGCCATGGGCCGGACCATCGGCGGGAATGATCCTCCCGGCAAGTCCGGAGAGGCGCTCGTCGCGGGCACACCGCCAGCTGCCGGGCGGAACGGGTCACCTCGGGTGTCCAGGTTCCGGGCGGACACCGGGATGCCAAGGAAATTGTTGGGGAGAGCCCGATTCCGTCCGACCTCGCGGGGTTGCCGCGCCCGCGGCCTTAGATAGCTCACACCATCGGCGCCATGCGTGGCGACACGCCGTCTCGACGGCGCGCGTCATGGCCTCGACGTCGCAAAGCGGCGAGGTCTGCAACCGCTCCCGCATGCCGGCGCGCAGCGCCGCGAGCCGATCGAGGTCTTGGGCCAACGACACCGCGATTTCGACATAGTCATCGGCAGTTGCGGCGATGAGTTCCGGCAGGCCGATGACTGTGAGCATGCTCGCCCCCGTTCGCGAGGGGCGCCGGTCACCGCATAAGGTGACGACGGGGACACCCATCCACATCGCCTCGCAGCTCGTGGTGTGCCCGTTGAACGGGAACGGGTCGAGGGCGATGTCGATCTGGTTGTATAGCGCCAGGTGATCGGGCCCCGGGACGGTCGGCGCCAGTACGAGACGATCGCGGCCGATCCCCGCGTCGGCGAAGCAGGCGGCGACGCGCTCCCCGACCGAAGGGTTGGCGAGAGCCGAGGCCACGAGGAAGAGATGCGATCGCGGTTCGGTGCGCAGTACGCGCGCCCACACTTCGATGACCTGCGGTGTCATCTTGTGCAGCTGATTTAACGAGCCGAAGGTGATGTAGCCGGTCCGCGTGACCGGCGGCGCCTGCACCGGACCGGCTTCGAACCGGCTGCGCCAGCAAAAACTCTGCGGCAAGCGGATCAGTTTCTCGGTGGAGAAGCGTTCGGAGCCTTCCGGATCGAGAACGGCGTCGGAAATGCGGTAGTCGATCGCTGCCAGCCCTCGTGTTTCGGGGTATCCCACCCAAGCGACCTGAACCGGGGCCGGTTTGGCGGCGAAGACCTTGAGCCGGTTGTTGCCGGTATGGCCCGCAAGGTCGACCAGAATGTCGATGCCGTCGCTGCGGACGCGTTCGGCCACATCAGCGTCATCCATGCCGTGGATGGTGACCCACCGCTCGACCTTGGCCACCAGATGTTTGGTGAAGCGGTCCGGTCGCGCGACATCCGAATAGCACACGACTTCGACCTGACGTCGATCATGGGCTTCGAGCACCGGCGCGACAAAGTCGTACTCCGCGTGGTTCCAAAAATCCGGCGACACGTAGCCCACCCGCAATCGCCGGTCGGGGTCGGCGGCGCAGGCGAACCGCAGATCGAGGGTCGCGATCGCGGGGGCATGGAATTTGTCCCACTCCCGATGCAGCGCGAACAGAGTTTCCGGCGTCTCCTGCGGGCGGAAGAGCGACAAGTACACCAAGGCGCTCCGCGCCACCGGGAGGTCGGGCCGAATGGCCAGCGCCTTCCGGAGCTGTGCGATCGCGTCGTCGAGGCGCCACAGAGATAGCAGAGCGACGATGAGCCCGACTGATGCCTGGTCGAGGTCGGGTTTGAGCGCGAGCGCCGTCTCGTAGGCCGCGACGGCGTCCTCGGGGCGCTCGAGCTGCCTGAGCAAATTCCCCAGATTGTAGTGCGCATTGGCATAGCGAGGCTCGATGACGAGCGCCTTCTCGTACCAGGTCATCGCCTCGGTGCGTTGGCCAAGCGCCATCAGGGCGAGACCGAGGCTGTTGCAGGCCATGGCCGAATTCGGCCGCCGGCGCAGCGCACGGCGGAACAGGGCAGCCGCATCTTTGGACTTGTTCAGTTTAAGCTCGATCAGCCCCAAATTGTGCAGGACATCGAAATTATCCGGGCTCTTCTGCAAAATACTTCGATAGAGCCGTCTCGCGTCATCCAATCGACCTTGCTGGAACAGCAGGGTCGCTTTCTGGAGCGTCTGTTCCACCCTAGGCAAGGGAACGCGTTGGTCCATCGGCTGTGATCTTCAGTTGCTATCGACGAGGCGGAGCCGAGAGCCACACCGCCCACTATTATGGCCCAATCAAGGCGCGCGCGGCCACTCGTTATCGCCCGGGGTGGGACGCAAAATATCGTCGAGGGCTCCGAGCTTACGTTCGTCGTCTGAGCCGCTCGGAATTCCCATTTCTTGCATCGCTTGCTGTCGAGGGCTTTTTGGGGCCGCGGATCGGGCCCCCGGGGCGAGCCCACCTGGTTGAGCCGAGGCCATGATGAAGCCACTCTCCAAACGCCGAGCGAGCCGGTCCCTCGTCGTCGCGGCAGGGTTGAGATTTCCGGACTTGCCGGTCTGTCCTGGGGGAATAAACCCCCATCAAAGTTGCTCGGGGCGTCCGCCCCCGGGAAATGCACGATCGAGCGGACGCCGCCGCCAACGAGCGATAGCCTCAAGCGCCATGGCAGGCGGTACCATTGCCATCATGAATAGGGCCGGGAAGACCGGAACGGCATAACGCGTGCACGTGATCAAGGGGATCAGCATCACCGTGGTGTAGGCCAGCAGCAGACTCGCCGCTCGCAATACCGGACGTCCGCGCCGCGGCAGGAGATCACGGGCCGCCGGAACCCATACGGCGATACTGGCGGCCAGGGCCAAGGCGATCAGCCACCAATGGCACGCCTTCACGGCATCGTGTACGAAGCCGAAGACCGTCCTGCCGGTGAACGGCGTCTTAGCCACCGGATAAATGAAGACGTCACCCACCCCGTCCGTGTTATCCCACTGCCAGAGGTATCGCATCTTGCCAAAGCCGTACCAGGCGGTCATGCCGCGCGGATCGGCCGCGAAGCGACGCGCGATCTCACCGACCGCCGATAGTAAATTTGCATGTGACTTGCTGGACGCGGGGCCCGCTAGTCCTGAATTGGGAGAAGTATGAGGGTCGCCATTCAACATGTGGTCCGGATCGGTGCCTTGCATCATTGCCGCCGCCAGGGCGCCGAAATCTGCACGGCCGGTCACCGAGACGGCGTTGCGGACGAACCATGGCGACACCGTAAGGACGGTTCCGATCAAGACGCCGACGAGCGCCTTGCGCCAGGGACACCGCCCCGAAAAGGCAAGGACGATGGCCGGGGCAAAGAGGAGGTATATCGGCCGGAACATCGCCAACACCCCGACGATGATCCCAATGCCGACAAACGGACCCCAGCCGCGGGCAGTTTCGCGCTTTAGAGCGACAGCTCCCGCGGCAGCCAACAGCAGACACGTCAGCATCGCCGCTATCGGTTCGGTCAGCAGATATACGGTGAACGAAACGAGGTGGGGCGAAATCGCCGTCAGCAGCGCGGCGCCGAGCGCGGCCCAGGACGGCAGGGCGACGCTTGCGGCGAAAAATACCAAGGCGACGGCTGCCACGCCGGCGGCAACGTTCACGATCTGCACGTCGCGAAGCACGGCGTCGACGTCCACCGTCGGCCTGGTGAGAAGGATTGTCCTGTAGTTGGACCAGATGAAGGGGGCAATAACCAGCGGCAAACCAGGATAACGACGGGCATCGGCGAGCAGCGGCGCCGAGGGACTGGTGAGGCGAGCGGCCGATCGGCTGTACGTGCCCTCAAACACCAAGTTGTAGGCGGAAAGGTAGTATTCCTTCGCGTCAGCACGAATCGGATGGTAGACAGCGGTTTCTTCCACGGCGACGATCCGGAGCCAAGCCGCGAGAGCCAGGATGCCCCCCAGCGCGGCGCTCACCAACCAGCGGCGCGCACCGAAAGTACTCGTCCGCCTCACCGACGGGCTCCTCTCGGAAATTTCCAAACTGCTCCTCCGCTGATCACTACCCAGGAGGCGAGCCAGTGGCAACGCTCTTGTATGGGACTGCCGGGTGCAGAAGGGCAGGAGCGGTGTCAGCCCGTCGACGTCATCCCTTGGTTCGCCTCCGCCGACGCTTGCGTGGCCGCGCTCAGATACGCGATCGCACGTGGAGCGGGGCACTGATGCTTCGCGCGGTCCTCGTCGGGACCGGATATTGGGGCCTCAATCTGGCCAACTCCATCGAGCGAACCGGCGAGGGGTTCTGCATTGGTTGTGCGACGCCGACTCAAACAATCTGTCTTCGCTCGCTCGTCGCTACCCTTCCGCCCGAACGACGACCGATATCGGCGAGGTCCTAGACGACGCGCGGGTTGACGGAACGCCGGCTCGTTCTGCTTAAGTCCGAGCTTGCGTAGCCACTCCGCGACATCCATCGCCGACACCCGCCAATGATGCGGACGGCCTTAAATGTTCCATGCGTTCGCCGGGATAGCTAAACCCGATAGGCGTCGGCGAGAAGCGCGCCCCACCCTCGCTGGTCGATCATCAGGAGCTTGTGCTGAACCGACGGATCGGCTTTGGGCAGGAGCCGGAATAGGCGATCGCCGGCATCCAGAAGTCCTCGCGCAACTCGTTGTTATCCGGTTGTTACGGCGATGCCAATTAGTTGATCCCGTGCAAGATTTCGTTGATTCCGGGGATCGTGAATTTCCAACCTAACCTGCTGGAATATCGTTCTATTATGCCACACCATCGGGGCGGATTCTTGGCAAAAACGGAAAATTCGTTGTATTTTCGGCAATCTGACTAGCCGTGCGGCTCGAGGCCGGAACGCCTCGGCAGGCCACCCGATAGCTGTCGTCGAGAAGCCCCCTTGCTGGCCGATTTGCCCGGATGCCAAATCGACAAGGTACTGAGGCGGCGCTATTATTCCGCCGGCACAAATCAGGGAGCTGCAGCAATGAGAAACTTTGCGCCCGCGCTGCTGGCGGCAGCGCTGACCGTGTGGGGGGCTGTGGGCGAAGCGCGAGCCGCGGAACCGATCAAGATCGGCTTCAGCATCGAATTGACCGGCCCCTTTGCCGTCGTCGGCAAGACCGGGCTGCTCGCTTTCAAGATCTGGGAAGACGAGGTCAATGCCGAGGGCGGCCTGCTCGGCCGTCCGGTCAAGCTGGTCTATTACGACGACCAGAGCAACCCGTCGCTGGTGCCGGCCATCTACACGAAGCTGATCGACATCGACAAGGTCGACCTGTTAATTTCGAGCTACGGCACCAACCTGGTGGTGCCGGCAATGCCGGTCGCAATCTCGCACAACCGGCTGTTCTTCGGCCTGTTCGCGCTGGCCGCCAACGACAAGTTCCATTATCCGAAATATTTCTCGATGCTGCCCTTCGGCCCCGAGCCGGTGAAGACCTTCGCCGAGGGCTGGTTCGACTTGGCGGCGGCGCAGAACCCGAAGCCGAAGACGGTGGCGATCGTCGCCACCGACGCCGAATTCCAGCACAAGGCGGCAGAAAGCGCGCGCGAGCATGCCAAGGCCAAAGGGATCGACATCGTGTACGACCGGGCCTATCCGCCGACCACGGTCGACTTCACGCCGATCGTTCGCGCCGTACAGGCGGCGCAACCGGATCTCGTCTATATCTCCTCGTATCCGTCGGACACGGTCGGCATCCTTCGTTCGGTCGGTGAACTCGGCCTCGACACCAAGATGCTCGGCGGCGGCCTTGCCGGATTGCAGGCGGCGGCGATCAAGATGCAGCTCGGCGAGGCGGCCAACGGCGTCGTCAATGTCGACCTGTGGGAGCCGGTCCCGACAATGCAATTCTCCGGCGTCATGGATTTCATCAAGAAATATCAGGCGAAGGCACCGGCCGAAGGGGTCGACCTGCTCGGCTATTTCCTGCCGCCCTTCGCCTACAGCGAATTGCAGATCCTCGGCGACGCGATCGCCGCGACGAAGACTATCGACGACGAGACGCTTGCCGAATACATGCACTCGCACCCGTTCCACACAATCGAGGGTGACATCGCCTTCGGGCCCGACGGCGAATGGACCGAGGCGCGGCCGATCTGGGCGCAGTATCACGGTATCAAGGGGCACGAGGTCGAGCAGTTCCGCGCGGCGACCACCGTCACCATCCTCGCGCCGGCGCAGTACAAGACCGGCGATATGGTCTATCCGTATACAGAGGCGAGGAAATAAACCTGGGTTGCCGCAGGGGAGCCCCTGCCGCATGATGCCGGTGGGACAATAGACAAGACGTCAGGCCGGGGAATGAGCGTCAAGAGCAAGATCTACGCGAGCTTCGCGGATGCGGTTCGCGACATCCCGGACGGAGCCACGATCGGCTTCGGCGGGTTCGCGGTGGTCGGAATGCCGATCAACCTCTACGAGGCCGTCGCCAAGCAGGGGGCGAGGAATTTGACCTGCGTGTCGAATTCGACGCGCGGCGGTGCCACCTTGCCGGTCAACGGGCCCGACATGGGCCAGATGATCGTCAACGGGCAGGTCAAGAAGGTGATCTGCGCCTTTACCGCACCGACGCGCGCCTCGCAGCGCCTGGTCTTTGCCGAATATCACGAGAAGGGGCTGATCGAGGCTGAGCTCGTGCCGCAGGGTACGCTTGCCGAACGGATGCGCGCGGCCGGCGCCGGCATCCCGGCGTTTTATACCCCAGCCGCCATCGGCACCGAACTCGCCGAAGGGCGCGAAACCCGGTTTTTCAACGGCCGGGAATACCTGTTGGAGCTGGCACTACCGCTCGACTACGCTTGCATCCGGGCCTATCAGGCGGACGCCTTCGGAAATCTCCGTTTCCGCCGGTCGCAGCGCAACTTCAACCCGATCATGGCGATGGCGGCGCGGGTCACGATCGTCGAGGTCGAGCAGGACATCCTGCCGATCGGAGCCATCGATCCCGACGACGTGCATACGCCGGGGATCTTCGTGCACCGGCTCGTGAAGATCCCGCCGGCGCCCGAAGGGTGGTGGCCGCAGCGTCCAGGGAGTGTCGGGTAATGAGCGAACGGGCAAAAGGCTTGAGCCGCCAGCAAATGTGCAACCGGCTGGCGATGGAATTCGGCGACGGGTGGATCGTCAATCTCGGCATCGGCATCCCGACCCTGTGCTCGAATTTCGATTTCGGCGACAAGGAGATCATCTTCCATTCCGAGAACGGGGTGATCGGCTACGGCCCGCTCGCGGCACCGGGCAAGGAAGATCTTCACCTCGTCAACGCCGGCGGCCAGCACGTCACGTTGCGGCCCGGTGCCGCGATCGTCCACCACGCCGACTCGTTCGCGCTGATCCGCAGCGGGAAGATCGACGTGACCGTGCTCGGCGCCTACGAGGTCGCCGAGAACGGCGATTTCGCGAACTGGAAAATGGCCGCCGGGCAGAAGGGCGGCGGCATCGGCGGAGCGATGGATCTGGCGGCCTGCGCCCAGCACGTCTTTGTCGCGATGGAGCATCAGACGCGCGACGGTCGGCCGCGCCTTGTCGAGCGTTGCGCGATCCCGGCGACCGCGCGCGGCGTGGTCGATCTCGTCGCCACCAATTTCGGGCTCTTCGAGGTGACGAAAGAAGGTCTGGCATTGCGCGAGATCGCTCCCGGCGTCTCGGTCGAGGAGGTCAAAGCCGCGACCGGCTGCAACCTGATCATCCCGCGCGAGGTGCGACCCGTCCGTACGGCGGTTTAGCGCGCGCTCTCAGCGGGACCTCACCGGCCTTGCCGCCTCTCGGCGCGGCGGCGCCCTCCCGGCTGACCCACGATTTCTCTGCTCGACGGGAAAATAGTGTGAAAACATCGTTTTCGGCCACCCGAAGGGTGAATCCGCGCCGGCAAGTAATTGCAATGTCTAAAACTACATGGCGAATTCCCTATGTGACCGAGCAGGGACTTAAATCGGCCGAGCAGGGAGGCGAAGCAGCCTAACAGCGAAGCACCAGGGTAGCCGGCGGAAAGGTAGTTATACGTAGGCCCCGCGCCAGCGCAGATGCCGCGGGACGGAGGCTGACCACAAAGGCCGGGTGGGCCGGTCAGCCGGAGCGAATTCCCCAGCGGAGGCGGACGCGGCCGATCGCCATCGCGACGGCGGCCTGGGTCGGCTCGACGACCGGGACCTGTACCGCCTCCTCGAGATCGGCGCGATAACGGGCCATGCCGGCGCATCCCATAACGAGCACCTCGGCCCCGTGGCCGTCGCGCAGCCTGCGGCCGACATCGATCATGCGCGTCAGGGCCGTGTGGGCATCGGCGAGCTCGGCGACGCCCAGACCGATCGGCAGATCGCCGGCGAGACGCTGGCCGACGCCCATCGCGGCGATGTAGCGCAGGTGCCGCGGGACCGAGCGCGCGAGGATCGAGACCACGCCGAAGCGGTGGCGTAGGGTCAGCGCGGTCAGGATCCCGCATTCGGCGATGCCGAGCACCGGCTTGGCAGTCGCCTCCCGCGCCGAGAACAGCCCCGGATCGCTGAAGCAGGCGATGACGAAGGCGGCGGCGTCCGCGTCATGCTCCCGGATCACGCGGCAGAGCGGCAGGATCACCTCGTCCGCATCGGTCTGACTCTCAATGCCGGGTGGCCCCTCTTCAAGCGTCAGGCAATCGATCTCTGGCCCGCCGGGAATGCGCAACGGCGCCATTGCCTCGTCGATGGCCCGGGTGACGGAGGCAGTCGAATTCGGGTTGATGACGAGAATGCGGTCCGGCATCGGCCTCTCCCTTCTACGCGGCCCGGTCGGGAAAAATAGCGCCAACGGGAGGCGGCCGATAGCGACGGCGCTTGGCCGCTAGTGTATCACCTCTCTCCGGCATTGTGGAGAGCTCGCCCTTCGGTCGACGGCTAGCGCGGCGGAGATCGCGGACCGGCCGCCGCGGACCCCTGGCGCTCGGAGAAGCCACTTCGCGGGGTCGGCCATCCTCGTGGACGGCGACAAAGGTAAATTCGGCCTCGGTGACTTTGACCCGCTCGCCCTGACCCTGGCGCAACACCCAAACCTCGACATCGAGCGTGATCGAGGTGCGTCCGATGCGCTTGACGTCCGTGTAGCAGCAAACGGTGTCGCCGACATGCACCGGCTGCAGAAAGGTGATGTTGGAGACCGCGGCGGTCACCACCCGACCGCCGGCATGCGGGGTCGCCGACATCTTTCCGGCCGAATCCATCAGCGACATGATCCAACCGCCGAAAATATCCCCCTTGGGATTGCTGTCCGCCGGCATCGCCAAGGTGCGCGAGGCGAGCTCGCCCTTCGGTTCGGTCGAGTTCCGTTGCCTTTCCCTGTGACGCATCGCTCCATCTCCAGAGGCTGGGGGTACGAACCGCAGCCATTTATGTTGCATCGCAGCATAAATTGTCAATGATCTTGAAATAGGGCGATATTTCGATGCTGCACTGCATAACAAATAATCACAGTGCTGAACCGAGCCGATGGCAGTTCCGCCGCTGGTTGAAAGGGCCTGGACAGAACCTCTTCGTCGAGTTTCCATCGGCCGCCGCCGGGTGAACATTTGAACGGGGTGGGCTAATGCATCGAATTCTGCGGAAAATCGTCGCGGCCGTCATACTGATGACCGGTTTGCTCGTCGTCGAACCGGCCTTGGCGCAAAAATCGGGCGGGGTGCTCAAGATCTATCATCGCGACAGCCCGGCGAGCATGTCGATCCTCGAGGAAGGGACCAATTCGACCGAGATCCCGATGATGGGGGTATTCAACAACCTTGTCATGTACGACCAGCACGTGGCGCAGAACAGCCTCGCCTCGATCGTGCCCGACCTCGCCACCAGCTGGTCCGCGAGCGAAGACGGGACTCAACTCACATTCCGCTTGCGCGAGGACGTCAAATGGCATGACGGCAAGCCGTTCACCGCTAAGGACGTCAAATGCACCTGGGATTTGCTGACCGGCAAGTCGAGCGAGAAGCTTCGCCTCAATCCGCGCAAGTCCTGGTACGGCAACATCGCAGACATCACCACTAAGGACCCGTCAGGAAATAAGCGCGCAATTTGGCGGATCGGCATTCGGTGAGATGGTGTAGTTCCACTCCCCGTGGAACTCGGCAGGTTTTATGT
>Ga0209040_10003236_pt1 | contig 12539 bp, 8 predicted proteins | sample BogFormECP12_OM3_FD_188240 | JGI IMG/M metagenome (GOLD analysis project Ga0209040, IMG submission 188240) | Bog forest soil microbial communities from Calvert Island, British Columbia, Canada - ECP12_OM3 (SPAdes) (version 2) | ecosystem: Environmental > Aquatic > Freshwater > Wetlands > Bog ... | reverse complement strand
TGCGGTAATCACTCCGGTAGGATCGATTTGGCGCACGACAAAGTTATTGGAGTCGGCGAAATAGATGCTTCCGTCCGGACCGATGGCGATGCCCGAGACCAGATTGATCTGCGCCATGGTTGCGAGACCGCTGTCACCGGAGAAACCGATCCGTCCAGTGCCCGCAATCGTAGTAATGATCCCGGACACGGCGTCCACTTTACGAATGCGATAAGTCGCGTCTCCGATATACAGATTCCCAGCCGTATCCACGGCGACCGCGGTAGGCTCCACTTTCGCTCTGGTCGCGAGCCCGCCGTCGCCGCCGAATCCCGTGGCGCCCGTGCCCGCCACGGTATTAATCATTCCGTCAGTGGTCACTTTTCGAACGGCATCGTTCGAGCTATCGGCGATATAAACATTGCCCGCGCTGTCGACGGCGACCGATGAAGGAAAAAACAGCGTGGCCTTCGCCGCCGGTCCGCGATCGCCGGTGTAGCCTGGCTGTCCCGTCCCGGCAAACGTGCTGATTAGTCCGCTGGGGTTTATCTTGCGCACCCGGTTGTCCAGGGCATCGGCAATATACAGATTACCGGCGCTATCGATGGCAATTCCCGAAGGGGTGCGCAAAGGCGCGCCGGAGGCGGGAACGTTCTCCGTCACCCGGTTCGTTCCGGCCACGGTACTAATGGTGTAATTCTGTGAATATACGATGAATTGCGTTGCAACGCACGCTGCAAGAAACCAGAATCGAGTCGTCACCGGGAAAGTGTAACATATGACCCGGACAATTACTAGCTAAAATGTTTGAACGCTGCGCCCAGGGTTGCCGCGAGCGTTGAGCAGCCTGCCCAGGCTACCTGAGCCTGTGCCACCTTTAGCCGTAGCGCTCTGGAATTAAGGTGGCACAAGCTTTAGCCTGTGCCTGGAGTTTGTACATTTCCGAACCATGTTGACCCATGTCTGTCCCCTCGCTGACGTTCTGGGTTAGACGGAGGCGCTACTTGATTCAAGCAGTCAACAGCATCTCGTGGCAGAGGCTTTAGCCTGTGCTTATTCACAACCTGCCTGCGCCGGATGAAGCAGCGCATCTCTTAAGCCATCAGAAATTGAACCGCACTCCTAGCTGGATCTGCCGCTTGGGAAGAGCGGACGTAAAGCCCAGCGGTTGGCTCGGCGAAAGCGCCGAGCTTCCGTGCACGTGGAACGTAGTGTAGCCCTCCCCACCCGCCGCAATCGGAAGGGCAAAGAAGGGGCTCACTTCATTGTTCACGCTCGCATAGTTGGTCCGGTTGAAGAGATTGAATCCTTCCGCGAGAAACTGCAACTTATATTTTTCCCGGAAAGTAAACGTACGGCTCAAGCGCATATCGAAACTGACGTAATCGGGACCCAGCCCCGTGTTCCGGTTCGCGCCGATCGGACGGCCGTTAGTGGGATGATTGTCGCCGTTGACTGCTTCACCGGCAAGCAAGTTGAAAGGATGGCCGCTGTGGTACTGCGCTATTGGAGAGACCTCGAATCCCGAGAGGATCTTGTTTTTCCATGGGCTGCTGACCACAGCCGCGACCACCACCTTATGCCGTTCATCGAAGCTGGAAAGCGCCCGGTCCGCCGCCAGATTGGTAGGATCCAGCGGTCCGTAGTCGGTATTGAAATCCGTGGAGGTATCGTACGCCTTGCTGTAGGTGTAATTCCCCAGCAGCGTGTAGTGAGAGCCAAAACGTTTCTTGATTTCGAAAATACCGCCTTGATAGAGAGCTGAAGAGCGCGAGCTGTACTGATTGTTCTGCACGATCAGCGGATTGACGAAACAGCCCGCGGCGGCGCCGAACAAATTACCGGCGCAGTTAGGAGATCCGACGCTAGGCGTGGGTCCGAGAGCGGGATTCGTGTTCCAGTTGCGGTAGGACGTGTACGTTCCATTCGCCAGTTGCACCGTCGTATAAGGAGCTGGCAACAGATTCGTGTCAATCGCCACGGGAAGTCTTAACGTATGGACATAAACGTAGCTCGCCGAGATGACTAAACCGGAAGCGAGTTCGTGCTCGATCCCGAAACTCGCCTGCTGCGAATAGGGTGTCCCGTAATTGGGCTGGCTGGTGAAAAGCACCTGCAGGGGCGAAAGCGGACCGGAGTTCGTGACATGGAGACCAAATTGGGCCAAGTCGGCGGGCGTGATACATGCGGTGTTCCCGGGCGCTGGCGTCGTACATTGAATTTTTCCTTGGCCGAATAAAGTCTGGAAAACCACGTTGGCCGGTTGCTGGAAACCGGTCGGGGTGATCGGATCGATGTAAATCGAAATCGGCCGGTTGCATGGGCTATTTCCAGCGCCAGGAATTATGCCGGCAACACCGCAGGTAGAGGTCACGTTGGTGACTTGGTTGCCGGGACCCTTGTTATCCACTGAGCTGTTGTTGCTATTCAACACGCCCAAGCTGTAATCCACGCTGGGGATCTGCGCGTCGATTGGTCCATAGAAAATTCCGTATCCGCCACGGATAACCGTCTTATGATCTTTCGTCGGATCCCAGGCGAAGGAAATGCGCGGGGCAAAGTCCTTCTTGCTGGTGTTGAGGGGAGCGTACTGTGAATCCACTGAATAGCGGAGTCCGTAGTTCAACGTGAAACCGTGGAAAAGCGTCCAGGCATCCTGCCAGAATGCTTCCGTTAGAGGACGCGTGAACTTGCCATAATCCGCATTTCCGAAGCCCTGCTGGTACACTTGCGGCAGCCCGAAAGAGACTGTTTGCAGCGCATCCAGGCTAACCGAGTTCAGCGACGCGGGAAGCCCGCAACCGGGATTTGCCGTAGAGCCCGGAGAACCGCCCGGGTTTCCCAGGCAAGGACTCACCAGGCCGCCCGGCAGCGAGCCAAAAATAAACCGGCCCGGAAAATACGTGTGCGACTCCGAGTGATTCCCGCGAACTAGTTCATGAAAGCCGAATTTCATGTTGTGATGGCCGCGGATGAGCGTGATGTTATCGGCGACCTCGTAGCGGCGCAGGATCGTGTAGTCGGGCAGAAAGATATTCGACCCCAGGGAGTTCGCATATCCGGCGATGCTCAATCCAGGTTGCGCCGGTTCGTTGGGGAGCACATTGAAGGAGGTGTACCCCCACTGTCCCCTAAGCTCATTCTGGAAGGCCGGGTTGAAGGTGTGGTACCAAGCGCCCGCCATGGTGCTTTCATAGGTGTGGAGCGAACTGCCCGCCGAGTAGCCTGTCAAGGATTGAACGTCCGGGGACTGCTCCAAGTCATGACCGTACCGGTAAGTTACATTGATCTGGTTAGTGGCGTTAATGGTGTGATCCAGACGGCCGGACGCAAGATATTGGCGCGTATTGTAATTGAAGACGCCGCCATTGCTTTCAAATGCGTTGACAATATAGCTGTTGAGGGCACTCTGGCCCGCCGTCAGGCCCGTCGCCTGGCTAATGGTGAGAGCGCTCTGTAAGTAGCCGGCACAGGTGGCTGCGGGTAGAGTGAGAAAGCCGCCTGCCGGGTTGGCGAGGCAGGGCACTGCGGGATTTCCCGGTTCACTCGCCAGCGCGCTGAGAATCGCCGACTGATCGCTGGTCGGGCGAAAGATGTTTGTGCTCGTCAGCAGAGGGACGGTGTTCTGTGAATTCTGCCGCAAGCCCTCGAAAGACGCAAAGAGGAACGTCTTGTCTTTCTTGATGGGGAATCCGACCGTTCCGCCGTATTGCTGGCGGCTCAACCCATCCTTGATCGGCGCGCCGGTAAGGTCCGGACTAGCCGGATTGAAGGCCTGTCCAGGCTGAAGGGCCTGGCTGAATGCGAAGGGATTGCGCGCATCCAGGGAAGCGTCGCGGAAGAAGCCGAATAAACTACCTTGAACGGCGTTTGTCCCCGACTTGGTCGCGATGTTTACGGATGCGCCAGTGGCCCCACCAAGATCCGCCTGATAGTTACTCCGATTGACCTGGAATTCCTGCACGGCGTCCTGACCCACTGTCAGGCGGACACCACCGGCGTCGTCTCCCGTATCGCCCCCGTCCACGGTAATGCTGTTGCCGCGGCCGTTGCTGCCGTAGAAGGAGAGCCCGCTGGTTGGCGTCTGCTTGACGCGAAAGTCCTGATCGTCGGCGACCCGCGTGGAATCGGACACGCCCGGTAATAGCAACGTGAAAGTGAGATAGTCGCGCCGGTTGATCGGCAGACCGTCCACGTAGGTCTGATCGATGGTATTCGATTGCTTGCCCTGGACGGTGTCAACCGTCGGCGGCGCCGCGTTAACTTCGACGACCTCACCCGCCTGAGCTACGGTCAGGTTGAAGTCAACCGTAGTAACGCCTCCGACCGAAACCGTCACTTTCCTTTGGATCTTGGTGGCAAAGCCGGAAAACTCGGCCGTGATATCGTAGGTTCCCGGAGGCAGTCCGGTCAGGTGATATTGGCCCAAACTATCGGTGGCCGATGGGTACCTGGTTCCTCTTTCCGTATCGACCGCGCTGACACTCACGTTTGGTATGACTGAGCCGGTAGGGTCGGTTATCGTGCCTTGAAGACCGCCGGAGGCTGCTACTCCCTGCGCGCGGGCTGCGCCCGCGGCGAATAACAGAATTGCGGCGAGACAAGCCGCCTTAGACTCTTTCGCCTTTAATAACTTCATGGTATTGTCCTCTCATATATCGGACTCGGATATTTTGAAAACGAGGAGTTTGCCGCACCGCTGGTCACTCTCCGGCAAAGCATTGCCTGGTAGACCCTTGCCCGCTAGACCCTCGCCCGCTAGACAATGCCCGGTGGAACTTTGACTAGCTGTGGCGCGCGGGCCGGCTTTGCCCGCGGTCCAGCGCTCTAAATGCTTCTCGAGCAACATCCCCTGAGATGTGGCGCTGAGCCTTTGGAATCATCGCCAGGACCTTCAGATACAGAAAAGCTGGTTGCTAACTGACAGCCACCTGAAGCATCTCGCACAATTTCGCTTTGTAAAGTCTACATCTGAAGATTTTCTGTGTCAATCCCTAATCTAGAGAGTTCGAAACATGAGAATATTCGACATATCGGTGCCCGTTCCGCCGCCCGTTCCGCGGAACGCTACGGCGCGGTCCAAAGTGTCAAGTCTTGATTCGCGGTCTGGGATGCGTTCACGTGAACGGATGCCGCCTGTGCTTCATCCAGCGCTTGTTCGTCCACCTCGCTCAGATCGAACGTCGACAGAATTCGATATTCTCCCGGCGGCAAGCTGTCGAAATGGTATTGCCCGCCGGCATCTGAGAGCACTTGCACGTAGCCATGTAACGATCGCCGCGCGTTGTCGGCGACAGGCCACAGAAACACTGGCGCGCCCGCTACTTCTTTGGCGTCGCTGGTCACCTTTCCGCCGATCTGGCCGACCCGCTCGGATACGACGATCTGCACTCGCCCAAACATCTGGTATTCCACGAAGACGTCAAAGGAATCCAGCGGCTGCGGCAAGTCGGCCCGCGACCCGCGCCGGCGGAAAGAGTAAGGGCTCAAGATCGACTCCACGAATTGACCCGGCCCGGCAGTTCCATTCATCTCCCAATGTCCGGGAATCAGGTGGTCCTGCGGCAGCTTGACCTCGCGCTCGGCCCCGATCTCCGACAGATCGCGACGGTAGCCGGTGAGGACCACGGGAATGTTTGCGCCGCCGGAAGAGCCGGCGCGGCGCACTTCAAAAGACACCTCCGGCAGCGGCCGGAGAGTCACGCTGGCGCTGGTGATGTCCCGGTCGGCATATACCTCGAGGTAGCCCGCATCCGAGCCGCCAACTTTTTCACCCAGGATTTCATACAGCCCCGGGGCCAGGCCGGCGAATGTGTAAGAAAACCCGCACCCCGCTTGCATGGTCCGTTTGCCCGTCTCCGAGGACAAGGTCACGTTTACCGGCGCACCTGTCGGCGCGCAGTCCAGCAGGCCGCCGAGGTGAAACAGAACGCCGATTTCCGGCCTGACATCGGCTTCGATCGTGTCTGCGTCGAGCCGTGCCTCCTGCACCCGGGCCTCGCGAGTTTCCCTGGATTCCGGTCCGAAGGTCGGCAACAACCCAGTGCCGTCATCCAACGTGTACGCCGCCGCCCGGATCCAGTATTTGCCCGGCTCCAGCCCATGAATCCGGTATACGCCCCGGTCGTCGGAAATGCCGCTGCCCACGGGCCTCACCGGCAAGCGCGAGCGATAGGCGAACACCTGCACTCCGGTGATCCCAATGCCGTTTTCATCCAGCACGCGCCCGGTGATGGCTGCCTTCCGGAACATGCGCAGGTCGGTAAAGAAACTGGAATCGTGGGTAACTTCTATCGGCTTTCCTTGTCCGCTGGGCCGCCGCGTACCGTAGGCGCAAGGAAAATATCCCTCTCGTTCCGCGATCAGCAAATACAGTCCTGCCGGGACATCGAGAAAGGTAAACCGGCCGGAACGCTCTACTCGAATATGGATCGGCGCCTGGGCGACGGTGCCGATTTTGGGCACTGGCTGCAGCCGGACACGCGCCCGCGCCAGAGGCCGGCCGGAAAGGTTCTCAATCACCACCCCCTGCACCACGCCGGCTTCGGCGGCTGCGAGCAACGCCGTCCAGCAAAGCAGCAGCATGCGCATATTCTTGTCGATATGACGCGCGACACGCGGAAAGCGTGGAGATCACCAAATAACGCCGCGCGCCAACAGGTCCGCCTCCAGTTGAGCGGCGGTCTGAAATTGCACGGCGTCAATTCCCGCGCGCCGGGCCCCTTCGACAAACGGCACTATGTCGTCAGTGAAAAAGCATTCCTCCGGACGGCACGCCGCTTTCTCCAGCGCCGCTTCGTAAATACGCGCCGAGGGTTTGGCTGCGCCCACTTCATGAGACAAAACGAACTCGTGGAAATGGCGCAATAACGGATAGTTGCTCTGCACCATGGAAAAGTGGAGGTCGTTGGTATTGGAGAGCAGCAGCATGCGATACTTCCGCTTTAGACCTGCCAGTAGGGACTCCGGAACCAATGTCGCGGGAAGGAAAATACAACTCCACAGCTCGCGAAACTCGTCGTGTGTGACGCGCAATTCCAAGATGCGGGTGAGTTGTTCGATGAAGTCGGGCGTGGAGATCTTTCCGGTTTCGTAGCGCTGCACCAAATCCGTGGTGCGCAGCCGGGGTGGAATCTCGCTGACGGCGTAGGGGCACAACCGCTCCATCTTGGCGTAGGCCCGCTTGAAATCAAAGGGCACCAGCACGTTGCCGAGATCGAAGATGATGGTTTTGATCAATCTTCAGGATAACGAGTGGCCTGTCCGTATTTGTGGAACCCGCGCAAAGCGGAGTGCGGCGCTATCCGGTTCGGCGGTGCGCGCTGCACCCTTTGCGCTCTCCGGTAAAATCGAATCAGATGCCAAGCGGAGTGCGAATCGCGCAGAGTCTTGTGGCAGGCGCCGCTCTAACGGTGCTGTGGTTCACCTTTTCGCCGCCGCGTCCCAGGTTGTCAGCCCCGCTGGTTCAATCCCACGACCGGTTGTTCATGACCGAAATTCATTTGAAGGACCTCAACGGACAGCCCTGGCGGCTGGAAGACCAATTGGGGAAAGTGGTCCTCGTGAATTTTTGGGCCACCTGGTGCCCGCCTTGCCGCGAAGAGACTCCCGGCCTGATCCGGCTGGCGCAAGCCTATGACGCCCGTGGGCTGAAGATTGTCGGAATTGCGATGGATGAGGGTGAAGCTGCCCCGATCGTTCAGTTCACCAATAAGTTTCAGATTCCGTATCCGATTCTGCTGCCGGGCAAGGGCTTCGCTTTGGCGGATCGCGTGGATAGCCTGCCGACGACTTTTTTGATCGATCAGCGTGGGCGGATCGCGAAAACTTATATCGGCGCAGTGGCCGAGCAGACCTTCCAGCAGGATGTCGACCGGTTGCTGATCGAATAATTTGATGAGGGGCACAGGGTTTTATCAAACATTTTGCAGCAGTCGGTGGCACAGGCTTTAGCCTGTGCAGGCTCTTCAGAAAGCTTCTGGAAGTATGAGGAGGGCTCCTCCCGCTCCGCCCTCCCCTCCTCGTGCGAGCTATTCCCTGCAAGATAGTCTCGCCGAGCTTGCTCTTCCGCCTGTGCATTGAGCAAGCGGGAGACCGCTCGTAAGTTCTGTGTCGCCAATAACAATCGCCATCGCCAATCTCAGTCATGAGTGGAACATCTCAGCCGCGAGAAGAAGTTTTTCTGCGATCCTAGAGACTTAATACTGAATGGACTTCATAGTTTCATGAAAATTACGCTGCTTGCTATTGATGACGATCCCGGTTCTCTCGCGCTGGTTGCGGCCTCCGTCGAACAGCCTGAACTCGAGATCCTCACCTGTTCCAACCCGGTGGAGGCTCTGGATATTGTCCGCGACCGCCTCCCGCGTATCGTGATCTGCGACCTGATGATGCCGGAAATGACCGGCATCCAGGTCTTGGAACAGATCCAGCAGATCGATCCCACCATCGACGTAATCCTGCTGACCGGTCATTACTCCACGGAATCGGCGCTAGAGGCGATCCGCAAAGGCGCTTGCGACTACCTGGTCAAACCGATAGCGCCAGACAAGTTGCTGGACCGCGTCAATCAGATCCTTTCCGAGACGCGCCGGCTGCAAGATGCCGCGGAACTGGACCAGAAGGTGCTCGATACCAACCGGTTTCACGGAATGTTCGGACGAAGTCCGGTGATGCTCGACGTTTTTCGCAGCATTACCCGTCTGGCGCCGCATTTCCGCACGCTCTTGATTACGGGCGCCACCGGGACCGGCAAGGAATTGGTGGCCCGCGCCCTGCACCACGGCAGCCCTGTGTCCAAAGGACCCTTCGCTATTTGCAACTGCGCGGCGCTGCCGGAAAGCTTGATCGAGAGCGAGCTGTTCGGTTATGCCCGCGGCGCCTTCACCGGCGCGGTTCAGGACAAGCCGGGTTTGTTTGAGCATGCTCATAACGGCACTCTTTTCCTGGATGAGATCGGAGAATTGCCGCTCACCGCTCAGGCCAAAATTCTGCGAGCGGCGCAACACCAGGAACTCCAGCGGCTGGGCTCTCCCACGCCGCGAAAGGTCAACGTCCGGATTATCGCCGCCACGCACCGTGACCTGCGGCGCATGACGCGCGAGCAAACCTTTCGCGAGGACCTGCTCTATCGGATCGCCATGATCGAGATCAAGCTGCCGCTGCTGCGGGAGCGCGGCGACGACCTACCTTTCCTGATCCGTCATTTTGTCTCCGTGATGGCTGCCCAATACGGAAAGAAAGTTTTGGGCGTGACGCGGCGGGCGGAGGCGGCGCTGCTGCGCTATAGCTGGCCGGGCAACATCCGCGAATTGGAAGGCGTGCTCGGCGCGGCCACGCTCATGACCGAATCGAGCCTGATCGACATTGCCGATCTGCCGCCTCAATTCCGCGAACGTTCGCTACAGGCCGAATCCACGGACGGCGACGATCTGCTGATTTCGCTGGCCGAAGCCGAGCGCAGGCATGCCCTGCGAGTGTTGGAGAAATTAGGTGGTGACAAGGTAGCGGCCGCCCAGGTGCTCGGAGTAAGCCGGGCAACTCTGTACCGGTTGATCGCGCAGAAGTCGTCCGCGGCGGGCCGCGGCCAGTGAGCTTGAGAACGGCGTGTGGGGCAGGTTATTAACCTTGGTTATTAGCCTGCAGCCGATTATTAGTCGGCCCAGGGCGGGTTACAAAACCGCAGCCTGTTAATAACCAGCCTCACAAATTGAGGACCGGAGACTGCCTACTAAGGCCGTTATAGTTAAGAAATGAGGCGGAGGGATCTGCATGCGGCCAAACTGAAGTTCCATGTAGCGCGAATGGTGGCGCGCGGCTTGTGGTCCGCGGATCATCCCGTATTAGTACACATGATCCCCATACGCCGTTGCAATCTCACCTGCGCTTACTGCAACGAGTACGACCGGCACTCCGCGCCCGTGCCTCTGGAAGACCTGCTGCGCCGTGTGGACCGGCTCGCGTTGTTGAAAAGCTCCATCGTGACCATGAGCGGCGGCGAACCGTTACTGCATCCGGACTTGGACGAAGCGATCGGGCGCGTACGCGAGCACGGCATGATCGCCGGCCTGATTACTAACGGTTACCTGCTCACTCCCGAACGCATTGAACGTCTTAATCGCGCCGGTCTCGATCAGTTGCAGATCAGCATCGACAATGTGGCGCCGGACGAGGTCTCGATGAAGAGCCTTAAGGTGCTCGACAAGAAGCTGGAGTGGCTGGCCGGGCACGCCGAATTTCAGGTGAACATCAACTCCGTGCTAGGAGCCGGGATCCTGCACCCGGAAGACGCCGCCACTGTCGCGCGCCGCGCCAGCGAACTCGGCTTTCTCACCACCGTGGGCATTCTGCATGACGGGTCTGGACAGTTGAAGCCGCTCGAGGAATCGCATCGCCTGGTGTACGAAAAGATCCGCGCGATGAAGACCAGTTCCTTCGGCCGCATCGGTAAATACAACCGGTACCAGCAGATCCTCGCCGAAGGCCGTCCCAACAACTGGTGGTGGTGCCGCGCCGGCGCCCGCTATCTCTATATTTGCGAAGATGGCCTGGTCCATTACTGCTCCCAGCAGCGCGGACATCCGGGGATTCCACTCGAGAACTACACGGTGGAAGACATTCGCCGGGAATACCGCACCCGAAAGAGCTGCGCGCCATATTGCACCATCTCCTGCGTTCACCAGGTATCGATCCTCGACCGCTGGCGCGACCCGCAGACGCTGGAATTCGCGCCCGACGGGCAGTTGGTTCAAATCGAACAGCGCTAGCGGATCAACCAATGCGGGATAAATTCCGGCGCCACATTCGTTCATCGCGCCGGGCGATGAAGGTGTCGTGGAGCCCGCTGCGCCGATGGCGCAGATCTTCATGATCGATCGCAATGGATCTACGGAACGATTCAGCGCCAGGCGGTACTTTCCGCCCAATGTAAGCGGCTCGGCACTCGCTGGTGAATTCGATGCTGAATGATCCGGACCCACTCACAAATTCTAGACGTGTCTCAATCTTAAGTTGCAACAGCGAAAGTTATACTCTTGATGCGGCTCGTAAGGAGGATGGGGACACAGCGGGATCGAGTCCGAAAATCTTCGCTCAAAACTCTCGCAGCTGTGTCCCCCTAGCGCTAGGACTGCGAGCACTAGAGAGTCCTTAGAACCAGCCGCTACGATAAGCCATCCACCAACTGAACAAGAAGATGGGAACCGTGGCTCCCAACGCCCACCACAGAGGAAGAACCACGTCTGCGATCAGACCGAGGATGGCGAACGTCAGCCAGAAAATCTTTCGCTCCACTACTTGAGTCTACGTGATTAACGGCTACGCGACAGGCTTGTAGCGCGACGCGAGCAGGCCAGTGGCCGCGGTGAGATCGATGTCCGCGATGAGCAACCCTTCTTGGCCATATGGCTGGTAGCTCAGCAGCGTGCCGTCGGGCCGGATGACTGCCGAAGTGGTCGGCGACCCGCCACTCGCAAAATTCACGGTCGCGAAATAGCAGGTGTTCTCGGCCGCGCGGCACAACGCTGCTTTCTCATGGAATGAGTTCGCGGGATCGGCGAAACTCGAAGGCCGATAACTGCCGGGCTCGGCTTGGTGGAAATGAGGGTGGAACACAATGTGTGCTCCGTGTTGCGCCGCCCAGCGCACTGTTTCCGGATAGCGCCAACCCTCATGGCAGATCGCGACACCAAATGTTAGCGGACCGGTTTGAAAAACCCGCCTCCCGCAACCCGGCGAATACGTACCTTCCTCTGACGGGTCAATCTGGACCTTGTCCTGGAAGCCGGCGATGGTCCCGTCTCGATTGATTACCAGCGCGGTGATGAACAGTGCGCCATCGACGACGCGTTCGGTGCCAAGGACAACCGCGAGCGTCGCCTTCGCGGCGGCTGTTGCAATGGCGGACCAGGCGCCTTCCAGAAACGCCGGGTCGGGCGGCGGCGGCTGCTTCCCCATTCCCCGGTAGCCTGGAATGAAACATTCCGGAAAGCAGAGGATGCCGGCGCCTTCGATGGATGCTTGCGCGATAGCCTGTTCGGCCAAGGTGACCGACTCCGCGGGAGTCGCCGGGAAGCGCAAATTGGCGAGCGCAATTCGAAACAGGTTCATGTGGAAAATCCGAGTTTAGCGCTTCTCTTGTCTCCTCCAGCGGGAGGTGAGAAGATTTAGACTGAGTTTCAACGTGAGACGCGTCCTCCATTTTAGGTCGTCTACGCAGAAGTATCACTGCGATGCCGTTGTCGTGGCTTGCTTCGATCATCGCTTCGATAGAGTTCTGAGGAAATTTCTAAAGCGCATCCGGATCGCCAATCCCGATCCGATCATCGTGGCTGGCGGCGCCAAATCGCTGGCCTCTCCCGAGCACGAAGCCGATCGGGACTTCCTGGTTGCTCAGATTGAGAAATCAATCAGGCTGCACGGCACGGACCGGGTCATTTTGCTCCTCCATTCCGATTGTGGCGCTTACGGCGGGTTGCACAAGGTTTTTAACGGTGATGAGACGGCCGAGGTAGCCCATCACCGCGGCGAACTCCGGCGCGCTTACGCAACTTTGAAGCGCG
>Ga0209040_10003234_pt1 | contig 12540 bp, 8 predicted proteins | sample BogFormECP12_OM3_FD_188240 | JGI IMG/M metagenome (GOLD analysis project Ga0209040, IMG submission 188240) | Bog forest soil microbial communities from Calvert Island, British Columbia, Canada - ECP12_OM3 (SPAdes) (version 2) | ecosystem: Environmental > Aquatic > Freshwater > Wetlands > Bog ... | reverse complement strand
AGCTTCCAGGTGGCGAAGAAGATCGCGGCCGTCTCGGGCGTCGGAGGCAGCACGACCGCGACCCGGTCGCCCGGCCCCACCCCCCGTTCGTCGAGCAGGTTCGCCGCCTGGTTGGCCAGCGCCTGCAGCTCACCCCAATAGAGCTCGCGTACCGCGCCGGCGTGGTCCTCGTGCACCATCGCCAGTGCGTCGGGCGAGCGCGCGTCGCAGACGTCGGCCGCGATGTTGTAGCGCTCGGGCACCTCCCAGCGGTGCTCGCGCCGGAGCCGCTCGTAGGGCTCTCTGCCGTCGCCCGCCGTGGACCCGCCCGCCGCCATCGAGCCGAACCCTACGCCCTGCGCTCGACGCCCGGCGGCAACGCGAGCACGGCACGCAGCGCGCCCGCCACGCCCCTGCCCGCGGCCAGCGCGCGCCGCAGCTCGCGGCGGTCGCGCGGGGTCGCGCGGGCGCCGGGCGCGGCCGCGTAGCGCGCGCGGGCGAGCAGCCCGACGTAGCGCCCGGCGGCGCTCTGCCCCGCCGCGCACAGGCGCGCCTCGAGCTGGGCCAGCGTGGTCGTTGGCGCGACCGGGAAGTCCACGCGCGCGAGCGCCGCGCGGAGCTCCGCGACGGCCCCCGAGGCGTCGCCTTCCAGGTCGCATCGCAGCCGCCCTGCGGCCGCGAGCCAGCGCCAGCCGAGCGCGAGAGCGCCCAGTGCGATCGCAAGGAAGGGCGCGAGCGCCCACGGCGCCAGAGCGCCCCCGCGCCCGGCGGGCAGAGCGCCGGCGCGGCGCGCCGCCGGGCCCGAGCGTGCCCCGCGTGACCCGCGCGCGGAGCCCGCGGCCGGCTCCGGACGCTGGGACGGCGCGATCGTGCCCTGCAGCGAGAGCGGCGTCGTGCTCGGCGGCGTGGGATCGAAGGGCACCCAGCCGATGCCCGCGAAGTAGACCTCCACCCAAGCGTGGGCGTCCAACGCACGCACGACCCAGCCGCCGCTCGCGGGGTCATAGACGCTCGGCGCGAAGCCGACCGCGACACGCGCGGGGATGCCGTCCATGCGCAGCATCAGCGTCATCGCACCCGAGAACTGCTGGCAGTAGCCGCCGGCGCGGCCGAACAGGAACGCCTCGAGCGGATAGCGCGCCTGTCTGGGGTGTTCGTTGTAGCGATAGCCCTCGATCAGGTAGCGCGCGGTCCGCTCGACGACGTCAAAGCTGCTCGCAGCCCCGGCCGCGAGGCGGCGCGCGAGCGCGAACATCGGACCGTACGGAGAGGCTTCGATGCGCGCCGCGATGGCGGGGTCAGACGCCGGGGAGACGCCCGGCGCGGGCGCGCCGACGAGTCTCGCCGCGCCGGCCCCGGCGCGCGCCTCCGCGGCGCGGTCGGGGGCGAGGAATCCAGACGCGTCCGCGGCCGGCAGCTCGAAGCGCGCGTAGGCCAGGTAAGCGCCAGGAAACGCCCGCCCCGCCGCCCGCATCACGGCCGGCGCCGGCGCAGGCGCATAGGAGCTGACCCGGTAGCGCGTCCCGCTCGCTGGCGCGGAGGCGAGCGCAAGCGTGCCGTCGGCCGCCCTGCGCAGCTGCGGCGCCGCGCCGCCCAGCCATTCCACGCCCGTGGCCAGGCCGCCGCCGTCGACGAGCTGCGTCGAGCGCAGACCCGCGAGCGTCACCGTCGCGGTGCGCGTGGCGGTGCTCGTCGCGGTGCGCGTGAACTCCTCGCGCAGCTCCGCCAGACCGGCGGCCGCGCTCGCGTTTGGCCCCCACGCCGGGCCGCTGGCGCCGCCGGCGCCGGCGAGGTCCAGCGCGACCCGGCCCGGGGGCGCGTCAGAACGAAGGAAGCGAACGCCATCGAAGCGGTCCAGCGCCGTGACCTTCAACAGCTCCGGCCGCGGCTCCGCGATCGTGAACATCGTCGCGGTCGAGCGCGACCAGGAGATCGGTCCGTAGGTCTGATCCCAGTCGAAGGCGACTTCCGTCGCCAGCGGGTCCCACGAGCGGTAGTCGATCCACGGCATGCGGCCGTCGAGCACGGGTACGAGCGCGAGCGCGCCGGCCGCGGCCGCAGCCAGCCACAGCGCCGCGCGAGACAGGCGCGCGGAGCTCAGCGAGGGCAGCCACAGCCAGGCGGCGAGGGCGAGCAGTAGCGCGAGCCCCTGCACGCGCCACGCGGGCGCTGTCTGGTTGACGACGCCCGCCAGCAGCAGCGCGATCAGCGTCGCGAGCGCCAGCGCCCGGCGCGCTCCGAGCCGGCGCGACGAGGGCCAGAAGCAGGATGCGGACGCCGTCATGAGGGCCACCGGCAGGACCGCGAGCACCGTCACGCGCGGCCACCGCTCCTGTCCGCGGAACGGCCACAGCCAGCCTTCCAGGCCGTCGAAGCCGCCGCGCAGGTCGCGCACGAGCGCCGCCCATTGACCCGGTAGCAGCAGCGCCGGCGGGACGCCGATCGCGAGCAGCCCGCCGGCGAAGGTAGCGAGCAGCAGCAGCACACGCAACGCGGCCGCCAGCGGCGCCGGACCACGCATGCGCGCGCTGCCCGCGAGCGCTGCGCCGCCCGCGGTCGCGATCGCAGCCACGCCGAGCACCCGCCCAGCCGGCGGGTGCTGGATCAATGTTGCGTACTCGAGCGAGACGAGCGCGGCGAGCCCGAAGAACGCGGCGAGCGCGCGCGCGCGAGGGCTCTGACGCGCAGCGGACCGACGCACCGCCGCCCTCCCTTCGGAATGACCGGCGGGCGCGAGCCTCGGGACTGCTCCTGAAGGTCCCGCGACGGCGGCGCTCACGCCGCGCTCCTGGCCGTCGCGTGCAGGGCCTGCACGGCACAGCCGGCGACCTCCAGCAGCACCTGGCGGCCCGGCGCCGGAAAGGGGGTGACGAGCAGGCGCACGCCGCCGCCTCCGCGCCGGCGCATCTCGGGCCTCGTGGCGGCGCTGACCCAGAGCACGATCGGCGCCCGCTCGACGACCGCGTCCGCGACCTGTCCGCCGGCGCCCACCAGCGCCAGACGCGTGTGCAGCGCCGGCCAGGCGCCGAGCTTGGCGTCGAGGGGGTAAGGGCGCTGCTCGTCCGGGAGCAGCACCGCCGCACCGCCGAGCCGCGCGAGCGCGACGCACAGCGACGCGGCCGCGCGCACGCAGCTGTCGAGCGCCTCCACGCCGGCCGGAGCGCGCGTGTCGAGGACGACGAGCGGTAGCCGCTCGCTCTCCCCTGTCAGGCGTCGCTCGAGCAGCGTGCCCGTGCGCGCGACCGAGGGCCAGTGGATGCGGGTGGCGGGCGCGCCCGGCCGATAGGGACCGAGCCCGTCCGCCTCCGCCGCGGCGGCGTAGCGGCTGTGTGCGCGACGCTCGCGGCCGATCCCCGCGAGCTGCGCCAGCCGCCGCGTCTGGACCGGCACGATGCGCGGCAGCACGAGCACGTCGGTGGCCGGCGAGCGCACTACGCGCCGGCTGATCCCCAGCGGGTCGCCCAGCCGCAGGCTCGAGGGCCCGAGCCGATACCCGCCGCGGCGCTCCGGGCGCGCCGTCAGCTGCAGGCTGCCATCATGCGCGCGCCGAAGGGCAACCGGCGCTGCATCCGGCGACGGCCGCAGCTCGCCAGCGCGCGCCAGGCGCCCCGCGCGGATGCGCAGCGTCAGACGCACCTCCTCACCCTCCTGCACGCTCGCGATCTGCGGCTCGCGCTCGAGGCGAACGCGCCGCGTGGCCAGCCGCGTCGTGCTCTCCGCGGCGGCCGCGAGCAGCACCAGGGCGAGGCCGGGCACGTACAGGGAGCGCGCTGCGAACGCGGCCGCGAGCAGGCACAAGCAGACACCCAGCGCGGCCACGCCGGGCGCGCGCCTCACAGCGCCGGGACCCTCCGCAGGGCGTCGGCGACGACCTCGGCCCGCTCGGCGCCGACGCTCGTCGGCGCCAGCAGCAGGCGGTGGGCGAGCACGGGCTCGGCCAGCTCCTGGACGTCGTCGGGGAGCACATGGTCGCGGCCCTGCAGGGCCGCGTGGGCCATCGCCGCGCGCAGCAGCCACAGCCCCGCTCGCGGGCTCGCGCCGAGCTCCGTGCGCGGGTCCTCGCGCGTCTGCTCGACGACCGCGACCACGTAGCGGCAGAGCGCCTCACTGGCGTGCACGCGCGCCGTCGCGTGCTGAGCCGCGAGCAGCTCGGCGACGTCCGCGACCGCCCCGACGTCGAGCACGCGATCGCGCGCGGCGTGCTCGGAGAGCATCGCGGCCTCCTCGCCGGGCGCGGGGTAGCCGAGCGCGATGCGCACCATGAAGCGGTCGAGCTGCGCCTCGGGCAGCGGATAGGTGCCCTCGTACTCGACCGGGTTCTGAGTCGCCATCACCATGAACGGGCGCGCGAGCTCGTGCGTGGCGCCGTCGACGCTCACGTGGCGCTCCTGCATGCACTCGAGCAGGCCCGACTGCGTCTTCGGCGAGGCACGGTTGATCTCGTCGACGAGCACGAGGTTCGCGAACACCGGGCCGGGGCGGAACTCGAAGCGCCCGTCGCGCTGGTTGAAGACGTTCGTGCCGACGATGTCCGACGGCAGCATGTCCGAGGTGCACTGGATGCGCGACCACTCGGCGTCGATCGAGGCCGCCAGGGCACGCGCCAGCGCCGTCTTGCCGACGCCCGGGTTGTCCTCGATCAGCACATGGCCCGCGGCCAGCAGCGCGACCAGCAGGTCGCGCAGGGAGTCGGCCGGCACCTTCACCGCGCGCGTGACGCTCGCCGCCACGCGCGAGCCCAGCTCCGCTACGTCCGTCGGACCGAGCTGGCCAACAGAGTCCATGCCGTTTCCGATCTTAGTTGCGCGGTTATGATCGTGGACGCGGTAGCGATCGAGGGAGGCGCGGGCGGGAATGCCCGCGGAGATGACACGGACACGATCCGCGAGCTCGCCTGCCCCGTCGGGTAGAGGCGCAGGGCCACCGCGGTCACCTGAGCGCAGGCGCAGGCGGGGAAGTTCGCGCCGTCCACGATCCGCAGCAGCGCCGTGGCGCTCGCGCTCGCGCCCGCGGCGAGCGTCAGCGTCCGCGGCGGCTGTCCCGCTTCGCGGACGGCGGCGGCTCCGATCTGGCGACGCGCGCGGGACCGCCCGATCGCCGGGCGGCTAGCCGCTGTAGACGCGCGCCAGCGACTCGGCCACGCAGACCGGCTTCTCGCCGCCCTCGCGCTCGAACGTGAGCTCGGTCGTGATCTGCGCTCCGCCAGGGATCTCCTGGACCTCCTTGAGCGTCGCCCGCATGCGCACGCGGTCGCCGACCGGCATCGGCGCGGGGAAGCGCACGCGGTTGAGCCCGTAGTTGACGCCGAAGGCAAAGCCCTCGAACTTGAACATCTCGTAGGAGAAGCGCGGCGCGAGCGAGAGTGTGTAGTAGCCGTGCGCGATCGTCCCGCCGAAGGGGCTCTCCTTGGCGCGCTCGCGATCGACGTGGATCCACTGGTGGTCGCCGGTCACGTCGGCGAACTCGTCGATTGCCTCCTGGGTGACGAGATGCCAATCGCTCACGCCGAGCTCGCTGCCGACGCGGGAACGCACCTCGTCGAGGCCGGTGAGGGTGAGCATGGACGGAAGTCTGAACGATCCCCCCCAGCTCGTGCGGGCTCCTCCGCGCGCGTCCACAGCCACTCGCGGGGCGCTGCGCCGAGCCGACCCACCGCAAGCGGTGCGCGGGCGCGCCCGGCGCGCTACCGTGAAGGCGATGCTCGGCGGCGATCGCAGCGGCGTCCTTCAATCGGGTCAAGCGGATTGACGGGGATGGCGTGAGCGCGATCGTGACGGTGCTCGCCAACCGAGGCGGCGACGAGATCGCGCACGACACGTCGATCGTGCTTGGCCTGATCGCGCTGATGGCGCTGCTCGGCGTGCTCATGCTCCTGTTCATGCGACGCCGTCGGCGCAGGGCCGAGCAGGTCGGCGACCAGTGGCAGGCGCTCACCGTGATGGGCGAGCTGTGCCCGCACGGCTGGCAGGCCCAGATCACGCTCTACGGCTGGGGCGCGCCCGTCCCGGCCAACGCGCCGCCCGCCCGCGCGCCGCTCGTCGAGCTCGAATGGAAGCAGTTCGACGAGGAGGACGGTCACATCGCCGTGGCGCGCCGCGTATGGGCTCCGACGATCGACGCCGCGCTGGCGAGCATGGTCGACGATCGCCGCACCGACATCGTGCTCGAGGAGATCGAGCGCTCCGTCGCCGCCGAAGACGAAGGCTCCTACTAGGGCAGCGCGCGCGCCGCCCGCGCGTTCTGCGTGCTCTCATACACGCGCATGTCGCTCGATCACGAGGACCAGCCGCTCGCCGGCCTCACGCGCGAGCTCGCCGGGATCTCCAGCGCGCTCGCCTATGAGGCGCTGCCCGAGGACGTCGTGCAGATCGCGCGCCAGTGCCTGCTCGACTGGTTCGCGGTCACACTCGGCGGCAGCGGCGAGGAGGCCCCTCGCATCCTTCTCGCCACGCTTGCGGGCGAGGACGCGCACGACGGCGGCGTCTCGGTCGTCGGCCGCCGCCTGCGCCTGGCGCCGCTGCGCGCCGCGCTCGTGAACGGGACCGCCTCGCACGTGCTCGACTTCGACGATGTCAACCTCGCGTTCCTCGGGCACGCCTCGGTGGCTGTCGGCGCCGCCGCGCTAGCGCTCGCCGAGGAGCTCGACGCGGACTGCGGCGAGCTGGTCGCGGCATTCGTCGCCGGCTATGAGACCGCCTGCGGTGTCGCGGCCGCGGTCGGCCCGCAGCCCTACCTGCGCGGCTTTCACGCCACCGGCACGCTCGGCACCTTCGGCGCCGCCGCAGCCTGCGCCCGGCTGCTGGGACTCGGCCCCGCTCAGACCGCGGTGGCGTTCGGGCTCGCAGCCAGCCAGGCGGCCGGCGCGAAGGCGAACCTCGGCACGATGACGAAGTCGCTGCACGCCGGCAAGGCCTGCGAGAACGGCCTGCTCTCGGCGCTGCTCGCCGCCCGCGGCTTCACCGCGAACGCGGATGCGATCGAGGCCGAGCAGGGCTTCGCCGCGATCGTCGGCGGAGGCTGCGACGCAGAGGCCGCTCTTGGCGATCCGCCGGACGGCTGGCACATCCGCGGAAACCTGTTCAAGTATCACGCCGCCTGCTACTTCACCCACTCGATGCTCGAGGGCATCGGCGAGCTTCGCCGCTCAGGGCGCGTGAGCGCCGAGGACATCGAGAGCGTGACCGTCCACGTCGGCGAGATCGAGCTCGGGGCCGCATCGATCGCCTCCCCGGCCGACGGCCTGCAGGTGAAGTTCAGCCTCGCCCACCTTGCGGCGCTGGCGCTGCTGGACCGCAGCACGGCGGCAATCCCCGACGAGTACGCGCACGACCCGCAGGCGCTCGAGCTGCGCTGCAGGGTGCAGCTCGCCGACGACGGCCGGCCGGGCGCTCCGACGCTCGTGCAGGTGCGGCTGGGCGACGGGACCGTGGCGGAGGCCGCCGTGGACGTGGCCACCCCGGAGCACGACCTCGCGCTCCAGTCGCGACGCCTGACGGCGAAGTTCGCGACACTCGCCGAGCCCGTGCTCGGGCCCGACGCGGCCGGCACGCTGCTAGCGGCGCTCGGCGAGCTGCACCCGGGGCTCGCCGTGCGATCCCTGATGGCCCTCGCCACGCCCCCGCGCGAGCGCGCTCACAGACGCGAGCAGGCGGCGCCTCACAGCAAGCGCTCGTAGGTCGCGAAGGCCCGCGTGGCAAACGCTACGGCGCGCCCCCGATCGGCGTGAGCGCGAGGTGTATAACAAACGCGTGGACCGGAAGGCGCACGCGGGCCGATGAGCGTGACGACCAACGTCAGCCCGCCGAGGATCGCCCCCGGCCAGCGCAACCCGGCGCCGGCGCCGAGCCCGCCCGCCGCGGCCCCGTGGAAGCTCGTGTGGTCGCAGGCGGCCGCGATGCGGGCCGTGCGCGCGACGGTCGTGGTGACCGGGCTGTTCGCGCTGACCGACCTCGTGATCGGCAACCTGCAGATGGCGCTGTTCGCGGCCTTCGGCTCGTTTGCGACCCTCGTGCTGAGCTCCTTCGCCGGCAACCGGCGCGAAAAACTGCTCGCGCACGCCGCGCTCGCCGTCACCGGCAGCGTGCTCCTGACGATCGGCACGGCCGTGAACTCCTCGACGGCGCTGGCCGCGATCGTGACGCTGCCGGTGACCTTCTGCGTGTTCTTCGCCGGCGTCATGGGGCCGAACGCCGCCTCCGGGTCGATCGGCGCGCTGCTGCCCTTCGTGCTGCCCGCGGCCTCGCCGGGAACGATCAGCATGGTCCCCGACCGCCTAGCCGGCTGGTGGCTGGCGTCGATCGTCGGCACGGCGGCTGTGCTGGCGTTCTCCCCGCCCGCCGCCGACAACGGCCTGCGCGCCGCGCTGAGCAAGCTCGCCGACGCGCTCGCCGACGAGCTCGCTAGCGCGCTCAAGGGCACCGCGGAGGCGACGGGCCTGGACGCGTGCCTTGAGGCCAAGAGCGAGCTGCTCGCCCGCTTCACCGCGACCCCCTACAGGCCGACCGGCCTCGCCTCGCCCGACCAGGCGCTCGCGAACAGCGTCGAGCTGCTCGAGTGGTGCACGGCGCTCGTCGCCGACACGGTGCGCGAGCGCGACGACCTCCGCGACGCCGCCGAGGACGAGCGTCGGCTGCTGCAGAGCACCGTCGAGGTCCTGCGCGAGGTCGGGCGCCTGTTCGCCGGCGCCACGGAGCGCCCGGACCTGCAGCGGCTCGAGAACGCCCGCACGCAGAGCCTCGCGCAGCTCGGGCGCGTAAGGCCCCAGCAGGACGGCTTCCACGACGCGGCACAGGTGTCATTTCACGCGCACGCGATCGCCGTCGCCGTCCTCGCGCTCGGCGCCGCCGCGCTGATCGCCTGCCGGCTCGGAGATCGCCGCGAGCTCGAACGCGAGCGCGGCCGCTGGTACGCGAGCACCGCGACCGCGGCGCGCCAGCGCGCGAGCGCGGCGGCGACCGTCGCCGCCCGCCACGCGAGCGTGCGCTCGGTGTGGTTCGTCAACAGCGCGCGCGCCGCGGTGGCGCTATCGCTGGCGGTGACCGTGGCGGACCTGAGCAGCGTTCAGCACGGCTTCTGGGTCGTGCTCGGGACGCTCTCGGTGCTGCGCACGAACGCAGCCGCCACGGGCGCGACCGCGCTCCGCGCGCTGCTCGGGACCGCGCTCGGCTTCGCCATCGGCGGCGCGCTGCTGCTCGTCATCGGCACCGCCTCGGCGGAGCTGTGGGTGGCGCTTCCGGTCGCGGTCTTCGTCGCCGCCTACACCCCCGGGACGGCGCCGTTCGCGCTCGGGCAGGCCGCGTTCACGGTCACGATCGCAGTGCTCTTCAACCTGCTCGTGCCGGTCGGCTGGAAAGTGGGCGTCGTGCGCATCGAGGACGTGGCGATCGGCTGCGCCGTGAGCGTCGTCGTCGGCAGTCTGTTCTGGCCGCGAGGGGTGTCCTCCGTCGTCGGCGACGACCTCGCCGACGCGTTCCGCGCGGGCGCCGGCTACCTCCTCGCCGCCGTGCAGTGGGCGGGCGGAGCACGCACGAGCACCCCCAACGGCATGGCAGCGGTCGCCACCGCATCGCGCCTGGAGGACGCGCTGCGCGGCTTCCTCGCCGAGCAGGGCAGCAAGCGCATCCCCAAGGGCGACCTCTGGCACCTCGTCGGCGGCTCTCTGCGCCTGCGCCTGACCGCGCACGCGGTCGCCCAGCTGCCGCGCGACGCAACCGGGTCGCCCGCCGCCGGCGGCGCGCTCGAGAACCGCGCACAGACGCTCGCCGCGTGGTATGGCCGCCTCGCCGATCTCGTCGACAAGCCCCACGGCAAGGGCATAGCCACGCTCGGTCCGCCGCTGTTCGACCCGACCGACAAGGTGGACGCGTCCACCAGCTCCCACTACGGCGTGTGGCTGTGCGAGCACCTCGACCACCTCGCCGAGCACACGTGCGAGCTGGTCGGACCGGCGCGCACCGTGGCCGAGGTCCGGCGCCGGCCCTGGTGGCGATAGCCGGGCTGCCGTGGGCGGGCGGGCGGGCGCCCGCCGGGCGGGCCACGCGCGGGTGTGGCGCGCGGATACCGCGTTTGGGGGAATAATGTGGGCGTTGGCGACGTGGCCGCGGTCACTGGAGGCACGACGGTGAGATCGGACACACTTCCCCGCCGCGCTCGGCGCGGCATCGACATCCAAGGCAGCCCCGCCGCGCCCGAGCGCCGCGGCGGCGCGCGCGTCGCGCTGCTGATCGTCGCCGGCACGCTCGCGCTCGTGGTCGCGGCCTTCGCCGGGCTCGCGCTCCTGGGCTCGAGCCCGAAGATCGTCGCCGACGGCGCGGCGCTTACACTCGTCGATCTGCCGTTGACCGGCGGCACGATCGAAAGCGCGACGGTGACCGGGCCGCACGGGCGACCGATCCCGATAGCGGTCCGCGACGGGCGCCTGTGGCCGCTCGTCACGCTCGCGCCCGGCGAGCCGGTATCCGTGCAGGTCGTGCTGCGCCGACCCGGCTGGATCGCGTGGCTTGCGGGCAATCGCGTCAGCGAGCAGCTATCGCTGCGGACACCCAGCGCGAGCCTGCAGCAGCGCTACGTGACGCTCGCCGCGCGCTCGCCACTTCGGCTGGCATTCGATCAGCCCGTCCAGCGACTCGCATACGGCCAGCCGGAACACCTCTCGCACAGCACGCTGGCGCAGCCGAGCGACATGGTCACCCTCACCCACGTCGGCGAAGCCGGCTCGATCGAAGTCGCCGCCGCGCCACGCTCGTGGGAGCGCCTACCGGCGGCCTCGCTCGTGAGCTGGTTCCCGGCCGGCGCCCGCGCGAGCGCCGTGCTCAGCCCGCACCCGGGCACGCGGATCACTCCGACGACGCCGCTGTACGTGACCTTCTCCGAGCCGGTCAGCGCCGTGCTGGACCGCTCGCTGCCGCACCTCGAGCCGGCGAGCGCCGGCTCGTGGCACACGATCGACAGCCACACGATCGTCTTCCGCCCGACCGGCTACGGCTTCGGCCTCGACACTGGCGTGGGGATCGCGCTCCCGCACACGGTGCGCCTCGTCGCCGGCCACGACGACGGCTCCTCGAGCGTTGCCAGCTGGACGGTCCCGCCAGGCTCCACGCTGCGCGTCCAGCAGATCCTCGCGCAGCTCGGCTACCTGCCGCTCGACTTCAACGCCACGCACGCCCTCACCGCGAGCGCGGGCGCGCAGGAGCGCGCCGCCGTCGACCCGCCGAGCGGGAGCTTCAGCTGGCGCTACGGCGCCGTCCCGGGCTCGCTGCGGGCGACGTGGAGCCCGGGAGCGAACGGCGTGATGACGCGCGGTGCGCTGATGGCATTCGAGAGCGAACACGAAATGACGACCGACGGGGTCCTCGGGCCGGCGGTGTGGCGGGCGCTGATCGCGGCGACGATCGCGAATCGCCGCTCGACGTTCGGCTACACCTACGTCTCGGTCAGCGAGGGCTCGCAGAGCCTCTCCGTATGGCACGACGGGAGCGTGCGCCTGACGACGCCCGTCAACACCGGCATCGCCTCCAGGCCGACCGAACTCGGCACCTTCCCCGTCTACGAGCACATCGCGTCGGGGACGATGAGCGGCACGAACCCCGACGGCAGCCACTACGAAGACCCGGGCATCCCCTGGATCAGCTACTTCAACGGCGGCGACGCCCTGCACGGCTTCGAACGCGCCCAGTACGGCTTCCCGCAGAGCCTCGGCTGCGTTGAGATGCCGCCGGCGACCGCCGGGCGCGTCTGGCCCTACACGCCGATCGGGACGCTCGTCCACGTCGAGTAGGCGCTCTCGCCGGTGCGCCGGATGAACCCGAGCGTGACCGCCGTGGCGCGCTCGATCGTCTGCCAGTCGAGGTTCGCCGGCACGTCGCTGTGCCAGTGATAGTTGGCGGGCATCTTCAGCTCGGTGCACGCCGCCAGGCACGCCGCCCGGTAGCCCGCCCGCAGCGGCGGCAGCGCGTCGGTGGCACCGGCGCCCAGGCGCAGGCCCCGCCAAAGCGACACGCCGGCGTCCTCCGCGGCCGCCTGCAGCTCCTCGCGCAGGGCGGCGTCGTAGTCGCGCATCCGCAGCATGCCCTCGCCCTCGAGCAGGATCAGGTGGGGCGAACCGACGCACTCCAGCGCGAGGAAGCGGGTGCGCGCGGGGTCGAGCTCGGAGCGGTGGCGCGCGAGGAACGCGCGCATGCCCTCCATGAACGACTCCTCGCTGCCGGTCGAGAGCAGCAGCACGCGGACGCCCGCGACCGGGCTCTCGGCGAGGCGCTCGGCCACATCGAGCAGCACCGCGACGGCGCTGAGGTTGTCGTTGGCCCCCGCCACGACCGGCGAGCGTGCGACGTCGAGGAGCAGCGCGAGCGTGCCAGCGCTCCAGACGCACCCCAGGCGGCGCAGCGCGCGCAGCCCGAGCGCGCAGCCGAGCGCGACGAGCGCGGGGCCGGCGACGAGCAGCCACCCCGTCTGGGTGGACGTCTGCTGGCGCCCGTACCAGCGGGGCGCGAGCCGGTTGATGAGCGGCACGAGGCCCGGGTGGAACATCAGCCCAGTGCGCGCGGCGTCGTGGTGGGCCAC
>Ga0209040_10003233_pt1 | contig 12547 bp, 12 predicted proteins | sample BogFormECP12_OM3_FD_188240 | JGI IMG/M metagenome (GOLD analysis project Ga0209040, IMG submission 188240) | Bog forest soil microbial communities from Calvert Island, British Columbia, Canada - ECP12_OM3 (SPAdes) (version 2) | ecosystem: Environmental > Aquatic > Freshwater > Wetlands > Bog ... | reverse complement strand
CAGCCGCCGCAATCCCGGATCGATCAAAGGCATCGACGAGTAAGACATCGGTGCGTTTTCCAGCGCTGATCAATGATCTGACGTAGGTAGAGCCGTCTGCGCTGACGACAACTAACCGAGAGTCATCTGGCGGAACTTGGAAATGAGATCGAAGCGCAATCACTCGAGGATCGATCTCGACGACAGTCAAGCGCGTGGTTGGAAGGTGACGATAGCAATATTTGACCAGCGAACCGCCGCCGAGCCCAAGCATTAGAACGTTTCGGGGACGCTTGCGGAACAACAGGAATCCCATCATTTTCCGCGTGTATGCACAGACCAATGTATCTGGCGCATCCAGCAGCATCTCACTTTGAACAGCCCCGTCAATCCCAAAGCATAGTGATCGTGTGCTACGGGTCTCGAACAAAAACGGCTTCTCGTAACGGCCGTCGGCAAGGCGCTCGCAAAGCGTGGCGGGGTTAGTGTCATCTGGCTCGCTAAAGCTCAGCCAGGTGTCGCCTTCCGCAGATTGGGTATGCAGTACGAGTAGCTGTTCTGCTTCTTTATCGTCCATCCGTGCCCTCACGACGGCTCGAGCCTCGATCGAGTTTCAATAATATACGTACTGAGATTTCTTTATCAATATCAGTGCTTGTATTATGATGTCTAAAACATGATTACTGCATCTCAACTTCGGGCGGCGCGCGCTTTGCTTGGCATCGATCAATTCGAACTGGCAAAGCGCGCCAAGCTGTCCTTGCCGACCATTCAGCGCATGGAATCGAGTGGCGGATATGTTCGGGGTAACGTCGATTCGCTCATGAAGGTTGTCCAGGCCCTCGAGGATTTGGGGATCGAGCTGATTGGCGAGGGCAATACGAGTAATGTCGGCGGTCGAGGCGTCCGGCTGCGCGATCGTGAGGTGCGTACCGCAGTACTGAGCGCGAAGCCACGCGCGAAGCTGGCGCGCTTGACGGCGCGATCGGGCGCAACAAAGTCCGGCGACCGATCGGATTCCTAGGTCCCGTTTCAATCAAGACAGCATTCGCGATCGCCATGACTCCGATGAAGGATGCGCGATGCGATGATGACGAGCGGTCCAGCAACCGCGATTTATTTTGCTCCAATGCGAAATGCGAGCTTCATCGGCGTGCCGGGGCTCCCGGCGTGATCGGATCCGGCAATTGGGCGGTACTCGGCGATGGCCGCATCATTGGGCGCGGGATATACGGCAACGTGGTTTTATGTGATATCTGCGGACGTGCATTGCTCGCGCGGGGCGATTTGTAACACCTACGTTGTCGTGAACCGCGAAGCGGAGAGTGTCGATCAGGTCTTCGCTCGCGACGCTCGCGATAGCTCCCTTGTTCACGTAGCGCACGCTGTAGACTCTGTGATTTCACGCACGATCTGGCGCAGATAATGCGAAAAATTCAGACCAAAATGTCCCTCAAGTGCATAGGCCAGGGGCTCGAGCCGTTCCCAATTAAGTAGAGCGGAATCGCTACGAAATGCGAGGACAATGAGATTGCTGTACCCGCAGACGGGCAGCGCGATCACCCGTTCCGCGAACACGCTTCGTATTAATGCGGTGTGCGATAGCCGCTCGTACTCGTCGCCAAACACATTGACCACGAGCACCCCACTCGCACTCAAGCGATGCTTCACCTCCAGATAGAACCGCGCGGTGACAAGATTCGGTGCTACACCGTTTCGGTCGTAGGCATCGACCAGGATGACATCTTTGGATGGACCCTTGCCGGCGACGTAGCTGACGCCGTCACCTTGCAATACCCGGAAACGATCATTGTCGGACGGGACGCGGAATTCTTCGCGCAACGCTAATACATCGGGGTCAATTTCGAGAACGGTGATTATGGAGGACGGTAGGCATCGATAGCAGAACTTGGCCAAGGAGCCGCCTCCGAGGCCGAGCAGGAGAATGCGTTCTGGATGCGGATTGAACAGGAGAAAGGTCATCATTTTTTTCGTGTAACGCAGACAAAGTGAATCCGGATGATCGCGATGCATCAGACTCTCAATCCGATCGAAGTTGAAGAACAGATAGCGCCGCGCGCCGCAGTCCAGGATAAAGGGCTTCCTGTACGTACCCTGCATGAGCCGTTCGCAGAGCGCGGGAGCGCGCCTGCGCACGGGCTCGAGCAGTAGGAGCCGGCTGTCGGGTTGCAGAAAGGGGCTCGGAATCTCTAACAGCTTGCGCTTAGCTGACGTCGTCCTTTCTGATCTCGCCGCAGGCGATCGCTGGTTGGTTCGGCTCACGGATGTGCGGCGGCGCCCGCCGCCGCGGTGGCAGGGCGCGATATGGCCGCAAGAATGCCCTGCAGGATGCGAGTCGGGCTCGGTGGACAGCCCGGTACCGCGACATCGACGGGGATGACGTTCGACACGCGCCCGCAACTCGCGTAGCTCTCCCCGAAAATTCCACCGGTGCAACCGCAGTCGCCGAGTGCAACCACAAGCTTTGGCTCGGGTGTAGCCGCATACGTGCGGCGCACCGCAGTTTCCATATGCCTCGAGACGGGTCCTGTGACCAGCAGCAGGTCGGCGTGCCGCGGGCTGGCGACGAACCGGATTCCGAGCCCTTCCAGGTTGTAGATGGGATTGTTGACCGCGTGAATCTCGAGCTCGCAGCCATTGCACGAGCCGGCATCGATGTGCCGGATGCAGAGCGCACGACCAAGCACGTCGAGAATACGCGATTGCAACGCGTGAGCGACCCGCAGACTCTCGTCGCCCGCGGGCGGCGGTTCGGAGATGATTCCGATTCGTTCGATTTGGCGTAACGTCTTCCACATAGCTATAAGTCGTGGCCGCTGTAGGAGAGATTGAAAGACTTATTGATGAGCGGGAAATCCGGGACGATGTTGTCGATGATTGCGTGCTCGAGCACGGGCCAGTTCTGCCACGACGGATCGTGCGGGTGACAGCGGCGGATCGTGCCCGCGGTTCCCGCTTCGAGCGCAACGAACACCGGACCCCGCCAGCCTTCGATCAGTCCTGCACCGATCGCCCGATCGGCCGGCGCGTGCACTGCAGCGAGATGGGGCCCAGCCGGGAGTGCATCCAGAATGCGCCGGATCAGACGACAGGATTCCTGCAGCTCATCGAAGCGCACCGCCACACGTGCGGCCACATCCCCCTCGGTCCGTGCGATCTTTGCCGGCGCAAGCTCCGTGTACGGTTCACACGGGAGGTCGATGCGCAGATCGAATGCCTGGTCGCTCGCTCGACCCGCGAGTCCGGTGAGTCCCAAGCGCGCGGCGAGCTTAGGGGTCACGACACCGGCGCCGTGGAACCGATCGCGCACGCCCTCGTGCTCATCGTAGATCGCGCGCAGGTTCAGGGCTTCCCTTGCAAGTTCGTCGACACAATTGGCGAGCTGTCTTGCGCCGGAACTCTCGAGATCAAAGCGTGTCCCGCCGGGCACGATGGCGTTCATCAGATAGCGTTCCCCGAGCGCCGCGTGAATTGCCCGCAGCAGGTGTTCCTTGAGGCGCGAGAACTGAGCGAGACCGAACGCGAAACCGGCATCGTTGCCGAGCGCGCCGAGGTCCCCGAGGTGGTTCGCGACGCGTTCGAGTTCCAGGCACAGCGCCCGCAGCCAGGCGGCGCGCGCCGGAATCTGCGTACCCGCGACGCCCTCGAGCGCCTGGCAGTACGCCCAGGAGAACGCGACCGCCGAATCCCCCGACACTCGTGCAGCCAGTCGATGACCCTCGAGAATGGGTAGTTCGGTAAAGCGTCGCTCGATGCCCTTGTGCACGTAGGCGAGCCGCTCCTCGAGCCTCAATACCTTCTCGCCGACGACCGAGAAACGGAAGTGCCCCGGCTCGATGATGCCCGCGTGCACCGGGCCGACGGCAATCTCGTGCACACCCTCGCCCTCGACGCGCACGAATTCGTAGGCGTCGAGGGCAGGATCATCGACTGGCAGCTGAGGTTTCGGATCGATCAGCGGCCGGTAGCTTTGCGGCCATGCCGCGTGGCGCAGCCAGGGGCGGGTATCCGAGTCGGTCGATCGCAGTCCTGAGAGGTCCGCGAGCGCCCGCTGCATACGCGCGGCCGCAGGAAAGATATCTTCGAGTCCGGGGTACGGTGCTTGCGGATCGCTGACCGACAGATTTAGCACCAGGCCACTTTTCTCGGCGAGAAACACTGCGCGAACGATTGGTAGCGAACGTGAGTCCTCGCTCGCCCAAAGGGCCACGAGTCTGCCGCCTGCAGCCGCTAATTCCTGCGCAACCTCGCGCCACTCCTCGTCCGAGACAGTCAGTGTGCGCAGCCCTGGGGCGCCTGGCTGAGTGTCGACGAGATTGAGCCAGGCTCGGTGCGCCATCTCACCCACCTCCGATCAAGCGTGCCGCCGCGCGATACCAGTCCGCGAGATACGGCGGAATATACAAGCCAAGCGCGAGCACGATGAGCAGATGCGCGAAGACCGGTACAAGCGACGGCGGATGTGGCAGACGCCGAGCGGTCGTTTCACCGAATACCATGGGTTGCACGCGCCCGAAAATCGCGGCGAAGGCGACGCCGAGCGCGGTGAGCAGGATCGGTGTCGCCCAGGGCTGCTCTCTCATCGCGGTGGTGAGGATCAGAAACTCACTCGCGAAGACACCGAATGGGGGCATACCTAGGATCGCGAGCGAGCCAAGCATCAGGCCCCAACCGATCGTGGGGCTCAGCGTGATGAGTCCCCGGATGTTCTCGATCAGCTGGGAGCCCGCCTTCTGCGCGGCATGTCCGACGGCGAAAAAGATCGCCGATTTCGTGAGCGAGTGAACCGTCATATGCAGGAGTGCAGCGAAATTGGCGACCGGCCCCCCCATGCCGAAGGCGAAGGTGATGATCCCCATGTGTTCAATCGAGGAGTAGGCGAAGAGTCGCTTCACGTCGCGCTGACGCCAGAGAAAAAACGCCGCGAGCACGACCGACAGCAGCCCGAAACCCATGAGCATTCGCGAGGGGAGTTGCGAATGCAGCGAGCCTTCGACGAGCACCTTGCAGCGCACGATCGCGTAGATCGCGACATTCAGCAGCAAGCCCGAAAGCACCGCGGAGATCGGCGTGGGGCCCTCCGCATGGGCATCGGGGAGCCAGTTGTGCAGCGGTGCGAGCCCGACTTTAGTGCCGTAGCCGACGAGCAGAAAGACGAATGCAAGACTCAACACGGACGGCTCGAGTTGCCCCTTCACTCCATTCAAGTGCGTCCACAGCAGCGCGCTCACGCCTTGCGCACCAAGAATCTTCTCGGCGGCGAAGTAAAGCAGGATCGTACCGAATAGTGCCTGAGCAATCCCAACGCCACAGAGAATGAAGTATTTCCAGCCGGCCTCGAGACTCGCCGCCGTGCGGTAGAGCGTGACTAGCAGCACCGTGGAGAGCGTCGCCGCTTCCATGGCGACCCACAGGAGCCCCATATTATTGGTCGTGAGCGCAATCAGCATGGTCGTCATGAAGAGCTGAAACATGCTGTGGTAGAGGCGCAGCCGGGCCGCACTCACGCGTCCGTGCTCGAGCTCCACACGCATATAGGGGCGCGAGAACAGCGACGTCGTGAGCCCCACAAAGGCGGTGAGCGTGACGAGAAAAACATTGAAGGGATCGATGAAAAATTGCTCGCGCGCCACGAGCAAATTCCCTTCGCCTACGACGCGTACCGTGAGCGCACAAGCTGCAAGGAATGTCGCGAGGCTCACGGTCACATTGAGTTCTGGCGCCCAGCGCCGCGCGCCGAAGGCACCCAAGAGCAGCGCACCGGCGAGGGGGCATGCGAGCAGGAGAAGGAATTCCACGTTAATCATTCTTCCTCGTGAGAGCGCGCCAGCTCAAGAGGATCGCTCTCTTTGAGCGCCTCCAGGTGATGTAGATCCAGACTGTCGAACTGCTCACGGATCTGGAAGAAGAAAATGCCCAGCACGAGCACGGCGACGAGCACATCGAGGGCTACCCCGAATTCGACGATCATCGGCATGCCGTAGGTGGCGCTCATCGCGCCGAAGAAGAGTCCGTTCTCCATCGAGAGAAAGCCAACCACCTGCGACATCGCCTTGCGCCGCGTAATCATTGTGACGAAGGAGAGCAGGATCACGGCAACGGCGATGCCGATGGAGTTGCGCGTGGCGGTGCTGGCGAGTGCCGAGATCGGCTGCGCGAGTCCAAAGGCGAACACGACGACCAGCACGCCCACGAGCATTGTTCCCGAGACATTGAGCAATGGCTCGGTGTCCCAGTAGACCTCGAGGCGGCGAATGAGCCGTTGCAGAATCAAAGGCAGGAGCACGACCTTGAGCGCGAGGGTGAGCGCCGCAGACACGTAAAGATGATGCTGCCCGGTGCGCCATGCGAGCAGAATGGTAGCGGCGAGCAGCACCCCACCTTGCACGGCAAGCAGGTTCACGAGGTTCACGATGCGCCGTTGTGCGAGCATCGCAAAAGAGATCAGCAGCAGCAGCGCCGCACAGAAGTTCAGCAGTTGCAGGTCGAAAGGCATGCCGGCCATCGCTCTAAGCTCCCAGCAACAGGTGCACGAGCATACCCAGTACCGCAAACAGGAATGCCGCGGCGAGAAACTCGGGGGCGCGAAATACGCGCAGCTTCGCCGAGACGGTCTCGATGAAAGCGAGGCCGGCACCAGCGATCGTGAGCTTCACGGCGAGCAGCGGGATGGAAGCGAGGAGGGTGCCGGGACCGCCCTCGCCGGTCGAAATGCCCCAGGGGATAAACAGCGCAAAGCCGATGCACGCGTAGTTGAAGAGCTTAAGAGCGGCCGCCCACTCCATGAGCGCAAGATGGCGCGCCGAGTACTCGAGCATCATGGCTTCATGAATCATCGTGAGCTCGAGGTGAGTTGCAGGATTGTCGATGGGGATGCGGGCATTTTCGGCAAGCAACACCATCGTGAAGGCGACCGCCGTGAAGGCGAGACTCGGATAGAGCCCCAGATGTTGCGTGGCGAGATTCTCGGCGATCGCGGGCAGCGCGGTGGTTGCCGAAATCAGGGAGGCGACAAAGATGACCATCAGCAGGGCGGGCTCGGCAAGGAATCCCACCATCATCTCTCGGCGCGCCCCGAGCGTGCCGAACGCGGTGCCGATGTCCATCGCAGCGAGCGACAGGAAGACGCGTGCCATGGCGAGCAGGCCCACGAGCGCAATGGCATCGGCCGCCTTGGTAAATGGCAGCTCCGTGCCCATCGAAGGAATGATCGCGGCGGCGAGGACCATCGCGCTGAACACGATGTAGGGCGCCATGCGAAACAGACGGGATGCACGTTCCGCGATGACGGCATCCTTGTGAAAGAGTTTGCGGATGCCGCGATAGGGCAGCCACAGACTCGGCGCACGACGGTTCTGCAGCCATGCGCGACACTGATTGATCCATCCAAGAAACAGCGGCGCGGCGGCGAGTGCCGCGATCAGCTCGAGCGCCTGCGTGACGATCTCGATCGGCTTCATATGACGAGCCCCAGCAGCACGACGAGGGTCACGAAGCTGTACAACAGGTAAGTCGAGATGCGCCCCTGCTGCAACCACGCGACGCTGTCTGCCACGCGCCGCACGAGGGTGCCGAGCGGCAGGTAGAGCGCGAGCCAGATCCGGTCCCCGACCGCGACAGCGTAGCGCGGTGCGTGATCAAACGGTGAGGGGAGCTCGCGCTTCAACGCAAAGAAGGGCCCGAAAATGTGGCGAATCGGCTGACCGAAGCCTTCGGCGCTGTCCTGCATTCGCGCAGTCAAGCCTCCAAATCCGCAATCCCAGGGCGGTGCGCGACGAACCCGTTGGTGATAGAAGAGCCGCACGGCGAATATTGTGATCATGACGACTGCGGCAATCGCAAGGAAAAAAACGACGGGGGAATAGGAGGCGCGCCGCTGCGGCAACGGCACGAGGAGCCACCAGGGAGCGTGTGCACTCGGCAGTTCGGCGCCGCTCAATTGCTCGACCACGCTGCGTAGCGCGCCGATCACGTACGTTGGCAGCAGGCCCAATGCGAAGCAACCGAGCGCGAGCCATACGAGGCCGATGCGCTCGAGCACGCCCGCATCATGCGCGTGGCTCAAGTTCGCCTCGCGCGGCTGGCCGAGGAAGATCACGCCGAAGAATTTGACCATGACATAGGCGGCGAGGGCGGCGGCAAGCGCGATGATCGCCGCACCCAAGGGAAGCAGCATGTTGATGAACGGCTGGGGTACTTCGTTCGAGAAGAGAAACGCCTGTAGCAGCAGCCACTCGGAGACGAAACCGTTCAGTGGCGGAAGTCCTGCCATGGCGAGCGCACCGATGAGGGTCAGCCAGGCGACCCACGGCATGCGATGGATCAATCCGCCCAGGCGTCCGAGGTTGCGTTCGCCCGTGGAATGTAGAACCGCTCCCGTACCGAGAAACAGCAGGCTCTTTATGAACGCGTGGTTGAGGCTGTGATAGAGCAGCGCGATCAGGGCGAGTGCGCCGAGGGACGGCATGCCGACGCCGATGAATACGATTGCAAGCCCGAGGCCGGTGAAGATGATGCCGAGGTTGTCGATCGAAGAGAACGCGAGCAATCGCTTCATGTCGGTTTGGACCGCGGCGAAGACCACGCCGTAGAGTGCGCTGAAGAGCCCAAAGCTGAGCGCCACGAGACCCCACCACCATTGCGGATGCCCGAGCAAATCGAAGGTCACGCGCAGCATGCCGTAGACGGCCGTTTTCAGCATCACACCGCTCATGAGCGCAGAAACCGGCGAGGGGGCAGCCGGGTGTGCCTCAGGAAGCCACACGTGCAGGGGAACGAGCCCCGCTTTTGCCCCGAAACCAAAGAGTGCGAGCAGGAAGGCGGTCGCGGCCCACTGCGGCGCGAGGTGCGCGCCGCGCATCGCATCGAAGGTAAACTGCCAACTGCCACCCTGCATCACGCCGAAGCTCAACAGGATGGCGATCGCCCCGACGTGCGCTATCAGCAGGTAGAGAAAGCCCGCGCGACGGATCTCGGCGAGACCGTGTTGCGTCGTGACCAGAAAGTAGGAGGAGAGTGCCATCGTCTCCCACGCCACCATGAACGCGTAAGCATCATTGGCGAGAAACACCAAACCCATGCTCGCGAGGAACACGTGATATTGCAGACACAACAGGCCGGGCGCCGTGCCGTGCCCACGCCGAAAGTACCCCGCCGCGAAGACCGAGATGCCCGCCGAGGCGGCCCCGAGCAACAGGAGGAAGAGGCTCGCAAGCGCATCGCGCCGCATGTGCATCGGCAGGTCGGGTAGTCCGATCACTAGTGTGACCTGTTCAGAAGGCGCCGCGAGGCTCAAGCCCGCCACGACCGCGAGGGCTAGGCCACACAAGGCCCCCATCGGAAACAATGTCCGACCCACAAAACCCACGCTCTTGGGGCGCAGCATTCCGGCGAGGCCGATCAGGCCCCAAAGGGCGATCAGACCGAGGCAGGCGTCGAGTGATGAATGGATAAGTGGCATCACAATGGGTGTTATGCGGATACGTGTTCAATTATAATGGGTGTCAGGTACCCTGTCGCTAGCTTAGGGACGACCGTGGCCCTCGAAGATCGCACCGCACGACTCACGATCCTCATCGATCCGCGCAAGAAGGCGTTGTTCGAACGCCTGTGTGTCGAAGAAGATGCCACCCCCTCCCAGGTCGTGCGGCGCTTGATTCGCCGCTATATCCAGGAGCGGACTGGGCGACCCTGGACACCCGATCAAGCGTCGAAGCCGGTGGCACGTCGCGGCGGACGCGCGTGACGCGCGACACCGGTGAAAATTCCAGAAATTCTGCTCATCCAGACGCCTCATTCGCCCGGCGCACTGGCGAGTGTGCTGAACGTCATTGCGGAAGCCGGGCTCCTACTCGAAGACTTGACGAGCGTCTGGCACGGGCGCGACGACACACTGTGGGAAATTACGGTTGACACGGGTAATGCCGCGCGCGCGGAACTCGTCGATCGGCTGAACGCGCTACCGAGAGCGCGCTTCATCACCTGGGCGGACCACACCTGCGATTATCGCCATGGCGGCAACGTGGAGATGCGCTCGCGCGTAGCGATCGTGACCGATGGGTCCGCCGTTCTGCGCCGAGGAAACTTTCTGGCGAGGGCGAGCCTAGCGGCGATCGAAGGCAAAGCCGCCCTCTTTGCCGAGCTCGTCGGGATCAGCGGCATCCCGATGCTCATCGAAAGTGGCGCAGTGGATCACTTCGTTGATGTCGTGTGCGCCATCGCCCCCTCCTTTGGGGCGATCTTGCTCGAGGATATCGGCGCGCCGCGGTGCTTTGAGATCGAACAGAAGCTGCGCGCGCGCTTGCCGATGCCCGTCCTACACGATAATCAACATGGTACGGCGGTCGTGGTACTGGCGGCGTTGTTGAACGCCTCCCGGCAGATCGGCGCGCCGCTCAATTCGCTCACCGTGGGTGTCATCGGACTCGGTGCGGCGGGTCTCGGAATTGCGCGCTTGTTGCATTCGCACGGCGTGAAGCGACTGCTGGGCACAGACCTGCGTGCGCAGGCGATTGGACGCCTCGCGCAGCTGCATGGCCATCGCGAGAGCGTTAAGCACATTCTCGAACGGGCGGATGCGGTCATCTGCGCCACGGGCGCGAAAGGCTTGATTGCGCCCGAGCGTGTCAGGCCCGGCCAGATCATTTTCGCGCTGTCGGATCCCGATCCCGAGATTGAGCCGGCCGCCGCACTCGCCGCGGGCGCCGCTGTCGCGGCCGACGGCAAAAGGATCAATAACGTGTGGTGCTTTCCAGGGCTCTTCGATGCGGCGCTGCGTGCACACGCGCGCGCATTCACGGATGCGATGTTGGTGGCAGCCGCGAACGCACTCGCCACCGCGGCGCCTGCAGGACAACTCCTGCCTGACCCGCTGGACGCGTCAGTCCACGCGCAGGTCTCGCAGGCCGTTCAAGCTGTTGCACGCGAGGAATTGCGCGACGGCAAGGTGCGTATGCGCTGATAGAGCAGTGGGTGTGGAGAGGGTCCACCGAGCGGGCATGATTGCAACCGGGAAAGGGACATTGAGCATATCAACACCGAGACGAGAAGGCGGTCGCGGTGCATCGTCTGCGCGCAATGCAGATCCGCCACTCGTGTTGTTTCTGTGTTGCACCAACACGACGAATTCCATTATTGCTGAGGCGATTCTGAAGCACTTGGGCGTGGGGCGCGTGCGTGCGGCAAGCGCTGGCGAGCTCCCCTATGAGGACGTTAACCCGTTTGCACTCGAGTGCCTCAGCGTCCACGGCATCACGACCACAGGACTTCGGACCAAGATGTGGGGCGATTTCTTTGGACTCGATCGGCCGCGCGTCCGGTTTCTGATAGCGCTTTGCGACCACTACGCGGCGAAGGCGACCTGGCAAGAGGACACGCTCATCGCGCATTGGCATATGCCGGACCCAGGCGAGGTCGGGGGCAGCGAAATTGACATTCGCGTGGCATTTGAAGAGGCCTTCGGCAGGCTCGATCTCCGTATTCGAAAGTTTCTCGCGCTGCCGCTTGGGATCCTCAATTCAACGGCGCTCGCGCGGGAACTTCAGCGCATCGGGGAAATATGATGGACTCCATGAATCAGCTCATGGCCGCAGCATCCGAGTTCGCCCCAGTTGAGCGGGCGCTAGGAGTGCTCGCATGACGGCGTACCCGATGGTGGATCACACCTACGACGTATTTGTCGTCGGGGCAGGGGGAGCGGGCCTGAGGGCAACCCTCGGACTTGCCGAAGCGGGTCTCGCGACCGCCTACCTCACGAAGGTATTCCCGACGCGCAGCCACACCGTTGCGGCGCAGGGCGGAATCAGTGCGGCGCTCGGTAACATGGGGGAGGACGACTGGCGCTTCCATTTCTACGACACGATCAAGGGGTCTGACTGGCTTGGCGACCAGGATGCCATCGAGTTCATGTGCAAGGAGGCCTCGAGCGCGGTCATCGAGCTCGAGCACTATGGCGTGCCGTTCTCGCGCACCGAGGATGGCCGCATCTATCAACGTCCCTTCGGTGGTATGACCACGCACTTCGGCAAGGGGGTGGCGCAGCGCACGTGTGCCGCGGCCGACCGCACCGGCCACGCGATGCTGCATACCCTGTATCAACAGGCGCTCCGGCATCGCGCCAATTTTTTCATCGAGTACTTCGCGATCGATCTCATCATGCAAGATGGCACGTGTCGCGGCGTGGTGGCGCTCGACATCACAGAAGGCACGCTCCACAGGTTCCGCGCCCACACGACGATTCTCGCGACCGGCGGGTATGGGCGGACCTACTTCTCGTGCACCTCGGCGCACACCTGTACGGGTGATGGCGGGGGCATGGCGCTGCGTGCGGGCTTGCCGCTGCAGGACATGGAGTTCGTGCAGTTTCATCCCACCGGCATTTACGGCGCGGGATGCCTGATCACCGAAGGTGTGCGCGGCGAGGGCGGGTTTCTGACCAATGCGAGCGGTGAGCGATTCATGGAGCGCTACGCACCGAATGCAAAGGATTTGGCCTCCCGCGATGTCGTCAGCCGCGCCATGACATTAGAGATTCGCGAGGGGCGCGGGG
>Ga0209040_10003232_pt1 | contig 12547 bp, 11 predicted proteins | sample BogFormECP12_OM3_FD_188240 | JGI IMG/M metagenome (GOLD analysis project Ga0209040, IMG submission 188240) | Bog forest soil microbial communities from Calvert Island, British Columbia, Canada - ECP12_OM3 (SPAdes) (version 2) | ecosystem: Environmental > Aquatic > Freshwater > Wetlands > Bog ... | reverse complement strand
GCCCGCACTTATCACCTGCCCGGCACCGCCGTCGAACAGGACATCCTTGCACTGGTGATGAAACCCCGCCCTAAACCACCAACTTGCCGATCCCGTGGTTCCTGGATGAGGATAGTGACCGGCGCGTACGATCCAGCGTCGGCTATATGACGGGTCATTTCACCCATGGTGACCGGGTTGCCTGCGATCAGGCGGACCAAACGGTGCTTAACCTGCTGCGGCGCCCGAGGATCGAGGGTCAGCACGCCGTCGAGGTGCAGCTGCCAGAACTGCATGAGCCCAGCGCTGCCCTGCGCGTGCCGGACGAGAGAGCTGAACTGCTCATAGGACGTGCTTGCCTCAAGATCGCTGAATAGCGACCTGATGTCAGGCCGGCTGATGCCGTCGAAGATGCCGTCCATGATATTTTCGAATGTCTGTTCGCTTTCGATAATGTGACGGCGGATCGGAATCTCTAGGATTTGTTCGACTGCCACGGATTTCCCCCCTACCGTTTCCTTTCCTTGAAGGTCCCTATTCCGGCTAGGCAGCGACCGTAACGTCAGACGTATTTCGGCGGTGAACAGCCGGCGCTCTTTCCTATGCTGCGGAGTGGCCTCTCCAAGCCTCGTGCTAACGACTTGGTGCGCGATAGGAGATCCGGGACGTAGCAGGTGATTGTGGCGTGTCGGTCCCGGGGATGGCTATGACGGCTAGATACGGCCCCACTTGGACGGCTTGAATCGGCCCCACCCCGAGCTGCCGGACACCGGTGTCGCCTTGATCTGGCCCCGGCTCTGATCTGCTCTTCCTTCTCGCTGCTGCTCTCAGCTGGGCCACTTCGGACCGTCCAGTTGGCCACTGAGTGGAGCCACTTCAAGGCGTCATGGTGGGGCCAAATGGAGCCGTCGTAGCCACGGGGACGTGAGCGGCCGCGCGGAACGATCTTGATGTGTCGTCAGGATGGGCCCGCGCGGCCTTGTCGCATCGTATCTGCACTGGGATCGGCCGCCGTAAGCTGGGCAAGCTGATCGAGGAGCTGGCGCCGCTGTGGCTGGCGCAGCAGGAGTCGCGGCTGCGGGGCCGGCGCGGCCGGGACCGCCTGCGCGCCGAAGGCGCAGGCCCAGCCCATGAGCTGCCGTTCACAGACCGGGTGATCGTCACCTTGGTCATCTTGCGGTTCCAGCTCCCGCACGCCGCGCTGGCGGTGTTGTACGGGGTGCACCGGTCCACCATCACCCGCGCGGCCGGGGAGATCCGGCCGCTGCTGGCCCAGCGCGGGTTCGCGGTGCCGGGCAAGCCCGGGCTGCGGCTGCGGACGCTGGCCGATGTGTTCGCCTACGCCGCCGCCGAGGGCGTGAAGCTGCGGATCGACGGCACTGAGGTGCAGGTGCGCCGGCCCAGGGCGGGCCGTCCCGGGCGGCGGGCGTTCGTGTCCGGCAAGAAAAAGCAGAACACCATCAAGTCAACGGCTGTCAGCGACGGCCAGGGCCGGCTGCTGTGGCTGGGAGCGTTCCGGCCTGGCCGGATGCATGACGTCACCGCGCTGCGCACCGACGGCATCGAAGACCTGCTCCGCCGCCATCCCGATGTCCAGGCCGAGGCCGATGCGGGCTACCAGGGCCTGGCCCGTGACTTCCCCGGCCAGGTTAGCGCCCCGCCAGCGCGAGCTTCTCCTCGATCCGCTGCAGGGCCTGCAGGGGCACCGCGCGGAACGCGTCCCAGAACCGGCGGTGATCCAGCGCCGAGGCGCCGATCTTGGTGAACAGGTCCGCCGCCGAGGTGCGCCAATGAGCACCTGGAGCTGGATCACTACCTGGAGATCCTGGTCCGCAAGCCCGGCGCGCTGCCCGGCTCGGCGGCCCTGGCCCAGGCCCGCGCCGCGGGGGCGTTCACCAGCGCGCACGAGGCGTGCGTAGAACGGGTCGTCAGCCGAGCTCGCTGCCTCCAGGGAGTGCCGGGCTTCGTCCACGCTGGGCCTGTCTTTAATCCGGCCGCCGCCGGAGTCAGCTGCTGGTGAACGTCGGTCCCCGCCGTGGCCTGGCCCTTTCCTTTCGCAGGAACGACGAAGGCGACCACGAGAATGTACGGTCGCCGGCGAAAGTTCGCGGGCGGAGGCACCGCCCGGGCGGGCTATGCCCGGTGTTGCGGCTCGGCGCGGGGTGGGCGGTGGCCGGGGCGGGTCGCGGGCGGCAGCAGGGCCGCGGTAAGGGTACGGGCGAGCCAGCGCTGGTAAGCGCCCTGGGTCCAGCCTCGCTGGATGACGAGGCCGAGGTAGTTGCCAGGGCTGATATGGACCCAGGTGATCTCCGCGGCGGTGTCGGGGTCGAGTTCGTCGCGCAGCGGTCCCTTGCCGGCCAGTGCGGCGACGAATCTCCGCGCGGCGGTCAGCCGCTGCTGTTCGCTGAGATCCCACAGCTCGCGCAGGGCGGGCTCGCCGCTGCTGGCCGCCCCGCGCAGCACCTCCCTGATCTGGGCGTAGCGGCCCCACAGGTCGGTCAGGTGGCCGACCATGAGCACGACGGCCCGGTAGGGGTCGGGCTCGGCGACCACGGCCTGGAACGGCTCCCGCTCGGCGATGGTGGCCGGCAGGTCGTCGCCGGCCAGCGCGACGTCCCGGACCGCGGCGAGCACTGCCTGCTTGTTGCCGACCGCGGTGAAGACCGTGGGCTTGCTCACCCCGGCGCGCTCGGCGATCTGGTCGACGGTGGTCGCGCCGTATCCCTGGGCGAGAAACAACTCACGCGCCGCGTCGAGCACCACCTCCCGCGTCGCGGTGGCCTGCCGGTCACGTAGCGCCGAGCGGTACCCGCGGCGGACCTGCTTGACATGAGACACGCTGCCATCCTACCATGCGAATATTCGTTATATGCTCAGTAACTCAATATCCGAGCCCACTGCTACCGACGAGAGGTCCCGATGAGCACCCAGACTCCGGCCCACGCGCCTCACCAGGAGACCACCATCTCCGGTACCCTGATCTACGAGTACACCGCACGCCTCACCGACCTCACCGGCTACGGCCTGGCCCTGGCTGACGTGCTCGCCGGCGCGATCGCACCGCCACCCGAAGGGCTGCGCAGCGACGCCCGGTTTGAAGGACCGGTCAGCGGGCCAGCGCTGCGCGGCACGGTCACCGGCGTCGACTACGGCACCCTGCGCGCCGACGGGCGCGCCGAGCTGCACATTCACGCGCGCATCAGCACCCAGGACGGCAAGAACATCGCGCTGGCCGCCGACGGCGTGGCCATAACCGAGCCCGGCTCCCCGGTCGCCCAGCTCCGCGAGAATGTCACCCTCACCACCTCAGAGCCCAGCTACGCCTGGCTGAACCCGCTCCAGATCTGGGCCACCGGGACCGCCGACTTCGCCACCGGCCAGATCCACGTCACCGCCTACACGGCCTAGACCGCCGGCTCGCCAGCACCGCTGACCCGACGCCCGGCATGCCCGGGCCAGGCCGCCGCGACGTCCCGCACCAGCCACGACAGGAGACCCATGATGGCCAGCCTTCCGTACGCCACCACCAGCAAGCTCCACGAGATGCTGCGCGATAGCCCTTCCCCGAAGACACCCACCCCGGCAACGTGTTCCGGATGCTGGCGATGGCGCCACCCGCCGGGGCGGCCGCCCTCGGGCTCATCTACAGCGTCCTAACCGAGACCGAGCTCGACCCGGGGCTGCGCGAGATGGCGATCCTGCGGGTGGCCCAGCGCAGCCACGCCGCCTACGCCTTTGCCCAGCACGCGCCCATCGCGCGATCGGTGGGCGTGAACCAGGCGCAGGTGTCGTCGTTGCAGGACGGCGGTGCGCCCGCCGGCCTGTTCGGCGACCGCGAGCGCGCCGTACTCGCCTTCGCCGCCGAGGCACTCGACGCGGCGCGCGTCTCCGGCCAGACCTTCGCCGGCCTGCGCGAGCACCTCCCGCCCCGCCAGGTCGTCGAACTCCTGCTTACCATCGGCTGCTTCCGCATGATGAGCAGGCTCGTCACCATCCTCGAGCTCGAAACCGAACCCCCGTTCGCCGTGAACACCCTCCGCCAGGCCGCCCTCCAGTACTGATGTCCCGCGAGCACTGGGCCGGAGCGGGAGCACCCCGGCCGCTAATGGCGGTTCAGGGCATCCGGGGAACCACTCCTCGCCATGCCCATATCTGGCTAGCCCGAGGACGACGCAGCCCGACGCCGATCGCGTTGCCTGCCAGGTAACCGGTCATCGCCGTCCGCAAGTCACCAATGTTCAGGGCGTTATCCTCACCTGGCCCGGCGACGGAATACCGAGGGCGCTGTCACGAGAGCCTGACCGTGTCAGTCCAGAGCTCTGCCGGTCAACCGGTCCGCCTTGGCGCGGGCCCGGGGCGTCCAGGAGGTATCCCGCACGGGCCCCGGCAAGACCGGCGACATCGCCACAGCAGCACCCGTCCTCATCCAGTTCGAGCGCGAAATGATCAACTGAAGGTCGCTGAGAAAATTTCAATGGCAGCGAAGGTTCGTCCTGATCCGGCCCCGGCGATGGCCGGGTGCGATGAGCAAACGGGCGATCGCGCCTATGCCGGCCGCTGGGCTGGCGGTGCTTCGGTGGCCAGAACCAGGCTGGCGGCGGGGTGCCGTGGCGGCGGGGCCCGAGGGCGCGCGACTCGTCCAGCAGGGGAGCGATGCGGCGGAGGTTCGCCAGGGTGGGCGGAAAGGCGGCATTGTGCAGGGCGAGCCACCGCAGCCTCGCAAGGGCGGCCGGGAAATGGTCGTGGCCACAGCGGCCGGTGAACATCCGCTAGCCAAGCAGGGAGGGGGCGATGACAGCCGCCAGTGCCGGGCCGCCCAGGGCACGAGATCATCCGGAGGGCTACGGAGCAGCAGATTGACTAGTACCTCATTGGCGTAACCAGGTGCCCGAGCGCGCGGCGTCGGCCGGCTGCCGCTGGCGCAGGCTCTGTTTGCTCACCCGGGGGCCGCACCAACGACGCCTGCTTCCGTGCCCGCCGACCCCGCCTACTATCACCCGCCGGGCCATGGGTTGGGCACCGCTCGGTCGCGGGGGTTCCGGCTGCGCACTCTCTGCCGGCGTCATGGTTAGCGCGGCGCTGTCGCTCCGGCGACAGCAGAGCGCGAACCACGTCGTTTGGTGCTAGCTCCAGGCCGACGAGCTGGTGACGAAGGATGAACAGTGCTACCGATGGGGGCAGCAAGGCTGAGCGCGGGCGGCGAGCTGTTGTGCCGCGCGTCCTGCCAGCCTGCCAAGCCCGGCTGGCCGGGTTTCGGCGGCCAGGCCGAGGGCCAGCACCAAGGTCAGGGCGGGCACCAGGTATACCGGGCGGACGATGGCGCCCATGAACACCAGGCCCATCGCTGCTGCCGAGGTTGCCAGCCGGGCTGCCCTGGCCGGCCCGGTCATCTTGCCGGACGGTAGGATGGCGGTGGCCAGCAGGCAGACACTGACTCCGCCGTACAGCGCGGCGCGGGGCGCGATGGCGATGGTGGTCGCCCCGTCGGCGGCGAGGATGGCGATGTGCAGGCCGGCGCTGGCGGCCGCGATGCCCGCCACTGTCGGCAGGTTCACCGCGGCGAGCCAGGCGATCGTCCGTGGGCCGTCCAGTGCCCGGTGGTCGGCGGACCGGTTCCAGGCCCACCACAGCGCCGCCAGCGTTACGGCCGCCGCGGCTAGCACGACGGCCAGCGGGAGGCTCCATGGCCGCGTGGCGGCGGCGCTGATCAGCCGGGCCACCGACTCGCCGAGCACGATCAGCACGAACAGCTGGAAGCGCTCGGCCAGGTGCCAGGGGTTGAGCGGGACGTGCCGCCCCGGCGACAGCATCCCCAGCCCGCCGGCGGCGTCGGCGGCCAGCGCGGCCGTCCAGACGGCGTAGCGCAGCGGGCCGGCGGCGGCCAGCGAGGAAAGCCACAGAGCCCCGCCAGCGCCGAACCAGATCAGGTACCAGCCGTACAGTTTCCTGGTCGCGGGCAGGTGTCGGCGAGCCCTCGCGTACAGCAGCAGTTGCAGCCCGCGCATGGCGGCGAAGGCGACGACGAAGCCGACCGGGTCGCCTGAGACCGCCCGTGACGCGCTTGCCGCCAGGCCGGCGCCCAGGGCCAGGGCGGCGAGGAACGCGCAGCGGTACGAGGCGCTGTCGGACTCGTGCCGGTCGGCGTAGAAGGAGAACTGCACCCACAGCCACCAGACCGGGACGAAGAAAAAGGCGAAGCCGCCCAGCGTGGCCAGCTCGGGATGATCCTGCAGCGTGCCGGCGAGCTGATTGACTGCGCCGGCTAATACCAGGTCAAAGAAGAGCTCGATCCAGCTGACCCGCCGCGGCTCGCGGCCGTGCGGGCCCCCGGTGCGCAGCGGCGGCGGGCTGATCCTGATCGGGTGCAGTCGAACCTGGGCCACGCGCGTCGCGTCCCTGGTGGCAGGCATGGGAGATCCTTCCTTCCTTGGTCGGTTCCAGACCTTCGGCCTGCGCCGCGGGCCGTGCGCGGCCAGCCAGCCGCGGCTTTCAGTCCAGATACCGGATGGCCCCGGCGGGGTTTAGCTGAACTTTGGCAGGCGCAGGCCGACGGCGGCGTTGTCGTCGGGAGTACCGAGCCAGTAGCCGAACCTCCTCGACACGGCGAGCAGGCGTTCCAGGTCCTCAGCCGCCGGAGGGCGGCGGGCGCCCCTGGCGGGGGTGCCGACCTCCTCGAACCAGTTGCCCAGCCGGGCGGTGGTGATGACGAGCTCGACAAGCGGCTCCGCGGACATGTTGCGGTGCGCGTGCCGGGTGCCGGGGGGACGTGGACGTAGTCGCCGGCTCGGACGTCGACCCACTCGGCCGGGCCGTTGCCCAGCGTCAGGACCTGCTTGGTGCCCGAGAGCACGAAGAAGACCTCGGTGGCATCATGGCTGTGCAGCGGGACCGCCACTCCCGGCGGGATCACGCCGCGCATGACGCAAAAGTCGCCGTGCGCGGCTGCGGGCGTGGTGAGGAACTCGACGGTCGGTCCCAGGACGTCCAGGGCGGTCCTGGATGTCCCCTGGGCCACGCCGCGGATAACCTCGCCGGGGTTCGCATGCGGATTCATCAGCTACCTCTTTCCTATGTTGCGTTGTGTGGTCGCGGGACGGGCTCTAGCGCTCAACTGGCGGCGGGGGCGGCCACGGACGGGCCTTGTCGCCTGGTAGTTTCCGCCAGCGCGTAGCGGATGGCGTCGGCGCTGCCGAGGGCGCGGCCGTGCGCCCACGCCAGGTCGAAGGCCGCGGCGGTCATGCGGCCGCGCAGCGCGGCCAGGGCGATGTCGCCGTGCGGGGTGCGCGGCACGTAGGCGTGCAGCCAGCCGCTGCCGTTGGCCTCGAGCAGCGCGCTGACGGCACCGAGGCTCGCTGCCCGCTCCGGGTGATCCTGCCGCGCGGCGATGTCGGCCAGCGCCTCGAGATGATAGGCCAGGCTCGGCTTGTCCCCGGCCTCGGCCGTCAGCCTGAGACCCTGCCGCAGCAGGTCAGCGGCTTCATCCATATCCCCTTCGGCCTGGCGGCTGAGGGCCAGGTCGTAGAGCGAGATGAGGATGGTGAACCGGTCGGCCGCGCTGTAGGCCGCGCCCAGGCCGTCGGTGAACAGCACCGCGGCGCGGCTGTGCTCTCCCTGGCCGAGCCGGATCTGGCCGAGGAAGTTGGCCGCCAGGGCGACATCGAGCAGGTACTGCGCACGCTGCGGGCCGGTCAGCTTCTCGCCGGCCATCTTCCGCAGCTCGGTGAGGGTCTGCTCCAGCAGGTCGGCGGCGATCGCGACCTGGTCATGAGCGGCCAGCAGGTGACCCAGGGCGGCGGCGGCCAGGCCGAGGCCGAGCCGGTCTCCGGCCTTGCGGTAGAGCGGCAGGCTCTGCTTGAACAGCCGCCGGGCCCGGGCCTGGTCGCCGCTGGCGAGTCGAGTGAAGCCGGCGCCGCTCAGCGCCAGGGCCCGCTGGCCCGGCGGCAGGCCGTCGCTGCGGTCCAGGATCCTGTCCGCATAGCGCAGCAGTTCCCCGGCGTGGCCGTGCAGCCACCAGAACCGCCAGGTCGTCCAGACCAGGTCGAGCGCGGGACCGGGCTGGTCGCGCTCCAGCAGCCACGACATCGCGGCACCGAGGTTGTCGTACCGTAGCTCCAGCCGGTTCAGCCAGTCCAGCTGTCCCGCGCCGGTCAGCTCGGACTCGCCCGGCCTGGCTAGCGCCGCGAAGTAGGCGGCGTGCCGGTCGTGCATGTCCTCCCACGCGCCGCTGTCGCGCAGCCGGTCCAGGGCGTACTCCCTGACGGTCTCGAGCAGGCTGAACCGGGCCTCCTCGTCGCGCGGCTCGGCCCGGACCAGGCTGCTGTCCACCAGCGAGCCCATGACCTCCATCACGCGCGCCGGCTCGCTCGCGGCCCCTGGGCTTACCGCGTCGCCGCAGATGGCCGCCACGGCGGGCAGACCGAACGAGCCGGCGAACACTCCGAGGCGTGCGAACAGCGCCTGCTGGCCGGCGGTCAGCAGGCCGAAGCTCCAGTCCAGGGTGCTGCGCAGCGTCCGCTGCCGCTCGGGCAGGTCACGCGGGCCCGCGGCCAGCACGCTCATCCGGTCACCGAGCCGATCGAGCAGCGCCTGCGGCGGCAGCAGCCTGATCCAGGCCGCGGCCAGTTCGATGGCCAGCGGCAGGCCGTCCAGGGTGCGGCAGATCCCGGCGATGGCCTGGGCGTTGCGCATGGTCAGCTCGAATCCCGGCGCCACCGCGCGGGCCCTGGCCACGAACAGGCGGACCGAGGCATAGCCCAGCAGGTCCGCGGGGTCCCGCACGCGCCCGGCCGGAGGAATCGGTAGCGGCGGCACGGCCAGCTCGTACTCGCCGGTGAGCCGGAGCACGGTCCGGCTGGTGATCAGGACCACCAGGCCGGGAGTGGCGGCCAGCAGCTCGGCGATCAGCCCGGCCGCGCCGGTCACCTGCTCGAAGTTGTCCAGCAGAAGCAGGAGGCGCCGGGGGCGCAGGTACGACGTCAGGTCGGCGACGAGCCGTCCGCCCGAGGTCTTCAGGCCGAGCCCGGCGGCGATAGCGGCGGGCACCAGCCCGGCGTCGGATATCGGGGCGAGATCGATGAACCGCGCGCCGTCGGGGAAGCCCGGGCCGAGCCTGGCCGCGGCCTGGACCGCGAGCCGGCTCTTCCCCACGCCTCCGGTCCCGGTGAACGTGATCAGGCGCGCTCCTTGCCGGGTCACCAGGTCTGCAACCTCGGCGGCCTCCCGCTCGCGGTCCACCAGCGGCGTCGTGGCCGCCGGCAGCGCGCAGCCGGGTCGTCGCCGCCCGGCCGGGTCATCTCGAACCGCTCGCTGAGCAGCATGGCCAGGTCATCCTCCACGAGGAGCTGGAGCTCGGCGCCGTCGGCGAAGCGCCGGTAGCAGACGCTGTCGTCCGCCTCGATGCGCGCCAGCATCTGCGCCAGGCGCGGCTCGCGGTCGGGCGCGGGGGACTTGAGGTAGATGAGCCTGGGCATGCCGGCCGAGAGCCGGTACTCGTCCTCTAGTCCGGATGCCTTCTCCCCTGGTGCCACCCAGCCGTAGCTTTGCCAGTAGATGCCCACGAAGATCTGGCTCTGGTCCAGGTAGGCGCGGTAGACCTGCCGGGCTGGATGTGGCTGGGCGGCCAGCTCGAACATCACCGGGATCAGCCGCAGCCGGGTCACGGCGTCTTGTACCGCCTTGCGCTCGGCGGCCAGTTCCTGCAGCGTTGAGCTCACGAAGACCCGGACCCGCTGATCGGGCGTGCGGATCATGGCGCGCTGGCTCGTCACCTCCGGGCTGGCGGTGGCGGGCATCGGGATGTCCTTTCTGCTCGGGATGATGGCGTGTTACTGGCGTGCGCGGTCGCTCAGGGCCTGGGTCAGGTCCCGGAGCAGGGGCGGGAGGTCGCGGGCGCCGAGCACGGCCTCGATCAGCACTGGCCGGCCCGCGGCAGCGTGGTAGTGGGCCGCGCTGAGCGCCCAGGCCAGCTCGTGCGAGCTTTCCGCGCGAAGCGCGACCGCCGACGAGGCCGGGGCGAGGGCCGGGGGCAGCGCGGTCCAGTTCCAGGCCGGGATGTCGTGGTATCCGGCGTCGGGGTGGCCGATGGCGCGTTCGGTCGTGTAGCCGCTGTTGTTGAGCACGATGACCACGGGTGCCAGGCCCTGGGCGAGCAGGGTGCCGAGCTCAGCTGCGGTCTGCTGGATGGCGCCGTCGCCGGCGATCAGCACGACGCGCCGGTCCGGCGCGGCCAGCGACGCGCCGACCGCGGCCGGCACGGTCCAGCCGATCGATGCCCACAGCGGCTGCCCGGCCAGCGTCACCCCGTCGGGCAGGGCGAGCTCGGCGGCGCCGTAGAACGCGGTGCCCTGGTCGGCGATCAGCAGGTCGCCTTCGCGCAGGAAGTACTGCACGCTCGCCCACACGTCCCGCTGGGTGAGCTGGTGATCGCCGGCGGCGTGCGCCGCAGCCTCGGTCACCGGGAGGGCCTCCAGCTCAGTGCGGGACGGCAGGGGCCGGATCGCGGCGGTCAGGGCGGCCAGCGACGGCCGCAGGCCGATGCCCGGGTAGACCACGTCGGCGATGCGCGCCTGGTCGGTGTCCAGCTCGATGCGGGTCCCTGGCAGCGCGGGCGTGGTGCCGCCGGTGACGGTGTCGGCCAGCGTGGCGCCCGCCATGATCAGCAGGTCGGTGTCATCCACGGCCAGCCGGGCCCGCTTGGCCGAGGCCGGGCCGGCGTACAGGCCCGCGAAGCGCGGGTCGGACTCGGGGAAGTCCCCCTTGGCCGTGGACAGCACGGCCACCGGCAGGTTCCCGGCGGCGGCGAGGTCGCGCACCTGCGCGGTGACCCGGTGCCGGGCGGCCAGGTGCCCGACCAGCAGGCTGGCGCTGTCGGCGGCGCCAAGTACCCGCCGGGCATGGCGGGTGAACGCGGCCACGACAACGGGATCGGCATCGTCGCCGGCCTGGGGCAGCGGCCTGGCGGGGGCCAGCACCGGGGTGTCGGCCACGTCGGCGGGAATGGTCAGGTAGACCGGCTGCGAGGTGCGCAGCGCGGTGCTCAGCACCCGGTCGATCTCCTCCGGGGCGGTATCCGGGCGCAGGTCGGCCTGGGCCGCGGTGGCCTCGGTGGCCATCCGGGCGAAATGGCCGTAGTCGCGGCCGGGCAGGTTGTGGTGCAGCGTCGCGCCGGCCTCCCGCGCCGCCAGGGCCGGCGTGCCGACGATGTGCACGACCGGGACGGACTCGGCGCAGGCGCCCGCGATCGCGTTGATCGCGGACAGCTCGCCGACGCCGAACGTGGTGACCAGCGCGCCGATCCCGCGCTGGCGGGCGTAGCTGTCGGCGGCGTACCCGGCGCCCTGCTCGGTGGCCATGCCGATCCAGGCCAGCTCCGGCCGGGCGGCGATGGCGCCCAGGATCGACAGGTTGTAGTCCCCCGGCACGCCGAAGACCGAGGCGAGGCCGGCTTCGGCCAGGCGGGCCAGCAGGTAGCCGGCGACTGTGGTGATCCGCGGCGCGGGGATGAACGGGATGTCCTTTGTGATGTCGGTGTTCATGACGGTGACCTTTCTTGACTTTTAGCGTTGCGGAGCGGGCGGGACAGGGTGGTTAGCGCGGATCAGGTCGCCGGGGTCGACCGCGGCCTTGATCCGGCGCAGCCGCTCGTAGGCCTCGAGAGTCCAGAAGCTGGCCGGGTCCCGGTGGGTATCGGCGAGGTTGAGGTACATCTGCCGGGCCGCCCACGGCCGCATGGCGTCATGCGCGGCCGCGACGGCGGACGCGACCGCCGAGACGGCCTGCGCGGTCGGCGCCATGCCCCCCGCGAACAGGGCATAGTCCGCGTCGATCGCGGCGAGCGCGCCGTTGCCGGGCCGGGCCCGCTTCATCTCGCCGCCGACGTGGACGAACTCGACCGCCAGCAGGGCCTGGCAGGCCTCGCTGCTAAAGGCACCGGCGAACTCATCGATCGCCTCGGCGGGCAGGCTGGCCAGCATGAGCCAGTCGGCCAGGCTGGGGACCGGGTGCCCGGGCTCCCTGTGCAGGTGCAGGAGCTCGGCCGCCGGGATCGTCTGGACGCTGTCGGTGACCGGCCTCAGCGCCCGCAGCGGCGCGAGCAGCGCGTCGGCCTCGGCCGGCGCGCCCAGGTGGCTGACGGTGATGATGGTGAACGACCGGCCGCGCAAGTGCCCGGGGACGTCGGGGGCCGCCGGGAAGCGCATCAGCCCGGCGGCGGAGGCGAACTCCTCGGGCGGGCCGGACTGGGTCAGGTCCCGCCAGGCACGCAGCACCTCGGAGGCTGACTCGGCCGGCCACCACAGCTGCCCGGCGTAGACCTCGGTGACCGAGAACAGCCGCAGCTCGATCGCGGTGACGACGCCGAAGCTGCCGCCGCCGCCGCGCAACGCCCAGAACAGGTCCGGCTCGGTGCACGCGTCGGCGCGTACCAGCCGGCCGTCGGCGGTGACCAACTCGATGGCCTCGACGTTGCTAGCAGCTAGCCCCGTCCTTCGCACATGGGATTTCACTGGGTGAGCCAGCGGGGTCGGCTGATGTCGATGTCGAGGAGGTCCAGCAGCCGGGCCTGGACGCC
>Ga0209040_10003231_pt1 | contig 12552 bp, 9 predicted proteins | sample BogFormECP12_OM3_FD_188240 | JGI IMG/M metagenome (GOLD analysis project Ga0209040, IMG submission 188240) | Bog forest soil microbial communities from Calvert Island, British Columbia, Canada - ECP12_OM3 (SPAdes) (version 2) | ecosystem: Environmental > Aquatic > Freshwater > Wetlands > Bog ... | reverse complement strand
GCTCAATCTGCGTGAGGTCGGTATCGGGGTCACTGTCATCGACCAGCGTGTTCAGGAAGTCTGCTGCTTCCCAGATCGTCTTTTCGCCCATTTGCAACGGGAAGTACTCCGCTTCCTTGCGGAGAACGAAGTCGAGAGTCTGCTTTTCGTGGTTGAGCTTGTAGAACTCGGCGACCGTCGGCACAACCTTTGCGTCGTAGTTGCGAAACTCCGACTCGCTCTTGCCCTCTTTGTAGCGTCCGCTCACAAAGTTGTCCCACTGCTCCTCGATGTGAGCTGCCTGTGCGACCTCAACCGGGCTGAGTGTTGTGTTCATTGTGTGACCCTCCGCTGAAAACTCGCGTCTTAATATTAGCAACGATTGTCTAGCCCTCGCCTGAATACGGTCAGGTAAAGTTGTAACTGCGTGGTACCGTGGTCTCGACACTGACGGCGAACTCCGGGGATGGGGAACTTATTGTGATTAAGGCAATTCTGACGGACTCACACTTTTGGATTCCAGTTGTCGTCCTGGCCCTTGGAATCGCCTTGTTAGCCTATCTGCGCTGATCCCACCCGATACAAGTTCTGACGCCGCGCCTCGTCTGACACTCAGCCCAAAAAACAATTTCTTGGAGATGCGCCCGACAGGTAGGTTTGCCAGTTTGGCGGCCTTTGGTCTGTAACCACGGTCACGTCGGGAAGAACTATGTGCTTGTTTGTGCTCACTTTGCTCGCTACTCTTGATTTCAGGAACACATGACTTCCGTTGATACGCAGCCGGATAACACTCGCCGCCTTCCTTCATACTGGCGGCTCGCCGGTGTCGGCGTGTTCCTCAGCCTCCTGTCGTATAGCGCTTTGTTGCTGAATACTCGCTCCGGCGGCATAACCCTCGTGTGGCCTTCGAACGGTCTACTGCTGGGGGTGTTGTTGCTTGCGCCTCGCAGGCAATGGCTGGCCTATATCGCCGTCGCATTTTCAGTAGACGTGGGGATTAATCTAAGCCTCTCGAATCCCGTCTCAATCTCCTTCTATCTAGCCGGTTGCAACATGATCGAGGTGCTGGTAGCAGCGTTTCCGTTGTACAGGACGATTGCCCCAGCTCCGGATCTGACCCGGCGGCGGCAACTGGTGAGCTTTCTGGCTTACGGAGTGATTCTGGCGCCGGCGATCGCGGCGTTTCTGGCTTCGCTTACGTTGCAGAGGTTCCATTCGACTGCCATGGTGCATACCTTCCGGTTGTGGTTTACAGCCGATGCGCTCGGCATCTCGACGGTCACGCCTCTTTGCCTTGCTTTCGGCCAGAGATGGCGCTTCCCAAAGCAATCCGCTTTCGGACTTCTATGGCCTTTCGCGCTGCTTTGCGGAGTTACCGTCTATGTTTTCTGGCAAACGCAGTTCCCGTTTCTATTCCTGATTGTGCCGTGCCTGATAGTGATCGGCCTTCGCGTCGGGCTTGCGGGTTCTGCGTTGGGATTGCTGGTCGTGTCAGTGATCGGCGGGTATTTGACCACCGGGGGGCACGGTCCGACTATGCTGATGCGCGCAACCTCGCAGGAAGCGCACATTCTGACCTTTCAGTTTTTCATCGCGATATCGATGCTGTCGCTGTATCTGCTTGAAGTCGTGATGGCGGAAAGCAGGCGGCTGCAGCAGAGCCTGCAATCCAGCGAAGGATATTTCCGGTTGCTCGCCGAGACCTCCCGCGACGTTATCGTGCTAACCGACCTCGATGGAGAGCGGCGATATGTGTCGCCCGCGGCGTCCGAGCTACTGGGATGGGAGCCGGAAGAGCTCCTGGGGGGCAGCTACCGTGAAATTGTTCACCCAGACGATCTAGAGGAATGGAAAGCGTTACTGGAAGACTGCCGGCGGGGAAAGACAGGAAAGATCTTCCAGTATCGGTGTCGAAAGAAGGACGGCAGCTACCTGTGGATGGAATCGAACCTGCGGCTCTATCACCATCCGGCAACCGGGGAGCCCTTTGGCTTTGTCAACGTCGTGCGGGATATCTCACGCCGCAAGGCCGCGGAAGAAGAGCTCGAAAAAGCATTCCGGCTCGTCGAGAGCCTGGCCAGCCTCGATGGGCTCACTGAAATTGCCAATCGCCGCCGTCTGGATCAGGTTCTGGAGCATGAGTGGCGGGTGGCGATACGGACAAGGTGCGACATTTCGCTGCTGCTGATCGATGTGGATCACTTTAAGGCGTTTAACGACATCCATGGTCACCTGCGGGGCGACGATTGTCTCCGCCAGATTGCGAAGGTGATCTTGGCATTGGTTTGCCGCCCTGCCGACCTGGTAGCTCGTTACGGCGGTGAAGAGTTCGCGGTAGTTCTGCCCAACACACCCGAATCAGGCGCCAGGCAGATCGCTGAACGAATTCGGAGCGCCGTCCAGGCGCTCGGCCTTCCGCACGAAGGCAACACGCATGGAGTCGTCACGGTGAGCATCGGTTGCGCCACCCAGATCCCCGACGTGGACTCGAAGCTCGAGGGTCTGATCGACGCGGCTGACGGGGCTCTCTACAGAGCCAAGGATGCGGGGAGAAACACGATCGAAGTTGCGCCCCAAACCGTATTTCAGCCGCATGCGTGGAAAAGATCCTGACGAATTTACTTCTAGTGGTTTTCGGAGCCGATCAACCGCCCAGGTCGATCAGTTCAACTTCTTCAATGCGTTGCCCGAGAAATCGTGTGCCCAGGTTGCGAAATTTGCTAACGGAGTCGGTTGCATAGAATCGGCGGGTGTGCGATTTGCCCTCCGCCTTGCATGGGGCGTCGGGCAGGCAAAGGGCGGCGGCCACCTGGGCGGCGGTGGCTTCAGCGGAGTCGATGACACGGATCGATTCGGGCAGGGCGCGTTCGATGTTTGCCCGTAGCAGCGGATAGTGGGTGCACCCGAGTACGAGCGTGTCCGGCTGGATAGAGGCGCGGTTGGATTCTTCAAGCAATTCCGATAAATAGATGCGCAGGACCTCTTCCGTGACCGGGTGGTCGACCCAGCCTTCTTCGACCAGCGGGACGAGGAGGGGAGCGGCTTTCTCGATGGCACGGAGTCCGCGTTCGTGGCAGGCAGCGGAATAGGCGTGGCTTTCGACGGTGGCGGCGGTTGCCATGACGAGCACGTCACCGGTCTTGGTCGAGGCCTGGGCGGCGTTTGCGCCGGTTTCGATTACGCCAAGCACGGGCGCAGCCACGGCGTCGCGGATAGCGTCCAGGGCGAGGGCTGAAGCGGTGTTGCAGGCGATGACGAGGTAGTCGGCCTTCTGCTGCTCGACGAGGAAATGAGCGCTCGAAACAGCGTAGCGGGCAACTGTGGCCTGTGACTTCGCCCCATAAGGAAGACGGGCGGTATCTCCAAGGTAGAAGTAATTAGCCCCAGGCAGGCGATCGAGCAGCGCGCGCAGTACGGTCAGGCCCCCAAAGCCGGAATCGAAGACGCCGATGTTCATGCTATTGCCCACCTCCGGAACCCGTGTTCGAGGCAAGGTAGACACGGGTGAGGTCGGCGTGTCCGGACAGGGTGTCATGCGGCTGGCCATCAACGAGAAAGCGGACCTGGGTGATGGCGGGAAGATTGGCGTGCAGGGTTCCGATGATTGAGAGCAGCGTAAGGGTTTCAGGCTCGATGCCCGACGGGTGTGCCTGTGCAAAGGCAGCGCTGAAATCGACCACGGCCATTTTGCCGGGATTGGAGAGGCCATCCCTGGCCTGAGGGAGGGGTATGAGAAAGACCTCATCGATATCGGGGCTGCGGGCGCCATCTCTGCTGCCGGCGCCAGCGATTGGGTGAGTAGAGTTGGGTTCGCGGAAAGACTCCAGCAGGGTCTCCAGAAGAACGCGGGCGCGGGCGCTGTCGTCGGGAGGCAGGTGAAGGCTGCGCTGGGTCTCCTGCAGGGAGTTGTCGGCGTCGTTCGGGATGAGTAGAGTGACGGCCGTGGGCGGAGCCTCGACCGCCTCGACCAGCGGAGTCGAGCTCTGCACGGCGTGGAGGCGATCCTGAGCACGTTCGCGCAGGCGGATCAGGATCGCAGCCATGGTCACGGCGGCGATCAGCATGCCGACGAACAGGATGCGTTCCGCGCGGGAGATCAAGGCTGCTGTCTCCAGTCGTTGCGCCACTCGTCGATAGCGGCGGTGAGGGCGTCAAGAATCGATCGCTGGTAGGTGGCGTCAGTGAGCGGCGCAGCTTTAGTGGTTGAGCCTGCGGCGAGCGGGGCGACTTCGACCGCGACGGCCGGGCAGACGAGGCTGTCCATGGGCTGAAGCGAGGTGCGACCGAGGGTGACGGGGATTTCGGCATGGGCGAGCGCCGAATCGATTTCCGATGAGAGCTTCAGGCTTTGCGTCACATAGCCCGATTGTGCCGTTTGCCACGGCATGAAGCGGGTGACGGGGGTGGGTGCGAGAGACGATGTATAGAGATGCACGCCGCTGCCCGTGGCGGTGGAGTGGATGAGGACGCAGGCTGCGGCGGACATGCGGTTGGCGGCTTCGGCGCGGTTTGTGGCGGAAAGATTCGCGTCCGAGTCGCGGGTGGTGATCACTCGGATGCCGTGCGCGGAGAGCATGGAGCGCAAACGGATGGTCAGGCTGAGGGTGATGTCCTTCTCCAGCAAGCGGTCGGTGATGCGGGCACCCGTGTCGTCTCCGCCGTGGGCGGCATCGAGGACGACAAGGAAGCGCGGGGCGACGCTGGGAGGAGTAGGTGATGGAACGGACGGGGAAGGTGGCGCAGGCGGCAGCGGCGTGGATGCCGGCGGCTGCGGCTGCTGCTGGGTGTGGCCGGGGGCGAGCGAAAGCAGCGGAAGCGTGGCAAGAGTCAGACCTCCTCGAAGTACAGCATTAGTCCAACGCATAAATGGCTAAACCACTGAGAAGTTTGGGGAAGAAATCGGTCGATTTTTGCGGCAACACCTCGCCCGCAAAGGCGACTTCGCGGAGCTGATCCAGGGTGACGCAGTTCATAAGGAAAGCGGCGTTGGCCTCGCCGTCGGCGACCTGTTCGACAGCCTCTGCGGCATCGCTCAGGTAGCGCAGGTTAGTCTGTTCGCGAATGGCTTCGGGCGTAATGCCGAGCAGCTTTTCGAGCACAAGCGCGTGGAACTGGACTACATCAAGCTGGCCCTGTCGATCGGAGATATGGTTCAGGGCCCTTGAGACGGCTTTGCGTTTCGCCACCAGCAGATGTTTTCCTGCCGATGTGACTGCAATGAAGGCCGTCTTGCCATGGAGGCTGCCAAGCCGGCCGGTGAGGTTCTCGACGTCGTCGGTAGAGAGCGCTTCAATCTCGAAATAAGGCTGGGCTTGGGCAAGGAAATCCGACGGTTCGAAATTCTTCAAGCCGTGTACCACGCGATGGGTGGGCAGGATAACCAGACCCTCCGAGTCCATATTGACGAAGGTCATCATGACGGCGGCCTCCGGGTAGGGCGGCTGGGGCAGGGAATAAGAACTCCGCTCGGTGTGCGCTGCGGCCGCCGCAGGCTCGTGCTCACGGGAGTAATTGAGGGCCGTCTCATATCTGTGATGGCCGTCCGCGATGATAAGCTTCTTATCCTCGAGGGCGGTGGTCAGCAGATTGATGGTGTTGGGGTCGCTGACCCGCCAGACTCGGTGCAGGACCTCGTACTCGTCCGTCACTTCCATGTCCGGCGCGGCCGTCGAGTTGAACAACAGGCGTTCGGCGCTGAGACCGGGGTCGGAGTACAGCATGAAGATCTGGCCGAAGTGGGCATGGGTGGCCCGGAGCAGGCTAAGCCGGTCGCTCTTTGGCCTGGAGAGCGTTTGTTCGTGACGGAAGACGACCTTTTGGGCGTATTCGTAAAGCTCCCCGAGGGCGATGAAGCCGCGGCGCTCCAAAAGCGGACGGGGAGTGCCGGGAACAATAAAACGTTGCGAGTAGGCGAAAACGCAGGGTTCGTTTTCCTGCGTGAGGATACCGTTTTTGCGCCAGGCCGAAAAATCCCGGGCCGCGCGGGTATAGACGTTACCCTCCTCCGCTGAATCAAAGAGTTCTGGGAGCCCGAGGATGATGCGGACGAGGTTGTACGGGCTGCGCTGATAGTAGGCCTGCTGCATGGCTGGGGTGATTTTGTCGTAGGGCTGGGTGACGACGTCTTCCAGTCGGACGAGCGAGGGGTGATAACGAAGGGCGCGAAATGGATAGACGTGGGCCATGCGATTCGAGGGGGTCCTGTAAGCCGGACCGCTCAATGAGCCCGGCGGTTCTTTCCAATGAATCCTGCCCGATTGTAAATCAGCGGTGAGGTTAGCCTTCGCAGCACGAAATGCAGGGAGCAGATTCAATCGTGGGACTTATTCCCATGTTGGAGAAGAAGTTGTGACGGGACCAAAGACGCGGAGCAAGGACCTTCACAGCGTGCTAGGATGCAAATCACTAGCGTTTGACAGGCTTGCAGCACTTGTTTTGCTGAGTGTCGTCCGGATTTGTGAGAGTGTGGCGGCTCGGAATGTGGAACTCAAATCAATGATGGCGACTCACAGCCCGATCCCGGTTGATCCGAGAGTAACCTCACTGACTTCAAAGCGCCGCAAGGCCTTCGCTTTCATACTGGTGGCGGCGACCTACCTGTGTCTGCTGGTGGCTATAGCGCCCCCCCGCACCGCATACGGACAGGAAGATCCGTTGAGTACGGTGCATGTGCAGCCTCCTCCGCCACCGCCGAGCACAGAACCGAAGCCCGTCGAGGGCAAGGAGGCTTTGAAGGCCCGGGCCGGCGAGCGTATTCGCGTGAATGTGAACCTGGTTCTGGTGCCGCTGACGGTGACCGATCCCATGGACCGCCTGGTTACGGGGCTCGAAAAGGAGAACTTCTTCATCTACGAGAACAATCACCTGGAGACGATCAAGTCTTTCTCGACCGAAGACGCGCCGGTCTCCATCGGGGTCATCTTCGATCTGAGCGGAAGCATGAACAATAAGGTGATCCGCGCGCGGGATTCGATCCTGCAGTTTATGAAGACTTCGAACCCGCAGGATGAATTCTTTGTGGTGGGATTCAACGACAGGCCAGAGCTGATCGAGGACTTTACTTCGTCTGTGGACCAGATCGAAGCCCGGCTGGCAATTGTGAAGGCCGAGCACCGCACCGCGTTGCTGGATGCGATCTATTTCGGCCTGAACAAGATGAAGCAGGCAAAGTATGAGCGCAAGGCTCTGCTGGTGGTTTCAGACGGCGGCGACAATCGCAGCCGGTACACCGAGAGCGAGGTCAGAGCGGTGGTCCGCGAGTCCGGCGTGCAGATTTATTCCATCGGCATCTTCGATCCATACGCGGCGACAACCGAAGAGCGAATGGGGCCATTGCTGTTGAACGACATCAGCGAAGAGACCGGCGGCCGCCTCTTCCGTGTCGACGATGTGTCGGAAATGGGCGACATCGCGACCAAGATCAGCGCCGAGTTGCGCAACGAATATGTGCTTGGCTATAAGCCGGATAACGATAAGCACGACGGGAAGTGGCGTAAATTGAAGGTGAGGCTGGTGCCTCCGGCGGGGCTGCCTCAGCTCACGGTCCACGCTCGTACCGGATACTATGCTCCCTTGCAGTAATCGTCCTATTTTGGCTGTTGTGCTATCGTTGGCTTTCTTAATTGCCGCCCCGCTTACCCTCCCGGCGCAAAGCGCGTCTACGTCCTCGGTTCCAGCGTCCGTGCCGAAATCGGCGGCCGCGCGGGCCCTTGCTGGTGAACCCCCAGTTGCTACCTCGGCTGCTGGACAGACGCAAACAGCACCCGCTCAGAAGCCGGAGACACAACCTCCGCTAAACGTGGACCGCGATCCGGTGGTCTCTCCCGATGCTGCGGACAATGAGCCGGTGAGTCCGGAGCATCCTGGTTCAGCGACTCGCGGGACCGAGCTGGAGCGGGGACCGCGCGGCGGTTTCACCCTCAGGCGCAACGTAGATGAGGTTGTCCTAAACGTGACTGTGCTGAATGAAAATGGCCAGCTGGTTACGGACATGAAGAAAGACGACTTCAAGATATTCGAAGATGGGGTGCTTCAGACAGTCGCATCCTTCCAGCACCAGGACATCCCGGTATCCATGGGAATCCTGGTGGATAATTCGGGTTCCATGCGGGACAAGCGTGCTGCGGTCAATACAGCCGCGCTGGACCTGGTGAAGGCTTCAAACCGCGATGACGAGGCCTTTATCGTGAACTTCTCCGATGAGGCGTTTATCGATCAGGACTTTACCTCGGACATCGCCAAGTTGCGTGAAGGACTTGCGCACATCGACTCAAAGGGCGGCACCGCCTTGTATGACGCGGTGGTCGCTTCGGCTGACCAGCTTGCGAAGAACGCCAAGCGTCCGAAACAGGCCCTCCTGATTATTACCGATGGCGAGGATAACGCATCGACTTTCACCCTTGAGCAAACAATTCGACGCGTACAGGATTTGCAGGGGCCGGTCGTGTATTCGATTGGGCTGTTGTTCGGCGACAGTGGAGGGCGCGAATCGCGCAGGGCAAAGCGAGCATTGAAGCTGTTGTCGGACGAGACAGGGGGGATCGCCTTCTTCCCCAAGTCGCTCGCGGATGTGGATTCAATTGCGGCGGAGGTGGCGCGCGACATTCGCAACCAATACACCATCGGTTATCACTCGACCAAGCCGCCGACGCAGGGCGGCTACCGCACTCTGAAGGTGGAAGCGCACGGCGCGGGTCACGGACGGTTGGTCGTTCGAACCCGCAGCGGATACTATCCGAAGCCGGTCACTCCAGAAGCAAAGACAGCAAAAGCACCCTAAAGCGGAGCGGTCTGGTAACCCTGCGAATGACCGGCTTTAAACACTGCCCATCCAACGATGACGGCTTAGGAAACGACTGTTTGGCCGATGGCTTGGTGACCCATAGCCGGCTGTTCAGAGGGAACTTGCTCGGCAAGAATCACCCGGTTGCGACCCTGATTTTTTGCTTGATAAAGTGCGCGATCGGCAGACCACAAAAGCTGTTCGACCGTCTCAGCATTGTACGGATACATGGCAACGCCGATCGAGATAGTTACGTCGTGTAACGCTTCGCCGCGATAATGCAACCGGATTTCACTCACTATGTGCCGGAGTGATTCGGCTCGCGCGAGAGCTTCTTCCATCGACAGTTCCGGCAGGATAACGACGAACTCCTCGCCGCCGAAGCGGCAGACAATGTCCTCGCTGCGGATCGTCTGGCGCATGGCTCCGGCTACTTCGCGCAAAACGACGTCTCCAGCCTCGTGGCCGTGGGTGTCGTTGAACGCCTTGAAGTGGTCTACGTCGAGAATGAGCACCGCCAGGGTCTGCTGGTGACGTATGGCGCGCCGCAACTCGCGATCGAGAGCAATTTCCATGAAATGCCGGTTATAAAGGCCTGTAAGACTGTCGCGGATGGATTGGTGTTCGAGCTTACTGCGCAGGTTCAGCCCGGCGATGGCGATTGATGCCAGCTCAACCATTTGCTGCATGGCGCCAAGGTTGGCGTCGACCATGGCGGCGATCCCGGACGAGGCGCATTCGACATAAACGATGCCCAGCGTTTCCCCATACGCGGCGAGCGGCAGACAAAGATAGTTCTCCGGGGGAACGCCGGAAAAATGTGCGCAATGGACTTGCGACTGGCCGGTTTTTCGCCATCGCATGCGACCCGAGCGGAGACCGCAGCAGGCATCGAGCGCAAAGCCGTCGAATAACGTGGTTGTGTCGCCCCATGTGGCGGCCAATTCTACCAGCTGCCGCGAGTTGTTGATGAGACAGATTCCTCCATTGGTTCCCGGCAGGAGCTGCCCAAAGTAGCGTACCGACGCCTGCTGCGCCTGGAGGGAACTCACACAGAGTTGTAGCTCATCACGGGCGGAGGTAAGCAATTCCGATTCGCGCGCCTGACGCTCGAGGGCGCGAATGGTGCCGGCAAGCTTTTCGTTGGCCTCGGACAACCGCTCCTCGTATTGGCGGCGGTGCAACGCGTCGCGTAAAAGGAAGCCGAACAGCACGATCACGACAACAAGGGAAAGGCCCGTGAAGCTGACACTGGTCAGCAGACTCCGCGAGGCGTTGAGTTTTGCAGCTTCGGTGCGCTTCGTGAGCACTTCGCGTTCCGCTGCCTGCATCACGGTCAGAATCTCCCCACAGGCGAGCAGTTGCTGGGAAGGAAATTGAGATTGCGTGGTGAGGGTGTCCAGTGTTTTCACGAGTGCCGCAGCCTGTTTTACTAGTTCTTGCGCATGGGTTTCCTGGACCGGGTTATCGCGGACCAGTTCCTGTAGGTGCAGTGCATTCGAATAAAAAGAGACGCCGTCAGTTTGCGCGTTGCGAAGATTGTTCTCGTCGTGGGTGAGAAGGTAAAGCTGAATGTTCGGTTCGATATGGTCAAGTCGCTGCATCTCGAGCTGAAGGCCGGAGACGATTGACTGAGAATGCTCCAGCCAGTCGCGCGAATCGTTGAGACGCCGGGCTGCGCCATAGAGCAGCCAACCGGCCGTCCACACGCAAATGGAGACGCCGATCGTAGCGAGGACGAGCATGGAAACTGCCCGACTCTTTCCTTGCGCGGAAGTGGAGGGGGTTATCGGCAAGATGGGTACTCGTTCGGGTGTCCGCGGGACAGATTGTTTTGAGGTTGGCGCACGATAACAAAAGATTACTTGAGTGACGCGCCAATCCCCAAGGGAAAAGGTTACGAGAGATGCCCGAGGTAACTCGCGATGTCGTCTCAGAGCGTCCAGCGCCTGCTACACTAAGGAGTTTTGTTATGAGCGGATCAATCACTGTACAGCAAATAGGAGCGGTCCTGCGGGTCGCTGAAGATATCACCGAGCTGATGGGGCAGACGCCCATGCTGCATCTGCGGAGAGTTGCTCGGCCGGAGTGGGCGGCAGTATACGCCAAGCTCGAATTCCTGAACCCCGGGGGCAGCGTGAAGGACCGTGCCGCGCTAGGGATGATCCTTGACGCAGAGCGGCGCGGCATTCTCAAGCCGGGATCGACTATTGTGGAGGCTACGGCCGGCAATACCGGGGTAGGTCTGGCCCTGGTCGGCGTCAACCGAGGTTATAGGGTGGTGCTCTTCGTCCCTGAAGGCTTTGCCGAAGAGAAATGCATCCTGATGCGCGGCTTTGGCGCGACCGTCGTGCGCACTCCGGAGGCGGAGGGTATGAACGGCGCGATTCGGCAGGCTCTGGAACTGGCGAAGGACGATCCAAACGTGTTTGCCGCCCTGCAATTCGAGAACCGGGCGAATCCGCGGTTCCATCACGACACCACTGCAGTCGAGATATGGGAACAGATGGAAGGGCGGGTTGATGCCTTCGTTGCCGGCGTTGGGACAGGCGGAACCTTCTCCGGCGTGGCGCGGTTCCTGAAAGAGCGAAATCCCGACATTTTTACGGTCGCCGTGGAAACCCAGGGGTCGGTGCTGCAGGGCGGCGAACCGGGTCCGCATAAGGTCGAGGGAATCGGCGCATCGTTCGTGCCGAAAACCTTCGATCGAGATGTAACCGACGAAATTGTGATGGTGACGGATGAGGACGCCTTCACGATGGTAAAACGGCTGGCGGCAGAAGAGGGCCTGCTGGCAGGCTCAAGTTCGGGAGCGATTATCCACGCAGCCATCGGGGTTGCCGAGCGGCTGGGACCAGGCAAGCGCGTGGCGACCATCGTCGCTGATTCGGCAGAGCGGTATTTGTCGAAGAATATCTTTCAGGAATAGCCATCCAGGCGATTCCGCCTTCGGTGCAACTAGCTTGATCAGGAGGATCCGTTTCAGGATGACCGAACAAAAGCAAGGCTTTGCCACGCGCGCCATCCATGACGGCCAGCACCCCGACCCGCTCACCGGCGCAGTCAACGTACCGATCTATCTCTCCTCGACCTACGCGCAGGAAGAGATCGGCAAACACAAAGGCTACGAATACTCCCGCGTGTCCAACCCGACGCGAGACGCGCTCGAGACCAACCTCGCCTCGCTCGAAGGCGGTACGAGTGCGCACGTTTTCGCCAGCGGCATGGCGGCGATCATGGCCATGATCACGATGTTCCGAAGTGGCGATCATGTGATCTGTGGTGAGAACGTCTACGGCGGCACGCCGCGGCTCTTCAACCAGATCGTCACCCGTTACGGTATCGAGTTCAGCTACGTCGATACCTCTGACCCCGACAACGTCCGTCGCGCCATTCGGTCCTCTACAAAGCTGGTCCATATCGAGACGCCGACCAATCCCATCATGACGCTGACCGACATTCGCGCCGTCGCCGACGTCTGCCATGAGCACGGTGTGGAGCTGGCCGTGGACAACACGTTTATGTCGCCGTATTTTCAGCGGCCGATTGAGCTGGGCGCCGACATCGTAATGCACTCCACGACCAAGTTTCTGAATGGCCACAGCGATGGTCTGGGTGGCGTGCTGGTGGGCACCAAACCCGAGCATAAAGAGAACTTCGCCTTCGTCCAGAAGTGTACAGGCGGCATTCTTTCGCCGTTCGAGTGCTGGATGATTCTGCGCGGCGTGAAGACTTTGGCCGTCCGCATGCGGCAGCATGAAACCAGCGGAAGAAAAATCGCGGAGTTTCTC
>Ga0209040_10003230_pt1 | contig 12553 bp, 12 predicted proteins | sample BogFormECP12_OM3_FD_188240 | JGI IMG/M metagenome (GOLD analysis project Ga0209040, IMG submission 188240) | Bog forest soil microbial communities from Calvert Island, British Columbia, Canada - ECP12_OM3 (SPAdes) (version 2) | ecosystem: Environmental > Aquatic > Freshwater > Wetlands > Bog ... | reverse complement strand
GTGCGCCGCCCGATGACGTGCCGCTGGTGGCTTGGGAGCGCGCGCTGCCCGACCGGTCGCTGCACGAGATCGTGGCCGCTGCGTTCGCGTGCGGTCCGCTGATCGCGGTCGGGTCGGGCGTGCGCGACGGGCGCTTGCGCGCGGTCACGCCCGAGATAGCCGACGAGTTGTTCTTCCGCTGCGGCGCGCGCTACGTCGTCAACGAGGCGGACGGCGCGCGCATGAAACCGTTCAAAGCCCCCGCCGAGCACGAACCGGTGTTGGCGTCGACGACGACGTTGATGGTCGTGGTGGTGGGGATCGACGCGCTCGGCGCGCCGATCGACGACGAGCATCTTCACCGCCCCGAGCGGATCATCGCGCTGAGCGGGGCGAACGCCGGGCAGGCGCTCGAAGCGGCGCACGTCGCGGCGGTCGTGCGCGAATATGAGGCGCGCTGCGAGGACGTCGACGAGGCCGCCCGCTTCGCAGTGCTTATCAATAAGGTAGAGAGCGGACCGGACGATCCCCGGGTGGCGGCGCTGGCGGCACAGCTGCGCGACGTCGAACTGAGCACACTGGTGGCCGCGTCACAAGCCGGGACGACGCGGCGCTGGAGGCTGCGCTGACACCGCGCATCGGCTGCGTCGTTCTCGCGGCGGGCGCGGGCCGCCGATTCGGCGGCGGCAAGCTGCGCGCGCGCTTGCACGGCACGCCGCTGCTGCAAGCGGCGATCGACGCAGCGTGCGGCTCGGGCGCATTGGCGTGCACGCTCGTCGTCGGCGCTGACGCGGCCCACGTCCTGGCCGCGGTGGACACGCGACGCTGCCGCGTGGCCATCAATCTCAAGTGGAAGACCGGGTTGGCGTCGTCGCTCCGCTGCGGTCTGCGCGCGCACGCCGGCGACGACGCGTGTATCATCATGCTCGGCGATCAGCCCCTGGTCACGTCAGCAGACTTGGATCATCTCATCGCCGTATGGAGCGGTCGAATTTATTCGACCGCCTCGACCCGTCGCGGCGCGGCTCCGATCGTCGCGCTGCGCGCCGGCGACGTCTGGGGCGCGCCGGTGCTGTTCCCGCGCCGCGATTTCGCGGCGCTCTTGCGCCTGACGGGCGACGCCGGCGCCAAGCGTCACGCCGCACAGCACCGCGATCGGCTCGCGTTCGTGGACGCGCGCGACGCGCGCGCGTTTGAGGACGTGGACACACCTGAGGACCTTACGCGTCTGAACGGACGCGGAACTCGACGAACTCGCCGCTAGCCGACGCTTTGGTCTCGTCGACCTCGCGCACGTTGGCGCCGGACGGCCCATGCTGGCACCACGAGCGGAACACCGAAAGCGAATCTGCGCTGCCCTCGGCGATGACTTCGATGCTGCCGTCGTGGCGATTGCGGATCCAGCCGGTCAGTCCGAGATCGCGCGCCTGCTCGACCGCGCTCGCCCGGTAGAAGACGCCTTGCACCCGCCCGCGGATGCGCAGATGCACCCGGGGCATCAGGAGGGAGTGGGATTCGAACCCACGAGACCTTTCGGCCTAACAGCTTTCAAGGCTGCCGCATTCAACCGCTCTGCCACCCCTCCGCTCCTCACCCATCAGCGCCGGACATCCGAAGACGGAACGCCACCCCGCATTCTGCCCGCGCTTGCGACTCGCCTACGCGGGGCCGGACCTCACGTCTTGTCGGCGGGTTTGAACGCGAGCGCAAGCGAGTTGATGCAATAACGTTGTCCGGTCGGCCTAGGGCCGTCATCGAAGACGTGGCCCAGATGCGAACCGCAGCGCTTGCAGCGCACCTCGACGCGATGCATCCCGTGGCTGTCATCGTCGATCAGCGTGACGTTGGCAGTGTTCGCCGGCTCGGTGAAGCTCGGCCAGCCGCTGCCCGAATCGAATTTCGTGCCCGAGGCGAACAGCTCGTTGCCGCACGCGGCACACTCGTACACGCCGCTGGCCTTGTTGTGCAGCAGCGCGCCGGTGAACGGCCGCTCGGTTCCCGACCGGCGCAGCACCTCGAACTGCTCGGGCGTAAGCTCCCGTTGCCACTCCTCGTCGGTCTTCTTAATGTCTTCCATTAGGTTCTCCAATCTGGCGCTCATTCTGGCGCGCTCGGCGTGTCCTATAACTAAAGGTAGCATGAGTAGGCGATCGCGAGGGTTCACGCTCATCGAACTGATGGTGGTGATCGCCATTCTGGCGATCCTCGCAGCCATCCTCATACCGAACTTCATCCACGCGCGCGTCGAGTCTCAGACGGTCGCGTGTGAGGGCAACCTCAAGCACATCGCGACCGCGCTCGAAGAGTATGCCGTGGACCATAACGGGCAGTATCCCGGGGCCGGCGGCGCGGTCGATGCGAACCTGTTCGGCGGCGCCAACAACCCGTACATGTCCAACACGCCCGCCGATCCCGCCGGCGGCGGATATCGGTACGTCACGCCTGGGAACGGCGTATGCGTGGCCTCGGACGCCTATAAGGTCGTCGACGGCGACATGCATGAGACCGACACGCTCGCGAACCTGCCCGACTACAACGGTGCGACCACCGGCATCCGCTATTGCCAAAGCTCCGGACTGCACGCGGCGCTGATCGGACAGTAGCCTAGCGCTGGCCGGCGACGCCTACGACACCGACGCCGGCGATATATACGACGTACTTGCAACCCTGATCGCACGGCGGGCCGTTGGCCCCGCGCGGCAGCAAGCCCATCGTCGTCGAATCCATCGAACCGTCATCCCACACTTCGTAACTGCCCCCCGACTGCAGCGTCGCCGGGTGATGGTAGTCGTAGGCCCCCGTATTGTCCCCGCCCGGCACGACGGGCAGCTTCGCCAGATAGGTCGGCACCAATTGCGGCAGGTTGTCGGGATACGTGCCGTTGTGGTCCACGGCGTATCGTTCGAGCGCGGCGGCGATAGTCTTGAGATTGTTCTCGTCGGCGACGAGCGTGCTCTCGGCGCGCGCGTGGATGAAGTTGGGGATAAGGATCGCCGCGACGAGTCCGAACACCGGCAACGCCAAGAAGCACACCGCGGCCACGATCAGCAAGACGATCAGCCACGACGGCATACCTTTGGACGGCGCCGGCGCGCTTTGCAGCCCCGTCGCCGCGCCGCATTTCGGACAGAAGTTGGCGTTCTCGGGCAGCGGGGTGCCGCAATTGGCGCATGGCGTCGTCATGATGGTCTCTTCGTGCAGGTGCGATCGGACAGCCCTGAATCGGTCTCGATGAGCCAGGTGCCGTCGGGTTGCTGCTGCCAGATCGTCAGATAGCGCCCGGTGAGGACGACCGCCGGTTTGCCGGGCGCTTTGAGCGTGAACGAATAGCTTCCCATCTCGTAGCCGATCGAGTCCTCGACGACGAGATCCTCCGTGGTGATCGTGCCCTTGAGCAGGGACGAAGTCGCGAAGGCCTTGGCCTGCGCCGCCTCGATCGCGGCGCGGCCGCGGGTGATCGTGCCGTCGTCGGAGATCGATGCTGCATCGGGAGTGTAGAGCATCGCAAAGGCGTGCGCGTCGCCGTGCTGCCATGTCGAGATATAGGCCGCGTTGCCGGCGTCGATCGCCTTTTGGGCGGCGGCCTTGTGTGCCGCCGCTGCAGCTTGCGCGGCGCTCGGCGGCGCCCCAGTCGGCGCGCTGGCCACGAGCACGGCGGCGAGAATGATCGGGATCATGCGGGCACCTCCGGTTTGCGCGCGGCGATGATGGCGAAACAGGCGCGCAACGAGCGGACGCGGTCGCCGTCGGATTCGATCCTGAAGAACTGGGCGCAGCGCTCCGGAGCTGCGAGCAGCCAGCGTTCCAGCGCGTCGCGCTGGTCTGCCGGCATGCTCGCACGCGCTGTCCAGTCCGCGAAATCGTACGATCCGCGCTCGATCTCTTCCACCAGCTCGACGCGCATGCCCGCGGCCTCGATCCACCCTTGCCATTCCCGTGCGGTGTAGGCCCGCACGTGGCTCTGATCGCGCCACATCTCGAACCGGTTGACGAACTCGTCGAGCTGCGGGTCGTCAGGCGCCATCTGGTCGTCGAGCAAGAAGCGGCCGCCCGGACGCAGCACGCGCGCGACTTCGTGGACGAACGCGACCGGATCGGCGAAGTGATGCGGCGCCACGCGGCAGGTCACGAGATCAAAGCTGGCGTCGTCGAACGGCAGCGCCTCGGCTTGCGCCTGGACGAAGCGCACGTTGCCCACGCCGCGTTTCGCGGCAAGCTCCTGCGCGACTTCGAGCATGCGCGGCGTGAGATCGCTGGCGACGACCTCGGCGACGTGCGGCGCGAAGGCGAGCGCGGTATGGCCGGCGCCAGTCGCGATGTCGAGCACGCGCTCGCGCCCGCCTGGCTGCGCGAGCTCCACCAGCCGGGCCAGGTCGTCGCCGTTTGCATGGCGCGCGCTATCGACGTAGCGCTCCGCGGTCGCGGAGAACTGCGCGCTCGCCTTTGCCTGGATCTCCCGCCTATCCACAGGTTCCAAAACGCATGCTCGTTTGCCGCGCCGCCAGGGAACCACCTTCGCGGTCCCGCGTGACGCGACTAAAATCGCGTTTTTCACTGCGCCCACGAAGGCCGGGCGGGGCCTGGAGCCAAACTACGCGCCCGGCACGCTTTGCATGTTGCAGGCGGCGTGCGCCCGTCTGCGCCGCCGGACGTCGCACCTCGGAGGTAGTTTTCGTGTCGGAAGATCCCACCGCTCCGCAAGCACCAAAAGACCCTGAGGAGATGGGCCGCCGCCGATTCATGGCGCAAGCGACGGTCGCCATCGGCGGCTTCGTCAGCCTGGGCCTGGCGATTCCGCTCGTGACCGCGCTTGTGCCCAGACCGGAGCTGCTCAACGCCAACAAGGGCTGGTCGCCCTTGTCCCCTGACGAGTTCAACGCGCTCAAAGCGAGCATCGATAAGCCCGTCAAGATCCACTTCACGAAGAAGAACGTCGTCGACGGATACCTGGTCAGCGATAACGATTACTACGTCTGGGGCATCCACATGAACGCCGACGAGGAGCGCCAGTTCCGCGAGCAGCGGCCGGATTTGTTCGATCCAGCATCGCGCGGCGACGTGTCGTTCGACGTCGGCGTGCTGGGCTTCGTCGTGTTCAGCTCGGTCTGCCCGCACCTGCAGTGCAAGTTCGATTGGGACGACGGCCTCAAAGCCTTTCTGTGCCCGTGCCACGGTTCGCAGTTCAGCAAGCTCGGCGTGCACATGAAGAAGCCAGACGGCTCGTACATCGGTCCGGCGCCGCGCGGACTCGATCCCGTGCCGTTCCGCACGCAGGACGGAATGGCTGAAGTCGAGTGGGTGAAGTACTTCGCCAATGTGCCTTATCGCATGATCGTCTCGTACTCGTAAGGGAGCGCCGGACATGTTAGCTTGGATCGAACAACGCACCGGTCTGGTCTCGGCGCTCAAGGCGGCCCTCACCGAGGACATACCCGGCGGTGCCAGCTACTGGTACGTCTTCGGCAGCGTGACGCTCATCTTGCTGACGATGCAGATCGTGACCGGTATCTTCCTCACGTTCTACTATGCGCCGTCGTCGGTCACCGCTTGGGAATCGACCAGATTCATCTACGAGCATGTGACGTTCGGCCAGTTCATGATCAGCCTGCACGACTGGGGGGCGTCGGCGATGATCATCCTGGTGACGCTCCACTTGCTGCAAGTCCTGGTGTTCGGGGCCTACAAGCGCCCGCGCGAGATCCAGTGGGTGGTCGGCGTCACGCTGTTCTTCTTCACGCTCATCCTCGGCTTCACCGGATACCTGCTGCCCTGGGATCTCAATGCGTACTACGCGACCCAGGTCGGCATCAATATCGCCGCCACCGTGCCCGTCATCGGTCCGCAGATCGCGAGCTTCCTCAACGACGGTTCGACGCTCGGCACGCTGACCGTCGGCCGCTTCTTCGGCATCCACGTCTGGATGACGCCCGCGTTGCTCGTGGGGCTAGTCGGTCTTCACCTGTTCATCTTCCGGCACAACGGTCCGGCAGGTCCGGCGCAGGACGAGAAGCCGAAGACTGTCGGGTATTTCTATCCCGAGCAGATCTTTATGGATTCTATCATCGCGTTCACCGCGTTCCTGGTCATCGTTGGGCTCGCCATCTTCATGCCGACGCCGCTGCTGCCGAAAGCCGATCCGAACTTTGGCGGCTTCATCCCGGCACCGGCGTGGTATTTCTACTCGCTCTACGGCATCTTGCGGCTCGCGCCCGCGGGCGTCCTCACGCTGGTCGCGACGGTCGTCCTGCCCGGCGTGTTTTCGCTCGTGCTCTTACTGCTGCCGTGGATCGACCGAAATCCGAGCCGGGCGATCGCCAAACGGCCGTTCATGATGGGCGTCACCGCGTTGACGATCATCACGATCGTCGGACTGAGCATGTACTCGGCCAAGGCGATCGATGCGGAGCGCAAAGCAAGTCCAGCTGGTTTGACGCCGGTCGCCGGGCTCGGTGCGATGCCGGCGACGCCGTCACCGTCGCCCGGTGCGAGCGCCGCGGCGGGCCCTGACGGCTCTGCCGTCTACGGCACCAATTGCGCGAGCTGTCACGGCGCGAGCGGCCAAGGCCTTGCCGGCGCGTTTCCGGCGCTGGCCGGCAATCCGGCGGTGACAGGTGATGCCGGCGGGGTCATCGGCATCGTCGCGAACGGCCTGCACGGCCAGATCAAGGTCAACGGCCAGACGTTCAACGGCGCCATGCCCTCGTGGCACGGCAAGCTGACCGATGCGCAGATCGCAGCGGTGATCACCTACATCCGCACGTCGTGGGGCAACAAAGCTTCGCCCGTCACGGAAGCACAGGTCAAGGGGCACAAGTAGCTTCGGAGCGTATCGGCGGCGGCTAGCCGCCGATATGCGACATCTCGACCTTCGGTAGCTGGGCCGTTTCGTTCGTCCGCAGTTCTGAATACCGGTCGTCGCGCGCGCGCCACACACCGCCGATGAAGTCCGCGACCTCGGCATCGCCCGCACCGCCGCGCAGCAGGCCGCGCAGGTCGCGCCCGGCGGCCGCGAAGAGACACGTGTACAGCAGCCCTTCAGATGATAGCCGCGCGCGCGAGCAGTCGCCGCAGAACGGCTGCGTGACCGACGCGATGACGCCGATCTCGCCGGCTCCGTCCCTATACCGATAGCGATTGGCCACCTCGCCGGGATAGTTCGGCGCCAGCGGCTCGAGCGGGAAGACCGCGTCGATCGCGCGCACGACCTCGGCGGCAGGTACGACGTCGTCCAGCCGCCAGCCGTTGGTCGTGCCCACATCCATGTACTCGATGAAGCGCGCGATGTGCCCGCTGCCGCGGAAATGAGCGGCCAGCGGCACGATACCGCCATCGTTGAGGCCGCGCTTGACCACGACGTTGATCTTGATCGGCCCCAATCCGGCTGCCGCAGCCGCATCGATGCCGTCGAGCACGCGCTGCACCGGCACGTCGACGTCGTTCATCGCGCGGAAGACCGCGTCGTCCAACGAATCAAGGCTCACGCTCACGCGCTGCAGCCCCGCGCTCTTGAGCGCGGGCGCCAACTTCGCCAGGAGCGCGCCGTTGGTCGTCAGCGTCAGGTCGCGGATGCCGGGTATCGGCGCGAGCATGGTGATCAGCGTGGGAAGATCGCGGCGCAACAGCGGTTCGCCGCCGGTGAGGCGCAGCTTCTCGACGCCCAGGTCCGCAAAGATGCGCGCAAGGCGGGCGATCTCCTCAAACGTCAACAGCTGGGCGGCGGGCAAGAAATGGAAATCGCGGCCGAAGAACTCCTTCGGCATGCAATAGGTGCAGCGGAAGTTGCAGCGGTCTGTGACGGAGATGCGCAGGTCGCGCAGGGGGCGGGACCTGGTGTCGGTCGTGGCTGTCATGATTTGCGCCGGGGTACGTTCGGCGCACCGCCGCGCGGCTCCGCCAGGCTTGTGCGCGGCGACGCCGAAACCGGACCGGACACGGGAGTCCCCGCGTAGCGCGGACTGAGAGGGCAGGTCGAAACGACCGCCGACCGTTGGAACCTGATCCGGGTCATTCCGGCGAAGGGAGCGATAGATGAGCCTCACCCTCGAACCCCACGCCGTGGCGTCCAGCCACAAGATCTACGCGGACGGACCGCACGGCATCCGCGTTCCGATGCGCCAGATCCACCTGACCGACGGCAGCGATATCCGCGTCTACGACACGAGCGGCCTGCACAGCGATCCCGGCTTGCAAGTCGACGTGCGCGCGGGCCTGCCCAAGCTGCGCGCACCCTGGATCGCCATGCGCGGCGACAGCGAGGAGCTGGCGGGCCCGACGTCCGCGTACCGCCGCGAGCGCGACGCCGATGCGACGCTCGACGCCATCCGCTTCGAGCGCTCCGTCAAACCTCGGCGCGCCAAAGCGGGCGCGAACGTCACGCAGATGCACTACGCGCGCCGCGGCGAGATCACGCCCGAGATGGAGTTCATCGCGCTGCGCGAGGGCGTTGCCGCGGAGTTGGTGCGCGACGAGGTCGCGCGCGGCCGCGCCATCATCCCCGCCAACATCAACCATCCCGAATCCGAGCCCATGATCATCGGGCGCAATTTCCTGGTGAAGATCAACGCCAACATCGGCAACTCCGCCGTCAGCTCGTCGATCGAAGAAGAGGTCGAGAAGATGACCTGGGCGACGCGTTGGGGCGCCGACACCGTCATGGATCTGTCGACCGGCAAGAACATCCACGAGACGCGCGAGTGGATCTTGCGCAACTCGCCGGTGCCGATCGGCACCGTGCCCATCTACCAAGCGCTCGAGAAGGTGCGCGGCAAGGTCGAGGATCTGAGCTGGGAGGTCTATCGCGACACGCTCATCGAGCAGGCCGAGCAAGGCGTCGATTATTTCACCATCCACGCCGGCGTGCTGCTGCGCTACGTGCCGCTGACCGCCAAGCGCGTGACCGGCATCGTGTCGCGCGGCGGCTCGATCATGGCGCAGTGGTGCCTGCTGCACCATCGTGAGAACTTCTTGTACACGCGCTTCGAAGAGATCTGCGAGATCATGAAGGCGTACGACGTCTCATTCTCGCTCGGCGACGGACTGCGCCCGGGCTGCGGCGCGGATGCCAACGACGAGGCGCAGTTCGGCGAGCTCGAGGCCCTTGGCGAGCTGACCAAGATCGCGTGGGCGCACGACGTGCAGGTCATGATCGAAGGCCCGGGCCACGTGCGCATGCATCAGATCAAGGAGAACATGGAGCGCCAGCTCGCGGTCTGCCACGAGGCGCCGTTCTACACGCTCGGCCCGCTGGTCACCGACATCGCGCCCGGTTACGACCACATCACCAGCGCCATCGGTGCCGCGATGATCGGCTGGTACGGCACCGCGATGCTGTGCTACGTCACGCCCAAAGAACATCTCGGCTTGCCCAATAAGAAAGACGTCAAGGATGGCGTCATCGCGTACAAGATCGCAGCGCATGCCGCCGACCTCGCCAAGGGGCACCCGGGCGCGCACGAGTGGGATGACGTGCTTTCCAAAGCGCGTTTCGAGTTCCGTTGGGAGGATCAGTTCGAGCTGTCGCTCGATCCGACCACGGCGCGCGAATTCCACGACGAGACGCTGCCCGCGCAAGCGGCCAAGGTGGCGCACTTCTGTTCGATGTGCGGGCCGCATTTCTGCTCGATGCGCATCTCGCAGGACGTGCGCGATTACGCGGCGTCGCTGGAAGTCGAAGCTGGCATGCGCGCGAAAGCGGAGGAGTTCAAGCAAGCGGGCGGCGAGCTGTACGTCCCGCTGAAGTAGGCATGTAGTGGCCGAATCTATTCGGCCGTCCAAGTACGCCTGTAGCGGTCGAATCTATTCGACCGTCGATTGAACCCCACGGCCGCCACGTTCGACGTATAATCGTACGGGGTGGCCGAATTTTCTTATGGGAGGACCATCATGTCGACCCATGCAGGCTGGCATCACCGCGTTGGCGCGCTGTTCATCACCCTTTGTCTGCTCGCACCGACGGGCCGCGTGGCCCTGGCCGATCCCGGCGAGCGCACCAGCACGCTTGCCGATCAGCAAGCCGTCTCCGTCACCATCTATAACGACAATCTCGCGCTGGTGCGCGACGAACGCCGCATGTCGCTGCCCAAAGGCACGCAGCGGCTCGCGCTGCGCGACGTCAGCGCCCAGATCGACCCGACCACCGCGCTCTTCCATAGCCTCACCTCGTCGGGCGCGGTGTCGGTCATCGAGCAGAATTTCAACTTCGATCTGCTCAGCCCGGAGACGCTTCTCGACAAGTACGTCGGTAAAGACGTGACGGTCATCCACACCAACCCGCGCACCGGCGCGGAGACGCGCGAGCAAGCCAAGGTGCTCTCTGTCAATAACGGCGTCGTCTTGCAATACTCGAACCGCATCGAGACGGGCATCGACGGGCGCCTCTCATTCCCGTCGATCCCGTCCAACCTGCGCGATCGGCCGACGCTGGTGACCGACATCAACAACACGTACGAGGGCGATCAGTCGCTGGAGCTCGACTACCTCACCGGCGGCCTGTCGTGGCATGCCGATTACGTCGGAGTGCTCAACGGCGACGATACGCGTCTGGACCTCAACGGGCTGGTCACGCTGACGAACACCAGCGGCACGAGCTACGACAACGCGAAGATGCAGCTGGTGGCCGGCTCGGTCAATCGCGCCCAGAACACGGACCAGATCCGCACGCTCGCCGCCGTGTCAGTACGCGCGGCCAACGAACCCATGAGCCAGCAGACCCTGTTCGAATATCATCTGTACACGCTCGGCCGGCCCACCACGATCGCCGACAAGCAGACCAAACAGGTCGCGATGCTCTCGGCCTCTGCCATTCCGGTGACCAAGTCGCTCGAACTGCGCGGCGAAGACTACTACTATACGCAGGCGACAAGCGACTTGGGCCAACGTCTCAAGCCGCAGATCTATTTGGAGTTCAGCAATGACGGCGGTGGCTTAGGCGTGCCGCTGCCTAAGGGCGTCGTGCGCATCTATAAGAAGGACTCGTCCGGCAACGCGCAATTCGTCGGCGAGGATAGCATCGATCACACGGCGCGCAAGGAGCGCATCCGCTTGCTGCTCGGCGAATCGTTCGACGTCACCGCGACGAAAAAGCAGACCGATTTCAAGCGCGTCGGGCCGTTCAACGACCGCTATCAGTACGAGAGCTCGTACTCCATCGAGATGCGCAACGCCAAGGACACGCCGGTCACGCTCAAGGTCGTCGAGCCGATGCCTGGCGATTGGACGATCATCGCCGAGAACGCGCCGCACGTGAAGACATCGAGCGCGACCGCGACCTGGACGATGACGGTCCCGGCCAACGGCAAGACGACGCTGGAGTACTCGGTGCGCGTGCTCTACTGACCACCCGCGCGCAGGTCAGTCCAGGAGTTCGTAGGCCGGCAGCGTCAGGAACTCGATGAAGTCCGCGGAGAGCGCGACGCGGTCGAATATCTCGCGCGCGTCCTTGAAGCGGCTGTGCGAGAACGACTTGTCGTCCATCGCGCCGCGCGCGGCAGCGAGCTCGTCTTCTTCGAGCGCGCGAACCATGCTCTTGCTCGCCTCCTCGCCGTCATCGAGGCGCGATCCATGGCGCACCCACTGCCAGATCTGCGAACGCGCGATCTCGGCGGTCGCGACGTCCTCCATGAGATTGTTGATGCCCGCCGCGCCGGTGCCGCGCAGCCATGATTCGAGATAGCGCAGCCCGACGCTGACGTTGCCGCGCACTCCGGCTTTAGTGATCGTGCCGCCCGGGACGCGCACGTCGAGCAACTGCGCTGCGGTGACCGATACCTCGGGCCGCTGCCGCTCGATCTGGTTCGGACGGTCGCCAAGCACCGTATCGAATTCCGCGCGGGCCACCGGCACCAGGTCCGGGTGAGCTACCCACGTGCCGTCAAAGCCGTCGGCAGATTCTCGCTGTTTGTCCTCGCGCACGCGTGCGAGCGCCGCCTCGTTGACCTGCGGGTCGCGCCGGCTTGGGATGAACGCCGCCATGCCGCCCATCGCGTGAACGTTGCGGCGATGGCACGTCTTCACGAGCAGCTCGGTGTAGGCGCGCATGAAGGGCACGGTCATCGTGACTTGCGCGCGGTCGGGCAGCACGAAGTCAGCGCGATTGCGGAACTTCTTTATGATGCTGAACATGTAGTCCCAGCGCCCCGCGTTGAGTCCGGCGGAGTGCTCGCGCAGCTCGTACAGGATCTCGTCCATCTCGAACGCGGCCAAAATGGTCTCGATGAGCACGGTCGCGCGGATCGTGCCGCGCGGCACGTGCAGCGCGTCCTGCGCGAAATTGAACACGTCGTTCCACAGGCGCGCTTCGAGATGGTTTTCGAGTTTGGGAAGGTAGAAGTACGGCCCGCTGCCGCGCGCGAGCAGGCGCTGCGCGTTGTGGAAGAAGTACAGGCCGAAGTCGAAGAGGCTGCCGGACATCGGCGAGCCGTCGATCGTCACGTGGCGTTCGGGAAGATGCCAGCCGCGCGGACGCACCAGCAGCACCGCCGGGCGCTCGATCAGCCGATACGTCTTCTCAGGCGTCTCAAGCGTGATGGTGCGCTCGATGGCGTCGATGAGATTGCCGTGTCCGCCGATGAGGTTC
>Ga0209040_10003229_pt1 | contig 12554 bp, 13 predicted proteins | sample BogFormECP12_OM3_FD_188240 | JGI IMG/M metagenome (GOLD analysis project Ga0209040, IMG submission 188240) | Bog forest soil microbial communities from Calvert Island, British Columbia, Canada - ECP12_OM3 (SPAdes) (version 2) | ecosystem: Environmental > Aquatic > Freshwater > Wetlands > Bog ... | reverse complement strand
TGGCACTGCTTATGATGATCCTGTGTTAGGAAAGGATATACAGCCTGGACACATGGACCAATTCATAGTTATGCTACAGGATAGAGGAGGAGTGCACATTAACTCTGGCATACCTAACCATGCCTTCTATCTATTCGCCTATGAGTTAAATGGTAGAGCATGGGAGAAGGCAGGGTTAATCTGGTATAAGGCTTTGCAGTTGATGCAGCCTAATACAGAGTTTGTAGGTGCAGCCCATACCACTATGCTGGTTGCTAGGGTGGTACATGGCGCAGGTAGTATCGAGGAGAAAGCAGTCATAGGCGCGTGGGATAAAGTAGGAGTCCACGTCAGATAAATCATAAGGCTATGATTACTACTATATACTTAGATGAAGAACATTTAAAGGGAATGCTGGTTAATGCGGGAGATAGGCGAGTTCGTATTTGTAAGCATGGACTTAGTTTGTTTGATAGCTGTAAATGGTATATAACCTATTCTAATTACTATCTACACTTTCAAATGGGAAGAGGTAAGATAATCCCATTTCATAGGGTATTGCTTGAACTATACAGGTCAGACGAAATTGTTAAGTTTAGAAATGGCAATACATTAGACTCTAGGTTGTGTAATTTAGTAACCAGATCTATTAGATATGTAGATATATACGGACATTATATACCTAACAAAATAATGGCCTTATCATAACATTTCATTTTGTATGTTATAATAAGGTTTACTACCGTAGAATCATAGGCTTATTAATTAACTCCCGTAAAATAAAACTTGACTTTGTTAGTAAAATGTGGTATATTGTAATGTAAAGTAAGAACTATGATTTGTTAACCTAACAAGGAGGATCGTGTAGCATGTGAAACGCTAAATGTTATTCTTGGTTATGTTAGGCTCGGCCTGATCGAGGAAGGAAAGGTTAGGCCGGGCTAACCAAATCATAAGCCTATGAAATCATTACCAGAACCAGAAAGTTAATATATGCCAGAAGAAATAAAGCTATTGCTAAGGTTGATGCGGTCAGGAGTGGTGAGTAGATTCATACACTGCTACTAGCTTTTAGTTAGTGGTAATAATGAATATGCCAGTACCCGTTAAATCAATTAACTTTTGGCCTATACCACATATGGGTCGAGGGACTATATTGCCTCCTGATATATGTCAGGAAATGATAGATGAAATATTAGACGCCATTAGGCGGACACTTAAATCAGGAGTACAGCAATATCATGTAGGTTCGCGAGGGCTTCAGTATATATCGTTAAATGATTTATTGAAGGCATTAGACTTTTGGACTAAACAGTTAGAGTTAGCACAGACTGGTAGTAGTATAATCTGTAAGCGCGGGATACCTACAGACGTATGATTTACAAATACAAACCGATTGAAGCGATTAAATCATAAGCTTATGATTGTCCGACATAAATCTAATAGATCGTTTAAAGCTTCTAGCCAGAAGACTACTAGTCGGGTTAGGAGTCCCGGCGGATTATACGGATCTAATAGATTCGGCTATGGCAACTATGGAGCATCGCTCAACAAAGTTGCACTGGAAGCTTGGAAGGCAGCAAGTGCTGATGCTGATATTGATATTGTATATAACCTTCCTTTGTTACGTGTTCGTAGTCGTGATTTATTCATGGGCGCTCCGGTGGCGGGTGCTGCTATACTAACACTTCGTAATAATACTATAGGCAATGGCTTGACTGCTATGCCTCAGATAGATGGTGAAGTGTTAGGTATGAATGCTAAGAAGACGGCAGCATTAAACCTAATGATTAAGTCTGAGTTTGAAATCTTTGGTGAGAGTGTAGAATGTGATTGGAATCGTAGATCGACCTTCGGCGAACTAACAGACCTAGCATTTGTGAACATGGCGATAAGTGGCGACGTTCTAGGATTGCTACCCATGAAGGAACGTCGAGGGTCGATCTACGATACTAAGATTAGACTAATAGAAGCTGATCGAGTAGCGACTCCTATTCAGCTAACTAGTTGGGGAGGTAATGGCAATGGTAATGGTAATACTACTAACGATGGAGCTAGCAAGCATTTCGGTGGAGTAGAGTTAACTGATGATGGCGAAGTAGAAGCCTATTGGATAGCTCCAAGGCATCCGGGAAATGTAGGATTTATAGGTATAGAACCAGAGGAGTATACTCGCATTCCAGCTTTTGGCGAGGAGACTGGTCGCCCACTAGCATTATTAATTGGAGAAATGGAAAGACCAGAACAGCGTCGAGCTGTTCCTTTTCTAGGTAAGTGCCTAACAGAATTAAAACAGATTCAACGTTATATCGAGAGCACTACTATTCAGAATGTTATCAAAAGCTATTTCACTGCCTTTGTTCAATCGGCAATGCCTAGCCATGAAATGTTCGAGAATCTAATTGAGCCAGATGATATAGATGAGTTTGTTCATAGGTCGCCCTATACTGTTAAGATGGGTCCTGGTATTATCAACTGGATGCAACCGGGTGATCAGATAACCTTTCCAGTTAACTCTGGTCCTGATCCGCAGTTCGAACCATATGTAGTAGCTTTGTGTAAGTTCATAGGCGCATGTTTAGGTATTCCATATGAAGTCCTATTAAAGCAGTTTAGTTCTAGCTATTCTGCTTCACGCGCAGCACTATTAGAATTTTGGAGGCGCGTGAAGTACTTGCGAAAGTTAATGATTAATCAATTCTGTCAGCCTATCTATGAGGCATGGATGATGGAAGCTATTGCTAAGTCGGTATGGAATGCTTCGGGATTTTTTGATAATCCGCGTATATTTAGAGCGTGGACTAAATGCGCATGGTCTGGTACTAGTCAAGGTAGTATAGATCCATTAAAGGAGATACAGGCTTCTGAGAGAAAGGTTAAGTTAGGAGTCTCAACTTTAGAGTCTGAGTGTATCGAAGTTAATGGATCAGATTGGAGAGCTAATACTACACAGCAATCCGCTGAGTGTGCCTACGCTACTAACAGAGGGCTATCCTATGCTAGGAACTTAGATGATGCTGGAAGACCTATTATGGACTATGGAATTTCGGGAGATTTAATGGAGGGTGCTGATACTACGCCAGAGGATGAGTCTCCAACTACAGGCATCATAGGTTATGTAAGACCTAAACTATTGAGATTAATACCATGACTAACATAGATTACTATGAAGAGTGGTTACCTGTTAAAGGTTATGAAGGTTTTTATGAGGTTAGCAATTGGGGAAGAGTTAGGAGCCTATCGAAAAAGGATAGTATTGGAAGATATTATACAGGAAAATTACTTTCTCTTTGTTCTCATAGCAAAGGTTATTTGTACATAACTTTATGCAAGGATGCAAAGAGAAAGAATAGGTTAGTTCATACTTTAGTGTTAGAGGCATTTATTGGTCTATGTCCAATGGGGAAACAATCGGATCATAAAGACAGAGATAGGGCCAATAATTGTCTATATAATCTTAGGTATCGAAGTATAAGGCTTAACTGTGGCGAGCACTCTATGAAGCTAACAGATCAACAAATCATCGAAGCTAGAAGACTATCAAAAGAAGGTATGACAGCGGAAGCTATTGCTGATAATTTTGGAGTTACACGTAGGTATATGTACAAGATTATAAGCTATGATAGAAGGAGTATTTAAATGAAAAGCTATTTAAAATCTATTGTTAGGGATGGCGGGCCGGGTCGTTTTGGTTTAGGCGTTGAACTGTTTAGGTTAGATGCCGATGAATCTGGGTTAACTGAAAGTGAGGCAGAGGAAGTTAGTGAGGAAGAAACTGGTAGTACTGCTATACTTCGTGTATACGAACAGATTGGAGAATCGTTTTGGGATGAAAGTGGAATGTCGGTTAAAAAGTTTGCTGAAGCTTTGGATGGATTGGAAGGTATTGCTAAACTTAATATCCATATCAATTCATTAGGTGGAGATACTCATACTGCTCAGGCAATATATAATTTGATAGGAGACTTTAAAGCAGATAAGACTAGCTTCATTGATGGAGTGGCTGCTAGTGCTGCGACCGTTGTGGCTCTAGGAGCCGATAAAGTTGTTATGCGAAAGAATTCTAACTTTATGATCCATCATCCCTGGAGTGTAGCAATTGGTAGTGCTAATGATATGCGAAAGGCGGCAGAGGATTTAGATGCTGTGACAGAGCCTATTGTTAATGTTTATAAAGATCAGACTGGTAATAAGATTAGCAAAGCTAAGATTATCGAGTTGATGGATGATGAAACTTGGATGACTGCGCAAGAGGCTTTAGACTACGGTTTTGTCGATGAAGTGAGAGGTAAGGTTAATCCTATTGCTAGTGTATCTCGTGGCAAGATATTTTGTAATGGAGCTATCCTTAACATAGGAAAGTATCAATATCATAATATTCCAAAGTTTGTTATTAAACCTGAATTGAAACCCAAACAAAAGAAAGATAATAAGTCGATGACACTGGACGAATTGAATCAAGCAGATCCAGACCTAATATCTAGTATTAGGGCTGATGCTGCCAAGGCAGAGCGTGATAGATTGTCTGCCTTGAATGCTATGATGGCTCCGGGATTGGAGGCTATCATAGCTAAAGCTATCGAAGATGGTAGTGCTCCTGCTAGCATAGCAATGGAATGCTTTAGCATTATGAAGGATAGTGCTGCTAGCAAGTCGCGAGTAGATGCACTTAAACGTGATGCTACTGCTACTAATGGAGTGGTTGCTAGTGATGCTCCTTTGCTTAAGCCTCTTGGTAAAGGGGAAAAGAAAGGTAGCGCATTATTGGTGCAAGCTTTTCAAAAAGATAAGTCCCAACAAGCTAGGGCAAAGAGTGGAGGAAGGTTGATGCTTAACTGAAATCATAGTCTTATGATTTCTTAACCAAAGAAAGTAAACGATGCTTGAAATAACTGAAGTTAATATAAGTCCTAACCTACCACTAATAGGCAAAGACTTAGACGCGGAAGCGACATTCAATTCCGATGTGTCGGCCAATCAGACCGATTTGTTAGCGGGAACGCTAATGATAGTAACGGAAGGCGCACTTCGAGAAATGGTTAAGGCTCCTGCCTTGCCTGTCGCTGCTTTACCTGTTAATCAATTTGTAGGGATACTAGCAGCGGATAGTTATGCGGTAGTTCCTGCGGCTAACAGACCAGGAATGATCTATCGAAAGGGGACTTTCATTAGGTCAACTGTCAACGAAATCAACGGAATGGCTAGTGGTGCTAATGCTGGTTTAGCATTAGCTCCTATTGTTCCGGGTGATGCTACGGATGTTTTTCTAATGGGTTATGGAATTCATCTAGAGGAAAGCTATGATGAGTCTGCCCTGGGCTAACAACTAACAAACAGAAAGTAACTGCATGATATGAGTGGTAAGAAATTATGGACTCCATTTCTGATGCAACAGCAAATGGATAATGGGACGCAAGGTGGAGCTAGGCCTTCTAGTGGAGGAGGAGGAGGAGAACCGGGCCAATATAGTATTATGTCGATCGACTTAGGCGAATATGATACTATTAGCCTAATCGAAGCGTATAAGATACGCTATGTTGTTCCTAGCTTTATTAGGGATACTTTCTTTCAAGCTAGAGAGTTCCCTATGTCGGATGTAGTTCAGATTGATACTAAACGAGGAGGACGTTCATTAGCTCCTTTTATTCTGGACTATGAAGGTCAGATTATCGAAAGACGTAGGCCTTTCAAGCGTACGTTCATACCTGCGCCTACTATTGCGCCAGCGAGAGAGATAACCTTGCGCGATGCTAACAGACCAGGATGGGGAGAGAACCAGTATAACTTCAAATCTCCTGAACAGCGTATAGCTGAAATGTATTCTGAAGATACTGAGGAAATGGACGATGAGATTTCTCGTACAGAGGAATGGATGTGTGCAGAGACTATGTTTAATGGTCTGTTTACTATCAACTATCGAAACAAGACTAGTGTTACTGTAGACTATGGATTCCTCAACACGTTTGCAGTTGGTGCGCCTTGGAATGATAGTACTGGTCCCGGTGTTCCTAATACTAGTACTGCTGATCCTCTTGCAGACTTGCAAGCAGCACAGGCTGCCTTAAATGCTAATGGCTATGCTGGCAACGTAGCTATCTATAGTGCTAAGGCATGGAATGATTTGTGGACGAATCCGCAAGTTAGGGAGTTAATGAAAGGTTACAACTACAACTTAGGTGGACCTATCACTAACTATCAGTTACCAGAGGCTTTGCCTGTGCCGGTTCAGCGTGCTCCAGGATTTAGTTATCCTGTAATGGAGAACTGGATCTATACTGGTATATATAACGTAGCGGGTTTGCCTGTACCTTATGTTCCACCGGGTAAGGTTTTGTTAGGTAGTACTAACGTCAAGAATCGAATAGCCTATGCTCAGGTTACACAAATCGAGCAAGCTGATGGTCAATTTCATTCTTACAGTTTGGAGCGAGTCCCTAAAGTGGAGTGTAATGTTAACAAGAATTTCTACATGTACACTATGACTAGTAGGCCCATTCCGATTCCAATTGATATGTATAGTTGGGCTGTGCTAGTGGGAGTCTAATAATGCCTGGAAAAGTTAAATTGCGGCAGAGTATTATCATAGGAGGGATAGCCTATATGCATGATAAGGTCATCAATAGGCGACTCCTCGAAGGAACTAGGTTCGATGATCCAGAGTTTATAATCGAGCCTAGTGACCCTGATTTTAATAGGCCTCTATTTGATTCAGTAGATGAGATTAAGACTGAACCCATTATAGAGGAAGATGGTAAGCCAGTAGAGGCAGAAATTGTTAGGCCACGTAAGCCTCTACAGAAGTTTGGAACTAGGAGAGGTTAGTGATATGCCGCAAGGAATGGCTACATATGCTCTCTTACCTGGACAACCAGTTGGGACGTTAGGCGTTCAGGAGATAGCACAAACTGACTTAGTATTTCATGGTACATGGGAGATACTAGGGACAGAGTTAGTAGGCGACAGGACAGAATTTATAGTCAATCCTGAAGTACTACCAGCCAAACCTTTTGACTGGCAGATAGCTTATTTCTATATCTACAATGGCGAAGGATCGACAGGCAATCCTAGCGGTGAATGGCAATTCCAAATTTTTAGCGACTATGGAGACGGACTAGGCGCGACTTGGAGAGTAGCTACTAAGCCTCATGGAATAGCTAACGACTTTGCAGCAGGTTCATTCAAAAGGTTAGTTAAACCTCATATGGACTATAGGGCACTATTAAGTTGGATGAGTTCTATAGCTGATGGAGGCATTAACTATGGGATAGTCTGTACTAGTCCTCCTACAGGTCCCGCAAAGTTAGTGGCAGGACTAACCGGAAACATAACGTATTACGAATAACTAATATTATGGGAATGAAACAAGGTCGAACACTAAATACTGCATTCTTACCCGGCGCACCCGTTGCGCCTAGCAATGCTGCGGACTTAACAAATCTAGAAAATAGGGTAGGAGCATTGGAAACAGGATTAGCTTCTGCGGTTAGTGATATAGCTGCATTAACTGTTAGGGTAGCATCACTGGAAGCTAATATGCCTGCGGCCAATAGGCTTATACCTCCAGGTGGAGCAGCAGGAACACAGCTAACAAAAACTGCTGCACTTGACTATGCTGTTGGATGGGATGTAGCTACTACTGCTATTAGCGAAGATACACCTATCGAAGAGACGCCAAGACGTAAACCAAGAGCTAGGTAATTAACTATGTCTTTTAAACCTAATACTGCTTTTCTTCCAGGACAAAGAGTTAATATTATGACTCCTGGTCCTGCGGGTCCGCCTGGTCCGCAAGGTCCGCCGGGAGAAGATAGTACTATACCTGGACCTATAGGTCCACAGGGTCCGCCTGGATTAGATAGTACTATACCAGGTCCACAGGGTCCGCCTGGATTAGATGGGCAAGATGGAGTAGATGGTGCGCCCGGTGTAGGTATAGCATCTGGTGGAACTACTGGCCAGATGTTAGTAAAGGCTAGTGATGCTAACTATGATACAGAATGGGAAGATCCAGCGGCAGGAGCAGGCGGGTTGCCTGTTGGAGGAGGATTAGGAGATTTCCTATTAAAGGCTAGTGCTATAGATGGAGATATAGAATGGAAGTCTAGTGCTAGGGGTCCACTAACAATTGACTATCAAGGCGACCCTAATATCCTGAAGGTAGTTATATTACCTAATGGAAATGGGTTTGGTGGATTAGATGTAGCTGAAAGAGGAATAGACTTATTAGGGGATGGTAAAGCTGTATATATTAACAATTCCATAGGCAGACTTGACTTATCAGCCGCTGCTATATTTTTATTTATTAGGGATAATATTAGTTCTCGTTCTATTAGTTTTGTTTTAGATTTAATTCAAGGACTACATCTTAGAGATGACGCAGGACGTGATATAGTAGTTACAGATTTTGCTAATGGTAAGTTAGCAGGACAGCAAACGCAAGATGATAGGTTAGATGCGTTAGAGATTAGCGGTTTACCTGTAGGAGGTAATCTAGGAGATGTATTAACAAAGGATAGTGCTAATGACTATGATGTTAGTTGGCATAGTCCGCAAGAGGCTGTAGGAGCTTGGCTACCTATAGATATACAAGGCGGCTGGGCAGGAGATGTAGAAGGAAGGTTAATAGGAATTACTAATGGGTTAGTTGAGTTAAAAGGTAGTATTACAGGTCCTGCTGTTCAATCGGCAGATATGATAGGATTGTTACCTCCTGCGCTAGCTCCAATTGCTAGACGTACTTTAATTGTTCCTTGTGCTACTTCTGGTACTAATCCTAATGGGTTAATTGGTTTGATTATAGGTACTAATCTTCAAATGGTAGTTTATACTATTGGTGGATTAGAACCTACTACAATTTGGTTTGATGGAGTTATATTTGCGGCTAATTAAATCATAGGCTTATGAAATAACTATATGGCTAACGGAGAAGTATTTACAAAGTATTTAATGCCTATCATAGGTGCTGTGATAGTTGCTTTGCAAGGTGCTAACTTACATAATACGGGAGAGGCAAGTAACGAAGCGCGGATGGCAGATCAAGAAGCTAGTGCTGAGTTAAAAACGCTTAGAGAAGTACAAATTGGTATAGCAGAATCTTCTAAACGTCAGGAACAGATTTTATCTATACTAAATAATAATCAAAAAATAGCTATCGATGGCATAAAACAGATTAAAGAAAAGTTAGGAATATCTATTAGTTCTGGTCCTACACCGCAATAATATGAAACTACCAAAAGATGCAGATGATATAGCATTAGAAACCTATATCTATTTATTTCCCTTAGTCCTAATGGATATGACTAAGCGGTACTCTACATTAAAGATTCCTGACAATCTAAAGCAATCGGGAATGGCTCCTTTAAATGAGTTTGCTCATACTAAATCTTATCCGACGGCTAATGATAGAATAGTTGTTAGGGTTAACTTTGATACTTTATATAGTACCGCATGGTTAGATCTAACACAAGGTCCAGTAGAATTAAGTGTGCCAGATGTAGGTGATCGATTCTACTTGATGCCTATGTTAGATATGTGGACAGATGTTTTTGCTGTTCCTGGTACACGCGCATCTGGTAATGGTGCTAACAAGTGGAAGATAGCCTATGGAGAAAAGATGGGAGAAGGAATTATAGAAGCTCCTACTCCTTATATCTGGATCATAGGCAGGACTCAAGCGGATGGTCCAGATGACTATCCAACAGTTAATCCTATCCAAGATCAGTATATACTAACAGGTCCAAAGATAGAGCAGAGGTTTGATAGGGATCTTGATTTAAAGTCCGTCGATCCGACTGCTGTAGTTGTTAAAATGTCGGCTGCTGAGCTTGTTAATTATGGATTGAACTTGTTAAAAACTATTCCTCCACATCCTACTGATTGGCCTATGTTAGCCCGAATGGGGCGCATAGGTTTGAAACGTGGAATTATCTTTGAAAAGATAGGAGAGTTAGCTGACTTGTTCAAAGGCAAAGAAAAGGAAGCTAATAAAGTTCTGATGGATGCTTGGGTTAACGTAGGAGAGAAAGTTAATGGATGGACTTCCACTCTTAAAGGAGTAGGAGTCTATGGGACTGATTATATTGTGAGAGCTTCGGCAGCTTTGAATGGATTAGGATGTAATAGGCCTAGTGATGCTGTCTATCCTCGCAACATTACAGATGAGAATGATGAACCAATGGTAGGAGAGAAGAACTATGTTATAAAATTTGAGGAAGATGAAATTCCTCCTGCCTATGCTTTCTGGTCTATTACTATGTACGATGAGTTTGGTTTTCAAGTAGCTAACGAAATCGATAGGTTTGCTGTTAGCAGTTGGATGCCATTCAAGAAAGGAACAGATGGTAGTATTGAAATATACATTCAGCATAAGAATCCAGGAGGAGATAAAGAGGCTAATTGGTTGCCTAGTCCTGCTAGTGGAAAGCTAGGCACTACGATGAGGATGTATTGGCCTAAACCAGAAGTACTAAGCGGTGAATGGAGTCCTCCTGTGGTAGAGGCAGTTTAGGTTATAAAGTTTCCCCTTGAACAAATCGAGGTTTATATGGAAATCCCTATTGGCGGTGGAGCAGATCAAGTATTAACAAAGGTTAGTAATAACGACTATGATGTAGATTGGGGTACTCCCGCTGGTACAGGCGATATGACCAAAGCGGAATATGATCCGAATGCAGAGGGTTATATTCTAGATGACTTTCTAACGTTAGATGGTCAGCGTACTATGTTTGGTGCAGTGCAAGTACAGATCGATGGTGCTGCTATCGTTTGTACTAGTCCTACTACGGGCGAAGTCCTAACACTAGATCCAGGCCATATCCTACATGTAGTGCCGGGAGATTCTCCGCAAGGTGCGCTCCTCTATGTTAATGGTGGAGGAGATTGGTATGTACATGACGTAGCGACAGGAGTGGAATTTCCTATTACGGACTTTGCTAATGGCAGAGTAGCCGGGTTAATCGAGTTAGATAACTACCTACCGTTAGTGGGTGGGGCTATGCTAGGTGAATTATATTTAGCGCAAGATCCGATTAATCCAACGGAGGCTGCCAACAAAAGATATGTCGATACTCACTTGCTATTAGATGGTACTCGTCCAATGATAGGAGACTTAGTATTAGCAAACTCTACTCCTACCAATGGACTACATGCGACTAGCAAAGATTATGTCGATTCGTTAGTTACTAACACTCCATTCTTGATAGGGTTAATTGATGCTGCTACAGGAGATTGTAGGTTTACTCCTGAGAGCGGATATACTAATGGTCCTCTGCCTATTCCTGGTATAGAGGGAGAGTATGTTATATGCAATAATCCAGGTACTATCCCTGCTGGTCCTGCTGCGGGTATTAGCATGATTAAGGGAGACTGGCTATATGATACGGGTACAATTTGGCTATTGTTAGATGTAGGTGCAGTACCAGGAGGACAAGTCTTTGCTGCGGATGTTATTGTTAATCCTACAGTATTTGGAGAAGCAGACGTTCAAACAGTATTAGAATATATCGAAGCGCATCTAATAGACTTGCCTCCTGGATGGGTTTGGAGAGGAGTTTGGAATAATGTCACTGCCTATGATATTAACAATCTTGTTAGTCATAGTTTTGGGGTATGGCTAGCTGACCAAGCTAATACTAACTCTGAGCCTGGAGTGGAGACTAACGGTGATTGGCATGTTATCTTTACTCTTCCTCCTCTGCCTCCCGGCACAGGAGACATGACGAAAGCGGAGTATGATCCTAATGCAGAAGGTCTTAGCTTTTCGACAGTGTTAGCTTTGCGTGGAGGGGTAATGACTGGTAGGTTAACACTAGTAGCCGATCCTGCTCCAGGCAATGATCTAGACGCTGTTACTAAACAATATGTCGATAGTCTAGCTAATCCTATACCTACAGGAGGCGGAACAGGACAAGTACTAGCAAAGGCTAGTCCTATTAACCATGACTTGCGATGGCAGGATCCTACTCCGATGGGAGGAACAGATGGTCAGGTATTAACAAAGTTAGGTGCTCCAGATTTCTCTGTAGAGTGGAGAGATGCAGGAGGAGGCATAGTCGATGATGCTAATCTATTTACTCAAAGGGGTAACTTTACCGGCAATGCTAATACTATCAATCTGTCAGGATCTTATAGGTGTTTAAATGCGACAAACATGCCTCCGGGAACGCCGGGTAGTAGCGGTACGCAATGGATTCTTAATCATTTTGGTACTGCTTCTCTTAGTGCTGGACCTATTATTCAAGAGGCTTTTGAATTAAGACCAGGGACCGATGGTGGAGTCTATCAACCAATTAGTAGATGGATAAGACAGCAAGCGGGTATTTGGGCGCAAGTGCCTCTTACTAGTGACATAGTATCTATGTTACTTCCTTATGCTTTGATAGCTAATACTGTTTTAATTAATGGTAGCAATGCTATGACTGCTAGGTTAACATTAGCAAACCTTGCTCCTATTAATCCTACTCACGCAACTACTAAACAATATGTCGATGCGTTAGTAACTGGTTCTAAACAACTAATAGGTGTTATCGATGCTAGTACTGGACTATGCCTATACACTGCTGCTAGTGGACATCCTA
>Ga0209040_10003227_pt1 | contig 12556 bp, 10 predicted proteins | sample BogFormECP12_OM3_FD_188240 | JGI IMG/M metagenome (GOLD analysis project Ga0209040, IMG submission 188240) | Bog forest soil microbial communities from Calvert Island, British Columbia, Canada - ECP12_OM3 (SPAdes) (version 2) | ecosystem: Environmental > Aquatic > Freshwater > Wetlands > Bog ... | reverse complement strand
CGGCGGTACATTGAAGAGGATCCATCGCAGCCGAAGCATTTGCAGACGGTGCGGGGCGTGGGGTATCGGTTTGTGGCGGAGCCGGAGTAGGGGAGTGGCGTCTGGCTTCCGAGGTTCCGCGGCTACGCGACGAGAAGAGTATGCTGCGTACGTAGTTGGCGAAATCGCCTGACACCGCCGACATTGTTAGAGACGCCTGGTTACGTCAACTATCGCACAACAAGCAAGAATTAGGAGTCACCCGGGCTAACCCGGGTGACTCCGCCATTTCCTCGCGATTACTGGCGAACCGTCGTCCCCTCTGCCTTCACCGTGCGAACCGCGGAGCCACTTCGTCCGTTAGCCTTGAGAGTGGCTTGGATTGTCTTCAATTGCCGAGTGAGCCGGGCGATCTGCGCCTGTTGAGCGTCCCCTCTGTTCCGCTCAGCTTGTATCTGCGCTTGCTGCGCCCTGATCTGTTCTTTCTGTTCGCGGATCAGCGCCTGCTGTTCTTTCGTGGCCTCGATCAGCAGCGCGGTGAGCCGGCCGTAATCGACGCTCTGGGCGTCCTTGCCGTTCTTCTCCCAGGTAACCACCTCAGGAACGACGGCGCCGACCTCCTCCGCAATAACACCTACTTCGTGTTGACCATTGGCCTTCAGATCGTAGGAGACGCCTCGCAGTTGTTCGACTTTTGCCAGCGCGTCGTGCAGCGTGTGGATGTTGGTCTTCCAACGGCGCGAGCTGAAAGTTGCCCAGCCATCACTCAAGGGGTGGCCCGCGCCTTGGGCAATGGTCAGAACATTCGACGGGGTCGTCGTCCCGATGCCAACCCTTACTCCCCACTGACCGGTGCCTCCCAGTATGAGCGAGTTACTCGCTCCGACCGAGGCGTTAGCACCGATCGCAGTTGCGTTACTCAGGTCGCTCGCCGACACCGTGCAGTTCTCCCCAATGCAGGTGAGGCCGCTGCCCGTTGTGTTGGTCGACAATGCCCCGGAGCCAATAGCCGTGTTCCCAGAACCGGTGGTGTTGGAGTAGAGCGCGGAGTTCCCACTGGCAGTGTTCTGGGAGCCGGTGGTGTTGCTGAAGAGCGCGTTTGACCCGAGGGCGACATTGAGAGTGCCGGTGTTGCCCGTGTTGCCGGCGTTATTGGAGGCGAGCGCCTGATACCCCATGGCGACGTTGTAACTACCCTTGGGATTGTTCTGGAGCGCCTGGTAACCGCTTGCTACATTGCCCGTCCCTTTGATGGTCGCGCCATTCCCCGCATATCCGAGAAACGCGTTCTGCTGGGAATACACGCCGTAGGCGAAGCGTGTACCTGACAGATAAAAGGCGGTCAGGGCATTGACGATACCACCGTTCACTGCCACGGTCCCGGTGACACCGGTCGCCAATACGCTTCCATTCACCGTTTGATCAGCGGCGAAGGTATTGGTGGTTGCCAACTGGGGAACCTTGGTGGTGTCGAGGTTGAGCGTCAGCACTCCTCCAGTGCCGCCACCGGTAAGATCGGTGCCCGCACTCACGCCGGTCACGACTTTGGTGGTGTCAACGCTCAGGGTCACATTGCCGCTGGTACCGCCGCCTGTAAGATCGGTTCCCGCGGTTACCCCCATGATCGTTCCCGAGCCAGGAAATGTCTGGCCGGAAGCAAATTTCACCAAGCCGGTAAAGTTTCCCGTGCCGTGCACATCGAGCGTGGATTGCGGAGCAGTGGTGCCAATGCCGACGTTGACACTGGCGCAGTTCGTTTGAGCGGAGCAGTTGTTGACCCCGAAAATGCTGCCCAGGACCAGAGCGTTGCTTTGCGTCACGTCTGCGAAGGCCCCGAGGGCGGTGGCGTTGGTGAGATTCGGTGTGGTCTGGTCCGGCCCAGCTAAGAAGCCCAGGGCGGAAGAGTAGCTTCCGGTGGTGTTATGGGAGAGAGCATTGTTGCCGATGGCAGTATTTAGGCCGCCCGTGGTGTTGGAGCTGAGCGCACCGTCGCCTTGGCCGGTATTTCCCCCGCCCGTGGTGTTGGAGCCGAGCGCGCCGTTGCCGTCAGCAGTATTGCTGACGCCCGTGGTGTTGTTAAGGAGTGCGTGATGCCCGTTGGCGGTGTTGCCGGAGCCCACGGTGTCGGCGGCCAGCGCGCCTTGGCCGTTGGCGGTGTTGTTCGTGCCCGTGGATGTGAAATTTCCCGAGAAACCGAGAAACGCGTTCCCTGCGGCAGACGTGCCGAAGGCGAAGGCTGCGCCGCTCAGGTTGAAGCCGTTGGCGGCATTCACGGTTCCCGCGCTGAAACTTCCGGTGCCATCCCGCTTCACTATCGCATTGGCCGTGTTCTTCGTGTCGGGAGCTACCAGCCAGGCTAGACCCAGCGTGCCGCTGGTCGTGACGGGCGATCCGGTCACCATGAAATCGGTCGAAGGCGCGGTGAAGCCGACGCCGGTCACGGTCCCGAAGCCGCCGGTCGCGCACACCCACACCGTGCCGTTCCATTGCAGAACCTGACCGTTGGCACAGGTATTGGTGAGGCTGAGATTCAGGGTGCCGCTCGTGCCTCCGCCGACCAACCCGCTGCCGCTCGCGGTAGTTACACCGTTGAGTGTGCCGCCCGCAACATACACGATGTCCAACTCGGGCGAATGGCTGGTCGCAATACTTTCTTTGCTGTCGAAGGTCGCAACCAGCGGACTGTTCGCCACCAGCGCGATCCCGTCATTCGGCGTTCCGTCCAGCCACTGGACCAGGGCTGGCGTAATATCGATTTCCACGTACGTCAGTTTGCTCGTAGTGGCGAGCGGGATGCTGGCGGCAATCGTCGTACCCAGCGCCGGCTCGTTGCTGTACTGGATCGTCTTTTCGGTCCATGCGCCATTGACCAGGTCAACATTGAAGCTGCCGGCGGTCGTGACCGAGTGCACGTAAAGCTTCAGCGTCGCCTTGGCGATGGAAGCGCCGGTATAGCTCGCCGGCACGGGAGTCAGGTCAAAACGAATGAAGCCGGTGTTAGTGTCGCTGCTGAGATTCAAAGAAACAGCGCTGCCATAGTTGGTGGTGGGAGCCGCTGAATTAACGTAGGCATCGTCGCTGGGGGTGATCTGGGCGTAAGCGGCCATTGCCGTCAGCAGCAGGAGGAACAGCACCGCTGCCCGGCGAAACAAATCGACGAAGTAATTAGACGCGCACATAGTTATATCTCCTTCTAAATACGAATCGGAGAAGCCAAGCCAATCGCCGGACGGAGGCCTTAAGTTCGTGGGCCGAGAGTTCGGCCGAACAAGGACATCTGAAAGAGCTAAATTTGCTCCGCGTCACTGTAAACAGAAATACCTGCAAAATCAATGACAAAATTCACATCGCAACGGGGCGGAACGGATAGATAGACAGCATTGAATGCGATTCCCGCCTCCTGGTTAGCGGATGGGGGAGTGGAGGAACCCAAAGATTAATACTTTGAGAGTAATACATGAAGAAAATGAAAAACCTTCAATCCCAAACTAATTAAGATGAGAAACTAAGTTGACATGACATCGCCGCCGATCGTTCTGCCGCAGCTAGCTCCGGACACTTCCTTGCAGTTTCGTCTCCAGCAGCCCAACGCGTTGAAGAACTACCTCTAAGTAACTAGCTCCGCCGCCTTACTGTTTTCGGTTAGGCCACGTGGATACTTTGTATGGAACTGCACAACGGGTAGAGTGGCCAGCAGCATCCGTCTCTCTCGACCACCAGGGCGCGAGACGCGACAATCAGCCAAGGAGGATTCACCAATGAAGAACGTGGGATTTTTGATGTTGACACTGGCCATGGCCATGATGATCGGGGGCACTGCCTTAGCTCAAAACCCGATCACCGAAGACGCCCCCTATTTCGTCACCTACTATTCCAACGCCAACACCGCGAGTGCGCCTGACCAAACCGTCCGTATCATTAACGGCGGCGCCGGCGGCGGACTCAACCTGTATGCAAACATCTACGTGTTCGACGATAGCGAGGAATTGCAGGAGTGCTGCTCTTGCCTCGTCACTCCCGACGGTCTGCTGTCGGAATCCGTGAATAAGAACCTCACGGCCGCCCCCATTACCAGCATCAAACCGACCCGTGGTGTGATCAAGGTCCTCGCGGGCACCAATAATGACGCGACCGCAATCGGTACTCTTTCCGCCGGACTAACTGGATGGAGCACGCACGTCCAGAAGTTAGCTTCGGGCTACCTCCTTACCGAAGCCTCGATGCATCCCATGACCCTTTCGGCGGCTGAATTTGCGCTGTTGCAGAACCTGTGTCATTATGACGCCCTGCTCAGCGGTAAACCCTGCACCTGCACGCCGGAAGATAGCGACTTCTAGTCTTTCGACTTGGAGGCAGTAACGACCGCCGAGTATCTTCGTTGTGGCGCTAGGAAACGGCTGGAGAGTTTCTCCTGGCCGTTTTTTTGTTCGCTTCCAATGACAAAACTCAAAGGCCACGGCAAAGGCGACTAATATGGAGAACAGGCCTAACTGTTGCAAACAGTACTCACAATGTTTCGCCAACTATCGGAAGGATTTCGTGTCCCCCCCACAGGTGTGCCATTCCTTAGATCTTGTACACAAGCTAATCTTTAGTTGAGCGGGCTTCGGGGGAGGGCTGCTCAACTGGCGTCCCATGACTCTTTGAGCCTTGGGGCGTTTTGTTTTGGCGTCGAGTCAGAGGTCAACCCCACTGGGATTAGACCCAATGATGAGCAGTGATTTCTTGGCTGAATTCAAGCGAGCTACCGAAGCTAAGTGGCATAAGCAACCGATTAACCCCAACCTTTATGGGTTTCAGTTTCAGCAGGACACGCATTGGAATCCCGGCCTGACCGAGAACAAAATCGAAGAGTACGAGAACATTCTTGGGGTGAGGTTCCCCCATGACTTTCGAGCTTTTCTCAGGGCGATGAACGGCACCGATCTTCCGACTCTGAATATCTATGGCTATCGCCCTGAGCCGCCGAATACATCGGTCGGGGTCTACTCCTATCCGCGAGACGTCGAACTCATAAAAGATCTGATCGAAGAGCTGCGCGAAGATCGAAAAGCGCTAGCAACGACTCTGGCGGAACAGGGCTTTGATCTTCCCATGGCAACCAATCTGGTACCGATCTACGGACATCGCTACTTAGTTTGCACATCGGACCTCCACAATAGCGTTGTTTTGTCCGTACAGAGCGGTGAGGACGCGGTTGTGTATGGAACATCGTTGCAAGAGTATCTACAACGGGAATTTCTCTCAGAACCTCTTTAAGCGTCCGCTAAAACTTCGGCGTCGCAACGCCCGCCCAAACGTTGGCGGTCGCGGCGGCTGGCAGCGTCAGGCGATTGTCGTCTAGAGTAGACGTTAAATGAAACGGATGATCTGGTTCGTTTTCCTGCTGTTCTCCATTCACCAGATGAGTGCGCAAGTCACTACAGCGCCTGCCACGTTCGACACTAACGCTGCCGAGCGCTTCGCCAATCTTGCACTGGCGTGCGTCCACAAGGAATATCCGAACAAACTCAGCCACAACCTGAACAGCGATGCGGATGTGGCTCCGCCGCGAAAACTGACGCCCGCGTTCTATGGCTGCTACGACTGGCACTCTTCGGTGCACGGACACTGGCTGCTGGTACGGCTAGTCAGGACCTTCCCCACTGCTGCCTTCGCGCCGCCGGCACGCGAGGCTTTGCGCCAGAGCCTCACCGCTGACAATCTTGCGCAAGAAGCGGCCTATCTGCGCGCGGATGGACGTGCCAGCTTTGAACGTCCCTACGGCCTGGCATGGCTGCTTCAACTGGCGGCGGAGCTGCGCGAGTGGGACGATCCTGAGGCGCGCGACCTGGCCGCGAACTTGCGTCCGCTGGAAGTGGCCGCGCTGGGACGGCTGCATGACTGGCTTCCCAAGCTCTCCTATCCGGTGCGGATCGGGGAGCATGCACAGACCGCTTTCGCTCTCGGCCTGATGCTCGACTACGCACGCGTCACCGGGGACACAAAATTTGGCGATCTGCTGGCATCGAAAGCCCGGCAGTTCTACCTCGGCGACAAAGCATGTCCACTGGCCTATGAGCCCTCCGGAGAAGACTTTCTTTCGCCCTGTCTCGGCGAAGCAGACGTGATGCGGCGGGTGCTGCCGAGGGCTGAGTTTGCGCGCTGGCTGCGAAGTTTTCTGCCGCAGATTTCCGGCGTTAAAGCGGGTGGTTGGTTACAACCAGTGGTATCGCCCGATCCCAGTGACCCGAAGTTGGCACATCTGGACGGGCTCAACCTGAGTCGCGCATGGATGCTGGAAGGCATCGCTGCAGGCCTTCCCAAAGGCGATAAGCGTGTGCCCACGATTATGGCGGCTTCCCAGGAGCACAGACGCGCTGGACTGGCAGCGGTGACGGGCAAACATTACGAGGGTGGTCATTGGCTGGGGTGTTTTGCAGTTTATCTTGTCACCAGCCGAGGCATTCCCCAGAAGTAAGAGCGAGAAGGAGGACGTAGTTCGGTTCTGGAGTGTTCTTATCCCGTTGCAGGGGAGGCGGCTTTAGCCCCACTGCGAGTTTTCCCCACTGCTAGCGACTTTTTCAGCAAACTGTTTAGCCGCTGAGGGCTTGGTGCAATGCCGGGCGGCCCTATGCTGTGATCTGCATCACGCGCTTCTTGAAACTCATTCCAACCGACTCAAGGAATTCCGCCGCACTCTTCACGCAATTCATGCGATCAGGCACCGTGTTCACCAGCCGCTTCGGATACTCATCATAGGTGCGCCCATCAAGCAAGCGACCGTTCTTGGCTTTTCGAACGCCGCCCCATTGTTTAAAGAAAAAAGGCACGCCCTGCTCCCGGCACTGTCGCCGAATCGAGACAACCCACTCCCGCTTCATCGGACGCGCACCCGGCCCACTCTCCCCGCCAACGATCACCCAGGTAATTCCCGACAAGTCGATGTCGCCAAGGTCTTCCAGCAAAGGCTCAATGGACAAAAACCGAACTCTAGCCGGAGCCTGTCGAAGATGATCCACGCGAGGCAACCCATGTTTCCGATCCTCAACACTGACGCCCCACCAGATATTCTCCTGCCCCGCCGCAAAACGTAATCGCCCCGAGAGCAACGCCAGCAACCTCTCCGACCGCTTGGTCAGCACCTGATAAGTGTGCCAATTCGCAATAGTCATGACGCGCGAGACGGTCTCGGCATAGTCATCCGGCACTCCCGTCTGAAACAGATCGCTCATCGAATTCACGAACACCAACTTGGGAGACCGCCACGAAAATGGCTCAGTAAGCTTCTCCGGCACCAACCGCAGATCAAACCCCTGCTCATAAGGATGCCCTTTGACGCCCCGAAACCGCTCCGCAAACGTCTCGGCATAGCAATGCTTGCAGCCGGGGCTGATCTTGACGCAGCCACGGACGGGGTTCCAGGTCGCGTCGGTCCATTCGATATGAGAGTTAAGGCTCATTGAGATTTCCCATGCATCGTTCTGTTCGGGAATGTTACACGCACATGCTCAGCAAAAGTGTTTTTGGAGCGCTTCTGTGGCTCGCAACGGATATGACCTGCGCTCTCCATCCTGAGTAAAACTGTTCTGTAGTTTTTCATGGTGTAGGGCCGACCGACGTTGTGGCTTTCGTAAATCTGGCCAGCTGTCAGCGTCTTTCCCGCAAATTCTTCGAGAAGCAATCCTTCCAAGTCATCCAGTGGCCGGTTAAGCTCGAACAGCGTGGGGTGAATTGCTGAGGCGGGACAGTAACCGAACGATGCTACCCCCTGGTGCTCCTCCGAGCTATGCTTGGCCATAATCTCTTTCATGATCCGATAACCAAGTGCGTTCTTGGTTGCGAATATAAGGTGATGACTAGTGCGATTGCCACGATCATTCTTGAAGCAGAATGGCAGCACGTACTTGGCTCCGAGTTCGCTTAAAGCACCGCACAAGGCTTCGATAATCGTCGCTTCGCGTTCGCGAGATGGCAAGCTTGTAAGGCGCTGACGAAGTTGGTCTGCCCGGTCTTTCGTAAATAGCACGTTCATGTGTGGCTCGACCACTTCGTTCCCGATCCCCATATTGATCCGGTTGTAGTTGAAGAAAAAAACACAATCACATCCCCAGTTCTTGAGGACGGAATTTATAAGACCGAGCGACAAACCCTTGTAACCCCACGGATCAACGAACAAGAAGGTTGGGACCAAGTTAATCTTCTGAAACGCTTGAACTGTCTCATCGCCGACTTCCCCAGCATCGATGTCAGGCTGATGCTTAAGCTTCTCGATTCCAGGCAGGGCCGCAACTTCGGAACGCAATGAGCGAATGTTGTCTCGATCCTCGTCATTGAAGACTGTGACTAGCCGTTCTCGCATGTCAGGATCGGCAACGGCACTCTCCAAAACGAGCAGTGGAGTTGATTTCGTTCCGTCTCTGTAGCGTCCGGGGCCAGCAAACAGATCCACGTAAGCAATTCGTCCTCGTTGTTTACTGAGGATTATCTTTGCCCACGCCCAAAAATAGTCCCTGACGATCGCGGCCTTAATGCGCGACTGCTCTGTCGACTCTTCGAAGAAACCGTCCGTATCCACGGCGCTTTTATTGGCGAATAAAAAGCGAAATTCCTGCGGTCAGTTTATCTTGAACACCCGTGATTATCAATAGTTTCCCCGGTCACCCGTGGTCAGCGCCCATCAACTAAAGCTGCTCTACAGCGGAATATTCCCATGCTTCTTAGGCGGGTTTTTGTCGCGTTTGGTCTCCAGCATCTCCAGTGCCTGAATCAACTTCTTGCGCGTCTCACGGGGTTGGATGACCGCATCGACAAATCCGCGGTCAGCCGCTACGTAGGGATTTGCCAGGCGGTCGCGGAATTCTTCGATCTTCTGTTGGCGAGCCGCTTCGCGATTTTCGGCATGGTCGAGTTCGTGTTTGTAGACGATATCCACCGCGCCTTCCGGACCCATCACCGCGATTTCGGCGCTGGGCCAGGCGTAGTTCACGTCCGCGCGGATGTGTTTTGACGCCATGACGCAATACGCTCCACCGTAGGCTTTGCGCGTGATCACGGTCACTTTCGGCACCGTCGCTTCCGCAAACGCGTAGAGCAACTTTGCGCCATGCCGGATGATTCCGCCGTACTCCTGCTGCGTGCCGGGAAGGAAGCCGGGCACGTCTTCAAACGTCACCAGCGGAATGTTGAAGCAATCGCAGAAGCGCACGAAGCGCGCTCCCTTCACCGATGCATTGATATCGAGCGTGCCGGCCAGCATCGCCGGCTGATTGGCCACGATCCCGACGGGCTTGCCATTCAAGCGCGCAAATCCCACGACGATATTCTTGGCATAGTGCTCGTGAATTTCAAAAAAGTAGGCGTCGTCGACTACCGTGTGAATCACGTCTTTCATGTCATACGGCATGTTCGATTGATCGGGGATGATGGTGTCGAGTTTGTCGTCCAGCCGATCGATCGGATCGGTGCAGGGCTTGCGTGGAGGATCTTCCAGATTGTTCGACGGAACAAAACTCAGCAACTCGCGGACCATCGACAGGCATTCGGCGTCGTCGCGGCACATGAAGTGCGCCACTCCGGAAGTTTCGTTGTGAGTATGCGCTCCACCGAGCTGATCTTTGGTGACTTCTTCGTGGGTCACCAGCTTGATCACGTCAGGACCGGTGATGAACATGTAGGAAGTCTGGTCAACCATCAGAATGAAATCGGTGATGGCCGGCGAATACACTGCGCCGCCCGCGCACGGTCCCATGATGGCCGAGATCTGCGGAACGACTCCGCTGTAAAGCGTGTTGCGCAAAAAGATATCGGCGTAACCGGCCAGCGACATCACGCCTTCCTGAATGCGCGCGCCGCCGGAATCATTCAGTCCGATTACGGGAGCGCCCATCTTGGCTGCGAGGTCCATGATCTTGACGATCTTTCCGGCATTCGCCTCGGAGAGCGAACCTCCGAACACGGTGAAATCCTGCGCAAAGACGAAGACCAGCCGTCCTTCCACGCGACCGTAGCCGGTGATGAAGCCGTCGCCGTAGTATTTCTGCTGCTCCATGCCGAAATTGTGGCAGCGATGGGTGACCAGTTTGTCGGCCTCTTCGAAGGTGCCCTCGTCGAGCAGAAACTCCACCCGCTCGCGGGCCGACATTTTGCCCTCTTTGTGCTGGCGCTCGCGTCGTTGGGCTCCGCCGCCTTCGAGCGCCATCTGGTCGCGCTTCTTGAGTTCCGCAATTTTCTCGTCAAGTTTCATAGGGTGTGGATTATAGATGAACCACACGGAGATCGCTGTGACGGAGGAGGCCCCTGGAAAAGCGCCTATGGCATGTACAGAGCGATACCCAAAGCTCGGGCTACTCTCGACATCGCGGCATCCAGGGTCCAAAGTTGCGTCCCCGGCGTCATGAGACAAGAGGCCAGCAGGTGCGCATCTGTCAGGCCAATGCCTTTCGCGTAGAGGGCACGGGTTTCAATCATGTGCCGTACCTCGCTCAATTGCGCCACACGAACTTCGAGGAGCGATTCCAATTCGTCGAGCCGCTTGCGTCGGTGGCGCAAGGAACCAAGAGCAATCTCAGCCACGATGAAAGGGTGCATCACGATCTGTCCTCGGCTGAGACCTTTCTTCATCTCCGGATTGCCCTTGCGAAGAAAGTCGACCCAGATGGATGTGTCGGCCAGGATCACACACGGCCGACCCGGACGCGCTTAATGTCTTGCAAGTCCGGCTCTGTCCCCCCGACTGCTGCCAGGCGACTCGAAGCCTTGAGGTGAATCAAAGCCTTCAAGGACTCGCGGAGCAATGCTGTTCTTTCTGTCACACCGGAAAACTCCTGAGCCCTGCGGACTAAATCATCGTCGAGTGCTACGGTCGCTCGCATAAGAACCTCCGGACCGATTGTATCACCAATAGGTGACAATCAAGGTGCTACATTTGCCGATCGAGGCGTTCGATTCGGGCCCATGGCTTTGCTGCGGCTAAGTACGAGGCGCCACCGAATCGAAAGAATTCAGAAACTCAACTTTTTTCTCTGCCGGCAGAAATGACGCCTCGAAGGAATTGCGCGCCAACTCTCGCAGGTGTTCGTCGCTGAAGCCGAACGCCTCCTGCACCAGCGCGTATTCCTCGACCAGCGAGGTGCGAAACATGGCGGGATCGTCGCTGTTGAGAGTCAGCATCAGCCCTTCATCGAAGTAGCTGCGAATGGGATGCTTCGCGATTTCGGTGCAGCAGCCCGTCCGCAGATTGCTGGTCACGCAGATTTCAATCGGGACCTGGCGCTGGGCCAACTCTTCGATCAGTTCGGGATCCTGCGCGGCGGTGACGCCATGGCCGATCCGCTCTGCTTTGAGGTTCAGCGCACCCCAGATGGATTCCGGCCCGGCGCTTTCGCCGGCGTGCGCGGTGAGGTGCAGCCCATGCTCGGCGGCGCGCGGGTAAACACCGGCGAACCACTCAGGCGGTCCGGCCTTCTCATCGCCGCCAATGCCGAACGCCGCCACACTGCGATCGCGAAACTGGAGCGCGAGATCGAGCACGCTTTGCGCCTTCTCCGGGCCGAATTGCCGGATGGCATCGAAGATCCAGAGCAGCGAAACGCCGAAATCTTTCTCTCCGCGCTGGCGGCCACGATCGAGGCCCTCGAAAATGGCGGCGAAATCCTGCTTACGCCAAAGGCAGACGCCGGCCGAGACAATCACCTCCGCATGAAGCACGCTCTGCGCTTTCAGCCGCTCCATCAGCCGGTAGGTAATCAGCTCGTAGTCTTCGGGAGTGCGGAGATGTCCGGTTACATGCTTGAAGGCGGTGAGGAAGCCTTTGAAGTCGGCGTAGTTGTAGAGTTGCTCGACCTCGTGAAGCGAGGCGCCTTCCATGCCGTGGCGCTGACGCAGTTCGAGCAGCGTGGACGGTGCGATCGAGCCTTCCAGATGCAAATGGAGCTCAGCCTTCGGGAGCGAGAGGATGAAGGTGGAGGGCTCGGGGGACATGCTGCGATTCTAATGGATGGAGCCGGCAGAAATAGCGAGCATTTCAGCGCCCGCAGCGGCGCCCAGGTTAACGCCCAAAACAACGGGCGCGAACCTGGGGCACAGATAAGAATCCCAGACTTTCTGGATAACAGAAATTGAAAGTTATTTGACCTTGCAGAACTCGCTGTGATGGCGGCTGTAGAAGACGTAAATCACCAGTCCCAACGCCAGCCAGATCACGAAGCGTAGCCAGGTAAGCAGGGTCAGCCCCAGCATCAGCCCGCCGCACAGAACTATTGAGATCAGCGGGAACCACGGCACGAAGGGCACGCGGAAGGCACGCCTGCGATCGGGTTGATTGCGTCGAAGCAGAATTACTCCGAGCGAAACCAGGACAAAGGCAAACAGCGTCCCAATGTTGGCAAGGTCGGCGGCACTTCCGATATCCACCAGTCCGGCGGGAATTCCCACGGCAAAGCAGGCGATCCATGTGGACCAGTACGGGGTCTTATACTTCGGGTGCACGGCGGAGAACAGCTTCGGCAACAAGCCGTCGCGCGACATGGCGTACCAGATACGGGCCTGCCCGTACTGAAACACGAGGAGAGATGAGATCATCCCGGTCAGCGCGCCA
>Ga0209040_10003225_pt1 | contig 12558 bp, 8 predicted proteins | sample BogFormECP12_OM3_FD_188240 | JGI IMG/M metagenome (GOLD analysis project Ga0209040, IMG submission 188240) | Bog forest soil microbial communities from Calvert Island, British Columbia, Canada - ECP12_OM3 (SPAdes) (version 2) | ecosystem: Environmental > Aquatic > Freshwater > Wetlands > Bog ... | reverse complement strand
TCCGCGCGGAACCGTCGGTCTTCCGCCCTGCCCTGCCGCTGGTCGGGCTTAGCGCGCGCGGACCCATGCGTCGGCTGAAGCGGCGATGCCTGCCTCGCCGGAGCGCTCAACGCCAACGCCGCCTGTCGTCCAGGAGACGCCGCCAGATGCAGCGCCCAGTCGGACGCGGCCAAGGCGAGCGCCATAGGCGAAAACCCGCCCGCGAATTCGGCGATGCTGGCGTGGACGACGCGGTCGAGCGGGTTCTCCTGCTCGACCGGAACGAGCGGCGGCGGAAGCGTCCGGACAGGGACTGGCGCAGGCGGGCCCTTCGTCGCCTGGAGCGAAACCCGCGCACGACCGACCGGCTTATCCATGACGCCACTCTCCTTCATGGGCTGAAGTCTAGCCCTCGGGAGTTCAGCCAGCATTGAGGCATCTCAATGCTTCGGATGCAGGCGTCCTGCAAAGGGAGCGCAGCCTCTTGCATCGACGTCGATTAGGCAAGCCGCAAATCACCCGCATCGCGCTTGTATCTTGCAGCGGTTGGGGGGGAAGCGGTCAGCTATGCATGCAGCACCGCAGCTCGGCGCCAGTAGAAATAGGCCGTCCGCCGCCGCCCCGAGAAGTCGTTGGGTCCAATTTGCTCAAATGGCTTTCGCCCCCACACGACGCTCGATCAACCACGCGATTTCGCCGTGGCACGAACCACAGTTCGTACCTGCCTTGAGTCGCGCGCCGATTGCGGTGACAGTCGCGCACCCAGGTTGCGCAGCCGTTTCGAGGATTTCATTGCGGCCGACATCGAAGCAGGCGCAGACCGTCGGTCCGCGGTCCCGACTCTCGGCTCCCGGCCGTCCCGCGAGGAGGCGCAGCCTCTTCGCCGGCGCGATCGGTTCGCCGAGCCGCTCGGCAATCCAGGCGCGGGCGACCGCGACAGGTTCGGGCGCGGCGAAAATTGCGCCAACGAACACACCGTCGTCGAAGGCGACAAACCGATGTCGCCCATCGAGCCGTCGCGGTAGGCGACGAGTTCGACGTGGTCGCCAAGGACGAGCGTCCGCCGCGCGAATGCAACCCAATCGCGCGGCGGCTCGAGACCCGCAAACTCCGCCCGCCAGCCCGCCCTGGTCGGCGCCAGCGCGAAGTAATCGGCGCCTGCGGTCGAGACGCGAGCAGCCGAAACGACGAACGCGTGCCAGGCCGCGGGATAGCGTCGGGCGGCGACAGGCGTGATCTTCAGTTCCGGTTGGCCCGAGACGGGGTCGGTCGCGCCGCCGACCAGCGCGTCGACTCGCGCCTGCGAGGCGTATTGATCGGTCCAGTGCATCGGCGCGAACAGGGAGCCGGGCCGCTGGCTCTCCGTGACGACGACGCGCAGAACCGCGCGGCCATGCTCGCTCTCGACTTCGGCGAGATCGGCAGGCTTCACTCCGATCGCCAGCGCGTCGTCCGGATGGGTTTCGACGAACGGCTCGCCGATATGCGCCATCAGGCGGGGTGCTTTGGCGCTGCGCGTCATCGTATGCCACTGGTCTCGGATGCGTCCGGAGTTGAGGATCAGCGGATAGCGCTCGCTCGTCCGCGTCGCGGGCCGGCGAAACGGAGTGGCGACGAAGCGCGCCCTGGCGTCGGGATGATAGAACCGGCCGTCAGCGAAAAAGCGCGTCTCGCGCGCTTCGCCGGCAGGAGGCCACGGCCATTGGAACGGCTTGAGCGCCGCGTAGTCCGCGGCGGAGATCTCGCCGAATGCGCTGATATCGAGATCGCGCCGTCCGCCGTTTTCGCAACCCGTGAGACGGGCGTGCTCGGCGAAAATTTGCGAAGGCCGCTCATAGGCGAAAGCTTCCGCGTGGCCCATCCGGCGCGCGACCTCGCAAATCTGCCGCCAGTCGGGCATCGCCTCGCCCGGCGTCCGCAGGAAGCGCCGCTGGAGCGAGACGCGCCGCTCGGAATTGGTGACGGTTCCCTCCTTTTCGCCCCACGCGGCGCTTGGCAGCAGAACGTGCGCGAGCGCGGTCGTGTCGTTTGAGCGGACAACGTCGGACACCACGACGAACGGGCAATGGCGGATCGCCTCGCGGACCCGGTCCGCTTGCGGCATGCTGTCGGCCGGATTGGCGCCCATAATCCAGAGCGCCTTGATCCGCCCGTCCTCGACCGCGCGAAACATGTCGACGGCTTTGAGTCCCGGCTTCGCTGCGATCGTCGGCGAGGCCCAGAAGGTTTGGACGAGGCGGCGGTGATCCGGATTGTCGATTTCCATATGCGCGGCCAACATGTTGGCGAGACCACCAACTTCACGACCGCCCATCGCGTTGGGCTGGCCGGTGACGGAAAACGGCCCCGTGCCGGGCTTGCCGATCCTGCCCGTCGCGAGGTGAGAGTTGAGGATCGCGTTGACCTTGTCGGTTCCCGCCGACGACTGGTTGACGCCCTGGCTGTAGATCGTCACCACCCGCTCCGTGCGGGCGAACAGGTCGAAGAACGCAATGAGATCGGATCGCGCAATCTCCGTCGCCTCGGCCGCCGCGTCGATACCGAACCGGCGCGCCTCGGCGAGCGCGGCGTCGAAACCGACCGTGTGCTCGCGGACGTAACGGGCGTCGATGCGATCGGCTTCCGCGAGATAGGCGAGCAGGCCGGCGAACAGCGCCACGTCCGCACCCGGCGCCACGCGCAGATGCAACTCGGCGGTCTCGGTTGTCGCGGTGGCGCGCGGATCGATGACGACGACCTTTGTTCCGCGCGCCTCCCGCGCGGCGACGAGCCGTTGGAACAATACGGGATGGCACCAGGCGAGATTGGAGCCGACCAGCACGACAAGGTCGGCAAGCTCGATATCCTCGTAGCAACCCGGAACGGTGTCGGCGCCGAAGGCGTGGCGATGCCCGGCGACGGAAGAGGCCATGCAGAGGCGCGAGTTGGTGTCGATGTTGGCCGAGCCGACAAAGCCCTTCATCAGTTTGTTGGCGACGTAATAGTCTTCGATGAGAAGCTGGCCGGAGATATAGAACGCGACGCTGTCGGGGCCATGCGCCGCGATCGCCTCGCCGAAGCGCGCAGCGACAAGATCGAGCGCCGTATTCCAGTCGCTTGCGGCGCCGTCGACGATCGGCGTGAGCAGGCGCCCCTCGAGCGACAGCGTTTCGCCGAGGGCAGACCCCTTGGAGCACAGGCTGCCGAAATTGGCCGGATGGTCCGGATCGCCCTTGATCTCGACGAAACCGTCGTCACGCGGGCGCGCCAGCACCCCGCAGCCGACACCGCAATAGGGACAGGTTGTGCGCGTCCAGTCCTCGGTCATCAGCCGGCCTTCGCGAGAACGGGCCGGCCGGCAAGCGCGGAAACGTCGATCAGGATGCGACCCTCGACGACGCGCAGCGGAATCGCGAGCGTGCGCCCTGCGTCGGCGCCCTGCGCTTCGCCGGTCTCGAGGCTCAGCACCCAGTTGTGCAGCGGGCAGGTGACGCTCGTCCCGTGCACGATGCCCTGGCTCAACGGGCCCCCTTTATGCGGGCAACGGTCATCGAGCGCAAAGACGCGGTCATCGACAGTGCGAAATACGGCGATGCAGCCCTGCGGCGTTCTGACGACGCGCGCGCCCCGGCGCGGGATCGCCTCAAGCGCGCCGATGTCGGCCCAGGTTTCGCTGGTCATGATCACTCCGCCGCGTTCAAGAGGGTGAGGTCGGCGATCGGCGCGAATTCGTGCGCGTCCTTGCCGGCGACGCGCTCGCTCCAAGGATCGCGTTGCGCCAGGCGCTGGGACGCGACGAAGCGATCGTACAGCGCCCGCCGCCTGTCGAGGTTCTCGACCACCTGCGCCTTGATCGAGTCCGCGCCGACCCGCCTGGCCCATTTGTATATGCGTTCGAGATAGCGGCCCTGCTCACGATAGAGCTGGATGAGGGCGGCGATGATTTCGATCGTCTCCTCTTCGGTCGACGCGTGACAGAGCGCCTGCGTGCCCAGAATGTCGAGCCCGGCGGCGCCGGCGAACACGATGTCGTAGCCGCTGTCGACGCAGATGACGCCGACGTCCTTGCACGTCGCCTCGGCGCAGTTGCGCGGACAGCCGGAGACCGCGAGCTTCACCTTGGCGGGCGTCCACGAACCCCAGAGGAATTTCTCGAGCTTGACGCCAAGCCCGGTCGAGTCCTGCGTGCCGAACCGGCACCAGTCGGAGCCGACGCAGGTCTTCACCGTCCGCAGCGCCTTGCCATAAGCCGCGCCGGAGACGAGGCCAGCGGCGTTGAGGTCGGCCCAGACCGCGGGAAGCTGCTCCTTCCTGACGCCGAGCAGGTCGATTCGCTGCCCACCGGTGACCTTCACAGTCGGAATGGCGAATTTGTCGACGACGTCGGCGATCGCGCGCAGTTCTGCCGCCCTGGTCACTCCGCCCCACATGCGCGGGACGACCGAATAGGTTCCGTCGCGCTGAATGTTGGCGTGAACGCGCTCGTTGATGAAGCGCGACTGCCCGTCGTCCTCGTATTCCCCAGGCCACGCGCAGAGACAATAGTAGTTGAGCGCCGGGCGGCATTTGGCGCAGCCGCACGAGGTGTTCCATTCGAGCGCCTGCATGACGGCCGGAATGGATTTGAGGCCCTTGGCGACGATCAACCGCCGGACGTCGTCATGGCCGAGACGGGTGCATCCGCAGATCGACGCGACAGCCGCAGGCGCGTAGGCCTCGCCAACCGTCAGCCTGATCACCTGCTCGACGAGGCCGGTGCAGGAGCCGCAGCTCGCGGACGCCTTGGTGTGGGCGCGCACGCCCTCGAGGTTCGTGAGGCCTTTGGCCTTGATCGCCTCGACAATCTTGCCCTTGCAGACGCCGTTGCAGCCGCAGATTTCCGCATCATCCGGCAACGCTGCAACGGCCGCCGTAGGGTCCAGAGGGGCGCCCCCCGCGGCGCCCGGTCCGAACATCATGGTCTCGCGTACGTCCGCGACGTCGGCGCCGCGCTTCAACAGGTCGAACAACCAAGCCCCATGTGAAACGTCGCCGTAGAGCACGATTCCGATCAACTTGCCGTCCTTGAGCACAAGACGGCGGTAGACGCCGCGCGCCGCGTCGCGCAACACGATCTCCTCCCGGTCGCCGCCGTCGGCGAAATCGCCGGCTGAGAACAGGTTGATGCCGGTCACCTTCAATTTGGTCGCGGTCGCGCTCGGATTGAAGGCCGCGCTGTCGTCGCCCGCGAGCTGCGCCGCGACGACGCCTGCCATGTCGTAAAGCGGCGCGACGAGGCCGAAGCACTGGCCGTGCGCTTCGGCGCACTCGCCAAGCGCGTAGATGTCGGGATCGCTGGTGCGCATGTTCGCGCCGACGACGATCCCCCGATTGACCTCAAGCCCGGCGTCGCGCGCGAGCGCGGCGCTTGGCCGGATCCCGACCGCCATCACGACGAGATCGGCGGGGATCTCCGTCCCGTCCTCCAGCACGACCGCGCGCACCCGAGACGGGCCGCCGGCGTGGTCCGTGCCGAGAATTTCCCTGGTGTTGGCCTTTGTGTAGACCTTCACGCCGCGCGCTTCGATCGCCTCTTTGAGCAGGAAGCCGGACGGCGCGTCGAGCTGGCGCTCCATCAACGTCGGCATCAGATGAACGACGGTGACCTCCATGCCCCGTTCCTTGAGACCGATCGCGGCTTCGAGGCCGAGCAAGCCGCCGCCGATGACGACCGCCTTGCCGCGAGATTGCGCCGCCAGCAACATCGCGTTGACGTCGTCGAGGTCGCGGTAGGTGAGAACGCCGGCGAGCTTGCAGCCGGGAACCGGAATGACGATCGGCGTCGATCCCGTAGCGATGATGAGCTGGTCGTAAGGCTCGACGACGCCGTGATTGGACGTGACCGTGCGATTGTCGCGATCAATCGCGACGACGCGGTGGCCCTTGTAAAGCGTTACGTTGTGTTTGACGTACCAGCCGTCGCCATGAATGACGATCTCGTCGAACGACTTTTCGCCCGATAACACTGGCGAGAGCATGATGCGGTCGTAGTTGACGCGCGGCTCGGCGTTGAAGATCGTCACCTTGTAGGCTTCGGGCGCGGCTTCGAAGAGTTTCTCGAGCGCGCGGCCTGGGGACATGCCGTTGCCGACGATGACGAGGCGCTGACGCTCTGCGGGCCTCACGTCGGCGTCAAAGGCTTCCTTCTGAAAGTGGCGCATGACGACTATCCGTTGTTGACGAGCGGCTGCAGGAGGATGCGACGCGGCGCTCGAAGATCGCGGGGAACGGCCGCCGGCGACCTGAGGGCGCCGGCGGCCGGCGGGTCAGGCGTTGGCGGCGACCAACGCGGAGCGGTCGAGCCAGGTGCGCCGCCAGCGGACGCTGACGCCGGTCAGCGCCGTCAGCGCGGCGAGCGCGAGGCAGGCGAAGATCGCGAGGCCGACCCCATAGCCGCCCGTGAGCTGCTTGGCGTAGCCGAGGCTCGCGGCGAGATAGAAGCCGCCGACCCCGCCTGTCGCCCCGACAAGGCCGGTGACCACGCCGACGTTGCGCGCGAAACGTTGCGGGACGATCTGGAACACCGCGCCGTTGCCCGCGCCGAGCGCGCCCATCGTCACGACGATCAGCGGCAGGGCGACGCTGAGGTCGGGCACGCCGCGGCTGATGACCAGCATCAAGATCGCGACCAGCCCATAGACGAAACTCAGCGCGCGGACGCCGCCGATGCGATCGGCGACGGCGCCGCCGAACGGCCTGACGAACGAACCCGCGAACACGCAGGCGGCGGTGCAATAGCCGGCCCCGACAGGCGTCAATCCGTACTGGTCATTGAAATAGATCGGCAGGAACGACGACAGGCCGACGAACCCACCGAAGGTGACGCTGTAAAAGGCCATAAGCCACCAAGCGTCGCTGATGCGGAGAATTTCGGCGTAGTCCTTCAGCGACTTCTTCGGCGGCGACCGCGGGCTGTCCTTCGCAAGTGTGACGAACAGCGCCAGCACGATCACGAGCGGAATGATCGCGAGGCCGAGGACGTTCTGCCAGCCGAAGGCGACCGCGAGCAACGGCGCGAAAAGGGCCGCCAGCACCGTGCCGGAATTGCCGGCCCCGGCGATGCCGAGCGCAGTTCCCTGATGCTGCGGGGGGTACCAATAGGAGGCGAGCGGCAGCGCGATCGCGAAGGAGGCCCCGGCGACCCCGAGCACGACGCCGAGCGCCAAGGTCGTTTCGAAATTGGTCACCCCAAAGGCCCAGAACGCGGCAAGTCCGGCGATTACCGCCGTCTGCATGATGATGCCGGTGAGGCGCGGCTTCAGATGGTCGGCCAGGACGCCGTTGACGATCCGCAGCGCGGCGCCCGCGAGCACGGGCGTCGCCACCATCAGACCCTTCTGGGCAGAGTTCAGATGCAGGTCTTTGGCGATGAAGACGGCGAGCGGCCCGAGGATGACCCAGACCATGAAGCTGACGTCGAAATATAGGAACGCTGCGACGAGCGTGGGCAGATGCCCGGCGCGCAAGAATCCGCGGTTCATCGGATGATGCTTTCAATCCCGGCGCTGATTTGCGCCGCCGGACCCTTTGTCCGGGGACGAACCGCCGTTGGCCCGCCGATTGCTCAGGGCGACAGCCGCCGCCCGCTATGACCCGCCCCGCCGTTGGGGCACCGCCAGCCCGATCGCATGTCCGAGAGCGAGCGAATATTGTGAAGCAAGGCGTGTGCCAATTGGTTTTTGACGCAAAATCAACGAGTTGGCGCTTCAGACGGCGCGTCATGGCGCCTAGCCGAGTGGCGTCTGCTGATCAAGTCTTGTGCATCGCACAAAAAGATGCGGCCGCCGCTATCCGCGAAAATCTCTAATCTGAACGCTTTGTCTTGCGCCCCGCGTCGAACGTTTCGGGGTCGAACACGAGGCCGTCACAAAAGAGGTCCGGCGCCATGACGATCGGCGCGGGCGAGGCGGGCAGCGACCATTGGGACGCATGCCCGCCTTCGGGCTTGCTGTCGAAGGCAGGGATTGAGGCGCCGACCGGCGCGAGCGCGGCTTCATAAATATCCGGGCGATAGACGCGAGCGGCGATTGCGCGCAGCGGCGGGCTAGTTTCGATCAATCCCCAACGCGTCATTTGGTCGAGGAACCACAAGGCGTGCGAACGCCACGGGTAGGTCGCGGCATGAGCATGGAAGCGCGTTTGGGTTCGGCCGCCGAGCGTTCCTGGCAGCGACGACAAAATCGCGTGGCCGTCGACGTCGAGATAAGCTCGGCGCGAAAGCAACGCCGCGACATAGGACGCATTGGCAGGCGCGTCGCAAAACCGCGCGGCGTGATAAAGGGCGCGCAACATTGCATGCAGCGCTTCCGGATTCTCCTCGCTCCAGCGCTCACGAACCGCCAGCGCCTTTTCCGGCGCATTGAGCCAGACATCGTTGGAGGTCGCGACTGTCAGGCCGACGCCCGCGCGCTCGGCGATCTCGCCCCAAGGCGCGCCGGCGCAGAAGCCGACAATGCGGCGTGACCGCAGCGCCTCGACCGTTCGCGCCGGCGGCGTGACGCCTTGGTTGTAATCGCGATCGGCGACGGCGCCGGCCCACGCGAGCCAGTAGCGCAGGAGCAGATTGTGCGTGGAGTAGTCGTGAACCACCGCGAGGGTTGCTGCCCCTCGCGAACCCTTAAGACGCGCCGCCAGAGCCGCGGCGACTCCGCCTTCGCGCGCTGCAGCTTCCCGCACGGCTTCGCCCAGATCCTTGGCCAGCGTGATCATGTCGCCGTTCAGGCTCATGCAATAGGGAATGATAAGCGGCTGCGCCACGCCCCGCAGTCCCAGCGAGACCGCGAAGGCGAGCGGCGGGACGATGACCGCGGCGTCCAGCGCTCCGTAAGCAAGCTTGTCCGCGACGTTCGCCCACGACGGCTCGACCGACAGGACGACGTCGAGACCCTCCTCGGCGAAAAAACCGAACTCGTGCGCCACGATAACCGGCGCCGAGTCGGTCAAGCGCAGCAAGCCGATCGCGACCTTCGGCGCGCCAACGACGCGCTGGCGCGGGGACCGTGCATCACTCATCGGTCAAATGCCTCATGCCAGCAGACCATTCGGCGTCGTCCCCCCTGATCAAATCGGTCGCCACCTGCGTGATGCGCCGATTCTCGTTCATCGCCTTGTTGCGCAACCAGCGATAGGCTTGAGGCTCGCTCATTTTCCGCTTGGCCATTAACAAAGCTTTGGCGCGTTCGATGAGCCGACGCTCCTCGAGTTGCGCATTGGCTGCGGCGAGCTCGCTTTCGACGCGGGAATAACGACGAAACAGCGCGATCGCGGAAGCGACGATCGCCTTCATATCGCGGTTGGAGACCCCAGAAAGGTTGTAGGAGCAGACGCCGGCGGCGATCGCGTCCTCGACGAACCCGGGATCGTCCTTGTCGGAAAACATCACGATCGGTCGCGGCGCGGTGACCGACAACGCCCTGACGCCCTCGAGCGCGTCGCGATCGGGCAGCGCCATATCGATGATGACAAGGTCCGGCGCGAGACGCCGAACCGTCTCAACCAGGTCCGATCCCGCGTCCGCTCGCACGACGTCGACAAATCCCGCCGCGTCGAGGGCCTGCTCGAGCGAACGCGCCCTTTCGGGCTGGAAATCGATCAGCAGGATCTTGAGTGACATCGCCGACCAATGGCATCGCGCGATCTGGCCGGTCAATGGCGACATATCTTCGCCCCGGCGAATCCATCGAAGCGGTTCGACGTCGCCTTTGGGTCGACTTTCGACGTCTGCGTCGCTGAACGCTCAGCGCAGAGCGTTATCCGCTACCCCAAGTGTTTCTTGAAGAAGGCCGTAGCCCGGTCCCAGGCGAGCTCCGCCGCGTGGCGGTCGTGGACGGCCATGCGCTGTTCGTTGACGAAGGCGTGATCGGCGTCATAGCGGAAGACCTCGAAGGTCTTCCCCGCAGCCTTCATGCCCTGCTCGAAGCCGTCGACGACCTTCGGCGAGATGTAATCGTCCCGGTTGGCGAAATGGCCCTGGAGCGGGACCTTCACGTCGGCGGGCTTCACCGCCTGCTCGGGCGGAAGACCGTAGAAAGTGACCGCCGCCGTGATCTCGGGGATCCGCGCCGCCCCGATGACTGCGACCGCCCCGCCCATGCAAAAGCCGGTGAGGCCGACCTTTGCGCCGTTGCGCGCAAGAAACTGCGCGGCGCCGCGCACGGTCTGATCGGCCGCGTCCATGAAGTTCAGCGACTGCATCTCTTTCATCGCCGCGTCCGAGTCGTGATAGGGCACCACCACGCCCTTGAAGAGGTCGGGCGCGAGCGCGTCGAAGCCGGCGAGCGCAAAGCGGTCGCACATCGCCTTGATTTGCTCCTGCAGACCCCACCATTCCTGGATCACGACGAGCCCGGGCGCGTCGCCGCGCGCTGCGTTCGACAGATAGCCTTTGGCCTCGCCGCCGTCCGGCCGTTTGAAGGTGATGTGCGCGCCCATTTTTCCTCCGATCGATTGCGTTCTCCGGCGCCGTTCGCCAGGCGCCGGATTCGGGTTCCCGTCGTGTCAGCCGAGTTTCGACCCGTTGGTCATCAGCATGATTGAATAGAGCGAGGTCGTTCCGCAAATGAACAGGCGGTTGCGCTTGGCCCCGCCGAAGGTCACGTTGGCGACGATTTCGGGGATGAGAATCTTGCCGATCATCGTGCCGTCCGGATCGTAGCAGTGGACGCCCTCGTCCGTGCTGGCCCAGATGCGCCCCTGCCGGTCGACGCGAAATCCGTCGAAAAGGCCGACTTCGCATTTGGCGAAGATCTCTCCACCCGTCACGCTCTTGCCGTCAGCCGCGACCGTGAAACGCCGGATATGGCGCGGCCCGTTCTTCTTGTGGGTCGCGCCGGTGTCGGCCACGTAGAGCAACTTCTCGTCGGGCGAAAAGGCGAGGCCGTTCGGCCGAACCATGTCGTCGATGACGCGCTCGACCTCGCGGGTCGCCGGGTCGACGCGGTAGACGTGGCAGCCGTCGATCTCCTGCGGCGCGCGCTCGCCCTCGTTGTCGCTGTCGATGCCGTAGGCCGGATCGGTGAACCAGACGGAATCGTCGGATTTGACGACGGCGTCGTTAGGCGAGTTGAGCCGCTTGCCGTTCCACGCCTCCGCGATGACGGAAATCGAGCCGTCGACCTCGGTGCGGGTCACCCGGCGGGTCAAATGCTCGCAGGTGACCAGCCGACCCTGGTTGTCGACGGTGTTGCCGTTCGAGTTATTTGACGGCTGGCGGAACACCGAGACGTGGCCAGACGGCTCGTCGAAGCGCAGCATGCGGTTGTTGGGGATGTCGGACCAGACGAGATAGCGTCCGGCGGCGAACCAGGCCGGGCCTTCGCTCCAGCGCGCGCCCGTCCACAGACGCTCGACCCGGACGTAGCCCGCAAATAGCGGTTTGAAGCGGGGATCGAGGACGAGGATGTCGGTCCCTTCGATCTGGCCGTAATGCATCGCTCCGCCTCCCCTCCCTCGCTTGTTTGAGCGCGAGGGTGGCGCCGTTGGCGCCGGACTGCAAGACCGCGCCCGCGTCAGCTCGGCTGCAAGTTTCGGAATCGCGGAGGCAAGATCCGCGTCCGCCGGCACTGTGACGACGTCCGTCTCACCATCGGGCGGCTCCAGCGCCGCGAACTGACTGTCGACCAGCGAGGCCGGCATAAAATGGCCTTTGCGTCCGGCGACCCGCGCGCGCATCAGTTCCGGCGAGGCCTTGAGATAAACAAAGCGCAGCCGCGGCCCGACCCCGGCCCGAAGACGGTCGCGATAGGCGCGGCGGAGGGCCGAACAGGCGGCGACCGCTCCCCGGCCGCCGCGGTCCTCTTTCAGCGCGGCGCCGATCCGGTCGAGCCACGGCCAGCGATCGCTATCGTCGAGCGGATGGCCCGCGCTCATCTTGGTGCGCGCCGCATCGGAATGGAGGTCGTCGCCATCGATAAAATCCGCGCCGAGGACATTGGCCAGCGGCCGTCCGAAGGTCGTCTTGCCCGCGCCGGAGACGCCCATCACCACGACGGCGATAGGTTCGAGACTGGCTGCCTGGACAGAGTTCGGCATGGACTGCTCGCGGGCTTAAGTTCGCTGGAAGCGTTTTCCAAGGTCAACGTACCAGTATAGCGCGAGACGCCGCAGGTCGGTCCCCGCCCCCTTGTGGGGGCGGGTTAGGGTGGGGGGTCGCGCCAAGCAGAAGCGACTGACGCCTCTCGCGCCGACTCTGCGCCGCAACGCGACCGACGCCGAGCGCCGGTTTTGACAAGCGCTTCGAGGGCGAGCATCGACGACCCCGCGATTTGAGTGCGGCGCGACCCCCCACCCCTGCCCGCCCCCACAAGGGGGGGCGGGGGAGCGCGCGGCGATCGTGACGGCGGCCCGACGCTTCGCGACGGCCCGCCTCCACAAGCGCCTGCGTCTCGCCCAGACACGCGGTCGCAGACGGCCCCCGATCGCAAGAATTTGTGACAAACCCAAAAGCTTGCCCAAAAGCTTGCAGCGGAGCCGATCATCCTCCACATTTGCGTCCATGAACGACTCGCCGCCGCGCTCGCGTCTGGTCGCCGTTCTCGGCCCGACCAACACCGGCAAGACCCA
>Ga0209040_10003224_pt1 | contig 12559 bp, 8 predicted proteins | sample BogFormECP12_OM3_FD_188240 | JGI IMG/M metagenome (GOLD analysis project Ga0209040, IMG submission 188240) | Bog forest soil microbial communities from Calvert Island, British Columbia, Canada - ECP12_OM3 (SPAdes) (version 2) | ecosystem: Environmental > Aquatic > Freshwater > Wetlands > Bog ... | reverse complement strand
CGGCGGCAGCAGGAGCTGCACGACATAGGTCGCATAGGCGCCGAGCATCACCATCTCGCCATGCGCCATGTTGATGACGCCCATGACGCCGAAGGTGATTGCGAGCCCGATCGCCGCGAGCAGGAGGACGGACGAGGCCGAGAGGCCGTACCAGAGGTCCTGCGCCGCGCCCCACATCATGAGCCGCGTATGGATCGAGGACAATGCGGAATCGGCGGCGCTCTTCACCGCCGGGTCGGTCGCCTTCTGCGCGATCCGGTCGATCAGGCTCTGCGCGTCCTGGTCGCCGCGCGCCTTCAATGTGTCGATCGCAGCAAGCCGGTCTTGCGCCGTCGCGCTGTCGCTCGTCGCGAGGATGGCGGCGCGGGCGAGCCTGAACGCGTCGGCGACGCGCGGATCGCTTTCCTTGGCGATCTGCGCCTCAAGCGCCGGCAGGGCGTTGGCGTCGCGCGTCCTGAAGACGTCTTCCGCGGCGGCGAGGCGCTTTTCCGGATCGGGGTTCGCGAGCGTCAGCGACCCCGTCGCGCCTTCGATGGCGCGGCGCAGCGCGTTGTTGACGCGCACCTTCTTGAAGGCGGCGGCGTTCGCAATCGCCTCGCCGGTCTTGGCGTTGAGAATTGTCCCAGTCGCGGTCTTGTACGCCACGATGTGGTCTGCGGGGTCGATCAAGAGGCGATTGTCGCCGAGCGCTTCGAGAATCGCGGCGGCCTGCGGCGGGGCCTCCGCAGCCAGTTCTCCGATCGCCTTCTCGGTCTGGGGAAACTTGTCGTCGAGGAACCGCACCAGCGTATCGTCGAGCGCGTCGGCGCGCGCGGCGCCGGAGATGAGGAGGGATGCAAGGAGCGCAAGGACGCTCAGCGCGAAAGTAAGCGCATCATGGCGAAAATCACGAAGCAATCGGGAGTTTGCCGGCATCCAAGGGTTCCCGGTTGATTTTCATGCGCATGCGCGCGCCCTCATCCGGCCGGCTGCGCCGGCCACCTTCTCCCGTGTACGGGAGAAGGGCGCGCGCCCTTCTCCCGTACACGGGAGAAGGCTGGGGTGAGCGTCAGCCTCCGGTCAGCCGCCGCACTTGCCCGTCTTGACGTTGAAGTTGCCGCAGGACATCGGCTTTCGCCAATCGGCGATCAGGTCGCGAGAGCCTTCGAGATAGGGCGACCATTCCTGGGCGACGACGGTTCCCGGGGTCTGCCAGACCGTGTTGAGCTGGCCGTCGGCCTGGATCTCGCCGATATAGACCGGCTTGGTGATGTGATGGTTCGGCATCATCGTCGAATAGCCGCCGGTCAGGTTCGGAACCGACACGCCGATCATCGCGTCGATCACCTTGTCCGGCTCGAAGCTGTTGGCCTTCTCGACCGCCTTCACCCACATGTTGAAGCCGATCACATGCGCCTCCATCGGATCATTGGTGGTGCGGGTCGGCTTCTTTGTGAATTCGTGCCACTTCTCGATGAACTCCTTGTTCGCCGGCGTGTCGATCGACTCGAAATAGTTCCATGCCGCGAGATGGCCGACCAGCGGCTTCGTGTCGAGACCCGCGAGCTCCTCCTCGCCGACCGAGAACGCGACGACCGGAATATCGGTCGCCTTGATCCCCTGGTTGCCGAGCTCCTTGTAGAAGGGCACGTTGGCGTCGCCGTTGATCGTCGACACGACCGCCGTCTTCTTCCCCGCGGAGCCGAAGGCCTTGATCTTCGACACTTCGGTCTGCCAGTCGGAGAAGCCGAACGGCGTATAGTTGATCAGAATGTCTTCGTCGGCGACGCCTTTCGATTTGAGATAGGCGGCGAGGATCTTATTGGTGGTGCGCGGATAGACATAGTCGGTGCCTTCTAGCACCCAGCGCTTCACCGAGCCGCCGTCTTCGCTCATCAGATAGTCGACGGCGGGAATGGCCTGCTGATTGGGCGCAGCGCCGGTATAGAAGACATTCCGCTCCGATTCCTCACCCTCGTATTGCACCGGATAGAAGAGGATCGAGTCGAGTTCCTTGAACACCGGCAGAACGGACTTGCGCGAAACCGAGGTCCAGCAGCCGAACACGGCCGAGACCTTGTCCTTCTCGATGAGCTCCTTGGCCTTTTCGGCAAACAGCGGCCAATTCGAAGCCGGGTCGACCACGACCGCCTCGAGCTTCTTGCCGAGCACGCCGCCCTTCTTGTTCTGCTCGTCGATCAGCATCAGCATCACGTCTTTGAGCGTCGTCTCGCTGATCGCCATCGTTCCGGAGAGCGAGTGCAGAATGCCGATCTTGATCGTGTCTTCCGCCCAGGCGGCGCCGGCGGCGAGCGCGAGCGCTCCTCCGACCAGCGCGCCCGCCACGCAAGAGAGGATTCGTTTTGTCAAGGACATGGGGACCTCGTCGAATGCGCCCATCTTAAAGAGGGCCGTGACTGCTCGGCCACAAGGGCCGGAAGGTCGATTCGCAACGAGCGTGCCAACGGTGTTTCGGCATATTTTGCGCTTCAGGCGCCGATTCCGCGTGCCGCGGCGCCGATGAAATGATCAGTTTCCGGGCGTTTGGGTCCTGCGGCGCCTCAAGCCTCGGCAGCGCGGTATCCGACGCCGGGCTCGGTCGTGACGATCCTTGGCGATGTCGGGTCGCGTTCGATCTTGGCGCGCAGCTGCCCGATGAATACCCGCAGATATTGCGTATCCTCGGTATGGGCCGGCCCCCAGACCGCTGAGAGAATCTGGCGGTGAGTGACGACGCGCCCGGCATTGCGGAAGAGGATCGCCAGGAGATCGTATTCTTTGGGCGTCAGCTTGATCGGGACGCCGTCGCGCGTGACGAGCCGCCTGTCGAAGTCCATCGCCACGCCTTCGATCTCGATGCGAGGCGGCTGTTGGGCCTCGCTCGCCGCGTGGCGCAGCGCGGCGCGAAGCCTCGCCGTCAGCTCGCCGATGCCGAAAGGCTTCTCGACATAGTCGTCAGCGCCGAGATCGAGCGCCTCGATCTTCTCCGCCTCGCGATCCCTCGCCGAGAGAATGATGACCGGCGTCTGCGAAAACTTGCGGATCTCGCTCAACACCTCTTTGCCGTCGCGGTCGGGCAGGCCGAGATCGAGCACGATGAGATCGGGCGCGCCGGTCGCGGCGAGCCGCAGGGCCTGCGCGCCGGTCTCCGCCGTAAGCACCTCGTAGCCTGCGGCGGTCAGGGCGACGGTCAGGAACCGCTGGATTTGCGGCTCGTCGTCGACCACGAGAACCCGGGCGCCTTTCATGACGCGGGCCGCATCTCGATTTGCTTCGGCTGTGCGCCGGGCAGCCGGATGACGATGCGGGTGCCGCGGCGGCGCACCGCCGGGCTCTGGGCAACGATCGTGCCGCCCATCGCCTCGATGAGGCCGCGGCAAATCGAAAGGCCAAGGCCGGTGCCGGGCATCCGTCCGTCGGCGCGGCCGCCGCGGTAGAATTTCTCGAAGATGCGCTCGAGATCGGCGGGCTTTACCCCCGGCCCTTCGTCGGTGACGCTCAAGACCACGTCGTCGCCTTCCTTGCGTCCGTGCACAATGGCGCCGCTGTCGCCCGAATATTTGTGCGCGTTGTCGAGCAGGTTGAACAGCACCTGTTCGAGCAGCTTGGCGTCGCCGCGCACATACGGGAGATCGGGCGCGAGGCTCACGCGCACCGGCTGTTTTGGGAACGACTTGCGGCTGCGCTCGACTGCGCCCTGCACCACGTCGGCGACGTCGACCAGATCGCGGTTGACCTTGAGATTGCCCGCCTCGATGCGCGACATGTCGAGCAGGTTCGCGACGAAGCGCGAGAGTCTCGCCGTCTCCTCCTCAATCGACGTCAGGAGCTCGAGGCGTTCCGCCGCGCTCATCTTGTCCCCGAGCGCGCGCAGCGACGTCGCGGCCCCCGCGATGCTTGCCAACGGCGTGCGCAGGTCGTGAGAGAGCGAGGCCAGGAGCGCGTCGCGCACCTTCTCGTTCTCTTTCATCGCCGCCGCCTTCACCGCCTCGCGCGCCAAGAGGGCCCGGTCGAGCGCGATCGCGGTCTGATCGAGGATCGCCGTCAACGCGCGCTCGTCCTCCGCGGATATCGGCTGGTCGGGCGATTGCGGCTCGAAGCCGCAGACGGCGATCGACCCGCGGGCGGCGACCAGCGGCCGGAACTGATATTCGACGCGCGGGAGGGTGCCGGTTCCCCATCCGGCCGGCTCGTTCTTCTGCTGCGCCCAGCGGGCGGCCGTCAGCGCGGCTGCGTCGAGCTGCGCGTCCGGCGGCCAGGCGGCGCGGATTTGCAGTTCATCCCCCTCCGCGACCAGGAACACGATGCGTCGGCCGAAGACGGCGTGCATGTGGGCCGCCGCCGCCCAGAGCACGTCGTCCACGCTCGAGGCGCCCGAGAGCTTGCGGGAATAGTCGTAGAGCGACTGCATCACCTGGGCGTTTTTGATCACGCTTTCGCGCTGGTCGCGCACGCGGCCCGCGAGCGAGCCGGTCAGCACCGCAACGGCGAGGAAAATCAAGAGCGCGAACAACTCCTGAGGCTGGGCGACGGTGAAGGTGTAGAGCGGCGGGATGAAAAAGAAGTTGTAGGCGACGAATGAAGCGAACGAGGCGATGACCGCCGCGCGCGTGCCGTACAAGCCGCCGCTGAACAGCACCGCCGTCAGGAAGATCATCGACAGGTTCGGGAGGCGCAGCAACGCGGTCAAGACTTCGCCGACGCCGACGGCGCAGGCGACGGACGCGAGCGCGGCCGTGACCTCAACGCCGAGCCCCTTCGGATTGAGTTTCAGCCTGAATTGCGGCCGCGGCGACCGCTCGGGCTCCTCATGCGGGACGATATGAATCTCGACGGCCCCGGCGCGACGCATCAGCTCGTCCGGAAGCGATCGGCCGATCAGGCGTCGCCACAATCCGGCGCGCGACCGGCCCAGCACAATCTGGGTCACGTTCTCCCGCCGCGCCAGGCGCAGGATTTCCGCCGGATAGTCGTTGCCCTGGAGCCGCATCGTGTCTCCGCCGAGCCGCTCGGCGAGACCGAAGGTCTTCGCGATCTGGACCGCTTTCTTTGCGTCGCCCTCCTGACCGGCGGGCTCGATATAGACCACCGTCCAGGCTGCGTTGAGGCTGGTCGCAAGCTGGCTCGCCCGCCTCACCACCCGCTCGGAGACTTCATCCGGCCCGACGCAGGCGAGCAGGCGCTCAGAGGCGCCCCACGGGCCCTCGATCGCCTTCTGGCGCAGGTAGTCGACCATCTGATCGTCGACCCGATCGGCGGTGCGGCGGAGCGCGAGCTCGCGCAGCGCGGTCAGATTGCCGGGGGTGAAGAAATTCTGGGTCGCGCGCCGCGCCGTCTCGGGCACATACACCTTGCCTTCATGCAGGCGCTGAATGAGTTCGTCCGGCGTGATGTCGACGAGCACCACGTCAGTCGCTTGCTGCAAGACGCGGTCGGGAACGGTCTCGCGGACAACGACGCCCGAGATGCGCGAGACGACGTCAGCAAGGCTTTCGAGATGCTGGATGTTGAGCGCCGTCCAGACGTCGATACCGGCGGCGAGAAGCTCCTGAACGTCCTGCCAGCGCTTGGGATGCCGGCTTTCAGGCGCGTTGGTGTGCGCCAGCTCGTCGACGACAATCAATGCGGGCTTGCGCGCAAGCGCCGCATCGAGGTCGAACTCGGCGATGGTGCGGCCGTGGTATTCGACCATGCGCCGCGGCAGCACTTCAAGCCCCTCGACGAGCGCGCTCGTCTCCGCGCGGCCGTGCGTCTCGACAAGGCCGATGACGACGTCGACGCCCTCTTCCTTGAGACGACGCGCGCCCAGCAGCATCGCATAGGTCTTGCCGACGCCGGGAGCGGCGCCGACAAAGACTTTTAAGCGGCCCGAATTCTCCCTGTGGAACGCCGCGAGAAGCGCGTCCGGGTCAGGGCGTCCGTCGTCGGGTCGGCTCGTTTGTGCCATCGGCGCTCGTCGTTTGCTACGACGATTGTAGCCGATCCAGCGCCAAGTTCAGCCGCAAAATATCGACCCTCGGCTCGCCGATGAGCCCAAAAAACGGCCGCTCGATCGAGGCTTCGACCAGTTGGCGCACCTTCGCCTCATCGAGGCCGCGCGCCTTGGCGACGGAGGCGACTTGTGCAAGCGCGGCCGCCGGCGACACGTCAGGATCGAGTCCGGACGCGGACGTCGTCACAGCGTCTGCGGGGACAGGGCCAGGACCGGCAAGCGCGCGCCATGCCTCCACCGACGCCTTCACCCGATCGACGAGCTTCTGCGACGTCGGGCCCAGATTGGAGCCGGTGGAGTTGGCGGCATTGTAAGGAGCATCGATCGTTTTCGACGAATCATTGGGGTCCGTGTCCGTCGTCGCGCTCGGGCGCGGATGGAAATAGCGATCGGTCTTGAAGTTCTGCCCGATCAGCGCCGAGCCAACGACGGCGCCGTCCTTCTCGATCAGGCTTCCGTTGGCCTGCCTGGGCAGCGCGAGTTGCGCGATTCCCGTCACCGCGAGCGGATAGACGAGGCCGGTCAGAACGGAGAACAACAGAAGCAGCACCACCGCCGGACGCACGTGTTGCAGCATGGACTTTCTTTCCTTGGGTTCAGGCGAGATGCAAGGCGGCGACGACGAGGTCGATCGCCTTGATGCCGATGAAGGGCAGGATAAGCCCGCCCAGGCCGTAGACGAGCAGATTGCGCCTGAGCAGCGCCGCCGCGCCAACCGGCCTGTAGGCGACGCCCTTCAGCGCCAGGGGGATCAGCGCGATAATGATGAGGGCGTTGAAAATCACGGCCGACAAGATCGCCGACTGCGACGAGGCGAGCCGCATCACGTTGAGCGCGCCGAGCGCCGGATAGGTGGCCGCAAACATGGCCGGCAGGATCGCGAAATATTTGGCGACGTCGTTGGCGATCGAGAAGGTCGTCAGCGAGCCGCGCGTCATCAGAAGCTGCTTGCCGATCTCGACGATCTCAATGAGCTTGGTCGGATTGGAGTCGAGGTCGACCATGTTGCCGGCTTCGCGCGCCGCCTGGGTGCCGGTCTGCATCGCGACGCCGACGTCGGCCTGGGCAAGCGCGGGCGCGTCGTTGGTCCCGTCGCCGCACATGGCGATGAGCCGGCCGCCGAACTGCTCCTTGCGGATGTAGGTGAGCTTGTCCTCCGGCGTCGCTTCGGCAAGAAAGTCGTCGACGCCGGCCTCCGAGGCGATCGCGGCGGCGGTGGTCGGATTGTCGCCAGTCACCATCACCGTGCGGATGCCCATCGCGCGAAGCGCCGCGAAGCGCTCCTTGATGCCTGGCTTCACCACATCCTTCAGGTGCACCACGCCGAGCAGCCTGCCGTCGTCGGCCACGGCGAGCGGCGTGCCGCCCGACATCGCGACCCGCTCGACCTCCTGACGGAACTCCGATTGCGTCTGTTCGAGACGCATCTTGAGGTAGCGCAGGATCGAGTCGATCGCACCCTTGCGGATGGAGCGGCCGGCGATGTCCACGCCCGAAATGCGCGTCTGCGCGCTGAAGGGAATGACGTTGGTATGGGCCGGATCCGGCGCCGGCTCGGCAAGTCTGTACTCCCCCTTGGCGAGCGCGACGATCGATCGGCCTTCCGGCGTCTCGTCGGAGAGACTGGAGGCGAGAGCCGCCTCGGCGAGATCCTCGGTTCGGACCCCGCGCACCGGCAGGAATTCGGTCGCCATGCGATTGCCGAAGGTGATCGTGCCGGTCTTGTCGAGAAGAAGCGTGTCGACGTCGCCCGCCGCCTCGACCGCGCGGCCCGAGGTCGCGATGACGTTGAAGCGAATCAGCCTGTCCATGCCGGCGATGCCGATAGCCGACAGGAGGCCGCCGATCGTCGTGGGAATGAGGCAGACGAGAAGCGCAATCAGCACGGTCGCCGACAGATCGGTCCCCGAATATTTCGCGATCGGCCAGAGCGTGACGCAGACGATGAGAAAAATCAGCGTCAGGCCGGACAGGAGAATGGAGAGCGCCAGCTCGTTTGGCGTCTTCTGGCGCTCGGCGCCTTCGACCAGCGCGATCATGCGGTCGATGAAGGTCGAGCCGGGCGCGGCGGTGATTTTGACCTTGATGAAGTCGGACAACACCGTCGTGCCGCCGGTGACCGCCGAGCGGTCGCCGCCCGCCTCGCGAATGACGGGCGCGGATTCGCCGGTGATGGCCGACTCGTTGACGGAGGCCACGCCGTCGATGATTTCGCCGTCGCCGGGAATCATTTCGCCGGCCTCGACCAGAACGACGTCGCCGAGACGAAGGTCGAGGGCGTTGATCCCCTCGACCAGGCCGTCGAGGTTGTCCGGATCGACATAACGCCTGGCGTGGGTGTCGCTTCGCGTGCGGCGCAGAGCGTCGGCCTGGGCCTTGCCGCGGCCTTCCGCGACAGCCTCGGCGAAATTGGCGAACAACACGGTGAACCAGAGCCAGGCCGCAATCTGGCCGGAGAACGACGCCACGCCATCTTGCGCGACGAGGTCGCGAATGAAGAGCACGGTAACCAGAGCCGAAACGACCTCGGTTACAAAGATGACGGGGTTCTTGGCCAGCGCCCGCGGATCGAGCTTGCGCACGGCGTCGACCGCCGCGGCGGCAATAATCTTGCCGTCGAACAGTGTCTGCGGTTGTGCTTTGGACGACATGGGTCGCGTCTCCGGTCAGAACGTCTTCCCGTCGAGCATCAGGTAGTGCTCGACGACCGGCCCAAGCGACAGGGCCGGGAAATATTGCAGGAGGTAGAGAATGACGATGACGCCGACCAGCAGGCCGACGAACAGCGGCCCGTCGGTCGGGAAGGTCCCCGCAGAGGTTGGGACCTTCTTCTTGGCCGCGAGCGAGCCGGCGAGCGCAAGCACCGGAATGACGTAGCCGAAGCGCCCGAGCAGCATGGCGACGCCCAGCGTCGAGTTGAACCAGAGCGTGTTGCCGTTCAACCCGGCGAAGGCGGAGCCGTTGTTGGCGTTGGTCGACGCGTAGGCGTAGATGACCTCCGAGAGGCCGTGCGGACCGCTGTTGTTCATGCTGTCGAGCGCGGTCTGCAAAAGGACCGCGGCCCCGGAAAAGCCGAGCACCACCATCGGGTAGATCAGCACCGCCAGCATGGCGAGCTTCATCTCGCGCACCTCGATCTTCTTGCCGAGATATTCGGGCGTGCGGCCGACCATCAGGCCGGCGACGAACACGGCGATGATCGCGACGACGAGGAAGCCGTAGAGTCCGGCGCCGACGCCGCCCGGCCAGATACAGCCGGCCAAAATGTCGAACAGCGGCACCTGCCCGCCCAGCGGCGTATAGGAATCGAACATCGAGTTGACCGCGCCGGTGCCGGTCCCGGTCGTGCCGACGGTGAACAGCGCCGATAACGCCTGGCCGAAGCGGACCTCCTTGCCCTCGAGATTGCCGGCGGACGGATCGACCCCGAGCGCCGTCAGTATGGGATTGCCCGAGGTCTCGGCCCAGTACACGGCCAGGACCCCGACCAGGACAAAGACTGCCATGGTCGCGAGAATGGCGCGCCCCTGGCGCATGTCGCCGACGAGGCGGCCGAAAGCGAGCACGGAGGCGACGGGGATCAGCAGCAGTGACCAGATCTGCAAGACGTTGGTCCAGGCGTTCGGATTCTCGAACGGATGCGCCGAATTGGCGTTGAAGAAGCCGCCGCCATTGGTGCCGAGTTGCTTAATGACCTCCTGGCTCGCCATCGGCCCGATCGATATGGTCTGTTTCGCCCCTTCGAGGGTCGTTGCGTCGACGGCGCCGGCAAGCGTCTGGGGGACGCCCAGGGCGACGTAGACAAACGCGAGAACGAACGAAATCGGGAGAAGAATGTAGAGGCTGATACGGGTCACATCGACCCAAAAGTTGCCGACGGTCGTCGCAGATGACCGCACGAACCCGCGGACGAGCGCGAACGCCATCGCCAGACCGGTGGCCGCCGAGAGGAAGTTGTGCACGGTGAGGCCGAGCATCTGGGTCAGATGGCTCATCGTGGTCTCGCCGCCGTAGTTCTGCCAGTTGGTGTTGGTGATGAAGCTGATCGAGGTGTTGAACGCGAGATCCGGCGGCACCGCGTCGAAGCCGCGCGGATTCAGCGGCAGCAGATTTTGCAGCCGTTGCAGGGCGTAGAGCGACAGGAAGCCGGCGATGGTGAAGACGACCATCGCAACGGCGTAGCCATACCAGTCCTGCTCGCGGGCGGGATCGACACCGGCGAGGCGATAGAACCCGCGCTCGACCGGTCTCAGCAGAGGGCTCAGGAAGGTCCGCTCGCCGGCGAACACCCGTGCGACGAATGCGCTAAGCGGAACGGCTGAGGCCACGACAAGGGCGAGCGCCAGCACAATCTGCGACCAACCGACGAGCGTCATCGCACTATCCTTTAAGAGTCAGAATCTTTCCGGATGAATCAATGTGTAGAGCAGGTAGAGGCCGAGCAGCACCGCCACGACCAGTCCGATGATCGGTTCGCTCATCGCGCTCCCCTCAAATTTGCCGCAGGGCCATGGCGTAGAAGGCCATCATGGCGATGACCGCAAACCCGAGCGCTACAAACGCGAGATCCAGCATGACTGCCTCCTTGACGACGGCCTTCATATCCGCGCGCGGCGTCAAGTTTCGATTTCGATTTGCTCGCCGCGCATAAGGATATCGTAAGCTCGACGGACTTCACTTCGACGGCGGCTTCGCCCTCGAGCGCCAATTGGCTTCTCCAATCCGATCTGCGTATCGCAGCTGTTAAACCGGAAGAGCAAGTCTGTCATGCGACTTTGGCTCAATAAACTGATGCTCATCCGAGCGGACATGTGCTAGCAAGCGCCCGCGCGCCGAAACGGTCGCGAGAGGCGTTTTCTTGGGGTTGCGTCTCGCACTTGCAAGGCCCTCGACAATTTGCGGCACTGGACGCCGCCGCGCGGCCCCCTTCCAGGCTTAGGAGAGCAGACTTTGTTCCATGTCTCGCGAAATACACATAGCCCCTGGCGTCTCGCCGCCACGATTTGCGCGCTTGCCGCGGCGATCGCTCTTGCCGGCTGCGGCAAGAAACAGGACGCCACGGCCGTCGTGGGGCAGGTGATCGCTCATGTCGGCCCGGACGACATAACCCAGCAGGAGCTTGATAACGAACTTCGACTTGCCAACGTGCCGCCGGACAAGCGCAGCGACGAGGTGGTCAAAGCGCTACTGAGCCGCATCATCGAGCGCAAATATCTCGTCCAGGAGGCGATCGCGGCCAAGCTTGACCGCGAGCCGACCCAGCATCTCGACCTCTTGCGCGCGCGAGAGCAGATTCTCGCCGGCGCCTTCGTTCAGCGCGATCTCGCGACTAAGGCGACCGGCATCTCCACGAACGAAGTCGACGCCTATATCCAGGCTCATCCCATTCAGTTCGCCAAGCGCCAACTTTACCAAATCGAGCAGATCGCCTTCCCGCCACAAAAGGACATGGAGGCTCTGGCGGCCTTGACAAAAGACTTCAAGTCTCTGGATCAAGTCGAGGCGAAGCTGAACGAGCTCAACATCAAGTTCAGTCGGGGCACGGGCACGTTGGACACCGCGACGCTGCCGCCCGAAATCGAGAAGGCGATTGAAGCCAGAAAGCCGGACGACATCTTCTTCATCCGCTCCCGGACGAACGCGAGCTTCTTCAAAGTTGCCTCCGTGGACGATAAGCCGTTGACCGGAGATGAAGCCCAACAGTTCGCAAAACGCGAGCTGCGCAACGAACTCGCCAAGAAGAGCGCTGAGGACACATACGCCGCGGCGCTGGCGAGCGCGAAATACGAGGGCGATTACGCGCGCATCATGGCGGCCTCGACGCCGGCCGCGCCCGCATCCGCCGAGGCGCCCGCCGCAGAAGGGCAGACCGGCAAGAAGCCAGCCGCGGCGGAGAGCGGCGCGAAGCCCGAGAGCGACAAAGATGCGCCGAAGAACTGACGCTCATGCAGTCTGGTCAAAGTCTTGCGACGGGCGCAGTCTCAGTCTGGGGACTGTTAGTCAGGCGAATTTCGGATCGGACAGCTCGCGGCCTACAGTCTGGTTTGCCTTCGACGGAAGCAGGCCGCCGCCTTCTTCGCTGGCTTTTGGATGAGCTGGAAATGTTTGCGCTAGGTCAGAGAAGACGCGAGGACAAACAAAGCTACTAATTGACCGCGAAGCGTCGGTTCGTCTAGGGAACCTAACGGTCTTGCGACCCCTCGCGAAATCAGAGTACATCTTGAATGACGCCAATGCGGGAGCGGCTACAGTGGCCTCGCCAAACGGTCCAGTCGATCCGCAACAGAACGTCGGGACATCTTCACGAACTGCCAAACCGATAGTCTCGGTCATTGTTCCACATTACGACGATCTTGAGAATTTGCGCGAGTGTCTGAAATGCTTGAAGGCGCAGACGATGGCGCCATCTCACTACGAAATCATTGTCTCCGATAACAATTCAGCTTGCGGCCTGGAAGCGGTCCAAGGCGTGTGCGATGGGATTGCCCGGCTCGTCTCGGCCGCCAAACAGGGGGCCGGGGAGGCCCGCAACGCCGGCGCTGCGGTTGCGCTCGGTGAGCTGCTCGCATTCACCGATTCGGATTGCCG